>Ga0209919_1000213_pt1 | contig 30118 bp, 25 predicted proteins | sample SalPon2A_C_D2_MG_FD_185721 | JGI IMG/M metagenome (GOLD analysis project Ga0209919, IMG submission 185721) | Soil microbial communities from South San Francisco under conditions of wetland restoration - Salt Pond MetaG R2A_C_D2_MG (SPAdes)... | ecosystem: Environmental > Terrestrial > Soil >... | reverse complement strand
CTGGAATGGAGTAAGGGTTTTATCCCAGACCAATCCAAATTCATCGTTGTGCTGTTCAATGTAGCAAGCCATTACCCTTTCAACACCTATTCCGTAACTTCCCATAATTATCGGTTGTTCTTTACCATTTTCATCTAAGAATTTAGCACCCATTGAATCGGCGTATTTTGTGCCGAGTTTGAAAATGTGCCCAAGTTCAATCGCGCTGAAGACATCAAGTTTATTTCCGCATTTTATACAGTGCTCACCTGATTGTACGCTGCGGAGATCAAAATACTCGATATTCTCAGCATCACGCTTCAGATCAATTCCGCCAAAGTGAAAATCATTTTTATTTGCACCGCTGTAAAGATTGTTTGCATCTTTCAAACGATTGTCTGCGATTATTTTTCCTTTAAAACCTTTCGGTCCGATTGAACCTGCATCAGCGCCTGTAATTTCTTTTAATTCTTCGGGATGAGCAGGACGAACATTTCCGCCGAGTGCCCTGGAAAGTTTAGTTTCATTTACATCTTCATTTCCCAGCATCAATACTAAAACAGGTTTCTCATTAATAATATATACTCTTGATTTCGCACATTGTGTTTCATCGATTTTCAGGAAATCGCAAAGTTCGTCAATCGAATGAACATTCGGAGTTGATATTTCTTTTACTTCTTCACTTTCCTGTTCTCTTTTCTTTACATCAACTTTAGATTCTGCAACTTCAACATTTGCTGCATAACCACATTTTTCACAATGAGCAACCGTATCTTCCCCGGCATCAGATTTTACCATAAATTCTTCAGATCCCGTCCCACCCATTGCACCGCTTGATGCACCAACAACAAAGTAATTAAGATCACACCTGTCAAAAATATTTCTGTATGCTTTGTCGTGTAATCCATATCCAACATCCAATCCTTCCCAGGACGAATCAAGCGTATAAGCATCTTTCATCAAAAACTGTCTTCCCCGGATCACTCCACTTCTTGGTCTGGCTTCGTTCCTGAATTTTGTCTGAATCTGGTACCAGATCTGAGGCATATCTTTGTAAGATTTTACAACGTTTCTTGCAAGGTATGTTATTATTTCTTCGTGCGTCGGTGCAAGTATATAATCCCGGTTTTTTACATGAAATAATGTATCGCCAAAAGCTTCAACACGGTTAGTTTCTTCCCAAATTTCACGTGGGTTCAACGCAGGCAGATGAAACTCCTGTCCACCAATTGCATTCATTTCTTCACGGATAATTTCGGAAATTTTTCTTATTACCTTGTAACCAAGCGGAAGAAATGCGTAAATGCCAGCTCCAATCTGCCTGATCATTCCGGCTCTCAGCATTAAAATATGGCTGGCTACCACGGCATCGTTTGGTACTTCTTTTAACGTAGGTACAAATGATTTACTTAATTTCATAAGGCTATATAATTTTAGAGATATTTAGCAAAAATACAGAAATAGGCAGGCTTATCAAAATTAGTATGTTTGTTAAAGTCTCGTTAAGATTATGCTATGTAAGCATTTAATATTTTATAGATTCAGTAATGTCAAATATTATTGTAATTTGATTTATTCCGACTTATCTTACTGCAATAAGTTCATACTCTAAAATAAAAAAACGGATAATATTATAATGAATAATGAGGATAGGTCCATCCAATCCAGGTTTGAAGTAATTAAAGGGATGGAAGATTTTGTTGGGAAAAACATAGACACACTTTTAAAACCAATAGAAGAAAGCTGGCAGCCAGCAGACCTTCTGCCTGATATGTCAGCAGAAAACTGGCGTGAACAATTAAATGAATTCAGGAAAAGAGCAGAAGCTTTACCGGACGAGTTACTTGTAGTGCTTATTGGGGATATGGTTACAGAAGAAGCATTACCAACATACCAGACATTTTTAAACCGTTTAAATGGTATAAAAGATGAAACAGGAGCAAGTAATTCACCCTGGGCACAATGGAGCCGCGGATGGACTTCGGAAGAAAACAGGCACGGCGATCTTTTGAACAAATATCTTTTTCTTACAGGCAAAGTTGATATGCACGCAGTCGAAACTACAATTCATCATTTGATAAGAAACGGGTTTGACACTAAAACAGGGAATGATCCCTACCTGGGATTCATTTATACTTCCTTCCAGGAAAGAGCTACAAAAATATCTCATACAAATGTAGCTAAGCTTGCAAAAAAAGCAGGTGATGAAAGACTTCAAAAGATTTGTGGAATAATTGCAGGTGACGAAGCCAGGCATGAAAAAGCATACAGACTTTTTATGCAGAAAATATTTGAAACTGATCCTGTTGAAGCTGTATTATCTTTTGCAAAAATGATGAAAATAAAAATTACAATGCCTGCGCACTTGATGTACGATGGCAAAGACAAAAAAATATTTACTCATTTCTCAAACATAGCCCAGAGAATTGAAGTATACACAGCAAAAGATTATGCTGAAATAATTTCAAATCTTGTTAAAGGCTGGGAAATTGAAAATTTAAAAGGACTCTCTGACATGGCAGCTAAAGCTCAGGACTATCTTTGTAATTTATCAGAAAGATATTTGAAAGTTGCAAACAGGTTTTCGTTTGCAGGTCCGGCTGCTAAATTTAGCTGGATATTCGACCGGGAAGTTTAGCCGTATTTTTTTCTACTTGTCTTACAACATAAACTGAATCTCTTACTCTGACTAATTCCTCACAAGGAATAGTAAACAAGTTTCCCTTCTCAATCTGCTCTGCTGGTTTGTCTTCAAAAAGAATATTAGGAATTTTAAGTTCAACCACGCCGGTTGTTTCACCAATAATTAATATTTTGTCACCGACGTTTAAGTTTCCCGTTTCCATTTTTATTTCCGCAACACGTGGCTTTTTGAAATAATTAGTTATTCTACCCACAAATTCTTTTCTTGTTGTTGCTTTGCTTCCGTAAATTCCGGCATATTCTTTTTCTCCAGGCGGAGTAAAATAAAATCCCGTTGAAAAACCGCGATTATAAACTTCACCAAGCTCTTGAAGCAATTCCTTTTTAACTTCCGGTGTTAATTTATTTTCGGGAAATCCATCCTTCCGGGAAAAATAAAGATCAATTGCCCGCCTGTAAACTGAAACGACTTTTATAGCATATTCAGGACTTCTTTTTCTTCCTTCGATTTTAAATGAATCAATTCCCGTTTCTATAAGCTGATCAATAAATTCTATGGAACACAGATCCTCGGGCGAAAGGACATAATCTTCTCCAAGTATTAATGATTTATCTGTACTTTTATCAACTATTTCATATTCTCTTCTGCAAGGCTGAATACATTCCCCGCGGTTAGCACTTTTCCCGAACATTTCGTGACTCATAAAACATCTTCCGCTAACAGCAATACACATTGCCCCGTGAATGAACGTCTCAACTTCAATATCAACTTTTGATTTTATTTTTTTAATATCCTCAAGATAGCATTCCCGTGCAAGTACTACTCTTTTTGCACCCAGTTTTTTATACATTTCAACTGATGCCGAATTAGAAACTGAAGCCTGCGTTGAAACTGCAAAAGGCATATTTACTTTGTTACATAATTCAATAATTGATAGATCCCAGCAGATGATCATATCTATAGCTGCTGCTTTTGCTTTTCCTATTAATTCGTAAGCCTGCTGAATTTCATCTTCGTAAATTATTGTATTAATGGTAAGATATGTCTTAACATTTTTTTCTTTGCAATATTTCACAATTTCAGGAAGATTATCAACCTGGAAGTTTTTTGCTTTTGCGCGCATATTCAACTGGTCTACACCAAAATAAACCGCATTTGCGCCAGCTTTTACTACACCTCTCAGCATAGTCCAGTTGCCAGCCGGAGCCATTAGTTCTGGGACTTTGGTTGTGGGACCTTGGGTGTTGGACGTTGCAGGTTGCGACTTATAATTTGTTTCTTGATTTAAATTCATTTAGAATTTCTTTTTAATTCTGCTACAAATTTAAACAAATACCAGACTATTTTCTTTAGAAAATAAACCTGTCAAAATTCACCCTTCGACGGGCTCAGGGTTCGAAAAAATAATAATTTATACTTAATGATATTTATTTTTTGTAATTATTCATTCTTTCATTATGTTAATTATTAGCCTTGTAAATCTAATTTATAAATAAGTTTTTCTGCCGGAAAGTTATGGAAAAAGTAGCCCCCAAAAAATATAAGTTTTATGATTTTATAATGGCTGCATTTGTTACTATTCTGCTTTGTTCTAATATAATTGGAGCGGAAAAAGTTGTTTCCATATGGGGATTTTCTTTAGGTGCGGGGATATTGTTTTTCCCGATCAGTTATTTTTTTAACGATATTCTTACAGAAGTTTACGGCTACGCAAGATCGCGTAAAGTTGTTTGGGCAGGATTTGCCGCTCTCGGGTTCGCATCTTTTATGTCTTGGGTAGTAGTTTCACTTCCACCTGCTTCAGGCTGGATTCACCAGGATGCTTACCTCGTTGTATTTGGGCAAACACCACGAATTGTAATAGCTTCTCTGCTTGCTTTTTTTTCCGGTGAGTTTGTTAATTCGTACGTGCTGGCAAAAATGAAAATCTATACAACCGGAAAATTTTTGTGGATGAGAACTATTGGTTCCACCATAGCTGGGGAAGCAGCAGATTCAATTATTTTTTACCCAATTGCCTTTTATGGTTTCTGGCCGAATGATTTGCTTATCACCGTAATGCTGACAAACTACGTTTTAAAAGTCACCTGGGAAGTTGTGGCAACCCCTTTAACTTATAAAGTAGTTGGATTTTTGAAAAGAAAGGAAAATGAAGACTATTATGATAAAGACACCAACTTCACTCCATTTTCAATTGAAATTTGATTTATTGTAAAAATATTCAGCAATATTCCTAAAACATCCCAAATTAACTTCATTTATTAATTCCAATGTTTTTTTTAGTTTTATAATTCTTCTGAATCAGAAAACACACTGGAATTATGCAAAACAAATTAGAAATTATTTCAAAGCTAATTTTAGCTTCCTTATTTATACTCACATTTACAAATTTCATAACATACGCGGATTATAATGAAGCAAAAGTTGTTCAGCATCTCGGGAAAAAACTTCCGCTTGACCTAAGATTTGTAAATTCAAATGGCGACACTGTTTTGTTAAAAGACCTGGTTGACAAACCAACGGTAATCGATTTTTGTTATTACAGGTGCACAGGTATTTGCACACCATTAATGACAGAAATTTCTGCAGTTATAGGTAAAGTCAATTACGAACCGGGAAGTGATTATGATGTAATAAGCATCAGCATAGATCAGAATGAAACTCCGGAGATGGCAGCTCAAAAAAGGAATGCGATGGTCGGGTTGATAAACAGGGAAATACCAGATTCGGCATGGATGTTTTTAACTGGGGACAGCACTAATATTTATAAGCTTACAGACGTTGCCGGATTTCATTTTAAAAGATCGTATGGCGGATTTCTCCATAAAGGGGTTCTGATCTTTATCGATAAAGATGGGAAAATAGTGCAGTATCTGAGTCCCGGCTATACAAAAAAAGGCGATTTCAAAATTTTGCCTTCCGAGTTTGAAGTGGCTGTAAAAAATGCGAACGCCAGTAAGGTTTCATCAACAATTGCGAAAATTTTAAAAACGTGCTATACTTTTATTCCAAAGGGAAAAGATTTTTGGGTGTTGATGCTTGTGTTAGCGACAGGATTGATAACTATAATTACTGTTGTGTTCATTATGAAGAAAGTAAAACCTAAAAGAAGTGTTTAGTAACCTTGAAGGCCTTTTAAGCGACCTTCAAGGTTTTAGAAATTATTTATGCTTTTTCTTCCCACACTTTTGCAATTTCAATTATAAATTTAACCGCATCATGCATATCCTGAACTGCAACCCATTCCAATTGTGAATGGAAACTATGTTCGCCTGCAAAAATATTTGGAGTTGGAAGTCCCATAAATGATAATCTTGATCCGTCTGTGCCTCCGCGTATCGGGTGCATAATTGGTTCAATTTTTAATCTCTTTAACGCTTCAAGAGCATTTGCTTCAACCATTGGATGCTTATCGAGCATTTCTTTCATATTCCTGTATTGTTCAATAACCTCAAATTCCACTTTTGAGCCCGGAAATTTACCAACTGCTTCATTAGCAAGATTCTTCAACATTTCTTCATATTCTTTTAAATCAGGTGTGCTGAAACTCCTGATTATAAATTTCATAGTTGTAAGTTCTTCGTTCCCATTCATGGAAGTACAATGGACATAACCTTCTCTTTTTTCAGTTGTTTCAGGAGAAAGTTTATCTTTTGGAAGACTCTCCATAAATGAAGCAGATATTTTCATAGAATTTATCATCTGCCCTTTTGCGTAACCGGGATGAATGTTTTTCCCAACAAATTTTATGATCATCATATCAGCACTGAATGTTTCCGTTTCCAGTTCGCCTTTGGCAGAACCGTCAACTGTATAACCGTATTTAGCGCCTAATTTTTTCAGATCTATTTTTTCTGTTCCACGTCCGACTTCTTCATCCGGTGTAAAACAAATTTTAATAATCCCGTGTTTCACTTCAGGATGTGAAAGCCAATAACTTACAGCATCCATAATTTCAGCTACACCCGCTTTATTATCTGCGCCGAGCAATGTTGTTCCGTCTGTTGTAATTATATCATAACCTTTCATATCATTTAGTTCAGGGTTATCATTTACTTTTATTACCCAGCCGCCATTTTTTAATTTTATATCACCACCCTGATAATTTTTATTTATCACAGGTTTAACATCTTTTCCAGATACTGCAGGAGAAGTATCTACGTGTGCTATAAATGCAATAGGATCAACATTTTTATCAGTGTTGGATGGAAGGGTTGCCATAACGTATCCCCACTCATCCATATGAGCATCAGATAAGCCCATCTTTTTTAATTCTTCTGCCAGAGCTTTAGAAAGATCCTTTTGTTTTTCCGTACTCGGGAATGAAGTTGATTCTTCATCAGATTGTGTATCTACTTTTACATATTCTAAAAACCTGTCTACACAGGTAAATTGATATTTTTCATCAAACATAATTTTTCTCCCTGTTTTATTGAACTTCTAACGTTAAATCCAAATAACTTATACAATTAACTATAGTTTAATAATGACAAATAAAATTGAGCTTTTTCAATTATCTTATATTTATACCTATATAACTATCACAAATTTAAGCCTATTTGAGACTATTAACAAAATAGAGCATTTGAGACGATAAGTAAGTCTTAAAATTTTGGATTTAAAACAAAAAAGGGACGAAATTTCGTCCCTTTTACTAAATAAATATCTATAAGTCACGTAATTACATTTTTCTCATTCAACAAGTTTATGCTTAAACGCATATCTCATTAAATCCGCATTATTTTTCATATTCATTTTTTCAAGAATTCTGGTTCTGTAAGTATTAATTGTACTTATGCTAAGAAATAGCTGTTCAGCAATTTCTTTCCTGGTTTTACCAAGAGCAATCAATTTCAGCACCTGTTCTTCTCTGTAAGAAAGATTAGTATGTTTTGGTCTTTCATTTACAGATTCCAATTCATAAGTAACAATTTCAGAATCCTGATCAGTTTCGTTAGAAAAATTATTGCTTTTTTCAACATTACGAGTCTCATTTTTAGAAATATTTTCAGATGCTTTTTTTGTGGCTAATAACCTGTTAGCATCTATTTTTAGCATAAACATTGGTATTTTTGATTTGATACCTGAAGAGTTATTAGCAGAGAGGATTTCGGCATTTCCTTGTATATTTAATCCAATCAAAAATATATTTTCATTTTCTCCGGAATCAGAAGTTGAGGTAAGCATTGAAAGGTTATTTTCAATCTCAGCATTACCGCGATTACTTAATAATTTTAAGTTTTTCATTTTATACCTCATAATTTAATTTATTACTATTTAATAATTTCAAACATAATTTTTCTTTATTTATTTGAAGTAAAACCGCATTCCCAAACCTGCGTCTAATCCAAATGTAGTTGAACGAACTAATTGTAGTACTGGAACAACTTCAAGAAAGACTCCTAATGGTGTAGAATGTGGAAGCCATGCAATTCCAAATACTCCTCTTACCCCAAAAGAATTATCGTATCCACCGCCAGCATTAAATCTCCCACCAATTCCATAATAAAGAGGAAATCTTTCAGTTGATTGTATTGCATTAAATGAATGCCATAAATAATCCATATGAAAATGTATTCGAGAACCGTTATGCGTTCCTTTAAAATTGCTGATTCTATCGCCTCCAAAAGACCAGCCCAAACCGAAATCAAAAGCATTTTGAGGTGACGTCCATAATTTCGCACTCAATCCTGTTGGTTCTCCTACAATGAATCCAATCCCAAATCCTTTATTTTGTGCGGAAACTGGATGTGAATATGTTAAGAACAAACATAACGTCGCAGTAATCACTAAAGGTATATTTTTAATACGTATCTCTTTAATCTGAGAAAAAATCATATTTATCTCCAGCTTTTTATCATAAAATCTTAAATAACTCTTTTTGATTTTCTTCTTTAATGAATGGCAAGGACAATGCCACAAAATATGGCCAAATAATTACTGAAAACTTTATTTTTTTAATGTTTATCTGTAGGTAAAAAAAGAGTGGATGAAGTAATTTCTTATACTACGAATATATTTCGTAGCAATTAATGAAATATATCCTAATTGTGAAGATTAAAAACCGCGAACAAAGACTTTTTCCAAATCAGATTTGATCATTAGTTTTACCAGATCATTGAATTTAGTTTTTGCTTTCCAGTTCAAAACTTTTTCTGCTTTTATAGGGCTGCCGATTAACATCTCAACTTCAGTGGGACGGTAATAATTCGGATCAATATTAATTATCGTGTCACCTTCTTTCAATTCACTTGAAAAATCAAGGCGATAACCAAATGAACTATTATAGTTGATCAATTTTTTTGCTCTTTCAAAATCAATGCTCATAATAATTCCTTTTTCATTTTCATCTTTTCCTGTCCACTCCAGACCAATTCCAATTTCTTTGAATGTTAATTCCGCAAATTCTCTTATTGTATGCGTTTCACCTGTAGCAAGTACAAAGTCTTCAGCGGTTTCCTGCTGGAGAATTCTCCACATCCCCTCGCAATATTCAGGGGCAAATCCCCAATCTCTTTTCGCATCAAGATTTCCAAGAGCCAGAGTTTGCTGAAGTCCTGTTGCAATTCTTGATGCAGCTCTTGTGATTTTTCTTGTTACAAAAGTCTCTCCCCTGCGCGGAGATTCGTGATTGAAAAGGATTCCATTACATGCAAAAAGATTGTAAGCCTCTCGGTAATTAACTATTATCCAGTAGCCATAAAGTTTAGCAACTCCATAAGGCGATCGTGGATAAAAAGGGGTTTTCTCAGTCTGCGGTATTTCTTGAACTTTACCAAACAATTCACTTGTACTTGCCTGATAAAATTTAACTTTCCTTAAGCCCACTTCGCGAATAGCATCAAGAAAACGTAATGTCCCGAGTCCATCAACCTGTCCTGTATAATCAGGAAGTTCAAATGATACTTTTACGTGGCTTTGTGCAGCAAGATTGTAAATTTCATCAGGACCAATTTTTTCGAGAAGTCTGTTCAAATTACTGGTATCAACAAGGTCACCGTAATGAAGGAATAATTTGTTATTTAATATTTCTTTTTGGGCATACAAATGGTCTATTCTACCCGTATTAAATGAACTACTCCTTCTTATAATCCCGTGAACCTCATATCCTTTTTCCAAAAGAATTTCAGTTAAGTAACTTCCATCTTGTCCGGTAATACCTGTAATTAATGCTTTTTTCATTTTTCCTATATTTTATTGTTTAAAGTTTTCTAAAAACCATTTATAAGATTTTTCAATTCCATCTTTTAAAGAAGTTTGATGTTTCCATCCAAGATTATTTATTCTTGAAACATCCATTAACTTCCTTGGTGTTCCATCCGGCTTAGAAGAATCATAAACTATTTTGCCATCAAATCCAACGGTATCTGATATCAAATTTGCAAGTTCATTTACAGTTAAATCTTCTCCAGTTCCGATATTTATCTGAGAGATTCCTTTACCATAAATATCTTCTGCGTTAATATTCTCAAGCAGGAATCTAATTGCTTCCGCAAGATCTTCAACGTACAAAAATTCTCGATTGGGATTACCTGTGCCCCAAAGAATAACTTCATTTTTGTTTCCTGCTTTTGCTTCGTGAAATTTCCTGATTAACGCCGGAAGTACGTGAGATGTTTCAAGATTGAAATTATCAAACGGACCGTAAAGGTTTGTAGGCATGGCAGAAAAGAAATTGCTCTTGTACTGCCTGTAATAATTTTCACACAATTTTATACCTGCAATTTTCGCAATGGCATAAGGTTCATTTGTTGCTTCAAGGTAATCAGACAATAAATATTCTTCTTTTAAAGGCTGAGGTGCCATCTTCGGATAAATGCAGGAACTACCAAGAAATATTAATTTTTCAACTCCGTTTTTATAAGCAGCGTGAATTATGTTAGATTCGATCATAAGGTTGTCGTAAATAAACTCAGCACGATAAGTATTGTTGGCTAAAATTCCACCCACCTTTGCTGCGGCAATTATTACAACCCCGGGTTTTTCAGATTCGAAATAATTTTCAACATCGGTTTGCCTTGTTAAATCCAATTCTGAAAATTCCTTACTAACAATATTGTTGTAACCATTTTTTGTCAGTTCACGAGTTATTGCTGAACCAACCATACCACGATGCCCGGCTACATATACTTTCTTTTCTTTATAATTCATTGACATTAAGCTTTAACAAAAAAATCTTTTATCTTTTTAACTACAAATGATAATTGTTCTTCACTTAATTCCGGGTAAATTGGTAATGCAATAGAGGTATCCGCAGCAAATTCCGCTACCGGGAAATCACCCTTCATATAGCCCAAATCAGCAAAACATTCCTGTAAATGAAATGGAACCGGGTAATATATTTCGTTACCAATTTCATTTTCACTGAGGAATTTTCTCAACTCGTCTCTTTTTTCAACACGAATTATATATTGATTAAAGATATGATAATTTTTTACACCTGATTCCTTGTAAACCGCTTTAGGCAATAACACTTTATTTTTTTCAGCAAATTTTGTTTTGCCAGTTTCTTCAGATAATCCAGCATCAATAAATAATTGATTATAAGTTTTTGCGTTTTCTCTTCTTTGTGCAGACCAGTCATCAAGATGAGGTAATTTAACATTGATTACCGAAGATTGAATTGCATCGATTCTAAAATTACCGCCAATAAATTTATGATAATATTTTGGATGTCCTCCGTGAACTCTTAGAATATGAAGATGTTCTCCGAGTTTTTCATCATTTGTTACAACTAATCCACCATCCCCGTAACCTCCGAGATTTTTACTTGGAAAGAATGAATAGCATCCGATATCTCCCATTGTCCCTACAAATTTTCCATTTTTATATTGAACGCCTATTGCCTGGGCGGCATCTTCGATTACTTTAAGTTTATGCTTTCGTGCAATTTCCATAATTGCATCCATATCACAACTTTGTCCATAAAGATGGACCGGGATAATTGCTTTCGTATTTTTTGTAATCTTTTTTTCAATTTTTTCAGGATCCATATTAAAAGTTACAGGATCACTATCCACAAGAACAGGCGTGGCGTTTAATCTTGAAACTACACCAGCGGTTGCAAAAAAAGAATAGGTTGGAACAATTACTTCATCACCGGGACCAACACCGATTCCCATTAATGCGAGCAATAATGCGTCTGTTCCAGAAGAAACACCCAAAGCTGTTTTGCAATTCAAATAATCACAAAAGGCAATTTCCATTTTATCAACTTCTGGTCCAAGAATAAAATACTGCGATTCTGCAACTTTTAAAATTGCTTCGTCTAATTCCTTTTTTAGTGATTCATATTGAGGTTTAAGATCTAAAAGTGGTACTTTCATTTTCGTTCCATATTTGACAATTAATAATTAGTAAAGTTAAAGATAATACATTCAAAATGGAAAATTATTAAAGTTTATTGAGGTGAGTTTCTATAAATATTTCGCCTTAAAATCCGTAAAACTATATGCTTTTAGGTCTTTTTCAGATACTACCGGGTTATCAATTTTCCAGTCTATTCCAAGAACAGGGTCATTATAAAGTATTGATCTTTCACTTTCCTTATTATAATAATCCGTGCATTTGTATGAAAATATTGCTTCATCTGACAGAACAGAAAACCCGTGTGCAAAACCCGGCGGCATCCACACCTGTAAATGATTTTCTCCTGATAATTCTATTGAGAAATACTTCCCAAAAGTTGGTGAATCCGGTCTTACATCAACTGCAACATCCAGCACTTTCCCTGATATTACCTGGCAGAGTTTTCCTTGTGCATATTCTCCGATTTGTAAATGTAAACCTCGCAAAGTTCCTTTTACTGATTTTGAAATATTATCCTGAACAAATGCTGGCGCTATTTCAAACTCTTTGTATTTTTTACTACTAAACGATTCAAAAAAATATCCTCTACTATCCCCAAATACATCCGGGTAAATAACTCTAATTCCAGCAATATTAGTATTTTCTACTCTCATTTTTCCTTGTAATCTTTTTTCAAATTTAGAAGATAATCGCGATACATTGAATTAGGCATTTCAGAAATCACTTTCTCAAAGTCACTTAAAGTTATAAAGTTTTTATATAATGCAATTTCTTCAAGGCAGGCAACCTTGAGTCCTTGTCTTTCTTCAATAAGTCCGAAGAAATTTGAGGCTTTAAGTAATGCTTCCGGCGTACCGGTATCAAGCCAGGCAACTCCACGTCCGATCTTTTCAACCTGCAATTTTCCATTACTTAAATAAACTTTGTTAACATCCGTTATTTCCAGTTCACCTCTGGCAGAAGGTTTTAAGTTTTTTGAAATTTTAATTACTTCATTATTATAGATATAAATTCCGGGGACAGCAAATTGCGATTTCGGAACTTTTGGTTTTTCTTCTATTGAAATTGCTTTGCCGTTTTTATCAAACTCCACAATTCCATATCTTTGCGGATCACGAACCTGATAACCGAAAATTGTAGCGCCAGTATTTCCTTTTAAAGCTTTATACAGAAAATCCAGATAACCATAAAAAATATTGTCTCCTAGAATTAACGTTACACTATCATCACCGATAAACTTTGCCCCAATAATAAAAGCTTCTGCTATTCCATTCGGTGCATCTTGAACTGCATATTCAAATTTTAAACCAAGGTGAGATCCATCACCAAACAATTTTTGATAAAGAGGAATTGTGTCTTTATCCGAAATAATTAATATTTCTTTAATGCCGCCAAGCATTAAAATAGATATTGGATAATAAATCAGGGGTTTATCATAGATTACAGTTAATTGTTTACTATAGACTTTTGTAATTGGATAAAGGCGCGAGCCTGCTCCTCCTGCAAGAACAATTCCTTTCATAATACTCCTTTAAATAATAATGTCCTGAGTTTAAAAATAAGAATTTTTAGCTGGATAAAATATTGCTAACTTAAGGAAATGTAAAATTATAAAAGCGTACCTGTTAACAAAAATATTGCAATACTGAAGTATATTATTAATCCTGTAACATCTACTAAAGTAGCAACCAGGGGCGCAGATGAAGCTGCCGGGTCAGCACCAAATTTCTTTAATAAAATCGGTAACATTGAACCGGCGAGTGTTCCCCACAAAACTACCCCCACAAGTGAAAGACTTACTGTAAGAGCAATAAGAAACCAATGTGCACCATAAACATCACTCGTTACCTGCCAGATAGATACCCGGATAAATCCAATAACTGCCAGAATTGCTCCAAGTGCTAGACCAAATAATAATTCCCGCCTCATTATAAAAACCCAATCTTTCACCGTTACCTCGCCTAATGACAATGCACGTATAACAAGTGTAGATGCCTGTGAACCAGAATTACCGCCACTCGAAATTATTAAAGGAAGAAACAGGCTTAAAACTATCGCTTTACTTAATTCTCCTTCAAAAAATCCCATCGCAGTTGCCGTAAACAATTCTCCAACAAAAAGGACAGCCAGCCAGCCAGCGCGTTTTTTAAGCATGTTCTTAAAGGAAATAGATGAATAAGATTCTTCCAGCGCTTCCATACCACCAAGTTTATGTATATCTTCTGTTGCTTCTTCTTCTGCAACATCCAATACGTCATCTACAGTTACCAGACCTATTAATACTCCATGTGTATCAACAACAGGTAAAGCGATCCTATCATATTTTTTAAAAATTTCTACAGCTGTTTCCTGATCATCACTAACATGCAGTGCCATAAAGTTTTCATCCATAAGGTCTATCACGTTTTTATCAAGCGGTGTAAGAAGGAACTCCCTGATTTTTATATCATCTATCAGTTTTCCTTTATCATCTACAACAAAAATTATATTTAGTGTCTCACTGTCCTTTCCATTCTTCCTTATATAATCCAGCGCTTCTTTAATTGTCCATTCAGGTTTTACAGCAAGATAATCCGGGGTCATAAGACGACCAACACTGTTCTCCGGATAACCTAAAAGTGTTTGTGCAATCTTTCTTTCTTCAATAGAAAGAAGTGTAATTAATTGTTTTGCTGCTGAACTTGGTAATTCTTCAAGCAGGGCAGTTCTATCATCTGGTGACATTTCATTCAGAATTGCTGCAACTTCCTCCTTGCCCATTGCTTTGAGCAAATTCATTTGCTGCTCGAATTCGAGATATTCAAATGTATCAGTTGCAATTGACTGAGGTAACAGGCGAAAAATTATAGCTTGTTCTTTTTCTTGAATTTGAGAGATCAGTTCTGCGATATCGGCGGGAGTCCATTCACTTAAAAGCTCTTTAAGTGTGCTGAGTTTCCTTTCTTCAATTAACAATTTAATTTCAGGTTGAAGCAATTGGCTTAGCATCTTAAAGCTCCTTAATTTTAAGTGAACAGTTTATTTCACTAAGTTTCTACATATTTTATTAAGGTTAGTTTTATTTTTTAAGTATGCTAAGATAGTTTTTAATACGTATAAAAACAATGTGCTGAAACAAGGAATTTTACTTTTAATTTGTTTGATTACAAGCAATTAACGGATTTCAAAATGATAAATGTTGTAATAGATAAAGATATTATGTTTGCTGAAGAAGCATTTTCTTCACTGGGAAATGCGAGATTAATTCCGGGAAGGAATATTTGCAAAAATGATGTATTAGATGCAGATGTTTTAATAACCCGATCAATTACAAAAGTAAATGAAAAATTATTGCGTGGAACAAAAATAAAATTCGTGGGTACTGCAACAATAGGTAATGACCACATTGATCTTGAATATTTGAGATCACAAAACATTATGTTCGCAGATGCTGCAGGTTGTAATGCAGATGCAGTTGTCGAATATGTTTTTACCGCAATTCTGAAACTTGCTGTGGAAGACGAATTTACTTTAAAAGGAAAATCTATTGGTATAATTGGAGTTGGTAATATTGGTAGTCGCGTTGCAAGATTATCTTCATCATTAGGAATGAACGTATTAAAGAATGATCCCCCATTAAAAAGATTAACTCACCGTGAAGATTACCTTGAATTAGAAGAAGTTCTAAATGCTGATATTGTTACCCTGCATGTTCCCTTGATTATCGAAGGCGAAGATAAAACCTATCACTTATTTGGAAATAAAACATTAAACAAATTAAAAGATGGCTGCATTTTAATTAATGCATCCCGCGGACCGGTTATAGATAATATTGAGTTAGAAAAAATTATTGAAAAGAAAAAGTTAAGAGTAATAGTCGATGTTTGGGAAGATGAACCTTTAATAAATAAATCACTTCTTAAAAAAACAAAGATCGGTAGTCCCCATATTGCCGGTTATTCATTTGAAGGAAAAGTAAATGGAACAGTAATGATCTATAAAGCATTATGCAATTTTTTAAATGTGAAAGAGAATTGGACCCCGTCATACCCGTCAGTAAAAAATAATGAATTAATCGTTACAGGTGAAAACCGGGAAGAATCTCTAAATGCTTTATTTGACAATATTTACAATATAAATAATGATGACGAAATGATGAGAAGAATATTGGGTTTGAATGATGATGAAGCTAATAAATATTTTGATTCATTAAGAAATGATTATCCCTTACGAAGAGAATTTTCGAATTTCAAAATAAAAATTACAAACAATAAATCAGGACTTGAAAACATTCTAAAAAATTTCAGGTTCCAAATAATCTAGCGAAGCTAATTATTATTACTTTTAAACTCGACAGAAATTACTACCTGCGATTTAACGGGCTCGCCTTTTAGAATTCCGGGATGAAACTTTGAATACTTAATAGCTTTTTCCGCTTCTTCATCACAGCCATGCCCTATACCTTTTTGAATTTTTGTTTCAACCACGTTTCCTTTTTCATCAACAAAGGTTAAAACATCAACAATTCCTTCAATGTCATTTTTCCGTGCTTTTTTAGGATAAATAAGTTTCTTATAAATAACACCCATTCCACCATACGGTCTTGCTTTTTCATCAATATTAATAAAAAATGCCGGGTCATCTTTTAAATGCTCTTCGGAAAGTTTTGGCGGAAGTGGTGCTTTTGTTGTACTATGTTTCAGCTCTTCAATTCTTGCCGCATAAATAGAATCTGTCTTTGATTCTTTTTCAACAGGAGTTGTTTCGTCATCGCTAATATTTAGTTTACCATCGGTAAAAACCAGGTTGCTTAAAAAATTACCGGTTGAATCATACAATAATGTTACACCTTCTCTCTTCCCTCCGGTAATTGTATAAATTTCTTTTACTTTTCCATTTTCATAATATAATTTAACTGTGCCTTCCACCCTACCATTTACATAAGTCAGCTCTTTCTGTGAATTTCCGTTTTCAAAATAAAATTTTGCTTCGCCATCTCTTATACTATCTTCATATGAAATTTCAGATTCCAAATTTCCATTCGGATAAAATTCTTTCTTTATCGTTGCCTGTGAAAAACTGATACTGGAAAACAAAAACACGATAGATATAATTAATTTAAATTTCATTATTAGTCATTTATAATTAAGGGCATTAATAAAAGGAGAACAAAAATAATTATTGCAAGAGCAACGAAAAAATAGCCAACTTCCGCGGAGTATTCCAGTAACCCGATTTCCCCCAGCATATAATGCCAATCGTGATAAACCCTGTTTCCTCCCAAAAGCGTAAGTTTCCGTGCCTGCGCATCAGCTGCATATACGCTAATATTTATGAGGTTTTGTCCAAGCCATAGAAGTCCGATTTGAATTCCCAGCCTGTACATATTCCGGAAAAAATAAAACACTATAATAGACGGCAGAATTATTTGCATAAGAGATCCACCGGCTGTATAAATAAATTTTCCGAAAAACTTAAAAAAGAAATGCCCGGCTTCGTGAATTACCAGGTCAGCATTATCAATTAAACCGTAATTTCCACGATTTATAACAAGATAAACACAAACAGGAAGTATGATTAAAGAAGGAATCCATTTTTTAAATTCATCCCACATGCTATAAGGAATTAAATCATTTTCCATTTTCAACCGTAATACCGGTCACGTTTTCTGGGTGCATTCCTACATTTTTCAGAACAACAGTAGTCCATTTCTTTTTTACAATCGTGACAGCAAATCAGAATTTTATCGCACTCAAGATTATGACAATTTATATAATATGAAGTTTTATTTCCGCAAAAAAAACAATCTGCAATCTCTCTTAATTCCTTTTTGGTGTTGGGTTCTACAACATATCTTTCATCAAAAACCCAGACTGCTCCTTCCCAGTAAGTGTCAGGAAATTTTTTTGCATAAGTTACAATTCCGCCGTCAAGCTGGTAAACATCTTTAAAACCCTGTTCAACCATGTATGCGGATGCTTTTTCGCACCTGATTCCACCTGTACAATAAGTAACAACAGTTTTATCTTTATATTGTTTTAGACTTTCAACAGCCTGGGGCCATTCACGAAAATTTTTCATCGGCGGCGCAATTGCATTTTTAAATCTCCCGATTTCACTTTCGTACCAGTTTCGCGCATCTACAATAATAAACTCTTTCCCTTTTTCATAAAATTCAAGAAGTTCTTCGGCTGTTAATCTTTTTCCCCCATTTTTAAGTTTTGTGTTTTCAAGTTTTGAATTTACAATTTCATTTTTAACACGAACGTGCATTTTTGAATGTGCGGGTTTTTCTTCCTCGTCCTCTTTAAAAATAATATCTGCAAATTGCGGATAACTTCTAAGTTCCTTTTTATACTTTTCGATATCAGTCGTTTTACCTGAAACAGTTCCGTTTATTCCTTCAGTGGCTACAAAAACACGACCTGTAATATTATTTGATTTACAAAACTCCAGATGCTCCTGCATAAATGTCCCGGGATCTCTTACTTCGGCGTATTTATAGAATAATAAAACTCTGTACTCTTTCATTTTTTACATTTTTTAATAAGGCAGGTAAATTTAAGGATTTTAGATATATATATATAAATATAAATTATTGGTCTTATTCTTAGTGTCCCTGAGTGATCTCCATGGCTTAGTGGTTCTATTCTTACCACTTAGTCACTGAGTTTCACTAAGAGAACATTTTGATGTATCCTTTCACATCAAACTTACGTTTACAGCCGTTATAATTCATATAACGGATTTTTCCGTAAACCGGTCTTCCTGTCCACGCCCTGTCGTGTACACCTCCGATTGACCACGCACAGCCCGCATAACCATTTGGATCTCTTCCATCCAGTTCATATTTATCATTTAAATAAATGGAAATTTTTAGTGCTTCTTCGGGAGATTTCGACCATTCCAAGATTTTTTTTGCCCAGTACATTCTCATGTACCCGTGCAATTTCCCGGTTTTAACTAATTGTTTTTGAGCCGCATTCCAGAGAACTTCATGCGTTTCTGCATTCTCAAATTGTTTTGATGAATAAACAAAATCTCTTTTGTCTTTTCTGTGATCATTCAAAGTTTTTTTTGCCCAGTCGGGAAAGCCTTCAAATGAGTCATACTTTTGATTGTAATAACAAAAATTATCTGAAAGTTCTTTTCTTACGATTAATTCTTCGAGAAAAGCTTCTGTAGACTTAGAGTGGTTTTTTGATTTCTGAATTTCAAGTGCAACACGCTGTGCAGATATTTGTCCAAAATGTAAATATAGTGACAAATCGGACTGACCATTTTTTGTCGGGTCATTTCTTAATTCATCGTAATTATCTAATCTTTCCTGAATAAAATTGTGCAAAGCTTTTTGAGCTTCCTTTTCTCCCGGTTTAATCCAATCGACCTCTTTAACTGAATAATTGATCTTTAATTTACTTCTAATTTTTTCCCATTCAGTTTGAATCGCATTAAAAGTGATCCCAGTATTTTTTTCCATCTTTTTTATTTTTGGAAATTCATCCAGGAATTCCGGAAGCAATCTGTGAATTTTAGGTCTTATTGTATAAGCACCAAACTCTACTTTTTGCGAAACGTAAAGACAAGGGACAATGTTGTGAGCATCAACTTCATAAAAAGGAATATTTAGTTTTTTTGAAAGATTTCTTTTCCAAATTCTCTTAATTTTTAATGGATCAAAATCTGATACAACAGCGCTAACATTATTTTCATTTATAAATTTCGAAATTGCGACTTCAGGTTTTCCTTGCAAAAGAGAAAACGGAATGTGATATTTTTTTAATTCTTTCTCAACCCCCTCCAATCCTTTCAGCATAAATCCATATTGGCGGATTGTTGCTTCCAGGAAATCCGGAACTAAATTAAAAACAACTGCTAATTCAGAATTGTTTTCTTTGGTGAGGTTTTGTGCGAAAAGGAGCGCCCAGTTATCGTGCACTCGCTGATCTCGGCTCATCCAGTAAATTACCGGACCGGATTTCTTTTTACCATCCTGAAGTAATCTTACGCGATGTTGATTGATCAAATTCATTAATCTAAATTTCAATGCCTATCGGACAATGATCAGAGCCCATTACATCCGACATAATAAATGCATCTTTAATTTTTTCTTTTAAACTTTCACTAATGAAAAAATAATCGATACGCCAGCCTACATTCCTGTCGCGTGCGCGGCTGATTACATCCCACCAGGTATAATTTTCCGGTTCCTGGTTGAACATTCTGAATGTATCGAGGTAACCATTGGCAAAGAACTTATCCATCCATTCTCTTTCTTCCGGAAGAAATCCGGAAACCTTTTCGTTCGCTTTCGGGCGGGCAAGATCAATTTCTTTATGGGCAGTGTTTACATCTCCACATATTATTAAATTTTTCCCTTTTTTCTTCAGCTTATTTGCAAGTTCAAGAAAGGCGTCATAAAAATCCATTTTGTAGCGAAGTCTTTCTTCTCTTGCTTTTCCATTTGGATAATAAATATTTATCAACGTAAAATTTTTGTATTCTGCTATTAGTATTCTACCTTCACTGTCAAAGCGTTCAATTCCAAAACCTTTTTTAACACTTAAAGGTTTTTCTTTTGTATAGATTGCAACACCGCTATAGCCTTTTTTAACAGCGGAAGAAAAATAGGAATGGTATCCATCAACGTTCCTGACTTCATCCGGTAACTGTTCTTCTTGTGCCTTTGTTTCCTGAAGACAAAGAATATCAGGCTCATCTTTTTTAAACCAATCTAAAAATCCTTTTTTATGAACCGCTCTTAAACCGTTAATATTCCAGGATAAAATTCTGATTTTGCTCATTTGTTATTCCAATATTAATTAGTGAATTAATTAGAATTAATTTTTCGTGTCATTTCGAACGAGCCTTCGAGTGAGAAATCTGAAAAAATTCATAACAAGATTTCTCACCCCGCCACCCTTCGATAAACTCAGGGATCGGCGGGGATTCGAAATGACAAAATCATTTACAAAAATTTCAAAATTAATTCCCCAATAAAGTAACCGACTGCCGCCACTCCAAATCCTACCACGAACATATCAAAACCACTTCTGAAAATTCCGCGCCCTGTAAAGAAACTTCTTGCAGCACCAACACCAAAATGTGCAGTCATTGAAATTATAAAAGAAATTACAATTGCCGGTGTTCCCTGCCAAAAGAAAAACGGGAAAACAGGTATTAAAGCACCTATAGCTGTAGCCAGTCCTGTTATCCAACCTTCTTTAAAAGGGCTCTGTGGATTTTCAACCATACCAAGTTCTTCCCTGATTTTCTCATCAAGAACCTGCTCGGGATTTTTCATAGCTTCTACCGCCATCTTTTTGGCATTGTCAGGATTCATTCCCTTAGATTCATAAATTAATGCAAGTTCCTCAGTTTCAAGTTCAGGCATATATTTTATTTCATCTCTTTCCATTCTTTTTTCATGCTCAAAAACCTCTTTTTCACTAACTGCGGCAAGATATCCGGATGAACCCATTGAAAGAGCATCCGCAATTAACCCGGCAAGTCCGGAAATTAATATTAAATGCGGCGCAGCGCTGGCACCAATAACGCCGGCAATTAAACCAAAATTGGCAGTCAATCCATCATTAAAACCATACACAACATTTCTTAAAATTCCGCCCGATTCTGTGCTGTGCCAGGGTTCTTCGCTAACATCATCAGTATCCATCAATTTATTTGCATGTTCGGCGGAATCACGAGCGAGTCTTAAGGCAATGTCGCCGGTCTGTCCTTCAGGGTTATCTTTGTACAGACCAAGATATGATTTTACTTCAGTCGCCTCCTCCTGAAGCATCATTTTTGTTAAAAATGCCGGACCAAATTTATTTGAGAACCATGCTACTATTTTCGCTTTAGTTGTTGGTTCATCTTTTTTTATTTTAACTTCATTTTTAACCAGTAAATCTTTCCAGGCAGACACATGTTTATCTTCAACACCGGCTAACTGCAAATAAATTTTCTTTCTTTTTTCGTTCTTTATTAATCCTGCCAACACACGGTAAAGAAATGCTGCATCAATTTCATCCTGAAGATGATATCTCCACGTACTTATAGTCTGCCTGTCTAGTTTTTCCATTTAATATATTATTTCGATTTTATTGTTTAAATTATATTAATCTACAGGAATTGCAAGAACCGGAACCCTTACTCTATGTCTTACTTCATTTACAGTTGAACCGTAAATAATGTCTTTCACAAATTTATGTCCGTGACTCCCAACTATTAAAAGCTCAATATTTTCATTTTTACAAATTCTTGCAATTTCATCCTCGGGTTCACCACCACCAATTATTGTATGAGTTGTAAAATTTTCCTCTTCAAATTTTTCTGAAAAATGTTTTAAATATTCGTCCATTTCATTTGCACGTTTATCCGCGACCATATCGCCTATAAATCTTCCTGTTGCAGTTTCCACACAATGGATGAAATAGATTTCAGCATCTGTAGAATTAATAAACGGGTGCGCACCTTCAACAATTTGCTGATCTCTTTCCTGTTTACCTTCAAGAGCAATTCCAATTTTCATATAGGACATCTTTACTTTTTCGTGACGCCTGGTTTTCTTATTAATAACCTTGGGCGGAAGGATTTTTTCCAGTTTCTCTTTCTTTAAATATGGTTCAATAGTTATCCATAATAACAACAAAACCATAAAAACGCTAAAAGGGATAAAAATAAATTTAATAAATATTGGAAGAAATCCCTGTCCGGATATACTTTCAAGAGTAAAATCATAAACAAGCTTTAAATTAAGAACAATTATTAATCCTGCAGCAAACCAGGCAACAATTCTTAAAACATTCCTAGAAGCAAATTCATTCATCTTAATTTTACTTGCTGTAAAATGTAAAAGTGGAATTAAGGCAAAAGGAAGTTGTAGTGACAAAACAACCTGTGATAAAATTAACAATTCATCAACTGCTTGATCGCCTGAAATTTTAAGTACAAATAATGTAGGTACAATTGCTATTATGCGTGTAATTAATCTTCTCAGCCATGGTCTGATCTTTAAGCCTATAAAGCCTTCCATTACAATCTGTCCTGCAAAAGTACCTGTAATTGTAGAAGATTGTCCAGCAGCCAACAAGGCTACTCCGAATGCAATTGGAGCAAATTGGTTTCCCAGTAACGGTGCCAGAAGTGAGTGTGCATCTATTATCGATGCAACCCCGGAATGTCCGCTTGTAAAAAAAACAGCCGCTGCTAAAATTAAAATTGAAGCGTTCACAAAAAATGCAGCATTTAAAGCAACAACCGAATCAATAAGATTAAACTTATTTGCTTCTCTCATTCCAAGAGGTGTTTTTTCAATATTACGCGATTGTACTAAGGCGGAATGTAAATAAAGATTATGGGGCATTACTGTAGCACCAATAATTCCAAGTGAAATGTAGAGCGCATCGGTATTCATAGTAGTAGGAATAAATCCGGTTGCTATTGCACCAAGATCTGGCTGGGATAAAAACATCTCGAAGCCGAAACAAATTCCTATTGTTGCAACAAGTGCAAGAATAAATGCTTCCATCTTTCTTATTCCGAGTGACATCAGCATCATAAGAATCAGTACGTCAAAAGAAGTAATTACAACTCCCCACATAATCGGGATACCAAAAAGAAGATATAAACCGACAGCCGATCCTATTATTTCTGCAAGATCGGTTGCAGCAATTGCAACTTCGGTGAGTATCCATAAAACATAATTAATTTTTTTAGGATAATGATCGCGGCAGGCTTGCGCTAAATCTCTGCCGCTTACAATTCCCAGCCTGGCAGAAAGTGTTTGAAAAAGAATTGCCATCAGATTTGCGAGAAGTATAACCCAGATTAATTTGTAACCGAATTGCGCGCCACCTGCAAGATCAGTTGCCCAGTTTCCCGGATCCATATAGCCAACAGAAACCATAAAAGCAGGACCTGTAAAGAGAAACAGTCTTCGCCAGAATTTTTTTTGAGTGTTTGTGTCAACTGAAGAATGAACTTCTGCCAGTGATTTATCTGTACTCATATATTTATTTCTTTTTTATCTCTACAAAAATATTTTCTGCAACTTTACTGCTAATGTTGCATGGTTTTCCATTTACAATTATCTGCATTGATTTATCAAATTTTCTTTTTTCTTTAACAAGAATAACTTCATTTAAATTTATACCAATCTTAGAGATATATACCAGGAATTGGTCATCAAAATCGTTAACCCGGATTACTGTACCTACCTGCCCTTGTTTTAAATCTTCAAGCGGAACATGTTCTCTCAGCTTCGGAACCTTCCCTTCTTTTGAAGGAATCGGATCCCCGTGCGGATCATATTCTGGGTACTCGAGCATTTCTTCCAGCCTGTTAATCAGTTCGTCTGATGCAGAATGTTCAAGCCGGTTAGCTTCTTCGTGGACTTTTTCCCACGGCATCCCGACAATTTGATTTAAAAAAACTTCCCATATCCTGTGCCGTCTTACCATGTTTTTAGCATACTCTTCACCGGACGCTGTAAGGCGGATACCTTTATATTTTTCATAATTTATATGCCCGTCCTTTGAAAGTTTTTTAAGCATATCAGTTACCGCTGCATTCGAAATCTGCAGTTTCTCCGCAATTATATTCGGTTTTATTTCACCACTTTCATTTTTGTGCTTATAGATTATGCCGAGATAATCTTCTTTTGAAATGTTTTGCATAGATTAAGCTTGTTGTTGTAATAAATTTAAGTATGCTTAAAATTATTGTCAAGCAGTATTAATAAATTAATGCTTTATAATGGCTTAAAACGGATAAATTTTGTGGGTTGGTTTCCAGTTCAAAGCATATTGTGCCCTTAGGTTACTGCACCTGAATGAAGGAGGAGTGGGTAATTTCTGATTCTGTACCGGAACTGGAGCTCCAATATTTTCGGCAATTGTTTTAAGATATTCGATCTGCTTTACCGGTTTATCTGTAATATTCAAAATCGTATTTGCAGCTTCACTTTCAATCGCTTTTAAGATTGCATCTGCCATGTCAGCAACGTTAATAAACGAAACATAATTTTTACCGTTGCCCGTTATTATATTTACTCCATTTTTCAAATCTTCTATCGTTTTTTCCTGAAATGTGTTTTTACCTACAAAAATTCCTCCGCGGAGGATGAACCAGCTCATTTTTTCTTCCGGAATATTTTTAACATAGTCTTCCATTTCAATAGCTGGTGCACAAATTAATTCACGGTCGGGAGTTTCATCGAGCGGGTGTTCTTCATTTATCCATTCATCACCACCATCACTGTAAGCCATAACTATACTTTGTTGAATATATTTTTTTACATTTGCCTTAAGCGAAGCTTCTATTAATTTTTTTGTGCCCTCTGTGCGCAGCCTGTTGTTTTGTTCCCATGCTCCAGGTTTACTAAAGTCAGAAGGAATGGATGTTGCGATATGAATTACACAATCAGAACCCTTTAATTTTTCTGTTAGGGCTTCAATGTCATCATCGCCAAGTAAATCGTATTCCACTTTTTGTGCTTTTGGAAGCAATAATTTTTTTGCTTTCTTTAAAGACCTGGAAAGTGCAAGAACTTCATAACCGTGCCTTAATAAAAGCGAGACAAGTTTTTGTCCAAGTACTCCCGTTGCTCCCATTACTGCTATTTTCATTTTAGATAGTTATAACTTTATTTAAATTATATTTAAAATTCTGTAATAAAATCAATCTGTTATTGCGAGTCCGTTAATCAACGGACGAAGCAATCTTTAAGGATATGAATAAACTAACAGATTGCTTCGTCATCAGGCATTCGCCTGACTTCTCGCAATGACTATTAAAGTCTACAAATACTTTTTCGGATACTCAAAGAACTTTAGACTGCAAGTCTTGTTTCCAATGTATTTCCAAGAATCAAAATCCATTTGCATTCCCATTATACCGCAGGTAGGCATATTGTCCGTTTCAAAATTACAAATATAGTTTGAAAGATAAGTTATTCCCGGATTGTGCCCGAACAGCATTATATTGTTGATAGAATCGTCCGTTCCTGTTAATACACTAAGAATATCTTTCATACTCGCATCATAGATATCTTCATTTAAGATTATTTGTGATTCCGGAATGTCCAGTTCTTTTGCAAATATTTTAGCGGTTGATAATGCCCTGTTTGCCGGACTTGAAATTATCCGGTCAATTTTTAAATTTTTCTTTTTGAATGACTCAGCCATAAATGGGGCGTCTCTTTTCCCGCGGTCGTTCAGCGTTCTATCAAAATCTGAAATGCTTCTGTTTTCCCAGCTCGATTTTGCGTGCCTTACCAGGTAGATGTTTTTCATTAATCCACAAATAATTATTTATCAGTAAAGATACATAATATCTATAAATCAAAAAATTAATAAAGAAAAGCCCATTGCGGATTTCGGTTAACTTAGCCCGGTTAGGAGGAGGGTGACTCTTTTACCGGGCTATCTCCCCTGTGCCGCATACCCGCAATGGGTGTAGATAAGATTACTTGTAAGAGTTTAGAACTTTCATATAATTTGCGCGTTCAAAAACGGAAGGATCAGCAACATTCTGATGACTGATACTTCCTCTCATCTGGTCGAGTGATTCGTATTCGTTCACTTCCATCCAGTAGATCATTTTTGTAAGCACATCAGTAATGTGTTCAATTCCGTTTCTTAAAAGGCTGGAAAGCATTTGTGTAACTTTCGCTCCCGCCATAATCATTTTTATTACGTCCTGTTCTGTGTCAATACCGCTCGTTGCGGCAAGGTCAAGTTTAACTTTTCCGTATAAAATTCCTATCCATCTTAAAGGAAGTCTCATATCCATCGGTGTGCTTAAAAGTACATCGGGCGTTACTTCAAGACTTTCCAGGTTAATATCAGGCTGATAAAACCTGTTAAATAAGACCAGTCCGTCAGCTCCTGCATCTTCAAACTGTTTTGCCATCCACGCCATTGAACTGAAGTATGGACCTAATTTTACAGCAATAGGAATATTAACCGAAGATTTTACCTGCTTAACTATATCGAGATAATCTTTTTCAATATCGAATCCTGACTGATCCTGGTTTGTAGCAAGTCTGTAAATATTCAGTTCAAGAGCGTCGGCTCCAGCTTGTTCAATTTTTTTTGCGTAATCCGTCCAGCCACCGAGTGATTTGCCGTTCAAACTTCCGATAATCGGAATATCAACAGCTTCTTTTGCTTTGCGGATATGTTCCAGGTATTGTTCCGGACCAAGCTTGAATTCAATTTCATCCGGAAAATATGAAGTAGCTTCGGGATTACTGTCTGCTGTTACTGATAACTGGTAATCCAGTTCCTTCGCTTCGTGTTCAATCTGCTCTTCGAACAGAGAGTACATAACAACAGCGGAGGCTCCCGCGTCTTCAAATTTTTTGAAGTTTGATAATTCCTGCGAAAGCGGTCCTGCAGATGGAACAATCGGATTCTTTAATTTCAAGCCTAAATAATTTGTTTCGAGATTCATTTTATTTTTCCTTTTAAATTCTACGATTGTTTACTTTCTTTTTTCTCCGCCGGTTTTTCGGCCGCCATATTTTCGTAAGTGCTCCACCTATCGTACACATCCTGCTGAGCTTCTTTCATTAATTTTTCGGCTGTCTGCGGATCAGATTTGGTCAACATTTTATACCTGGTTTCAAGGTAAGCGTAATCTTTCAATGGTATCTTCAATCCTTTTGATTCCAGTTTGAATGGATTCTTTCCTTCTTTTGTCATTTCAGGATTAAACCTGTATAACTGCCAGTAACCGGAATCAACAGCAGCTTTCTGATTTCTCATTGCGGTGCCCATATTAATTCCGTGCGCTATACAGTGGCTGTATGCAATTATCAATGAAGGTCCGTCGTATGCCTCGGCTTCGAGGAATGCTTTTACTGTCTGTGCATCATTCGATCCCATTGCAACTTTTGCAACGTAAACGTTTCCGTAAGTCATTGCCATAAGTCCGAGATCTTTTTTACCGAGTGGTTTTCCGCCAGCTGCAAATTTTGCAACGGCACCTCTTGGTGTTGCTTTTGACATCTGTCCGCCTGTATTGGAATAAACTTCCGTATCAAGCACAAGCACGTTTACATTTTTACCCGAAGCAAGTACGTGATCGAGTCCGCCGTAACCAATATCATAAGCCCATCCGTCACCACCCATAATCCAGACTGATTTTTTAACAAGGTAGTCTGCAATACTTAAAAGATCTTTTGCATTATCATTTTTTTCAAATTTTGAATCGGATAATTTTTTCTTTAGTTCATCAATTCTTTGCCTCTGTTCATAAATTCCCGCTTCATCTTTCTGATCCGCATTTATTATTTCTGTGACCAGAGTATTTCCAAGATCAGCGGCGAATTTTTTAACCAGCCCTTTCGCCTGCATTTCGTGTTTGTCTATTGCAAGCCTGAAACCTAATCCAAATTCAGCGTTGTCTTCGAAAAGTGAATTAGACCATGCGGGTCCTCTTCCGTCTTTATTCATTGTCCAGGGAGTAGTCGGAAGGTTTCCACCGTAAATTGAAGAACATCCTGTTGCATTTGCAACAACCATTCTGTCGCCGAAAAGCTGGCTTGCAAGTTTCACATAAGGAGTTTCACCGCAACCTGAGCACGCACCGGAAAATTCAAAAAGAGGCTCAAGGAATTGTGAATCTTTAACCTGTCCCGTATTTATTTTTGTCCTGTCTAATTCAGGAAGACTTAAGAAATAATCCCAGTTAGCCCTTTCAGTTTCTCTGATCGGCAACTGTTCTTCCATATTTATTGATTTCAGGCTTGTATTCGATTTGTTCTTTGCAGGACAAACATCTACGCAAAGTGTACAGCCGGTACAATCCTCTACTGCCACCTGAATTGTGTAAGCAAGTCCTTCACCGTAACCTTTTCCTTTAAAGGGCATATGCTTGAATGTTGCGGGAGCATTTTCTAATAATTTTTCATCGTATACTTTTGCACGGATAGTTGCGTGCGGACAAACAACAACACATTTGTTACACTGAATACAAATGCTTTCATCCCATACAGGAACTTCGAGAGCGATATTTCTTTTTTCCCATTGAGCAGTTCCAACGGGGAAAGTACCATCCGCAGGCATTTTACTTACCGGCAAATCATCTCCCTTTCCTGCAATCATACAGGCAGTTACTTCTTTTACAAATTCAGGTGCATTACCTGAAACTGCCGGCTGCAACTGTAACTTGCTTGTTGCTTTTTCAGGAACTTTTACTTCAAACAGGTTTGCAATTGTTTTATCAACTGCGTCAAAATTCATCTGAACTATTTTATCGCCTTTTGCTCCATATGTTTTCTGGATTGAATCTTTGATCATCGAGATAGCTTTTTCTTTCGGGAATATATTTGAAATCGCAAAGAAGCAGGTCTGCATAATTGTATTAATTCTTGCGCCCATTCCGGTTTCATTTCCAACTTTGTAAGCATCAATAATAAAGAACTTCATCTTTTTGTTGATAAGGTCGTTCTGAACTTTTTCAGGCAGAGTGTCCCAAACTTCATCTTTTGAAGCTTTTGTATTTAAAAGGAATGTTGCACCTTCAACGGCATCTGAAAGCATGTCCATTTTTTCAAGAAATACTGTCTGGTGGCAGGCAATAAAGTTTGCCGTGTGTACCAGGTAGGTTGAATTGATTTCCTTTGGACCAAACCTTAAGTGTGAAATAGTTGTTGAACCTGACTTTTTAGAATCATAAACAAAATAACCCTGTGCAAAATAATCAGTTCCTTCACCGATAATCTTAATTGAGTTTTTGTTCGCACCAACTGTTCCGTCTGCACCGAGTCCATAGAATTTGCCACGGAATGTTTCATCTGATTCAATTGAAAATTCTGTATTAAAATCGAGACTTGTATTTGTTACATCATCTTTAATTCCAACTGTAAAATGATTTTTCGGTTTATCTTTTTTAGCATCATCAAAAACACCTTTAACCATTGCCGGTGTAAATTCTTTTGAAGAGAGTCCGTAACGACCACCAACAATTTTAGGATAAGCAAGTTTTAATTCACCGTTAATATGTTTTTCAGAAATTGCATTTACAATATCGAGATATAGTGGTTCACCTGATGAACCGGGTTCTTTAGTTCTGTCTAATACAGTAATTACTTTTGTAGTTTCAGGTAAAGCATTTATGAAATGATCTATTGAGAATGGTCTGTATAATCTAACTTTTAATAACCCGACTTTTTCTTCATTTTCCGTCAGATATTTA
>Ga0209919_1000210_pt1 | contig 30295 bp, 26 predicted proteins | sample SalPon2A_C_D2_MG_FD_185721 | JGI IMG/M metagenome (GOLD analysis project Ga0209919, IMG submission 185721) | Soil microbial communities from South San Francisco under conditions of wetland restoration - Salt Pond MetaG R2A_C_D2_MG (SPAdes)... | ecosystem: Environmental > Terrestrial > Soil >... | reverse complement strand
CTCGGACACCGCCAACCTGTTCGTGCCTTTCTTCACCACCAAGCCGGACGGCTCGGGGATCGGCCTCGCCCTCAGCCGCCAGATCGCCGAAGTCCACGGCGGGGGGCTCACCCTGCGGAACCGCTCCGGGGCGGCGGGGTGCGTAGCGCGGGTCGTGCTGCCGCGGCCGGGGCCCGCCGAAGAGGTCTGACGGGTGGGTCGCCGGCTCGACGGCCGGTCGCCGTGGTCGCGCGCGGGGCGCGGGCGGCCGGAGTCGCGGTCCCGGCCGCCGACATCAATCGGCCCGCAGCACCCGGGCCGGGTCGAGCCTCACGGCGCTGCCGGCCGGAGCCAGGCAGGCGGCCACGGCCGCCAGGAGTCCACCCACCGCGATGCCGAACGCGACCAGGACGACGCCCCGTCGCAGCACCCACCGGAGGATGTGACCCTACTTCAAGCGCAGGATAGGATCAGGACTCAAGTCTCTGGATCAAGTCCCTTGCAACTTGAGATCGGACCGGTCACATGGAGAACACACAGCACAGTCTGAAGGCAAGGCAGGGGCCCACCTCTTTCGGCGGACCCCGGGCGTGCCGTGATGAGGTGATCTACATCGGATAGTGTCTCGTGGCTATCGCACTACGTGTACTCTGGGTTCGCGCGATTGCCACAGGAGTGGGAGCCGGAACTTCAATGAGAGCATGTCGCAGGCTAAGCCCCACCGCCGTCGGAAGCGGAATGAATGCCCGGAAACCCCCTGGGCAACCTCGAACGAAGATACCGTTCAATTCGGAATCATACTGCACCGAACTATAGCGCTCGACGGCGTCCTGCATCCTCACTACGTCCCCAGCGAGTGCGAGCTCAGCAACGGAGTCGACCGTCGACGGAGCCAACGCAGCCTGGCAGGTTGGGTGTCCCTCACACCATGGATTGGACAGACAGAAGTCGTGTGGATTCAGATATCCGATGATAGCCGTACTTGTGCGCAGCAGCTTGTGCCCTGGCGGAAAATAGCAGGCCTCACATGCGTGACAGCCGGAGATCTGTGCGCGAACCGGTTCGTTCGTTCCGGCAGCAGCGATGAGTACAGCAACCACACATAGCACGACCCGCCATACGCGCACCATTACACCCTCCAGGACTAGGGGCTGCGAAGTTGCAGGCTCCAAATTGAAGCCTGCGGAACCAAACCGCTCACCTCCCGATAGCTGTATACATGCCGACTGTCCACCCAACTCGGATAGACCGTGTCGAAGCGTGCCGTCGCGATCAGCACTGCTCCTTTGAGGTCGATTACATCCACCACCGTGTTGTAAGCTCCAATAGGATCCACTTGAGCTGCTTCCTCGCTGCCCCTCGAAACAACCTTTACGTGTCGCTTCCAGTCCTTGCTTGGTACCTGCACCAACACCCATAGGCGTCCAGCAGAATCCACCCTCGCATCCGAAACATAGGATACTGGAGGGATATTCCGTCGAACGCTCACAGCTTCATGAAGGTGTCTCGGCGCAAATCCATCGGGACGACGTTCGAAGCCGTTGAGCAACTGACCCGTTTCGGGATCCCAGACTTCGACTACATATTGATATCGCGAAATTGAAACAACATCGTCGCCATCCGTAGCAAGAGCGCGCGTCAGAAAGCCCTGTTCGCCAGGCAGAACCCTCCTCGTCAGTCTTCCGAACGAACGCACCAAACTGTCTTGCTCCGGTATAACAAGATGTAGAGGTAGGCCGAAGCCACGCCGAGTCTCCACAAGGCTATTTACAACCACACGATCCGGGCCGAGGCGGAGAACACCTCCTGCCCATGGTATCAAGGGAAGCCTCGCTGAACGCGCTAGCTTGAAGTTCTCGGGTCCGAACACGGACACCCTCGACAGGGCGTCATCATAGACATGCAGCGAGTCACCTGGACCAACAAACATCGCTGCAATGGATCTAAATTCGCCCGGGCCCTCACCTTCGTGGCCAATCGTCGCAAGTTTCTTTCCAGTTTGATCGTAGACCGCCACAGTCGTTGGATCCATCTGCGACCACATGAAAAGGCGGCCCCGGTGGTCTGACTTTACCTGGGCAGGCAGCAGCAGCGAGGGGCCGGAGATGGTTGTGACCTTGGTTGCATCGATCCAACAGCTTTCGCAGATTTGATCGTTGGCGATCGTAGGATGTATGCCCGTATCCTGAGCGGCAACGGTCCGACCACCGGCCAGAGAAAAAAACAATGCGGCCGCCGACAGTGTTGGCAAGATTGACGACGAAGCTCTGTTCACATGAAGATCCCGATAACGAATGGAGTATCGCGCAACTCCATTGCTATGCATGCTTGCCGCATCACCACGGCCCACCTTATCCAAGATGAGCAATGCGTCCGTCTGGTCAAGAGTTGCCCTGTGTCGCGCCTCGCAAACGAGTGCAACTCCGATGCCTCGTGGCATTCCGTGTGACGCCAACCCAGGCTCGAATCCACTCGAGCCATGTGGCTATGAGAAAATGGTTTGAGGCTATCGAGCGTCCTGTTTGTAGGGGCGTGTCGCCGGGAGCTGTCCGGTTCGCGCTCCAACACAGGAGCGCCACACTGGGAATGCGTAACGGTCCTTTTTGCTTGGCATGTTGCGACCTCCACCGTGTGGTGATGAGACGGGATGGGCCCGCCTACGGATCAGGAAGCTTGAAGTTCGAATCTTCCGGAAACCAATCAGGAGCGAGGCTTGGGACAGGTGAAGCTCTCGCCGCTCGGGTTGGAGACCCCGGCGCTCCCGAGGCGCTCTCCCCGGACGCGAGGAGGACCTGCGGCCGGAGCGCTACGCCGCGGCGGTCGTGGGCTCGCCGGTGCACTTCGGGCGGCATCGACGGTCGCTGGTGTCCTTCGTGCGGCGACACGCCGCGGAGCTGGCCGGGACCATCGCGGAGCTGGCGCTGCCCGCCACCCGGAGCTCCGCGGGCCGGGCCAGCCGGACGTCGGCCGAGCCCGTCCCGGCCTCACCCGCGGGCTGACGCCCTTTTCCCGGGCCCGGGCCCGCGCCAGATTCGGCGACGCGACTTCTTCGATTCCGCGTCACCCGGAGATGGCCATGCGACGCCTCACCCGTCCGATCCCGCTTGCGGTCTACGCCCTGCTCCTGCCGGCCGCCGCGGCCGCCCAATCGGCCCTCCCGGTCGACCGGGGCCTGCCGCGCGAGCACGCGCCCGAGCCCACGACGGCCGCCATCACGCCGGCGGACCTCATGACCCGCCTGTACATCTTCTCCGACGACTCGATGCTGGGCCGCCGCACGGGTGAGCTGGGCGACGTCAAGGGCACGAGCTACATCGCCCGCGAGATCGAGCGCATGGGGCTGGTCCCGGCCGGGGACGGCGGCACCTACTTCCAGACGATCCCGCTCAAGACGCGCGCTCTGAGCGACAGCTCGAGCTTCGTGGTGGGCGGTGGCCTCCTGAAGCTCCTCGACGACTTCGTCCCGATCACGCCCCGCTCCTTCGATGCCTCGTCGCTCCCGATCGTGTACGGTGGCGTGGTGGGGGACGCCTCGCATCCCCTCAGCGCCGACCAGGCCAGGGGCAAGCTCGTGGTGTTCGGCGTCGCGCCGGGCGTGTCGCTGCGCCGCCTGTTCCGCTCCGCGCCGGCCGTCCAGGGGGCCGCGGCGATCGCGGTCGCCGCCCTGGACAGCGTGCCGGCTCGGTTCCGCGCCTTCTTCACGCGCCCGCGCATGTTTGTGGACGACCAGCCGCAAGGCTCGGAGCAGACGCCCGTGTTCCTGGTGAGTGAGGCGGCCGCCGGGAAGATGTTCTCCGCACCCCCGGCGGGCCTGTCCCCCGGCACCGCGGGCGGATCGGCCGCGATCCACGTGCGCTACTCCCTCGAGCCCGTCCCGTATCCGGCCCGCAACGTGGTCGGGATCGTGCCCGGCAGCGACCCGAAGCTGAAGCACGAGTACGTGGCCATCGGAGCGCACAACGACCACCTGGGCGTGGGCCGGCCCATGGACCACGACTCCATCATGATCTTCAACCACGTCGTGCGTCCGGAGGGGGCCGATGACGGCGGCAAGCGGGCCACGCCGGCCCAGCAGGAGGAGGTCGATTCCCTGCTGGCCGTGTACCGCAAGAGCCACCCCGACCGGATGGACTCCACCTACAACGGCGCCGACGACGACGGGTCGGGCTCGGTGTCGGCCCTGGAGATCGCCGAGAAGCTCCAGGCCATGGACCCGCACCCGAAGCGTTCGATCCTGTTCGTGTGGCACGTGGGCGAGGAGGAGGGGCTGTACGGCTCGCGCTACTTCACCGACCATCCCACGGTGCCGCGGGATTCGATCGTGGCGCAGCTCAACATGGACATGGTGGGCCGCGGCGACGCCACCGACGAGACGGGCCGCACGAAGGACGGCCAGCCGCTGCACGGCGGGCCGAACTACGTGCAGCTGGTGGGCTCGCGCCGGCTGTCCACGGAGCTCGGAGACCTGATCGAGAAGGTGAACACCGAGGACGGGCACGACCTGACGTTCGACTACGCGATGGACGCCAACGGGCACCCCTCCAACATCTACTGCCGCAGCGACCACTACTCCTACGCGCGCTATGGCATCCCGATCACCTTCTTCACCACGGGACTCCACTCGGACTACCACCAGGTGACCGACGAAGCCGAGAACATCGACTACCCGCACATGGCGAAGGTGGCCGACCTGGTCGCCGATGTGGCCGTGCACGTGGCGGACCTGGACCACCGGCCGGTGGTGGACCACCCCGTGCCCGACCGGAACGCGCCCTGCCAGCAGTAGTTGCGCGAGGGCATTTCCCCACAAGACGCCTCGACCGGAGCCCCACGCGGGGCTCCGGATCCTCCCGACGGCCGGAAGGAGCCGTCCCGTCCACAATTAGGCGGGGGCATCCAGCCCCCGGTGGACACGGGAGGAGCGTCATGTCGGATTACGACGACGTGCATGGAGCGCATCCGGGGACGGCGACCGCGAAGGGCGACGCACCCGCGCCGGCCTGGCGGGCGGGCGCCGGGAGTGGGACGGCGGTCCTCGAGCCGGAGGTCGAGATCCCGGCTCACCCCACGGTTCAGACGGAACACCCCGGTCGGGCGCGGGACATGGCCCGCACCGCGGGACTCGAGGACGAGCGCCGCGAGCGGGTGGTCCACCAGCAGCGCCTCGTCCTCGGGGTCGCGCTGCTGGCCTCGGTCGGGATCCATGCGGCCATCTTCAGCTGGTCGCCGGACTTCCACAGCGACAGCATGGCCACGTCCTCGAGGGCGCTACAGTCGATCCAGCTGCCGCCGGACGTCAAGATCCCGCCTCCGCCCCAGTCCATCGCACGACCGGCCACGCCCAAGGTGGCGGCCACCGACGTCAGCCCCGAGCTGACGATCGCGCCGACGACCCTGGAGGCGAATCCGGCCTCCGCCCTGCCGCCTCCTCCGCCCGCCGTGGGAGGGAACCCGGCCGACCGGCCCACGTTCATCCCCTTCGACGTGCCGCCCAAGCTCCTGAACAAGGGGGAGATCGAGCGGCTGTTGGCGAAGCTCTACCCTGCCTCGCTCCGTGACGTGGGCATCGGGGGGGCCGTGGTCGTCTGGGCGTACGTGGACGTGCAGGGCAAGGTGCTCAAGACCTTCATCAAGGACTCGAGCGGCTATCCGAGCATGGACGCGGCGGCGGCCCAGGTGGTCCAGAATATGACCTTCAAGCCGGCTATCAACCGGGACCAGCCCATCGCCGTGTGGATCTCCCAGAAGGTGACCATGAGCGTCACCCGCTAGTCGGAAGCCGGCCGGCCTCCCGCTCGATCCTGGCCGCGCGGCGCGGTCTCGGGGCCGCGCCGCTCCACGAAAGCCCGCAGCCCCGCCTCGTACTCGGGCGAGCGCATTCCCTCCAGAACGACCTCCACTTCCCGGCGGAGCGCCTCCTCCAGCGCCTCGCGGGCGGTTTCCCGGAGCAGACGCCGGGCGGCCCCCACCCCTCCGGGCGCGGCGCTGGCCATGATCCCGGCCACCTCGAGCGCCTTCGCCCCCGGGTCCATCGCGGACACCACCGCCGAGGCGAAGCCGGCCGCCCGCGCCTCCTCGGCCTCCACCTCGCGCCCGGTGAGGAGCCAGTCGAGGGCCCGGCCGGAGCCCACGAGCCGCGGCAGGAGGTACGAGGCCCCGTTGGTCGCCGACAGTCCGCGGCGCGCCTCCGGGAAGCTGATCGTGGCGCCGCGGGCCATGATCCTGAGGTCGCAGGCGGCGGCGATCTCCGCCCCCAGTCCCACGGCCGGACCGTTGAGGGCGGCCACCACCGGGACCGGGCCGTCCACGATGCGGCGGGTGACGTCCTGCAACCGCTCGAGGCGCCGCCGGGCTTCGGCCTCGCTCTCCCCGGCGGCCCTGACCGCCTCGAGCTCGTAGAGGTCGATGCCGGCCGAGAACGCCCTCCCCGCTCCGGTGAGCACCAGGACCGCCGCGCCATCGCGGCTCGCGGCCTCGCCGAGCAGGTGGAGGAGCTCGCGCAGCATGGCTGCCGACAGGGCGTTGAGCGACCCGGGCCGGTCCAGCGTGATCACGCCGACCCGTCCTCGCATCTCCCACCTGACGCGTCCGGAGTCCTTCACCGCCACCTCCCCTGCCGTCGGTCCCACGCACCCGTGACCGGGTCCCCGTCCGGTGCGGCCAGCCTCGTCCTGGCGATCTTCTGCGATGGCGTGAGGGGGAAGCGGTCCACGTAGCTCCAGTAGCGGGGCACCTTGAAGGACGCCAGCCGCCCCTCCGCGAACGCCGCCAGGGCCTCGGGCGGCGTGACGGTCGGGTCGACGCCCTCGACCAGCTGGACGTAGGCCCGGACCTCCTCGCCCCGCAGGTCGTCGGGCACGGCCACGCACGCGGCCTCGCGCACCCGGGGGTGGGCCCGCAGCGCCGCCTCGACCTCGGCGGCCGCGATGTTCTCGCCCGCCCTCCGGATGACGTCCTTGAGGCGGCCGAGGTGCCGGTAGCCGTGGGCCTCGTGGCGCACCCGGTCCCCGGTCGGGGCCCAGCCATCCGCCGTGAGCCACCCGGTGTCCGGCCCCTCCCCGGACCAGTAGCCCAGCATCGTGTCGGGTCCGCGCACCTGCATCTCCCCCTCCTCCCCGTCGGCCACGGGGCGGCCCGTCCCGTCCACCACCCGGACCTCGCGCCCCGGCACCGGCTCGCCCATGGTTCCCGACCCGACCGAGTCCGCGTCCTCCAGCGGAGCCATGAGCACGACGCCGAGCTCCGTCGTCCCGTACGTCTCCCGCCACGGGCAGCCCCAGCGCGCCTCGAAGGCGGCATGGCGGTCGGCTGGGATGCCGGAGCACAACACGAGGCGCACCCGATGCCCGCGGTCGAGCTCCGGGTCGGGCGGACTCCGGAACAGGTAGGAGGGCATCGTGCCGATGCAGTAGAAGAAGGTCGCCCCGGCGTCGCGGACCTGTCGCCAGAAGGTCGAGACCGAGAAGCGCGGCAGCACGACCAGCGGCATCCCGGCCACGAGGCACAGGACCAGGTTCCAGGTGGGGTCCATGTAGTGGAAGGGCTGGGCGGTGAGGGCCACGTCCTCCGGTCCGAACCGCCCGTACGCCTGCATGGTGGCGGCCAGCCGGAGCCAGTAGCCGTGCGTGAGCCCACAGCCCTTCGGGAAGCCGGTGGTGCCGGACGTGTACTGGACGCACACCACCGTGTCCAGATCCGGCTCGCCGACGGGTGGAGGCGCCTGCCCCGACTCCACGCCGCTCGCCCGGAGCTCGCCGGGACCACCGACCCAGCGCACATCGGGACAGCGCGCGCCGAGCGCCTCCAGCTTCGCGGCCGCCTCGGGCCCGGCCACCACGGCCCGCGCGCCCGAGTCGAGCAGCACGTGGGCGAGGTCCTCGTCGCCATACCCGGGATTCACGGGCACGACGGGCGTCCCGGCGCGCGCCGCCGCCAGCCACGCCACGGGGAAGTCGATCCCGTTGGGGAGCATGAGGGCGATGCGGTCGCCGGGCTGGAGGCCGAGGGCTCCGATCCCGGCGGCCAGGAGGGCGCTGTCCTCGGCGACCGCGCCGAAGGTCGCGCTCCGTCCCTCGAAGCGGAAGAAGTCCCCATCCGCCCGCTCGGCCGCGCGGCGCTCGAGCAGACGAAGGATCGACCCGTACGTGTCCGGGTCGGCGGGCGGACGCGGCGCGGAGAACATGCCGACATTAGAGGCGGGGACGGGCGCTCCGGCAACCGCGCCACGGCCCGATCTGGACCTCGCGCGGCCGCCTGGTTAGGCTGGAGGGAATCGCCGATCCGATCCTCCCCGGTCGGGCTCGGACCCCGCCGTCGCCGCCCCAGCTTCGGGAGCGAGCCCATGCCCGAGACGCCACGAGGACTGCAGCTCCGGGAGGGCGACGTCCTCCTGATGGTCGGAACCACCAAGGGCGCCTTCCTGTTCCGGTCGGACGCCGATCGGAAGCGCTGGGAGATGGACGGCCCGCACTTCCCGGGCGAGGAAGTCTACGCCCTCGCCTTCGACCGGCGCGGCGGGCGGCGTGACCTGTGGGCCGCGCCCGCCAGCGCCTTCTTCGGGACGACTCTCCGGAAATCCGTCGACGGGGGCGCCACCTGGTCCGGGAAGGACGAGCGACCCGTGCGCTTCCCGGAGACCTCCGGCCTCTCGCTCGAGCGAATCTGGCAGATCCGGCCCGGCCGGGACCACGAGCCGGACCGGCTCTTCCTGGGGGTCGAGCCCACCTGCCTGTTCGAGAGCGCCGACGGCGGCGAGAGCTGGACCGCCGTGGCCGGCCACCTGGAGCACGAGCACCGGGCTCACTGGACGCCGGGCAACGGGGGCCTGTGCCTGCACACGATCCTCCCGGATCCATCCTCGTCCGAGCGAATGCTGATCGCGCAATCCACCGGGGGCGTGTACCGGACGGACGACGGGGGCGCGACGTGGCGGGCCCGCAACGCGGGCGTGCGGGCCGAGTTCCTGCCGGACAGGTATCCGGAATTCGGACAGTGCGTGCACAAGGTCGCGCACCACCCGGCCCGGCCCGAGCGTCTCTTCCTGCAGAACCACTGGGGGCTCTACCGGAGCGACGACTGGGGCGACTCGTGGGAGGACGTGGCCGACGGCGTCCCCTCGGACTTCGGCTTCTGCATGGCCGTCCACCCGCACGATCCCGATACCGTCTATATCGTGCCCCTCGAATCGGACGGATTCCGCTGCACGCCGGGGGCGCAGCTCCGGGTGTACCGGACGCGTGACGCCGGGACGTCGTGGGAGCCGATGACCCGGGGACTGCCCCAGGAGAACGCCTACGAGACGGTCCTGCGCGACGCCCTCGACGTGGACTCCCTGGACGCGGCGGGGGTGTACTTCGGCACCCGGAGCGGCCGCGTGTACGCCTCGCGGGACGACGGCGAATCGTGGGAGGCCCTGCAGGAGGAGCTCCCCCCGGTCGTGTGCGTCAAGGCAACGGTCGTGGGCCCGGCGTGAGCGTGGTCGTGGTCCTCCCGGCGCCCCTCCGGGAGCTGGCGGGAGGTGAAGCGTCGGTCCCGCTGGCGGGATATCCCGGGACGGTCGGCGAGGCGCTCGCGGCCCTGCGGACGGAGCACGCGGCGGTCTACGACCGCATCGTCACCGAGCAGGGCGAGGTCCGGCAGCACGTCAACCTGTTCGTGGGGACGACGAGCGTGCGCCGGACAGGGGGGCTGGACACGCCCCTGGAGCCCGACTCCGAGATCCTGGTGCTGCCCTCCGTCAGCGGCGGGTAGGACCGGACCGAGGACCGGACCGGCGCGGTCCCGGCTCCATCCCGCCGGGCCGCACGCCGGCGGACCCGGGGTGCATCATGCCGGGCCCCATGCCCGGACCCATGCCCGGTCCCATGCCCGGACCCATCATCCCCGGCATCATGTGGTGCATGCGCTCCAGCATGTGCGCGTGGCGCGCGTCGAGCCAGCGCTGGAACTCGGTCCGACGGTCCTGCGGGAGAGCCTCCATGAGGCGGGCGTGCGCGCGCATCGTGGCCGCCCGCAGGGAATCGGGGCCGGCCGCGGCGGCCCGCGCGATCTCGGGCTGCAGGCTGTCCAGAAGCGCAGCCACCCTGTCCCGAGTGGCCCCGTCGAGTCCGAGGGCGTCGGCCATGCTCGCGACGGTGAGAGGCGGAGCCGGTGCCGCTCCCGCCGACCGGGCCGTCCAGGCTCGATCGGCCACGACCCCGGCCACGGCGCCGAGCCCGAACAGGACCGCGGCGATGAGACCGGCCTGCCAGCGAGGCCCCGGACTCCACGGGCTCATCGGGCGGCTCCCTGCAGGACGATCTGGGCCAGGATCGGATCCGCCTCGCTCCCCAACCCCTGCCACACCGCCGCGGCCGTCCCCTCCCCCGCCATCGCGGTCAAGCTGAAGGTGCCGGCCTCGGCCGGGGGAGAGGAGGGCGACGGGAGCACCTGTACCACGAGCATCGCGGCCGCGGCCGCGAGCGCCGCCGCTCCGACGGCGGCCCGCCAGCGCGCCGCGAGCAATGTCCACCAGGGCGTCGCCACGCGCGGCGCCGGCCGATCGCCGCCCTGTCTCGCCAGCTCGGCCAGACGCGGCTCGGCGGCGCTCATGAGCTCCCGGAGACGGCGATCCCACACGCGGGGCTCGCCACCCTTCGCCGGTCCGGCCGGATCCGGCAGCCACTCGGGCGGCAATGGTTCGGGCCTATCGTACGTCATCGTCCCTCTTCTCCCCCCAGGAGGGGTTCCAGCTCCGTTCGAAGCTTCCGCCGTGCATGGTGAACGTGCGATCGCACGGTTCCCTCGGAGATCCCCATCAAGCGGGCCGTCTCCGCCGAGGTGTAGCCCTCGATGTCGAACAGGCGAAAGGCGGTGCGTCTCTTGTCCGGCATGTGCGCCAGGACCCCGTCGACCAGGGAGCGGATCTCCGTCCGCTCCATCGAAGTACCGGGGTTGGCCGACGCGGAGGCCAGGTCATCCCCTGCGTCCTCCGTGCGCCAGCGCCTCCGGTGGTCGAGTCGGTTTCGGGCCACGTTCCGGGCGATCTGGTACAGCCATGGAGCGAACGACCGGTCCGGATCGAAGCCTTCGATGGCCTCGAGAGCCCGCAGGAAGGTCTCCTGCGCGGCGTCCTCGACATCGGCGGGCTCGGGAAGGAACGAGCCCACCACGGCGTGGATCGGACGCAGGTACCTCCGGGCGAGCTCCGCGAACGCCTCGCGCTCGCCGGCCTGGACGCGGCGGGCCAGGAACTCGTCGGGCGTGCCGACCACGTCGCCCCCCGGCATGGTGTCGAAGCCATGTCCGCCTCCCGCCATCGACCCTCGTCGTTCATGTCGAGCTCACGGTCCGCAGGACGGCCGGATCGGCCGCGAGGCTCCGATCCGACCTCCCCTCGCGCCGCGCGATGCGGCCTCGATCGTCGGGCTACCGGCCCTGCGGAGTGCCGCCCGCGCTCGTCGAGTCAGCGCCCTGGGGCTTCGCCTGCAGGTACGGACAGTTGGCCGGGCCCATGCCCTGGCCCATGCCCTGGTGCATGCCCTGGCCCATGCCCTGGCCCATGCCCTGGTGCATACCCTGGCCCATGCCCTGGTGCATACCCTGGCCCATGCCCTGGTGCATACCCTGGCCCATGCCCTGGTGCATGCCCTGGCCCATGCCCTGGCCCATGCCCTGGCCCGTTCCGCCACGCATGCCCTGGCCCATGCCGAGACCCGGCATCCAGTCCTGGCGCAACGCGGACATGAGCTGCTGACGCTGGTCGGGAGTGAGCTCCGGCATCAGGCTGGTGAGCGCCTCGTGCATGTCGGTGCGCACGGCCATCGCCTGCTCGTGGATCGCGCTGCCGCGCGTCAGCGCGCCGGCGAGCCTGTCCAGGTTGGACATCAGGGGCTTCGCCGCATCGCTCGAGAGGCCGAGCTGCGTCGCGAGGGCCTGGCCGTCCTTCGGAAGGGTCGGCTCCTGGGCGGTCAGCGCGGTCTGTGCCATCAGCCCCACGAACATCGTGGCGGCGGCCATCGTGGTCCATCGCTTCAACGGCGACATGGTCTCCTCCTCCATCGGGTGTCCGGGACGGTCGGGCGATCGATCTCCGCCGCCGTCGCTCACCCCTCCCTACAGGTGGACCGAGAAAACGTTGAACCGACGCCGGGGCGAGTCGGACCGCCGGACCAGCGGGAGGCGCTGCGCGCGGGACCCGGTGGCCCGGCGGTTCGGTTCGGCCGCCGGGGCCCTCAGCCAAGCCGCCGCAAGGCCGAGCGCGCCGCGTGGAAGCCGCACATGCCGTGCACGCCGCCGCCCGGGGGCGTGGAGGCGGAGCACAGGTAGAGCCCCTCGACCGGCGTGGCGTACGGATCCAGCCGTGCGGCGGGCCGGAACAGGAGCTGGCCGAGGTCCGCCGCGCCGCCGTTGATGTCGCCGCCCACCATGTTCGGGTTGTGGGCCTCGAGCCCGGCCGCCGTTCTGGTGGATCGGTCCAGCACCACGTCCCGGAAGCCCGGCGCGAAGCGCTCCACCTGGCGCTCGACCGTGTCCGTGAAGTCGCGGTCCGAGCCGCGGGGGACGTGGATGTAGCCCCACGCGATGTGTCGCCCCTCGGGTGCCCGGGAGGGATCGAACAGGGTGGGCTGTGCCACGAGGACGAAGGGGCGCTCGGGGTCGCGGCCCTCCCACGCCTCCCCGGCCGAGGCCGCGATCTCCTCCAGGGTCCCGCCCAGGTGCACCGTCCCGGCCCGCCGGCACGCCCCGGCCCGCCACGGGATCGGCCCGGACAGGGCCCAGTCCACCTTGAACACGCCCGGACCGTACCGCCAGCGGGCGAGCCGGCGTCGGTAGCCGAACGGCAGGCGCTCGCCGGTCACGTCCAGGACGCGGCGTGGAGTCAGGTCCAGGAGGACGGTCTCCGCTTCTCCGAGCTCCGCCAGCGACGCCACCTCCCTCCCGGTCACGATCTCGCCTCCGTGCTCGCGGATCACCTCTGCCAGCGCCGCGGCGATCCGGCCCGATCCGCCCCGCGCGAACGGCCACCCGACGGCGTGCCCGGCGAGGCCGAGGACGAGTCCGAACGCGGCCGTCGGAATCGACCCGAGCGGCTCGAACGTGTGCGCCGCCAGACCCGCGAACAGGGCCCTGGCCCTGGGGCCGGAAAAGCGGCTCCGGGCCAGGCCCGCCGCGGAGCGGAGCGCGAGCCACCCGAAGCGGGCCATGACGACCGGATGGCGGGGAACCCGGAGGAGCGGGGAGAGCACGTCGTCCAGCAGCGCTTCCCAGCCATCGAGCAATGGATCGACCAGCGACCGGTAAGCCGCCCGGTCCGGGGGATCCAGGGTGTCGGCGGTTTCCCGGGGAGAGCGCCGGAGCTCGGCCGCCGTGCCGTCGTCGAACGGGTGGGCCATGGGCGCATCGGGGTGCACCCAATCCAACCCGTACCGTTCCAGGGAGAGGCTCCGGAAGAACGGGGACGCGACCCCCAGGGGATGCACGGCCGCGCACACGTCGTGGAGGTAGCCGGGTCGGGTGAGCGCGGCGCTCCGCAGGCCGCCCCCGATCTGGGCGTCGGCCTCGAACACGATCGGCGGGTGACCGGCCCGGGCCAGGGCCGCGGCGGCGGCCAGGCCGTTCGGGCCGGAGCCGACGACTGCGACGCGGCGCTGGTCCACGTGGCCTCCAATTCCGCACGACGACGGGGCCGCGGACCCGGCGGTCCCCGGTGAGATTTCGCCCTCCGCCTCTCACTTCGGCGGGCCCGTAAGGTCGGCGACGGAGCGCCGTCCGGCCAGCGGGCCTCCCGGCGCGTCCACGCGGTCGGCGACGCCGCGTGCTCCGGGGATCGTCACGAGCCGGAGGGAGGTGAAGCGACCCCCCGCCCGGACTTCGGCGAGGGGCCGCCCCGGAAGCGAACGCGCTCCTCGGTCAGCGCACGGCCATCCCGTTCGCCGTGGCCGGCAGACCGGAGGCCCCCGGCAGGAGCGTGAGGCTGCCGTCGGGCCCGAGCCGGAACACGCTCACCTGGTGCAGGCCCGAGCTGAGCACGTACAGGTAGCGCCCATCCAGGCTGAACGCCGCGTCGAGAGGGACGCTCCCGGGACCGGTCACCCCGGTGCGCCCATCGGCGTCCAGCAGGTGCAGGCTTCCGCCGCGCCCGATGCGGAGACCGGTGACGCTGCCGCTGCCGCCGTTGGTGGAGTAGGCGTACCGGTTGTTACGCGACACCGCGATCCAGCAGGCGGCCGTCTGGTGCGTGGACACGGCCGGGCTGACCACCGTGAGCCCGCCGTCGCGGCCCACGCGGTAGCTGGAGACGCTGCCCGTCGTGGCCTCCGACACGATCAGCAGGCCGCGGGAGTCGAAACCGAATCCGAACGGAGTCTGCCCCTCCGACGCCTGCGAGTTCGGGCCCGAGAGGAGGCCGCGGCGATCCACCACGAAGGTCGTGATCGTGTTCGTCGCCTTCTCGGTCACCACCAGGACGCGGCCGCGCGGATCGAAGCCCACCTGGGCCGGCCCGGTGGAGGCGGTACTCAGCGGCCGGGCGGAGCCGGGGATGGGTCGCAGAGAGCCGTCGGTCCGCAGCCGGAAGCCGGTGACGCTGTTCGGGGCCCCGGCGTTCAGGACGTAGACCAGGGAGCCGTGCAGGGCTATGCTGACGGGCATGGCGCCGCCGGAGGCCTGCACGTCCGTGCGCTCCAGCTCCCCGCTCCGCACCCGGAACACGGTGACATCGCCGCTGCCGGGATTGGCGACCAGGAGCCAGCGACCGTCCCGCGAGAGCACGACGGCCGACTGGTTGCCCAGGCCGCTGCCGGTCCCGAGGCCACCCGTGGGTACCGGTGCCTGCGCGGCGAGGGAGCCGTCGGCGGAGCGGCTGAAGACCAGAACCTCATTGGGACCGTCCGCGTTGGACATGAGATAGACCATGCCCGAACTGCGGTGAGCGCCCACGTGTGAGAGGTTGCCGCCCCGGTGGAAACTCGCCTCAGGGGCCGTGGGCGCGGGCTGATCGGAACAGCCCGCGAGCAGGGCGCCGGCGCCGAGCGCCAGGGCCAGGGCCGTGAGCTTTCTCGAGACGTGCATGGGTTACCTCCGCCGGGCTCGTGGAATCCTCGGTCGCGCCGGTTCGACGCGGTAGCGCCCGGCCCGGGGTGCAAGCCACGATCCCTCCCGGCCGTGACCGGAAGGGCGACCCGATCTCCTTGTAATGCAAGACATAGACGGCCGGCGCGTCGGCGGGCCTTCCCCCCGGTCGCTGTTTCGTGAAACGTTCCAGGTGTTTCACGCTCGGCGGCGCGACGTTGCACGCCCGGGCCCGGCGCGACCCGCGGCCGGGCGAGGGCGGGCCGCGGGTCGCGCCACGACTGGGCTTCGGGCACCCTGACCCGCGCGGGACGGAGGGGACCGGACCGTGCATCGACCGACGGGAGCCATGCGTACGATATCCCTGCGTCAGGCGTGGATCGCGCTGATCGGCGGAGCCCTCCTGCTGGGCCTGGTCCCCGGCGGCATCGCGCTGGACCGCCGGCTGGCGGCCGAGCTCGAGCACCAGGCGCGCGCGGACCTGGCCATGACGCCGATGATCCTCGTGGACCGGAACGCCGGCCGCTCGGACGCCCTGATGATGCGGGCCAAGGAGCTGGCCGATGCGAACGGGCTCGCCGAGGCCGTGGCCTCCGGCAGCCGCTCCGCGGCGCTCGGCATCGCCCGGGCCTCGGTGGAGGGACCGGACGAGCAGCCCGTGGTCGTGGGACCCGACGGCCAGCCGTGGACCGATCCGGCCCCGGGTCCGGAGGTGGTGGCGCGCACCCGCGGCGGCGCCATGCCGGTGGTGTTCGGGCACTCCGCTTCGGTCCCCTACCGGCTGTCGCTCGCTCCGCTCCGGGTGGACGGACGCTGGGTAGGAGCGGCCGGCGTGCTGGCGCCCATGGGCCCGCGGGTGGCCGGGGAGCTGTCCGCCCTCACCCGCTCGGAGGTCGTGCTCCTCGGCCCGGACGGGACGGTCTACTCGTCGACCTCGAAGGCTCCGGCGCCGGCCGTGCTCGCCGATTCGGCGGCAGCGTGGTCACGCGAGGCCGACGCGGTCCACGAGCTGTCGGACCCGTCGGGCCGCCGCTACTGGGCGGCGGTCGCCCCGCTGGGCGCGGCCGGGGAGGCCGCCTTCCTGCGCAGCGTCTCGAAGGAGCTCGCCCTGCTCCCGGAACTTCGGCGCAGCGGCCTCCTGGCCGTCGCCATCGCGCTCGTTCTCGCCCTGGCGGTGGGCGGGTATCTGGCCGCCCGCATGACGCGGCCCGTCCAGGCGCTCTCGGCGGCCTCCCGGAGGCTCACGGCCGGGGACTTCGAGGCGCCCGTGCCGACCTCGCGCATCCGCGAGCTGGATCAGGTCGGTCGGGCTTTCCGCCAGATGCGCTCCCGGCTCGAGGAGAAGATCCGGCAGCTCACGACGGCGAACCGGAAGCTGGAGGACCGCCAGGGACGTCTCCAGGCCCTCCAGTCGGAGCTCATTCAGCGCGACCGGCTGTCGGCCACCGGCCGCATCATCACCGAGCTGGCCCACGAGATCCGCAACCCGGTGGCCAGCGTGCGAAACTGTCTCGAACTGATCCACCGACGGCTCGGAGACGACTCGGAGCTCCGTGAGTTCTCTTCCATGGCGATCGACGAACTGCTGCGCATGCACCGGCTCTCGGAGCAGATGCTGGACGCCTACCGGCCGCTGGACCCGGACGCCGAGGTCTGCCGGCCGGCGACGGTGGCGGCGAAGGTGGCGGACCTCGTCGGCATGGCGCGGAACGGCGGCCCCTCCGTGACCGTGCGCGGTTCCGCGGACCTCGAGGCGGCCATGGCGCCCGACGCGCTCAAGCAGGTGCTCCTCAACCTGGTCGAGAACGCGGCCGAGGCGATCGGGGCCGATCCCGCCGCCGAGCCGGGCCAAATCGAGATCGTCGTCTCCGGCCCGGCATCGACGGACGGGGACGGGCCGGTTCGGATCGAGGTGCTGGACACCGGGCCGGGCTTCAACGAGGAGGTGCGCTCCCGTCTGTTCGACGCGTTCTTCACGACCAAGGACGAGGTGCAGGGCGTGGGGCTCGGCCTGTTCGTGGCACAGGGCCTCGTGCGCCGGCACGGAGGGGACATCCAGGCCGCCAACCGCCTGGAGGGCGGCGCCCGCTTCGTGATCCGGCTGCCGGCGGCCGGCCCGTCCCGAGGTCCGTCCGGGACCGGGGCGGAGGCCGCTCCGTGACGCCACCTGCCGCGAGGATCCTGGTGGTCGACGACGACCAGAGCTTCCGGCGCTCGACCGCGGAGCTCCTCCGGGACGATGGCTACGCGGTCGACACGGCCGGCGGCGCCGGGGAGGCGGGCCGACGACTGCAGGAAGCCTCGTACGACCTGATCCTCATGGATCTACGCATGCCCGGGGTCGGCGGCGCCGGGGTGGTCGAGGTCCTGCGGCGGAGGGGATTCCGCACCCCCGTGCTCATGGTGAGCGGCTACGGCACCGTGGAATCCGCCGTCGAATCGCTACACGCGGGGGCGGACGACTTCCTGCTCAAGCCGGTGGACCCGGAGGCCCTCAGCCTCAAGGTGGCCGAGCTCCTCCAGCGGCGCCCTTCGGAGGCGGCGGTCCACGAAGCTCGCTTCGCGGGCATGGTCGGCCGCTCCGCCGCCATGCTCGAGGTGTTCCGCGGGATCGATCGGGTGGCGAATACGGACACCACGGTCCTCATCACGGGCGAGACGGGAACGGGCAAGGAACTCGTGGCCCGCGCGATCCACGAGCACTCGGATCGGGCCGGTGGGCCGTTCCTGCCGGTCAACTGCGCCGCCCTGGCGGAGGGTCTCCTCGAGTCGGAGCTGTTCGGGCACGTGCGGGGCGCTTTCACGGGCGCTCATGCCGACAAGGAGGGTCTGTTCCGGGCCGCCCACCGCGGCACGATCCTGCTGGACGAGGTCGGTGACATGGGCCTCCGCCTGCAGCAGCGTCTCCTGCGGGTGCTGCAGGAGCGCGAGGTCATGCCGGTCGGGGGCCACGAGACCGTCCCTGTGGATGTTCGCGTGGTCGCCGCCACCCACCGCGACCTCGGCGAGGAGGTGCGGGAGGAGAGGTTCCGCAAGGACCTGTACTACCGTCTCAACGTGTTCCGGATCGTCCTGCCCCCTCTGCGCGAGCGGGCCGGAGACGTCCCCCTGCTCGTCGCCGAAGCGCTGCGCCGCCTGGGCGAGCGCTCGGCCCGGCCGGCTCCCTCGGACTGCTCCCCCCTGGCCATGCGGCTGCTGCGTTCCCATGCGTGGCCGGGCAACGTTCGCGAGCTGTTCTCGGTCATAGAGGGCGCGGCCATACAGGCCGGGGGCGAGCGCATCGAGGCGCATCATCTCCCGGACGAGATTCGCCGACCGGAGGACGAAGGGGCGGGCGTCCCCCCGGGGAACGGCGCGCGCGACACGTCGGGCTCTGCGGGGCCCTACCGGGCGCCCGGGTCGGATCGCGACGAGGAAGCCACGATCCGCGCGGCGCTGAGGGAAGCGGAGGGCGTCCGGGCGGAGGCCGCCCGCCGGCTCGGCATGAGCCGCACGACGCTCTGGCGTCGCATGAAAGCCTACGGCCTCGACTAGATCGAACCGGGAGTTGCCTGGATGATGCCGAACTCACCCGGCCGGAGAATGGAAGCCCTTGGACGCTCCCTCGCGCTCGCGTGCCTGTGCGCCGCGGCCCCGGGGGGCATGCTTGCGCAGTCTCTGCCACTGGGGGACGGCCACGTCTCCGACCATCCATCCCGGGGCGACGTGTACGCGTGCCGCGCGACCTTCCGCGGCGGTGGAGCGCGGCACGCGGGCCCCTGGTTCCACGGCGACCTGTGGGACCCGGGCGAGAAGCCGCACGTCTCCGGCCACGTGTCGTGGCCCGACGCCTTCCTGTCGATCACGCCGGACGGGGACGAACTGGAGATCCGCGGGAACGGGCTTCCGATCCGCGAGCTCACGGGCGCGTTCCCGATCTCGCCGACCGACAGCGTGTACCGGTACGACACCAATCCCAACCACGTGGGAGCGCAGCGCCTGGACTTCCCCATCCCCGCGGCCCCCGCCATCGCCGGGCGGCCCGGATGCCTGCCGATGGGCATGGTCGGCTTCACGACGACCGGCGTGGCACTGTACAACGCGCTCGACGACGCCGGTCGCGATGCGGCGGCCCACGAGATCCAGGACGACTGCGACGGACACCCCCAGGCCAACGCCCAGTACCACTACCACAGTGCCTCGCCCTGCCTGCCCGGCGTGGAGGGCGACTCGCTGGTCGGGTGGGCGCTGGACGGGTTCCCGATCCTGGGCCTGAAGGATGCCAGCGGGGCCTACATGACCGACGCCGACCTGGACGCGTGCCACGGCCGGAAGGAGGAGGTGAGGGTCGGCGGCCGCGCGTACGGATACGCCTACCACATGACCCGCGAGTACCCCTACATCCTGGGCTGCTTTACCGGCCGGGTTCCGGGGAGCACCCGCGATGACATCCGCCGCGGCCTCCAGACTTCGCGGCGCCGGAGACCGCTGCGGGGAGCGCGTCGCCCCCCGGACGGCGGCCGCTAGCTTCGGCGGCCACGGCCCGGGCGGCGGCGACGAACGAGGGCGGGGACGCGTACGAACGGGCGGACGCGCCTGCGCCCTACCGATTCCCCTTCCCCGCCAGGATCTCCTCGAACAACGCCAGGGCACGCGGATCGTGGGACTGACCCAGCCAGAACATCGCCTTCCGGCGGACTTCCGGATCGGGGTGCGTGCGGGCGATCTCGATGAGATCGGGCACCCCAGCCCCGTCGTGAAGCTGAGACAGGGCGAACACGGCCGCCTCCTGGACGTCGCGGTCGCTGGAGTCCGCCAGCGCCACGAGGTCCTTCGTGGCGGCCTCGCCGGCTGCCTGACCCAGCCAGAACACCGCGTCCCGGCGCACCGAACTGCGGACCGAGGCGTCCCGCGCCACGTCGAGCAGGCGAGGCCAGATGGTGACGCTGTCGGCCAGGGTGGCGGGGAACACCGCCCCCTTCATCCGCAGGGAGACCAGGTAGTTGGCAGCATCGGGCGCCGACACGGTTCCCAGGTCCCGGGCGTCCGAGGCGGCCCGCCAGTGGCCGCCGACGTACGTGTCGACCTCGACGACCTTCCCGTCACGGCGAGTGAGCACCACGCGCACCGGTCCGTGCGCGCAGTCGCTCTCCCAGTCGCGGTTCGAGCGGTGCACGCTGATGTTGCGGCCGTTACCGCAGACACCGGGGCGTGCGGCGAAGCTCATGCGCACCCTCCCGTCCTGGACCGCCGCGACCCGCGCGTTCAGGGACTGGGCCCGTATCGGCGAGGCCAGAAGTCCCAGTAGCCCGAGCATCGCGACGAGGCTCGGCGCGCCCCGGCGCCCGGACGAACCCCTCGAGTCGATCTTGCGTTCGACGCTCATCGTCCGCCTCACTCTCCGATGATCTTCATGAGGAACTTCGCCGCCCGCGGATCGTGCGACTGGCCGAGCCAGAAGATCGCCTTGTTGCGGAGCTCGTGATCGGGCTCCTTCTTCGCGATCTCCATGAGCTCGTCGACCGCCGCGGACTCGTGCCGCTGCGAGAGGACGAAGATCAGCCGATCCTTGAGCTCCGGGCTCTGGAGGCTGTCGTACAGCGCGGCGATCTGCGCCACGTCCACCGCCTTCATCTGCCCGGCCCAGAACAGCGCGTCCTTCCGGAGCTCGATGTCCTGCTTCGGGTCCCGGGCGAGCGTGAGGAGCCACCGCGCATCCGCGCTGTCGCCCGACTGGGCCAGCGAGAACACGATCTTCTTCCTGATCTCCGGCTCGGCCACCCGGCCGAAGTAGCTCCTCAAGAAGGTCCGGTTGGACTCCAGGTCCTGCTGGCCCAGCCAGAAGACGACGTTCTCCTTGAGGGCCGCGGACCCCTTGGAACCGTCCAGGAAGCGGCGCAGGATGGCGCTCGAGGAGTCGCTGTGCTGCTGGGCGAGCGCGAACACGGCGGTCTTCCGGATCGACTCGTCGGCTGCGTTCCGGAGGATCGAGTCCAGGGCCGCCGTGGCGCGCGGCGTGTCGACCTGGGAAAGCCAGAACACGGCCTTCTCCCGCACCTGCGGGTCCGGGTCGGTGCTGGCCGCGCGCAGAAGGAGCGATTCCGTCTCGGGGGTCCGCTTCTGCGACAGGACGAACAGAGCCTTCCGTCTCAGGCACACCGAGCCCGCGTCCCGCCGCTCGAGCACCTTCTGCAGGAGCGGGACGGCCTGGTCGGAGTTCATCTGGAGGAGCGCGTTCAGCGCCATCATTCGCTCGTCATCCGAGTCGTTGCAGGACCCGCTGCCAAACGCCTGTGCGCCCGCCGACCGCGCCACGGCCCGGGCCTCGGCCTCCGCCGACGAGGCCTCCGACGCCACCCCTGCGCTGCTGGCCGCCGTCCTCGCGGCCTGCCGGGCGAGGACCTCGGCGGCCTGGACATCGCCCCCCCGCGCCAGCTGCCCGCGGATCTGGGTCTCCAGGTCGCGCGCGTCCTGCGCGCCGGCCGCCTTCGGGAATCGCTCCCGGCGTTCGGCCAGGACCTGGAGCGCCCTGCGGGCGTCGTCGCTGGAGCCCGTACGCGACAGCGCGAACGCCTCCCAGTAGTACGAGTCCGCCACGTATCCCGACTTCGGGAACCGCACGCGGACCTCGCGGAAGTGCCGGGCCGCCTGCTCGTAGTCGGCCGCGTTGAGCTCCTGGCGGGCCAGCCGGTAGAGCGAATCCGCGGCGTCGCCCGGCAACCAGTGGTCCCGCAGCGCCCGGTGCGGCCGGGCGGCCGGGGCCGTCGCGGACGCGAGCCGCGCCTCGGCAACCGCCATCGCCGGCCCGTTCGCCTCCATCCGTCCCATCGCCGCCTGAGAGGCCCGGGCCCGGCCCGGCACCACACCGGCTCCGAGGGCCGCCGCGCACATCACCGCCGTCCAACACGTCGTCGCTTTCATCAGAGAGCTCCTTGCGCGAGCCCGGACGGGCGCGCCGTTGTGACCATGGTCCGCAGCTCGAGAAGAACCCCTCGCTGCTCCATGCCCTGATCGATGAACCGGAGATCCTGCCGCCTGGACGGCTCCTCCGTGTATTGGGCGATCTGCGCCAGGACGAGCTCGACGTCACCGAGCACCGCACGCAGCGCGGGGTCATCGGCCGCCGGCGAGGCCTGCAGGAGCCTCGTGTCCGAGAGGAGGCTCCGGGCCGGGGCGCGGAAGTCCCCGTCCACGCGGCCAGTCGCGGCTTCACGGCGGAACAGGGTCAGAAACGCCTCCACCCGGCCCAGGTGCTCGGCCGCCGCCACGCGGTAGGCCACGAGGGCCCGGCTCCCCGTGGTGCCCGCGGCGCTCGCCGGCGCCCGGCCGGCCGCGGCGCCCCCGGCCCCCGACCCACTCGCCGTCGTCGCCACCTGCGGGGCCCGGGAGCCGGCCGGGGAGGAGAGCCGTCCGATCGCGATCCCGGCCACCAAGACGGCGGCGATTCCGATGCCCCGGCGCATCCAGCGTCCACGCCGCCGCCGGGCGGCGGCCTCCCGCAGCTCACGTCCGGCGCGCGCCGCCTGGATCCGCTCCCACATCGCCTCCCGGGGCGTCTCCGGCGGTTCCCGGTAGTCGGAAGCCGCCGCCCGGATGCGCTCGTCCAGCCGGTCGTCGCTGCTCACGTCACCTCTCCCGCGTAGACCGCGAGCGCCTCCCGCAGCCGCGCCCTGGCCCGGGAGAGCTGCGCCTTGGATGTCCCGACCTCGATCCCGAGGGCGGACCCGATCTCCCGGTGCGTGTAGCCCTCCACCTCGTGCATCACGAACACCATCCTGTATTTGTCCGGCAGGTCGTCGATCGCCGCATGCAGCCTCTGGCGGAGACCCACGTCTTCCCCGATCTCTCGGCGGCCGAGCGGCCCGGCCTTCTCCATGGCCACCTCGCGCCTCCAGCGTCGCTTCCGTTTGCGCAGCGCGTTGAGTACGACCGAGGTGGCCACCGTGTGGAGCCACGTGCCCAGGGCCGAGTCGCCGCGGAACTCCGCCAGCCGCTCGAAGGCGCGCAGGAAGGTCTCCTGGGTGCAGTCCTGCGCCAGGTCGTCCTCGCCGGTCATCCGGTAGGCCAGACGGTAGATCCGGTCGACGTGCGCGTCGTAGAGCGTGCGCTCCGCCGCGGCGTCCCCCGCCAGCACCCGTTCGATCAGTTCCGGCTCGTGCACACCACCCTGAGGGAATCGAGGCGCCAGCGGGTCGTCTCCACGTGCTGTGACACTACCGGTGACGAAAGGGTTACGGCCCGCGCTCGCGGAACGGTCCGGGACCGCGAATAGGCTCGTCCGTTCCCGGATGGTAACGCGCCCCCCGGCACCGAAGTGCCGGGGGGCGCGAACCTGTCTCGGTTGGAGGAACGCCTCTACGGATGCTGCCCGTGCGGCTGGTCGTAGTGCATCTGCCAGTTCCCGACGCTGATGAGCTGGTCGGGGACCTGGAGCGCCACGGTCGAGGTGCTGCCGGGCTGGTAGATCGTGATCTGGACACGATCGCTGGTCCCGGGCTCGCCGTGGTCCTCGAACTTGAACGTGGCGTAGGAATTGGCGACACCATCGAGCTTGCCGTACGCGGTCCCCTCGAAGGTGTCGATGGGCGAGGCTGGCGGCGGAGCGTCGTTCTGCTGGTTCGTGCACGTCGCCGCTTCGATCGGCTTGGTCAGGTGCCACTGATGCCCCTGCCAGTTCACCTCGAGGTTGTTCGACAGCAGGATGTCGCAATGGAGCGTGAGGCCGAAGGTGACCACCTCGTTGTCCGAGCCGGTGGCCTTCACGCCGCCGCCCGTCATGCGGCCCAGTAGCTCGGGGCCGGGCTGCGAGATGGTGACCGAGCGCACCGTGTAGTCGTTGTCGTCCGAGCCCGCGGTGGCCTTCTCGAACTTGACGACCAGATCGGCCGTCGGAACGGGAGAGGGCAGCGTGACGTCCGCGATCGTGTCGCTCGCGTCGGGAAGGACCTGGATCACACTGCCGAAGGTCTGCCCGCCGTCGGTCGAGATCGAGTAACGGTAGCCCTCACCGTTCGGTGGTGAGGCTATGTGGTCCTGCAGCGATCCGAGAGAGAAGCCCTCGAGTTGCGAGCCGGCCGGCAGGACGCCGTCGAAGGTGAGGAGCAGGGTTCCCGCACCGCCATCCCCGACTTCGTCTCCATCGGCCGGGAACGAGCAGGTGGCGCCCGAGGTGTGGCACAGGCCCAGGCCGCGCTCCGAGGCGGTCAGGACCAGGTCTCCGCCCTTCACGGTGACGTGAGAGTCGGGGCTCGTGGCGACGATGGAGCCGAAGGACCCGTTGGTGATGGTCTCGGAGGTCCCGAGGTCCACGGGACCGGCGGTCCCGTCGATGAGGAGCTGGGCAAAATCCCACGTCGTGCTGGTCGAGGACAGCGTCGTCACGCTGGCGCTCTTCTTCGCGAACGAGGGTGCCAGGGGCGAGTCGCTCTGGTTGCAGGCCGGCAGCGCGGCGACCGACAACGCGAGCGCGCCCCCGACGAGGGAACGGGTACGCGGGATGTGCATGGATACCTCCAGGGTGCAGGGTGAACAGGCGCACGTTCATCATTGGGGAGCCCGCCCACATGCAGGCCTCGTTCCCCGTTCGTGGCATCGCGTAATTGACGGTCAGCGCTTTGTGTCACAATGAGTTGGCGTCTGTAGTCGCGATACCGTACCGACGTCCGGCCGGCCTCGCGTTGTGGGCGCGCCGCCACACCTCCAGACGCGAGCCGACGGACTGTAACTACGAACGAGACAGTGGCATCCGGGTCGGAGCCACATGCGCTTCGGCTCCTCCCGATGGTGCCCTCGCCCGTGCAGCGGCCACAACGGCGCGGGGCGTCCGTGCTCGCCGCCGTCGGACCCCGTCCGTAGCTTGTCCCGGGCCCCAGGGGCCGCAATTCGACCGTCGACCCGACCGGAGGGCAGGACGTGCGCATCGGCGACATGAACTGGATGCAGGTGGAGGCGTACCTGGAGCGCGACGACCGCGCCGTGCTCCCGCTCGGGAGCACCGAGCAGCACAGCCACCTGCGGCTCACCGTCGATGGCATCCTTCCCGAGCGCGTGGCGGCCGAGGCCGCCGAGCCGCTCGGGATTCCCGTCTTCCCGGTCCTCGCCTACGGGGTCACGCCCTACTTCGCGGCCTATCCGGGCACGATCTCGCTCCGAGTGTCCACGCACCTGGCCGTCGTGCGCGACGTGCTGGACGGGATGGCCGGCAGCGGCTTCCGCCGCATCCTGGTCGTGAACGGCCACGGCGGGAATGGAGCCGTGCACCAGCTCGTGCCGGAGTGGACGGCCGATCATCCCGACTGCCGGCTGGTCGTGCACGATTGGTGGAAGGCTCCGAAGACGTGGGCCAGGGTCCAGGAGATCGACCCGGTGGCTTCGCACGGGTCCTGGATGGAGAACTTCCCGTGGACGCGCCTGCCCGGAGTCGAGATGCCGGAGGAGCGCCGGCCCATGGTGGACCTCGCACGGGTGCGGACGCTGGCCCCGGCGGCCCTGCGGGGCTACCTGGGCGACGGCAACTTCGGCGGCCTCTACCAGCGTCCGGACGAGGACGTGCTCTCCGTCTGGAAGGTGGCGGTCGAGGAGACGCGCGCGATCCTGGACGGCGCCTGGGGCGCCCCGTAGCGGCGACGGCTCGGGTGCGCTGTCTCATCTGGGGCGCGGGCGCCATCGGGGGTACGCTGGGGGCCTTCCTGGCGCGGGCCGGCCACGATGTGACGCTGGTCGACGCGGCCGAGGGGCACGTGGCCGCGATCCGGCGAGGCGGTCTGAGCATCACGGGCCCGATCGCCGAGTTCGTGGCGCGCCCGCCCGCCTTCACGCCCGCGGACGTGGAGGGCGTGTGGGAGACGGTCGTGCTCGCCACGAAGGCGCACCACACGGGGGCCGCTCTCCCGATGCTGCTCCCGCACCTGGCCCCCGCCGGCTGCGTCGTCTCGGCCCAGAACGGCCTCAACGAGCTCGAGATCGCGGAGACGGCGGACGCCGAGCGGACGGTGGGGGCGTTCGTCAACTTCGGGGCGGACTACCTGGAGCCCGGCGTGATCCACTACGGCGGCCGGGGCGCGGTCGTGCTGGGGGAGATCGACGGACGGAGGACGCCGCGTGTCCAGGCCCTCCGCGACGCGTGGGCCGATTTCGACGAGCGCGCGATGGTGTCGCCCAACCTGTGGGGCTACCTGTGGGGCAAGGAGGCCTACGGCGCCATGCTGTTCGCCACCGCCCTCACGAACGACTCCATCGCCGACGCGCTGGCGAGTCCCGAGCACCGGGGCGTCTACGTGGCCCTCGCCCGCGAGGTGCTGGCCGTCGCCGCCGCGCGGGGCGTGACCCCCGAGGCGTTCGACGGCTTCGACCCCGCCGCCTATCTGCCCTCGGCCCCGGATAGCGCCGCCGCGGCGTCCCTCGACGCGCTGGTGGCGTTCAACCGCCGCTCCGCCAAGACACACAGCGGCATCTGGCGTGACCTCGCGGTCCGGAAGCGGCCGACCGAGGTCGACGCGCAGCTCGGCGTGGTCGTGCGCCTGGGCGCCGAGGCCGGCGTCGCCGCGCCGCTCACGGCCCGGCTGGTCGAGCTGATCCACGAGATGGAGACCGGCGCCCGCGAGCCGTCGCGGGAGACGCTGGACGAGCTGGCGGACACGCCGCCGATCCGCGGACGGGCCCGGATCCCCGACGCCCGGGAGCCACCGACATGACCTACGACTTCGCCGACCGCACGTCGGTCGTCACCGGCGCCGCGCACGGCTTCGGGCGAGAGATCGCGCTCGCCTTCGCCCGGCGAGGGGCGAGCGTGTGGGCCTGTGACATCCTGGGGGACGAGCTCGCGGAGTCGGCCCGGCTGTGCGCCGATGCCGGCGGGCGCTGCGAGGCTCGCGTGGTCGACGTCTCCGACCCGGACGCCGTCGAGGCGTTCGTCGGGGAGATCCTCGCCGCGGACGGGCGGGTCGACGTCCTGGTCAACGACGCCGGAGGCGTCCTGGGCCAGGTGGGCCGGCCGCTCGAGGAGGTCACGCCCGCCGAGTGGAAGGCGATCTTCGAGGTCAACGTGGACGGTGCCTTCTGGTTCTCCCGTGCCGTGGCGCCGGCCATGAAGGCCGCCCGCCGGGGCCGCATCGTCAACATCTCCAGCGGCGCCGGGCTGGGCGTCAGCCTCACCGGGATCCAGGCCTACGCTTCGGCGAAGGCGGCCCAGATCGGCCTCACCCGCCAGCTCGCCCACGAGCTCGGCCCCTGGGGCATCACCGTGAACGCCATCGCCCCCGGCTTCGTGCGATCCAACCCCACGACCGAGCGCCAGTGGGAGTCCTATGGCGAGGTGGGGCAGCGCGCCCTGGTCGAGCGCATCGCGCTCCGGCGCCTGGGCGCGCCCGAGGACATCGCCCAGGGTGTCCTGTTCTTCGCCTCGGACGAGGCTGGATGGATCACCGGACAGGTGCTGTCGATCGACGGAGGGAAGTGATGGCGCTGGAGGACGTGCTCGCTCACCTGCGGTCGCGCCACGACGAGGTGCTGGAGGAGCTCATCGAGTTCGCGGCGATCCCGAGCGTGGGCGCCGACCCGGCCCGCGCTCCGCGGATGCGCGAGGCGGCCCGCTGGGTGGCCGGCCGGCTGGCGGCGGCGGGCCCCCTGTCGGCACGGACCGTGGAGACGGAGGGCCAGCCGGTGGTGTACGGCGAGTGGCTCGGCGCGCCCGGCAGGCCCACCGTGCTCGTGTACGGGCACTACGACGTGCAGCCGGAGGACCCGGTCGAGAAGTGGGAGAGCCCGCCCTTCGAGCCCGCGCTGCGCGATGGCCGCCTGTACGCGCGGGGCGTGTCCGACGACAAGGGCCCGATGCTCATCCCGATCGAGGTGGCGCGCTCCTTCTTCGAGACGGACGGCGCGCTCCCCGTGAACGTCAAGTTCATGTTCGAGGGCGAGGAGGAGGTCGGCAGCCCCAGCCTGGACGCGTTCATCCGCGGCCACGAGGCGCTGCTCTCGGCCGACGCCGTGCTGTCGGCGGACGGTGCCATGTGGCGCCCCGACGAGCCGTCGCTCGTCCTGGGCAGCCGGGGCGTGGCCGCGCTCGAGTTCACCCTCACCGGGGCGGCCAAGGACCTCCACTCCGGGCGGCACGGAGGCGGCATCGCCAACCCGCTCCACGCCATGGCCGAGCTGGTCGCCAGCCTGCACGATCCGGACGGCCGGGTGGCCGTCGCGGGCTTCTACGACCGCGTGCGCGACCTCCCGCCGGCCGAGCGCGAGGCCATCCGGGCCATGCCCTTCGACGAGGCGGCCTACCTGGCCGAGCTCGGCGCGCCGGCGGCCGTCGGCGAGGCCGGATACTCCACGCTCGAGCGCCAATGGATCCGTCCCACGCTGGAGGTGAACGGCATGTGGGGTGGCTACCAGGGGCCCGGCGGGAAGACCGTGATCCCGGCCGCGGCCCACGCCAAGCTCACCTGTCGCCTGGTGCACGACCAGGACCCCGACGAGATCGTGGAGCGGGTGGCCCGCCACCTGGAGTCCCACCGGCCGGCCGGGGTCCGGCTCACGGTCAGGCCCGGAGCGGGCCGGGCTGGCGCTGCCCGCATCGAGCCCGACCACTTCGTGGTGCGGGCGGCCCGGCGGGCGCTCTCCGACGTCTACGGCGTCGAGCCCCTCCTCGTGCGGGTGGGGAGCACGGTCCCGATCTCGGAGCTGTTCGAGCGGCACATGGGGCTCCGCACGCTGTTCTTCTCCTTCTCCACCGCGGACGAGGACTTCCACGCGCCCAACGAGTTCTTCCGGGTGCGCAGGCTGCACGAGGGGCTGGAGGCGTGGGCCCGGCTGTGGGAGCGGCTCGCGGAGACCCGTGCCGGGGAGCCCGCCCCCGCGTCCTAGCGCGTCAGCGCGGGTCGGCGAGCGGTCCGTCGCGCAGGAAGCGGCGCACGATCCCCCGGAACGCCTGCGGGCGCTCCAGGAAGGAGAAGTGGCCCGCCCCCGGAATCACCTCGACCTGGGCCCGGGGGAGGAGCGCCCGCAGCGTGTCGGCCTCGCTCCGGGCTCCCGTCTCCTCGGCGCCGAACACCACGAGCGTGGGAACGCGAAGTTCCGGCAGCCGGGAGGTGAGGTCGTAGGTCGAGAGATCGGGGATCAGGAGCCCGAACTGCCGGGAGCGCTCCCGATAATCCGGCTCGATGTGGAAGTGGAGGGAATCCGCCACGGCCGGGTCGGCGAGCTCGCTCCGGAAGGAGAGCTGGAGCATGCGCTCGATCGCGCGGGGGTCCCCGGCCCGGTAGGCCGCCGACGCGCGGAGCGCCCCCATCCCCGCCGTGTCCTCCGGCTCGAGGGCGGCGGCGGCCACCCTCTGCTCCGCCCCCCAGAGCGCCGAGGACGGGGGCATCGGGCTCACCAGCACGAGCGACCGCAGGCTCGAGGGGTGCTCGAGCGCGTACTCCATGGCCAGGAGTCCACCCCAGGAGTGGGCCAGGAGGTCGATCTTGACGAGCCCGAGTCCCTTCCGGAGCGCCTCGATGTCCTCGACGAAGTTCTCGAGGGTCAGGGAGGAGCTGTCCACCGTCCCATCGGAGCGTCCGCTGAGGCGCTGGTCGTAGAAGACGAGCTCGTGGTCGGCCGCGAACGAGCGCAGGGGCGAGACCAGGTAGCCATGGTCGAGCACCGGCCCGCCGTGGATGACGAGGATGGGATCGCCCGCCCCCTCCCGGTGCACCCACAGGTGCGTCCCATTCACGGCGAGGAGGGTGTCCGTGCCGGCACCGGCCCCGAGCACGGTGTCCGGCGCCGCACCGGTACCTCGGCCGCCCGAGCCACACGCCGGGACCAGGGCGAGAGCGACGAGTGCGAGCCACGTCCGTCTCATGGGATCACCGTGGTGGTGCCGGCGAGCTCCGCCGGCGCCCACCTCAGAACGGAAGGTCGTCGTCGAGAGCCCCGGGGTCGGACGGCGCCGGGAAGGGCTCTTCGGCGGGCGGCGGCCCGGAGGGGGCGGCGCCCGCCTGGCGCTCCACCCTCCACGCCTTCACGTCGGTGTACCAACGGCCCCCGTATTCCCGGCTCTGGATGTCCACGTGGACGGTGAGACGCTCGCCCTCCTTCACGCCGAGCTCCTCGATCTTCTCGCCCCACTGGACGATGCAGACCTCCTTCGGGTAGTCGCCCTCGGTCTCGAGGATGAACTCCTGCTTCCGCCAGGGTCCGTTCCGCCCTTCCCCCGTCTGCTCTTCCAGCACCTGCTTGACCGTGCCCGTGAGCTTCACGTCCATGGGATCATTCATCTCCTTCGAGTCGCGGTGTCCGGGGCGGCGGT
>Ga0209919_1000209_pt1 | contig 30301 bp, 19 predicted proteins | sample SalPon2A_C_D2_MG_FD_185721 | JGI IMG/M metagenome (GOLD analysis project Ga0209919, IMG submission 185721) | Soil microbial communities from South San Francisco under conditions of wetland restoration - Salt Pond MetaG R2A_C_D2_MG (SPAdes)... | ecosystem: Environmental > Terrestrial > Soil >... | reverse complement strand
AACAGGTGATATCCCAACCGAGAAAGAAGCTCTTGAAGTTGCAGAAGAATTTAAGAAAAGACAGCACGTTCCTGAATATGTATTTAACATTCTTCGTGCTATGCCAATTGAAAGCCACCCAATGGTAATGTTCTCTACTGCAATTCTAGCGATGGAAAAAGAATCTGTCTTTGTAGAAAAATACAATGAAGGTATGAGCAAAATGGACTACTGGGATCCTTACTACGAAGATGGTTTGAACTTGCTTGCAAAACTTCCAACAATTGCTTCATTCATATATAGACTAAAATACAAAAATGGTGATATAATAAAAGGTAATCCTGATCTGGATATGGGCGGTAACTTTGCTCATATGATGGGAATTGATAAACCTTACGATGATGTAGCCCGTTTATATTTTATTCTTCACAGTGATCACGAAAGTGGTAACGTAAGTGCACACACCGGACACCTTGTTGCATCAGCTTTATCAGACGTTTACTATTCAATTTCTGCAATGATCGATGGCCTTGCAGGGCCTTTACACGGACTGGCTAACCAGGAAGTATTGAGATGGATTCAGGGTGTAATGGATCAGATGGGCGGTAAAGTTCCTACTGAAGAAGAAATGGAAAAATTTGTTTGGGATACTCTTAATTCAGGCCAGGTTATCCCTGGATTCGGGCATGCAGTTTTGAGAAAAACTGATCCTCGTTACCAGGCACAAAGGGATTTCTGCCTAAAGCATTTAAAAGATGATCCTATTTTCAAATATGTTGATATACTTTATAAAGTGACTCCTCCAATTCTCGAAAAACAAGGTAAAGCAAAGAACCCATGGCCAAATGTTGACGCTCAGTCAGGAGTTATTCAGTGGTATTACGGCTTAACCGAATACGATTTCTACACAGTTTTATTCGGTGTTGGTAGAGCACTTGGTGTTGTTGCCAATATTATATGGGATCGTGCTTTAGGTTACCCGATTGAAAGACCTAAATCACTCACAACAGCCATGCTTGAAGATTATGCAGGTATAACAGAAAAAGAATTACAGGAAACCAAGTAAGTTTTTCTTTTAATAAATGAAATCAATTCCGGGGTTAAATTTTTTAGCCCCGGTTTTTTTATTAATTCTAACTTTTAGTTTTCTTTTGTTATTTTACAATTACTATTTATTCTGAGAAACTAATCATCGGATAAACATATGGATGATTCAAAAATTACCCGCGAAACCGAACAGGATATTCTAAGAATTACCGAACAACTATTTGCCGGCAAAGCAGCCCTTGATAAAGAAGAGCATAAATTATTGTTAAAATCTATTGAAAGTAAAATTAACGAAACATATACAGCCGACTCATTTTCCAATAATGTTTTTTTAATTGAATCTTTTGAAGAAATATTCAATTCCCTTTTCCCTTCTCAAATTGCGCCCGACTTAATGAGGAATATTCCTCCTGAAGTATTCTACGAATTTGGTAATTATCTTTTAAAAAATTTAACAAACTCTGAAAAACATCCTGGTGGACATCTTTGCGGTTTGGCTCATTCATATTTAAATGTTTTTCGATTAACCGAATTCCTTCAAAGAATTTACGGGCAAAAGGAATGGGAGTCCTTAATCCTTGATCTGATAATAAAAAGTAATTTTAATGTAAATTCATTATTCAGTCAAAGAGTTAAAGATTATAGTGATAAGACTCTTTTTTCTGTTCTTAGCGGTAGAGTTGAAACTGAATTTACGTGGAATGAAATTCTTGAACGCACAAAAATTTATGCCAAATCAATATTAAAATTATTCAAAGATATTAATGCTGAGAATGAAAGTGCCGCTTTCCTGATGGAAAATGAATTATCAATGGCGGTTCTTGATCTTGCCTGTTTGACTAATGGAATACTAAATATAATGATACCGGCAAACTCAGTGCCTCAGCATCTTGTATACATTCTTAATCAAACTAAAGCTCCGTTAATTTTTGTTTCGGACGAGAAGCAGCTTTATAAGATAAGAATGATAAAAAACGAGTTAAAATATCTTAAGAAAATTATTCTCCGTCACGGAACAAGTGGCGAAAATCTCGTAATCACTTTTGACAATTTTATAAAATTAGGAGAAACAGAACCTGATAAAATTTTGGAAGAGAGGCTCTCAGAAAACAAAATAGAAAACCTAGCCAGCATTATGTATACATCCGGTACAACGGGTGATCCAAAAGGGATAATGTTTTCACAAGTCAATATTGTTTACAAAAGATTCTGCCGGGCACTTGCAATTCCAAAAATAGGAGATAAAGATAAGTTTTTAGCATACCTTCCTCTTTACCATACATTTGGAAGATGGTTTGAAATGGTTGGTTCAATTTTCTGGGGAGCAACATATGTATTTATGGAAAACCCTTCCATTGAAACAATGATTACGAATATGCAGACAGTTAAGCCTTCAATTTTTATAAGCATTCCTAAAAAGTGGGTTCAACTTTACGATTATGTTTCCAGCAAAGTGGATATTGAAATTGAAGAGGAAGAAATAATCCAGGAAAAAGTTTATGAAGTAACCGGCGGAAAATTAAAATGGGGATTATCCGCAGCAGGATATTTATCACCTGACATCTTCCAGTTTTTTCAAAAATATAAAGTTGAGTTAATGAGTGGTTTTGGCATGACTGAAGCAACTGGTGGTATTACAATGACCCCTCCGGGAAACTATATTCCCGACTCACTCGGTAAAGCACTTCCCGGAATTAAAATTAAACTTGCTGAAGACGGTGAAATATTAATCAGAGGCCCTTATGTAATGATGGGATATTTTGGAGAAAAAGAAGAAGACACTTTCCTTCCAGGTCACTGGCTTCCTACCGGCGATATTATGCAAATGGATGAAAACGAGTTTATAAAAATCATCGATAGAAAAAAAGAAATCTATAAAAATATTAAGGGCGAAACAATTGCCCCGCAAAAAATTGAGAATTATTTCAGGGATTTCGATACTGTTAAACAGGTTTTTCTCGCCGGCGATCATCGCCCATTCAACACAGTTTTAATTTATCCAAATTTTGAAGATGAAAACGCCATCCTGAAAAAAATGGATAAGAATGAAATGCAAGAATATTTTTCTTCTGCAATTGTTACTGTTAATAAATTTTTAGCTCCCTATGAAAGAATTGTAGACTTCAGAATTATAGACAGACCTTTTAGTGATGAGAAAGGAGAACTTACACCAAAAGGGACTTACAAAAGAAGAATTATTGAGAAAAATTTTACTGATGAAATAGAGACAATGTATGTGAAAGACCATACAAGCATAAATATTTCTGAAATAGAAGTCAGAATTCCGAATTGGTTTCTGCGTGAAAAAGGTTGTTTAAGCAGAGATATTATTCCTAAACAAAATGGGATTTCAATCCCAAAACTTCAGCTAACTTTAGCTGTAGAATGCATTGTTAAAAGTGATAAATTATTTAGAATCGGAGATTTTAATTATAAAATAAAACCTGCATTTATTGATCTTCAACAAATTTTTATTACACCTTTATATTGGATTGGTAACAAAGGCTTATTTGAATTTACAGGGGAATCAATTTTCCAATGGTTCAGGCAAAACAAGGGTGATGATAAAATAATTTTTGATTCAAGGTCAACAGTTTTTATCCCCGATAAAGAATTAAAAGACCAGGTACAAAAGCTGTATGCTTTAAATGACCAGACTCTTTATGGTTTCCATCTTGCAGTTTTACTAATAGAATCTGAGGAGACTGATGACGGTTATATAGGGTTACAATATTTAAAAACATTGCTCGATGATGAATCTCAACCTCATTATTTCACTGCTCTGACTGTTCTGCAAAGACCGGGCTTGACCGGATCATTAAACATCAGGCGCGAATTGTTCAAAATCGGGATAGCTAAGTTCCGCGGAAATGCTTTCGCCGATTTCCTGGAATTATATTTAAAACATAATTTCGATTTACTGGATAATTCAATAATTAATTTAATCGTTGATAAATCCCGTGGCGATGAAAATCTTAAAGCAATTGAACTAGTGCTTAAACATGAAATTGAATTCGGAACTATTTATAATAAGATTAATGATACCCCCATTCCTGCTCTCTTCGCTCTTTTAAGCCAGTACGGAATTCAACATCCTAATTGTTACAAACGTATTCGCCAAATATTTATGTATTACAAATTATTTAAAGAATGGGAAGAACTGGTTGAATATGCTGACAAAGCAAGACTGGATATGCTGCAAGGATTCAGAAAATGGCTTGGTTCAAATCCATCTGTAGCAGTTGATGTTGAAACAGGTGAAGAATATCGATGGTCAGATGTAATAATTATGGAAGAAGGTATTAATAAAAGTGATAAACAATTATTGATAAAAGCGATTTCAGAAACTTCCCTTATTCGTGAAGCTATATTCTTATTTTCAGATGGAACACTTGTTGGCTTGAATAACATTCTGCCTGGCGGACTCTGGATAAGTCATTTAGGATCTCAACACGAAAAATCTGTTTACAGAATTACAATTCAAACGCGGTTCCAGGGAGCTTTTGATATTGTAATAAATTTGAATAAAGACCTTCCTGAAGAAAATGTAAGAGAAGAGATCAACTGGCTGGTTCTTGCAGGTTCAGAAATTGCCGGGCAAAAATTAGTCGAAGATTTTGGCGGATACTGGGAAGATTACGATTTATGGACAGAAGAATTTGTGCCGGGAGAAACTGTTGCAAAATTTCTGCAAAGAGAATCAAGAAAAAAAGATGAATCTAACCAGAAAAGGTTATTCTATTTATGGCCATATTTCGTTTGGAGCGCCGCAACTTCTTATATGAATTTCTGGAAACTGTCAGGATATAAATTGGAATTAGCAGACCCGATGCCGACAAATATTATTATTCCTACACACGATTATCAGACGGGAACAAGACTGGTTTCTATTTCGGAGAGAACCAAATCAAATTCTCCGCAAACTTTCTTTTACAATTTCTTTAAATATTTTATCCAGACAACAGAAGAGGATTATCCTTTCCTAAAAAAACTTTCCATATGGAATTATGTTTTTTCCGGTGTGATCGATTCTGAAGGTGAATACCAGGGGCTGGAATTGCTAAGCAAATTTAGAACTGAAATTGAAAAGGCTTCAATATTTAAATACAAGGAAGACATAATTGAAAAAATTGATTCATTTATTAATAATGTAAGTGAAAATGGATTCATACCAAAAAAACTATTCTTCGCAATTAAAAGATTTCACAGATGGTTTGAATTAAATAAAGATGCAGCACTAACTGCGCAGGCAGAAATGATCTACGAATTATATGAAACTTACCAGATGTACCAGCTTGAAGAAAATTATCCTGAAACCCGTGCAAGATTTTTTCTTGAGACAATATTTATTAACTCATCTGAAAAAATTAAAAACGAGCTAAAGGAAATAATTAAAAAACAGCACGAACATCAAATCACTAAAGAAGAAACTCTTACATTACTATCTGGTATCCAGTCAGAATTCAAATTAACTGAACGTGAAGATTTTTTCTTAACTAGATTAAGTTATCCACATCTGAAGCCAACAGATTCTGCAACATTAATGAAAATTAAAAGCGAAGGAACTACAACTGCGAATCTTGTTGTCCAAATTGAAGATAACGACGGTAAAATAATATTGATTCGAAATCCCGTTTCTCCAAAGGAAATTTCCAGGCTACATCAATTATATATCGAAACAAACCTGCTTGTTCATTTCAGACCTGAACATCAATTTCTCGTTGCCCTTTCGGAGCGTGGATATATTATCGGCGGATTATTTTATCTCAAAACTTCTGAACAAACGGCTCATATGGAAAAAATAGTAGTTTCCAACAGGTACAGGCGAAAAGGAATCAGCGAGGCATTAATGAACGAATTATTCAGCCGCTTGAGAGATGATCACATAAAACACGTAACTACTGGATTTTTCCGACCGGAATATTTTTACAGGTTTGGATTTAAAATAGAAAGGAAGTACTCAGGACTGGTTAAGGATTTATCAGTTACAAAACAAGAGCAGCAGCAGGAACTTATTTAATTACTTCCCTATTTTGCATTATTGTTGCCATTCATAAGAATATAATTATAATAATTAGAAAATTATTGTAAATTCATCCTGTTGAAACAAGAAATTACTCAAAATAAGATGGAGAAATCTTTGAGACATTTTTGGCTTAATTTAGCGTTGGTTATTTTAATTTCACTTATTCTATTTCCTTTTAATATAACCTTTTCACAAACTCCCGAAACTATCAATACAAAAGAAGACATTAAAATTGCTGATCAGCTTGTAAGGACAGCATTAACTGATAGAAAAGGATACAAATTACTAAAAGAGCTCTCAGATATGGGCCCAAGGTTAAGCGGATCTGAAAACTCAGTGAAAGCAATAATGTGGGCAAAAAAGAAAATGGAAGAGCTGGGATTTGATAAAGTCTGGCTTCAACCTGTTCTGGTTCCACATTGGGTCAGGGGTGATGTTGAAAGTGCAGAGATTATAAAATCACAATTATTTAAAAACAGGAAACTGAACATTGCCACATTAGGCGGAAGCATTGGAACTGATAAAGAGGGAATTACCGCTGAAGTTATGGAAGTTAAGAATTTTGATGAATTAAAAGCACTTGGTAAAAAAGCCGAAGGGAAAATTATTTTTATGAGCCGCCCGCTAGATCCAGGACTGATTGAAACTTTCAGAGGTTATGGAGGAGCAGTTGGACAAAGAGTTGTAGGCGCAATGATGGCTGCTCAAGTTGGAGCAGTTGGAGTAATGATAAGATCTGTTACAACAAAATATGATAACGTTCCTCATACTGGAGTTATGATTTACAACGATACAATTCCTAAAATTCCTTCAGTTGCTCTTGGATACCAGGATGCCGATTTTTTAAGCGAAGCAATAAAAAAAGATCCTTCACTTGAAGTAAATATAAAACTAAACTGTAAAACATTACCAGACGCACAATCATATAACCTGATAGGTGAATTAACTGGAAGCGAATTCCCAAATGAAGTTATTGTTATAGGGGGACATTCAGATAGCTGGGATAAAGGAGTGGGCGCAAATGATGATGGTGCAGGAATAATACAATCGCTGGAAGTTTTGGATTTATTTAAGAGACTAAATATTAAGCCCAAAAGAACAATACGGTGCGTGTTTTTTATCAATGAAGAAAACGGAAGTAAAGGAGCGGAAAAATACGCTGAATATGCAGCAAATTCTTCTGAAAAACATATTGGTGCGATAGAGTCTGACGAAGGTGCAGGTACGCCTCGCGGATTTTCCTTGGATGCAGATTCAACTGTAATTGCAAAAGTTCAAGGCTGGCTTCCGGTACTAGAACATGCCAGCATCGATTGGTTGAGAAAAGGAGGAAGCGGTGCTGATGTTGGGGATATTAAGAATGCGATTGCCAGGATAGGTTATAACCCCGATCCTCAAAGATACTTTGATTATCATCATTCAGATAATGATCAGTTTTCAATTATTCATCCCCGTGAGTTTGAACTTGGCTCGGCAGCTATTGCAACACTTGTATATATGATTGATAAATACGGACTGTAAATATTTAACGGGGGCGTGCTCACTAACGCCCCTGTAACTCCAAAATTTTATCAGTAACCATTCTTCCGCTTTTAACTGCGCTTTCTATAGTTGAAGGTAAACCTGTATCAATCCAGTCCCCCGTCAAAAAGAAATTTTTAATATTTGTTTCGGTAGGTGGTCTTTTGCCTTCTATATCATTTGACGGAATAAAAGTAGCTCGTTTTTCTTTTATCACTCTATAGTTTAAAATATTTCCTTTCCCGATACCCGCATATTTCTTTAATTCATCACAAACTAAATCAAATATTTCTTTCTTGGATAATTCCATGTACTTATCACCATCGCTTATCACAAGTGTAATATTATCCCCGTGATTAAAAATCCAGTGGATTCTGGAATTAATTAACCCATAAAATTTATCAGTCAGTTCGTTTTTATCCAGTTTTAGATGAACAGATAAAATAGATGAGTATTTATAATTTGCTTTTTTCAGTTCAACCGCAGGCGATAAGATTTTTTCAAGTGCAAAAAATGGAAGAGCAGAAATAACGTAATCAAAATCAGTTAATTCACCTGTAGTTGTTTTTACTTTTACTATTTTAGAATTTTTAACTTTCAATTCTACAACCTTTTCAGAAAGGACAACTTCCCCGTTGTTTTCTTGTATAAATTTTTCAGCTTCGTTGCAATAAGTTTCCGTCAATCCCTTCCCCGGTAAAATTATTGTTGCTGCATTCTTCCCTTTTAAGAACATTTCTTTTAAGATAATTAGGAGTGACCTAGCAGAGGCTTTATTCAGACTCGTATTTAGCGCACCAATTGCAATAAAATTCCAAAATGCTTTCCGAGTCATTTCATTTTGATTTTCTCTTTCCAGCCATTCCAGCACAGTTAAATTTTCTAAATCTTTAATGGCTTGGAATGGAAGTTTTATAAAGAATTTAAGTAATAATAATCGTTCTAATAGAGTAATTGCTTTATATGATAATAATCCAGTAATTAATCCGACAGGATACGGCAGATTCGATGATTTAAGCTGAAATTGGTTTTTGTTTTCCTTCAGGAAATTTACAGTTAGATCTTTTTGAAAAGTAAGATTTCCAATTGAATCGATTGTCCTCAGGAATTTTAATGTTTCTTTATAACAACCCATTAAAATATGCTGACCGTTATCAATTTCTAAGTTTAGGTCTTTATCAAAATATGAATACGCGCGCCCTCCAAGTTTAGGAGAAGCTTCGATTAGTTTTACTTTGAATCCGGCTTTGGAAAGATAAACTGCGGAAGTTAACCCAGCGATACCGCCGCCGAGGATAAGACATTTTTTCATTAGTAGACTAGACTATATTTTGCCCATACACCAAGTGAAATACCGACTTTTTCAAATTTTGAAACTTTAATGTTTTTATTGAAGACATCATAATCCGCTTCGATAATTTTGATGAGCATCCTTTCATAAATATGCTGCATCGCCCTGGCTGCAAACATTGAGGCTTTATCATCAAGATCGAGTAATTCATTTGCTTTATCAAAATATACTTTTGCGCGTCTTGCCTGGTATTTCATCATATCTTTAAAATGATGGTTGTAAGTCTGATCAAGTAATTCTTTTTCAGAATAACCAAATTTCTTTAAATCTTCCTGGGGCAAATATATTCTTCCTTTTTCGGAATCTTTCTTTATATCGCGAAGAATATTTGTCAGTTGAAGAGCAATTCCAAGATTTACAGCAAAATCTTTTGTGGTTTTGTGTTTATAACCAAAAATTTCAATACACATAAGCCCTACCGTGGAAGCCACTCTGTAACAGTAAAGTTGAAGGTCCTCAAAAGTTAGATACCTGCTTTTAACAAGGTCCATTTCCATCCCCTTGATCAATTCAAAGAATGGTTCCACCGGGATGTTAAACTTTGAAACTGTTGACGCCAGTTTGTTAAGAAGAGAATATTCTGAATGACCATTGAAAGCTTTCTCAAATTCAATGCGCCATTTAGTTAATTTTTCAAACTTAAAATCTGTTGGCTCATTACCTTCGTCAATTATATCATCAGTATGACGGCAAAATGCATAAACGGTATTCATTGCGTCACGTTTCTCTTCGGGGAGCAAATTAAAAGCATAATAAAAACTGCTCTTACTTTCTTTCGCTATTTGTTTTGCAGTGTCCATCTATCAAAATAATGATTTAATTAACAGTCTTCCGAAATCCATTTTATTCAATTTAGGTCTTTCAATAAGAACGTCAAAATTATTTTTCTCAATTTTATCTAAAATTGCTTCTCCGCTCAAAATTGTCCACTTTATTTCTAATTTTAATCTGCCATCCAGAAAATTCAAGAGTTTCTTTCCATATGAAAACAGCTTCCTTGCCCTCTCGATATTGAATTTTACATGATTGATTAAATTAGGGCTATTTCCCTTATTTAGAAACATAATTTCTGTTACACCAAATTTTTCCATTTCATCTTGCGGGAAATAATTTCTTCCCTTATCAAAATCAATTTTAGTATCCTGGTAAAAGTTAGTCAGTTGCAGAGCCGTACAAACCAAATCGGAATATTCAAATGCTTTTTGATCCCGGATATCGTAAAGTTCAAGAATTAATCTGCCAACCGGGTTTGCTGAATTTTTGCAATATGATAAAACTTCTTCAAATGAATGATACCTTTTCTTTACAACATCCTGCTTAAATGCCTTTAATAGGTTATAAAAATGTTCAATAGATAGCTTCCGGTTTTTTATCGTTTCAGAAAGTGCAAAATCAAAATCATCTACATGTTTACCCTTCAACAAATCAGACAACCTGCTTTCAAAATTTTCAAGTTTTCTCAGTCTTTCATTTTCAGAAAGCTCACCTTCATCGGCAAGATTGTCTGCTGTGCGGGCAAACCAATAAATTATTGCAATATCTTTTCTTAAATCGTAAGGAATTAAAAATGAAACAACCGGAAAGTTTTCATAATGGTTTTTTGCAAAATTGAGTGCCTTTCTATATGCATTTTCAATGTTCATAAGATCTTAAATAGCATAATTTCATTCAGATGAGATTATATATTTTGTTAAACCACTCTAAAATACCTATTTTTGTACCAATAATTTATGGAAAGTAACCAAAGTATCATATTGGAATTAGCCTGAATTTAGAAAAATGAGACAAATAGTTTCCCTCAAATATTACCTGAATCAATACAGTTTTTTCTACTAAAGCTTCCTGAATATTAAGCAGCCCTTTTACATTCAACTATAAAATTAAAATTAGAATTTTTATGAGCAATATTAAAGAAATTAATAAAAGACGAGCGTTTGCAATTATTTCGCACCCGGATGCTGGGAAGACTACACTTACAGAGAAGTTTCTTCTCTACGGAGGTGCAGTTCAGTTAGCCGGATCAGTAACTGCGCGAAAAAACCAAAGGAAATCAACTTCAGACTGGATGGAACTTGAACGCAAAAGAGGAATTTCCATCAGTTCAACTGTTTTACAATTTGATTATAAAGGATTCAAAATAAACCTGCTCGATACACCGGGTCACGAAGACTTTTCTGAAGATACATACAGAGTTTTAACAGCAGTTGACGCAGTTGTGATGGTAATTGATGCTGCAAAAGGAATTGAGGCACAGACAAGAAAATTATTTGAGGTCTGCCGTAAAAGACACATTCCTATTTTTACTTTTATGAATAAGCTTGATCGCCCTGCCCGCGACCCAATTGAATTGCTTGATGAACTGGAAAGTATTTTAGGAATTGGTGCCTTCCCGATGAACTGGCCACTTGGTTCCGGAATTGATTTTAAAGGTGTTTATGACAGAATTAATAAACGTATTCACTTTTTCGAAAAAACAACCGGAGGATCATTTAAAGCACCAGTATCAATTCACGATATCACTGATCCTTTAGTAAAAGAAAAATTGAGTGAAAAAAATTATGAGACTGTAACTGGAGAACTTGAAATGCTTGATCATGCAGGAGAAACTTTTGATACCGAACTGATTCTTAAAGGAAAGCAGACACCTGTATTCTTCGGTAGTGCTGCAAATAATTTTGGCGTTCAGCTTTTGTTGGATGGTTTTCTTGATTATGCTAATCCGCCCGCCCCAAGAAAAAGCACAGAAAGAATTGTTAATCCGGATGAAGAAATTTTTACGGGATTTATATTTAAGATTCAGGCAAATATGGACCCGAAGCACAGAGACAGAATCGCATTTATGAGGATTTGTTCGGGCAAATTTACAAGAGATATGCAGGCTTTTCACGCCGGCAGTGGTAAAAAAATCAGACTTTCAAATTCTCAAAAATTATTCGGACAAGAAAGAGAAACCGTTGACGAAGCCTATGCTGGTGATATTATCGGATTCGTAGGGAATTCAAATTTTGGAATTGGTGATACAATTACAGAAGACCTTTCAGTTGTATATAAAGAAATTCCAAAATTTGCACCGGAACATTTTGTAATGCTTCATAACCCAAATCCTTCAAATTATAAAAAATTTAGAGATGGATTAGATCAGCTTTTACAGGAAGGAGTAATTCAGGCTTTTTATCTTAAGAATTCCGGACAAAAAGTTCCATTGCTTGGTGCAGTTGGTCCCCTTCAGTTTGAAGTTGTACAATACAGACTGCAGGATGAATATGGAGCCGAATCAAGACTTGAACAGACAAACTGGAAAGTTTTGCGCTGGATTTCACCCTCTCATTCTGAAGATGAGATTTCAAAAATTATTTTACCGGCTGGAGCCGCTTTTGCTTTTGATTCAGAAGAAAGGCTTGTTATACTATTAACAAGCGAATGGTCATTAAATTATTTTATGGAAAAACATCCGAAAATTGAATTGTCTGATGTGCCGTTTAAACAAGAAGAACTTGCGTAATATAAGCCCTCATTTATTTGGGAGCTTTCAGAAATTTCAATCTAATCATGGTGCCTGTCGTTATTTTCACTTGTGTCACTAAAATTATTAAAATTTAATTTTAGATTTAACATTACTCGCGGCGCTTCTCTTGTAAAATGAGAATAGGAATAATAGTCAGGGCTTTCCGATGTATATTCATATTTTCCGGTACCAAACAAATCTCTCACCTGGAGTGTGAGTGTCAATAATTTACCAAAGAAATTTCTTTTTACAGCAGCATCAGTTCTAAAATAGCCCTCTCTCCTGCCTTGAGATGAAACTCTTGGACTATTATATCTCACATTAAATTGAATCTGAAATACATCGCTGAATTTAAATTCATTATTAAATCTTGTGCTCCAGTTTAAACTGGATCTTTCAAAAGGTATGTTATTTAAAGCCCCATTAATTTTGTAATGATAAATATCACCCATAAGGTTAACATTCCATAATTCAACGGGGCTGAATGTAAACATAAATTCTGAACCTAAGGAATAATCTGTGCCGACATTATCAACAGTATTTAAAGTTACATTTTCAGAATAAGATGAATTTACTCTTTCAATTTTATTATGACTTACCCTATAATAAAAATCATTTGAAAAAGTTATTTCTCCAATAAATGTCTGAAATCCTAATTCATATGAGTCAATAAATTCAGGTTTAAGTGCAGGATTACCTTCTCTTAAATTATTTGCATCCATCCACGTTTTAAAAGGTTCAAGCTGCCAGCCATGCGGGCGATCAATTCTTCTTGTATAACTTCCCATTAATTGAGATCCATCACTGAACTTAAATGATGAATGAATTGTCGGAAAAAAATCCCACCTATCAATTGAAAAATTTTGATTTGTTCTGGTCAATTCTATAGTTCTGTAAGTATATTCTCCTCTTACACCACCTTGCAAGCCAAGATTGCCGAGTTCAACGGAATAAATTGAATAAAGAGCTAATTCGCTTCTATTATAATCCGTTACGTTACTGTAATTTGGTTGATACTCATACTGATCAGAATTATTATTAAACTCAAAAAAGTCAGTTCCGTCAGTTGAAAGATCCATTTCACCCTGAGAGCCTGCTTCAAATTTTGAACTTTCACCAAACGGGAGTGAAAAATCAATTTTACCGCGATATCTTGTAGATGGTCCCGTCTCAGTAGTTTTTCTTCCGCTAAATTGGGCACCATTCTGAAATTCAGATGAAATAGTTGATTCATCCGAATTACGGTGACTGGCAAAAAATTCTACAGATAATTCGTGACCTTTTTGATCGAACTTTAGATTATAATTTGTATTAAATGCATAATAGTAACCACTTCTTCCCCGATCATTCTGACTTGTGTAAAAGTCCTGGTTAGGATTTGCATCAGACCACTGAGTATAATTTAAAAATGAATTTCGTCCTCCGTCCCTGTATCCGTATCTTCCACCAAAACTTAAATAATTGTTCTCACCTATATTAAAATTAATTCCGCTCTTTAGGCTAAATGATTTTCTTTCCCTCCCATTACTCCCATTAGAATTTAGATAAGAAGTATTACCTGATCCAATATTGAATTGTTTAAATTCATTCCTGTCACCCGGATAATACCTGTTGTTATAATTTGCACCGAAATTATAATTAATAGTTTGAGTTTTGTATTCGAGTAAGAAATCTCCACCATATTTTTTATTTAATCCGGTATTTGCATTTACCAGCCCGCTTAATCCCAGGTTTTCATTTTTCTTCAATTTTATATCTATTATTCCTGCATTTCCTTCGGCATCGTATTTAGCTGAAGGATTAGTAATCAGTTCTATTGTTTTAATAGAACTAGCAGGTATTTGTTGTAGAATATCTTGTGCATCCATTACTGATGGTCTTCCATCAATTAAAACTGTAAAACTTCCACTTCCCCTGATACTTATATTACCATCAGCGTCAACACTAACAGATGGAATATTTTCCAGCACATCTGCAGCATTACCAGATGTTACAGTCTGTAATTGACTAACATCAATTATTTTTTTGTCTATTGAATACGTTATAGGAGATCTGTTCCCTTTTACAACTACATTATCAAGTTCTACAGATGAAGGTTTAAGATTAATTTTTCCAAGATCCAGGTTTCTTCCTGAAATAATCTTGATATCATTTATTCGTTCTTTTCCATACCCGATAAATTTTATGTCTATAAAATAATTACCCGGATCGATGCCAGATAAAATGAAATATCCATTTTTATCTGTTGCAGCCCCGCCTTCCTGCGTACTATCCTTTGCGTTAAATATTATAACATTGACTAATTGCAGTGCTGAGCCATCGTTTGCATCAAATATTTTTCCGGAAATATTTGATTTTTTCTGAGTTGTATTTTGTTGAGCTATAATTACTGAAGAAAATGTAAAAAGACAGAACAGAACTAAATATTTTCTAAAAAACATAACATTACCTTTTATATTCCCCTAAATATTATTTACCATAACGCATCGTAACACATAAAATATACGAAGTATTTAGCAAAAAATCAGTCGAAATTAGATGAATGGTTCTATGTTTTGATGTTCAATAATTAGGATAAGATCTAAATATAAGTTTACAGAGATTTTTCAAAGCAGATGCTATCTGAATTGTTAGCATAACCATCATAGCAATTTATTTGCCTGTAATTATTTTTTTGGTATAAAGAAATCGCAGCTGGCTGCATGATACCTGTTTCTAGTATTATTTTTTTAAAACCTGAATATTTCGATTGTTTTTCAAGTTCGGATAAAATCAGTTTTGAAATTCCCCTTCTCCTGAAACTTTTAATTACGAACATCCTTTTAATTTCAACGGTTTCGGAATCGTAATGTTTCAATGCTCCGCAGGCAACAGGATTTTTATTTTCATATGCTACAATAAATTTTATCATCTTTTTAGTTTCTTCTAAAAATTTTTCAGTTAACTTTATAGAATCCGGGGAAATAGTGGATATTTCTTTTAACACAATTCCCATAATTTATTGTACAGTCATTACAAAATCTTTAGGATTATATCCGTTTCTCTCGAGAATTTCAAATGCTTCATCTAATTTATCTTTTGATAATTTTGAAGTCCTGCTTAATATCCATCCATATTTTCTATCGGGATGTCCGATAACTGCATATTCATAATTTTCATCAAGCCCGATTATCCAGTAATCACCCCAAAACAAATGGATGCCGAAAATACTTACAAAACTTACCTCCAGTTTTGAATTCGTTTTTTTATCAACTACCTGCGCCAATCCCTCTGCTTCGTTAACAGAACCATCGTCTTCTACACATTTATTCAGAACATTAATTTTACCATCATCCCTAAGCGTATAATTGGCTGTGACGTTTGATTCACAATTCTTTTGAAAGCTATTAGGAATTCTTGCGATTTCGTACCACTTGCCGACATACTTATTTAACTCAACATTGCTAACAGTTTTCACTTCTTTTGTCTCCCCCAAATTTTGAGCTTTAGTCAAACTTACAGCTATAAGAGCTAATATTACCAATATAAAAGTATCAAATCGATTTTTCATAATTTCCTTAATTAATCCATAATTTTTATTTTATTAAAATATGAAAATTGCGGCTATTTTACCCGTTCATCACAAATGTAGATTATCAAATACATAAAATTTTAGAGTTGTGTATATTTTAGTACATCTTGATAAAATGCTTCATAAATTAGTTGAAATTAAACTTTAATTAGTGGCATTTATTTTGATCTTTGGAACTCTCAAATAAACAAAACGGTTATCATATGAAAAAGCTAATTTTATTTGTAATGATATTATTTCCGGCAAGTTTACTGGCTCAAAATAATTTTGGTAGTGTAAAACTTGGTTTATTCAGCCCGGGCGCTACAAGTTCAGGTTTTATAATCGGATATGAAGGAGGAACAAATATTGACGAAGTGATTTCCTGGGGATACAGTGTAGACTGGTTCAATAAGAACTACACCGACCAGAACCTGGTAAATGAATTTAATGATTTTTACGGACCAAGCTATTCAATAAATGAACTTCGTGCAAAAACAAATCTACATGCAATTCCAATTATGGCAAGCCTGACCGGAAGCTGGTCGATTGCCTACAGGACAAGAGCATTTGTAACCGGAGCAGCGGGAGTTGAAGTATTGCTGATTTATTATCGTAATTATGAAAATCCGGATAATGATGAATTTAAAGCCGCATTTGATTTTGCTTGGAGAATTGGAGGTGGAGTGAGTTATGAAATTGGCAGAAGATCTGATGGATTCATAGAATTAACTTATCACAATGCAAAACCTAGCTGGCAATTTGAAGTTAAGGATCAGCAAAATAATAAGACAAGAGTATTTGAAAGGAAATTTGACATGAGCGGAATGATGATTCGTGCAGGAATAAAGTTTTATTTTTGATAACGCTCGTTTCTCAGAAGCTGGTTAGGTTGGAAAAGTTTGTCGCATAATATTTGCATAGCGGTGACTGAAATCGAAAGTTTCTGCTATATGGGTCAGGTGAACAGTATAAGTGCGGTCATTAGTTTTAACAATTTTATCAATAAAGTTTATATTGATAATTGTTGAGCGATGAATTTGCAAGAATAATTTTGCCGGTAATAAGTTTGTCCAGTTTTTCAAAGATTTCCTGATAATTATTTTGCTATTATCATTTGTAGTTATTTTGCTATATTCTTTTAATGCAGTTATACAAACTATTTCAGTAAATTTTACCAGCTTTAGTTTATTACCAATCTTGACCAATATGTGGTCATTTCTTTTACCCTCGTTGTTTTCACTTTCGAATGAATTTATCCGGTTTGAAATTTTTGTTTTTATTTTATCTATTTTTTTTATCCGTTTATTAATAGAATTCAATAAGTGTTCACCTAACATTTCCTCAGGCAAATAATCATCAGCACCAAGCTCCATTACTCTACGCAATTCTCTAAAAGATGATTTTGAAGAAATTACGATCAGGGGTATGCAGGAAGTTTTTTCTAATTCTGTGATTTTTGAAATTACCGCAATATCATCTTCAATATTATTAATGAGAAGAAGAATTAAATCAGGTAGGTATCGTATTGAAATTTCGAGTCCGTCATTTATGTTGTGAGAATAAAATATTTCAAATTCGTCCTTTGATAAAATTTTATCAAACGTCTTTAAACTATCGTTATTCTGAATGACTAAAACTTTTTTCAATAGTCTAATATTTAATCGTTTTTAGCTTAATTAGAACTAATTACAGGACAAAATTACCTATTTATCTTCTAAGATATTACAAAACGTTTAAGACAAAATTGTTGCGCTTGTTGCAAAAGGCTGTTAATGATCAATGAATTTTAGCAAGTTTAAATGTGAGAATTTTCTTTCCAACAAAAACTTTTGGGGGAGTTAATGAAAAGAAATGGAATCTTATCATTTTTACTAATATCCTTAGTTTTCAGCAATTCTATATCGGCCCAGGATTTTTCCATAGATGCCGGAGCTGACCTGGTTAGCCGCTATATTTGGCGTGGAGCGGACATTAATAACCAGGCAAATATTCAGCCTTTCATTTCAATAGGATATTCAGGTTTGCAACTTGGCTTTTGGGGATCATACGGGTTAATACATTTAAATTCTACGGATGAAAATTATAAATTAAGCTCAGAAATTGACACATGGCTCAGCTATACTGTTTCAATAAACAATTCCATAAATATAACCGCTTTGTTAACTGATTATTATTTCCCAAGTGCAGGAGTCGGGATTGGGAATTTTGATAATTACGACAACGTCAATGGTCCCGGCGCGCACACTATAGAAGCCGGATTAACAATTACGGGTAGAAAGCCTTTGCCACTAAGCCTTAGTGGTTATGTTAATGTATACAATGATAAAGGCAAAAACACCTATTTCCAATTAGACTATTCAACATCAGTTAAAGACTTTAATGTTACTTTATCCTCTGGTGCAGCAGCTGGGAGTAAAGATAATCCTGGCTACTACGGTACTGATAAATTTAGTTTTGTTCACCTCGGTTTAAAAGTTTCAAAATCAGTAAAAATTACGGAGAGTTTTTCACTTCCGGTTTATTGCAGCTTCATTCTTAATCCAAAAAGTGAATTAGCTTTTTTTGTACTGGGTATATCAATTTAAAAAATAAAATTTGGAGGTATAAAATGTTTGATACCGGAAGTACCGGCTTTATGCTTATAGCTACAAGTCTTGTTATGCTTATGACCCCGGGGCTGGCTTTCTTTTATGGTGGTTTGGTGGGAAGAAAAAATGTGCTTGGAATTATGATACAGAGTTTTGTTTCTCTTGGATGGACGACAATACTGTGGTTTGCATTTGGTTATTCGCTATGCTTTAGTGGTGGTCAGGGCGGAATTATTGGTAATCTGAATATGGTATTTTTAGCCGGTACAAATTTGAATACAATGTTTACTGGGAATAATCAAATACCATTGTATGTTTTTGTTGCTTATCAAATGATGTTTGCAATTATTACACCTGCTCTTATCACCGGTGCATTTGCAAACAGGGTGCGGTTTCCCGCATATTTAATATTTTTGACTCTTTGGTTAATCTGTGTATACTTCCCGTTGGTTCATATGGTTTGGGGAGGCGGATTACTTGCAGAATGGGGTGTGCTTGATTTTGCAGGTGGAATTGTCGTTCACGCAAGCGCGGGAATGGCAGCACTGGCTTCTGTTTTATATGTCGGGAAGAGAAATAAAAAGGAACGCGGTCCTCACAGTATTCCATTGGTAGCTTTGGGAACAGGCTTACTCTGGTTCGGATGGTATGGATTCAATGCCGGCAGTGAATTAAAAGTAGATACAATTACAGTCACTGCATTTTTAAATACAGATGTCGCAGCATCTTTTGCAGCTATAACCTGGTTGCTTTTGGCCTGGGTACTTGAGAAAAAGCCAAAGTTAGTTGGATTATTAACGGGTTCTGTTGCAGGTCTTGCTACAATAACTCCGGCAGCCGGCTTTATTTCCGTCGGACACGCAGCTTTAATTGGAATTGCTTCCGGTATTATTTGTTACTATGCAGTTGCGCTAAAAAATAAATTAAACTGGGACGATGCTCTCGATGTTTGGGGTGTTCACGGTGTGGGAGGAATATTGGGAATAATTATGCTGGGACTCTTTGCATCAAGTGCTGTGAACCCAATGGTCACAGTTGAAGGACTGCTTGTGGGTGGATCGTGGGAATTTTTCATTAAACAGGCGGTTTCTGTTTTAGCTATTGGTGCATACTGTTTTATTTTCACTTATTTTGTTTTGAAATTAATTAACTACATAACACCCGTTAAAGTTACTAAACAGGAAGAAGAAGCAGGAATGGATGCTTCACTTCATGGTGAGATTGCATACGAAGAAGACTAAAATTCAAATTTTAAAATAAAAAAGCTTCTCTTTCCGAGAAGCTTTTTTCTGTGCCCAAAAGGGGACTCGAACCCCTACCCAAGTACATGGACTAGACCCTGAACCTAGCGCGTCTACCAATTCCGCCATTTGGGCAAATAAATTCAAAATTTATAATTAATAATTTACAATTAATAATTTAATTTTCATTTTTCATTGTAAATTGTACATTGCAAAAAGTTTACCAGCCTGAATCTCCTTTTTTATCCTCCTGCTTTATTTTTCCACCTGTATGGATGTCACATTCTCCGGGAAGATTTTTAGAATTAATAATATCAGTTACAACTTCAGGGCAATTAGAAGTTGCTAGTTTTGTATCACCATTATCCATTGTAGCCTTGCAAAATTGAGCATTTATTACACCCGGTGCTAATTCAAAATAATCTACAGGAAGATTTAACTGTTTGTAGGCGCCTTCCATAAACATTGCCCAAATTGGTAAAGCAGCAACTGCACCTTGTCCGTAAGATTCTGTAAATTTAACTCTGTGATCATCAAATCCAACCCAGACACCAGCAGCCAGATCGGGTGTGAAACCAACAAACCAAGCATCAGCATAATCCTGTGTAGTTCCGGTTTTTCCTGCAGCTGGATATTTGAAATATTTTCTAACTCCTACCCCTGTACCACTATTAATAACATCCTCCATCATGTTTGTGACTATTGATGCGGTTTGGGGAGAAACTGCCTCTTTATATTCGGGTACGAACTGATCTATGAGAATTCCGTTTTTATCTTCAATTTTTAAAATTGATATAGGTGAAACGTGAACGCCCTTATTGGCAAGAGTACCATATGCCGAAGTCATTTCCAGCGGGCTGACTTCTGCTGTTCCCAATGCCAGAGAAGGATAAGGGTTTAGTGGCGACTCAATTCCCATATTTTTTGCAAATTTTACAACTTGAGAAGGGGGTGCAATATCGCTTGTAGTCATTCTTCCTGCTATAACATTTAAAGAATGAACCAACCCATAACGAAGAGTTGTGTACCCTCCATACTCATCTGCTTCAAAGTTATCAGGTGACCAACCATTATGCTCAAACTTTTGATTTAAAAGCGTATATGCTGGGAAATACCCGTTATCAATTGCTACTGTATACACAAATGGTTTAAAAGCAGATCCGGACTGTCGACGAATACCTGTAGCATGGTTTAATCCTCTTCCAAAATTCTGGTTTTCCCCACCAACCAAAGCCTTTATGTTACCGTCTTTAGGATCAATTACAACAAAACCAACCTGAATACGTGTAGAATTTTTCTTTTCTCTGTCAACAAAGTCTTTATCATTTTTTAATTTATTATAAACATCTGCTTTTTCCTGAGGAGTAGATGCATTTTTGTATTCATCAGAAAGTTTAATATCTCTGTCAAGGATGTTTGCAAGAAGTGCTTTGTTTTTATTCCAATTCCACCTTTTATCAAATATAGGTTGAAATTTTTTCAGATGGTCTTCTGATGCCTTATTAGCAATTTTTTGCATTCTTGAATCAAGAGTTGTATAAATACTCAATCCGTCCCTATAAATATCATATCCATATTTATCTACCATTGATTCCAATTGCTGACGAATATATTCCATAAAGTATGGTGCAATGCCTGTATTTCCATCTGCTTTGCCCGACGCTAATACAATCGGTTTTTCCCTCAATTCTTCATATTTTCCCTGACTCAACATATTATTTACTACCATATTATGCATTACTAGATTTCTTCGTGCTAATGCATTTTCAGGATGCGTGGAAGGATTGTAATAAGCTGAAGACTTTAAAAGCGCTATCATCACTGCAGCTTCAGGAAGTGTGAGCTGACTCGCGCTTTTTCCGAAATATACTCTTGAAGCTGATTCAATTCCATATGCACTTTTGCCAAAGTAAGAAACGTTCAAATATAAAGTCAGTATTTCTTTTTTCGTATAAGTTTTTTCAATTTGGACTGCAGTAATCCACTCTCTTATTTTTCTAATGCCAGTTTCAAAGACATTTTCGTGTTTGCCTTTTAAATTATAAAGGTTCTTTGCAAGTTGTTGAGTAATTGTGCTGGCACCTTCATATGAAAAAGTCAAAACATTTTTTACCATTGCTTTCGCAAAGCGATCCAGATCAACACCCCAGTGAGTATAAAATTTCCTGTCTTCTGTTGAAATTAACGCTTCTGGTACATATGAAGGTAAACTATCCACTCGGGTTTCAATTCTGTTTTCAATGAAAAATTGTCCGAGTACTTCCCCATCGGCTGAATATACTGTACTTGCAAGTTGAGGTCTTGGATTTTCAAGCTGCTCAAGTGAAGGTAAACCACTTATTACATAATAAATAAAAGCCACAATAATTAATAAAAAGACTCCCCATATGCTTAACTTTGTTTTAAGACTAAATCTTGAAGATCTTTTCCTTTTTTTATTAGGATTTTTAAAATATTCTTTCATTTCATCATCTGTTCTATTAGCCATTTTCATTCCAGTCTACTATTTCAAATTTATTATTTTTATAAACTCCATAGCAAGGCTCATCTAGCCACGAACCCAGATTTATATAATATCCATTTTTATATTTTTCATAACATCTGTTGTGCAGATGTCCAAACAATACATAATCAAAACCATCATTTATTTTTCCCTTTGCAGCTTCAAACATACTGTCTTCTTCCCCATAATCCTTTTTAGAAGTATAGTCCCTGCTGGATTTACTTGCACTACTTGCGAGCGAAACCCCAATATCAGGATGAAGCCACGAGTAAAATTTCTGCAATATTTTATTCCTCAATATCTTTTTTAGTATCAAATAACCATAATCATTCTTTACTAGCCCGTCACCGTGGCCTATAAAAAACTTTTTGCCATTTAGTTCTGTTTTAATAGAATCTTCATACATTATTGTACCAATTTCATCACGGAAAAAATTACGGTGCATAAAATCGTGGTTGCCAATAATGTAATGAACTTTTACTCCACTTTCAGTAAGATCCTGTAAAGCTGTAAGTGTCCTAAAGAATCCTTTTTGATAGACTTTCTTATATTCAAACCAGTAATCAAAAAGATCGCCAACTATAAATAATTCTTTTGCGTTTTCCTGTGCAAATCTAAGAAAATTTACTAAAAGTCTTTCTTTTCTGTTTTCAATGGCCTTTGATTGAAGTCCAAGATGGATATCAGAAATAAATAGATATGAATCTTTCAAGCGCTTTCAAATTTGATTATTAAAAAATAAATCATCCCGCCGTAATATAAAAGATAATAGTTTAGTCTTGATTATTAATTGACACAAATGTTCCTAACAGCCAGTTGTGAGGGTCCAAAATAATTGATTTCGGTTCTTTATCAAATACTAATTTATACTCCTGCTTTCTTTCAATAATTTCAATTCTTTCAAATTTTGAGGTACTGTCTTCAAAAAGGATCTCAATTTCAAGAGGAAATTCATAGGTATTGTACTGATTTTGAATCTGAGAAATCTTAAGATTTAACTCATAGTTTTTATTATTTTCAACTATGTCCCAGTTATATCCAACCTTTAAAATTCCGGTCCCTTCATAAATCCATTGGTGAAAAAATTTATCCAGATTCTTACCGGAAAAATTTTCACAAATAAGCTTAAAGTCTTCTATTGATGCATTTTTATACTTGAATTTATTGAAATAGTTTCGCATTGACATAAAAAAAACAGCATCCCCTAATTCCCATCTGAGCATATGCAGCACCCAGGCTCCTTTGTCATAGACGGTAGAAGAAAAAAGATCATCTGGATCATATATTTTCCCCCAGAATGAATCATGAAATTTGTTCGTCATGGTTGATTGTAAAGCTCTTTTACCTGATTGATGTTCAACAAAAAGTGCCTCGCAGTACGAAGCAAAACCTTCATTCAACCAGATGTCCTTCCAACTTTTTAATCCTACAGCATCTCCAAACCATTGATGTGCAAGTTCGTGAGAATAAATATCATTAAAAAATTTCCTACCGCCAATAAAAACAGATCCAATGCCAGTAATAGTTTGATTTTCCATTGCTCCCATTTGCCAAAGGAATTCGGCGATACCATATTTTTCTTTAATGAATGGATATTCACCGAAAGTCTTAGCAAAATAATTCATCATTTCAACCTGGTCACTGAAATCTTTTTTTGCATATTCAAGTTTGTTGGGAAGTACATAGTATTTTATTGCCATTGTGTCAGCTTTATCTTGCGATATATATTTATCATCAAATTCAACATAACGTGATGAATAAACACTAACGAGATACGTAGATATCGGATAATAGGTCTTCCAGTGATAAGTCCTTCTATCACCAGTTGTGAAGATTTTAATAAGTTTTCCATTTGAAACAGAAGTCTCTGATGAATCATTCGTAATAAAAATATCCAGCAAAGCCTTATCTAAAGGCATATCATTACAAGGAAACCATGTAGATGCAAAATTTGGCTCGTTAAGATTATATACGAGTGAAATATCATTTATTTGTCCAAAAACAAAGGATGCAAAACCTGTTTTTTTCGGAGTACCTTCATAGTTAATTTCAATTTTAAATGTATCCGGAATTACTTTATCTATTGGGAAAGAAATCCTTGTTGCTGATCTTTTATACTTAATATCTTTTCCATTAAGTGAAGCGGAATTTATAACCAGATTGTCATAAAAATTTAGATCAATTGAATTTATATCTTTATCAATGATTACACCTTTAATCTCAGCATCACCCCTCAATAATTTTTCGGATGGTAACAAATCAATTTTTAATATGTATGAAAGCACATCTATTTTATACTGATTCGAACTTATATAGTCTTTGCTAGTATCGCCAACATTTAAATAAGCAGATATCCCGGGCTTATATTTTGGCGAACCCAAAATAGGACATTGTTTCAGAATACATTCGGAAAAGGGTAAAACTAAAAGAAGAAAGACCGGGTATATCAATCTATTTTTGTTAACCATTATTTAAATATTCCGGATTCATATTTTCAGGAAAGTTTATTAGTTTGATTTTTAATCTTAATTTATTGTGTGGACTAAAATCGAACAAATGTTTGTAATTTTAATAAAAAATATAACCTATTTTAAAATCTTCTACAATTAAAGAATTATATTAAACATAATTAACAATTTCATAAATTGCCTATCAAACAGTAAATAGATATATTTAGAAAAAATCTTGGAAAATATATGACTTATCCCGGTTCTTCAATATTACGCGATACTGTTACTATGATTCTTGCAGGTGGTGTAGGCGAAAGACTGAAGCCACTTACCAATATGCGAAGCAAGCCTGCTGTTCCTTTTGGTGGTAAATATAGAATAATTGATTTTGCGCTTTCTAATTGCTTGAATTCAGGACTTAGAAAAATTTACGTACTTGTTCAATATAAATCAGATTCCTTAAATCAGCATATTTTTGAAGCATGGAGTATTTTTAATCCTGAGCTTGGAGAATTTATTTATTCAGTTCCACCACAAAGAAAAATGACAAAGGATTGGTACCTTGGAACTGCAAACGCTATTTACCAGAATTTAAATCTATTTGCATCCAATAAAGGTGTTAAATGGGTTTTAATTCTCAGCGGCGATCATATATACAAAATGGATTATCTCAAAATGCTTCAAAATCATGTTGATCAGAAAGCTGCTCTTTCTATTGCCTGCATTGAAGTTCCCCGTGATGATGCCAGCAGATTTGGTATTGTTGGAGTTAACAAGAAACACGAAGTCATCTCTTTTGTTGAAAAACCAAAAAATCCACCAGAACTTCCTGACTCACCCGGCAATTCATTTGTCAATATGGGTATTTATGCTTTTAACGCAGAAGTACTAAGGGAAGTGCTTTCTGAGATGGAAGGAAAGAAAATGGAAGGTCATGATTTTGGAAAGGATGTAATTCCATATATGGTTAAAAAAAACATGAAAGTTGTCGCTCATAGATTTGAAGACGAAAATAGGAAGACAAAACCTTACTGGAGGGATATTGGGACAATTGACAGCTACTATGAAGCAAGCATGGATTTAATAAGCATAATTCCGGATTTTAATTTTTATGATTTATCTTGGCCGATGCGTACTTATCAATATCAGTACCCACCTGCAAAAACTGTATCTCATGAAGGCGAAAGAGTTGGTCGTACTTTAAACTCTCTAATATGTGATGGAACAATTGTTTCAGGTGGACTTGTCGAACGATCCCTTATAAGTCCAAATGTTAAAGTAAACAGTTTTTCATACATAACTGATTCAATTATAATGAACAGTTGTAATATCGGTAGACATGCCAGAATCCGCAGAGCAATAATTGATAAAAATGTGTACGTTCCCGAGGGATATGAAATTGGTTTTGACCTTGAGGGAGATAAAAAGAAATTCACTGTAACAGATAGCGGAATTGTTGTAATTGGGAAAAACCATACACTTTAATTTAGATTTTTGTCCTGCGCTATATTCAATTCAATCTGAGAAAACAAACCAAAAGACTGTTTTATCCCTTTTATTTTTCTAATAATTTTCTATTTTATAAATAGCAATGATTTCATAATAAGCTTCGGATAATATTATGTCTGACAAAAAAGGTATAGATGAGAGACATGAAAAAGATCGTGGTTATGATCCATTTAAAGAAAGTGAAAATGATGATAATCGTGATATAATTTCAGAAAAAGAAGGAGAAGAAGAAAAATCCGGTGGTGATAAAAAAAATAACTCCATAAAATTTTCAATATATTGTTTATATAATTTTAATTTCTAATAATTATGTTCAATTCCCTAAGAATTACATCTGAATTACCAGCCAATTGATAGCTTTCAGCATTTCAAAAAAGCATTTTTTGTTATAATTTGCAGATATGAATTCCGAACTAGAATCTAAGCTAAAGAATCTTCCAAATAAACCCGGCGTTTATCAATTCATAAATGATAAATCCAAAGTTTTATATGTTGGAAAAGCTCGTAATTTAAAGAACAGGGTAAGAAGTTATTTCCATGAGAGCATTACCTCCCCCAAAACTTTGGCACTTGTAAATAAAATTACTGATTTTGAACTAATTGTAACTGATAATGAAATTGAAGCACTTGTACTTGAAAACAATTTAATAAAAGAACTGAAACCAAGGTACAATGTAAATTTAAAAGATGATAAGTCTTACCCTTTTATAAAAGTAACAAATGAACCGTATCCACAAGTTTTCTCAACGCGCAGGGTTGTTAAGGACGGATCTAAATATTTTGGCCCTTATACTAACGTAAGAGATATGAAATCCGCTTTGCGAATGATAAACCAGATTTTTAAAATAAGAAGTTGTAAATATAATATAACGCAAGATTCGATAGATAAAAAGAAATTTAAAGTGTGCCTGGATTATCATATTCATAAATGCGACGGACCGTGTGAAGGACTAGTTTCAGAAAAAGATTATAATGATATGGTAAATGAGGTTGTAAAACTTTTGCGGGGTAAAACAGATGATCTTATTAAAGATCTTACAACCAAAATGGAAGTAGCAGTTGAAAAAATGGAATATGAAAAGGCTGCTGAAATCAGGGACAAAAGAGATCAATTGAATAAGATCGTATCCCATCAGAAAATAGTTGCCAGCGATTTTGAGGATAGAGATGTTATTTCGATTGCATATGAGGGAAAAGATTCAGCTTGTTCAATTTTTAATATTCGTAGTGGTAAACTTACTGCTAAGAAACAGTTAAAACTTTCAATTGATGAAAGTGAAGAAATTGGAAATATTTATTCTGCAGCCATTAAGTTTTATTATGGAGAATATGTTGAAATTCCAAAGCAAATTCTTCTAGAAACTGAGCCAACTGATGTTGATATTTTGTCAGAATGGTTAACTCAACGCACTGAAAGAAAAGTAAAATTTGTAATCCCTAAAAGAAGCAGCGATGCCCTTTCATTAATAAAAATGTGCAAACAGAATGCGATCCTCCAATTAAAGGAAATTCAGATTCAAAAGATGAAGAACCAGGGCAACCTTCCTTATGCATTGTCTGCACTTCAAAGAGATCTGAGGATAAAAACATTGCCAAAGAAAATTGAATGCTTTGATATTTCCAATTTACAGGGAACAGATTCGGTGGCCAGCATGGTAGTGTTCGTTGATGGGAAACCCAAAAAGAGCCTTTATAGAAAATTTATAATTAAAACTGTAGAAGGCCCGGACGATTTCTCAAGTATGCGGGAAGTATTTCAAAGAAGATATAAAAAGCTAAAAGAAGATAATGCGCCTATGCCAGAATTAATTATGGTTGACGGAGGCAAAGGGCAATTGTCCAGTGCTGTTTCAGTTTTAAATGAACTGGGATTTGAAAAATTTGAAATTATTGGGTTGGCAAAAAGATTAGAAGAAGTTTATTTCCCGGGTAATTCAGAACCTGAGTCAATTCCCAAAACGTCTTCAGGATTAAAGCTGCTCCAACAGGTTAGAGACGAAGCACACAGGTTTGCAATTTCATTCCACAGAAATCGAAGAAGCAAAAGGACAATAACATCTGAGCTCAGTGATATTAAGGGAATTGGCAAAGGAACAACCGATAAACTATTAAAGGAAATTGGAAGTTTAGATGCAGTCAAAAATGCTGAAATTGAAATACTTATTAAAATTGTTGGCAAGGCAAAAGCGGAATTAATTAAGAAGCATTTTGAATCCGTTGAAGTAAATCAGGAATAGAGATAAAAATTAATACTTTCAAAATTATAATTCTATTATCATCAAATTAACTCTCCGACCTGTAATTACAAGATCAGCTTAATTTATTCTTTACTGATAACGTAATCGACCTTCTTTCCAAAGAAATAAAGAAAAAATGAAAGTATGGCCGCAATTATAATAATTGACAAATATGGCGAGAATCCATATGCGGTTGGAATATCGCCAATTAACATACAGAAGACTGCTACAAGGACGGCATATGGCAATTGTGTTCTTACGTGGTCAATATGGTCGCACCCCGAGGCCATTGAACTTAATATTGTCGTATCAGAAATCGGTGAACAATGGTCACCGAATACTGATCCTGTTAAAACGGAACTGATTACACCGTGCAAAATAATTTGTGAATCCATGGGTGAATAGTGATAAAAAGAAGGTACAACAGTTGCTAATGGAATTACAATAGGCATTATAATCGCCATTGTCCCCCAGCTTGTTCCAGTTGAAAAACTTGTTAACGCACATACAAGAAAAACTATCACAGGTAAAAACCGTGGACTAATTGTATCTCCAATTATACCTATTATATAATCCGCTGTTTTTATATCCTGAGTTATAGATCCAATAGACCACGCAAGCGTTAAAATTATCAATGCAAGTAGCATTGATCTAACTCCAATAAACCAGGCATCAAGTGTATCACTCAGGTTCATAATTTTTTGTGATATAATCATAATCGCAGCAACCATACAGGCTGCAAAACTAGCCCAAAGCAATGATATGTAAGAATCCGAATTTCCTATAATATCGCGAAGTCCATATTCAGTAATCCCCTTGTCAACTAAAGAATGCACACCTGTATAATAAAGTCCGGCAATAGTCCCAAAAATCAAAACCAAAATAGGTACAACAGCATTGTGCCATTTGGCCTTATCTTCATTTCCAAAAATTTCCGAAGTTTCAGTTAAGTTGCCAACTTTTGCACCATCACGAAGTACTTTTCCCTTTTCAACTGCACGCTTCTCTGCTTTAAGCATTGGACCGAAGTCTCTTTCAAAGTATGAAACCAAAAAGACAAAAACTAACATTAAAATTGGATAAAAACGATATGGAATTGTCTGAAGAAATACGTCGTAAGCATTTTCAGTTGATCCAACAATTCTTAAGCCATCATGTATTAATCCAACTTCATATCCAATCCAGGAACTTACAACAAATAAACTTACAACAGGTGCCGAAGTTGCATCAACTATAAATGATAATTTTTCCCGAGAGATTCTCATTTTGTCCGTAATTGGACGCATAAGATTTCCAACAATTAGTGTGTTAGCATAATCATCGAAGAAAATAGCAATACCCATAAGCCAAGTAGATATCAAACCGGATTTTCTTTTTTTTGCGAATCGTGTAATAACATCAGCAAGCCCTTTAGTACCACCGCACTTTGAAATAAGTCCTACAACTCCCCCAAACAGTGAAGTGAAAACTATTATCTCAACGTGGGATGTATCGGTAAGGGTTTTAATTATATATGTGTCTATTAATCTGAATAAACCAATTACAGGATTAAAATTATTAAGAAAAACAGCCCCAAGATAAATTCCAATCAGCAAAGATATTATTACCTGCCGGAGCCAAAGAGCAAGAAGTATTGCCACAAGGGGCGGCACAATGCTCAACCAAGCCGGAATTACATTTATGTTCTGATCTACAATCGAAGTTCCAATAAAAGTTAGTTTATAATTTCCAGATTCACTAACCGTAATTGTAGTGTCGACAGAACCGTTCTTAACCATAAGGTTAAATTGA
>Ga0209919_1000208_pt1 | contig 30353 bp, 24 predicted proteins | sample SalPon2A_C_D2_MG_FD_185721 | JGI IMG/M metagenome (GOLD analysis project Ga0209919, IMG submission 185721) | Soil microbial communities from South San Francisco under conditions of wetland restoration - Salt Pond MetaG R2A_C_D2_MG (SPAdes)... | ecosystem: Environmental > Terrestrial > Soil >... | reverse complement strand
CCGCGTCGCCACCGCCGGCCGGTCCGCCGCCCCGCCGCAGCCTGTGGCGCGACAGCATGCTGTGGCTGATTGGCTCCATCCTGGTCGTGACCGTGGGCGTGAACCTGACCATGGTCTGGTTCGCCGAGGAAGAGCCGCCGGACCTGGTACGCAGCGACTACTACACCGCCGCGAAGGACTACGACGCGGACCATGCCGCGCGGCTGGCCAGCGCCCGCCTGGGCTGGCAGGTCAGCGAGGTGCCGGGCCTGATCCAGCGCGATACGCTGGCCCTGCGCATCGCCGATGCGGCGGGACACCCCGTCAGCGGCATGGCGGGGAGCGTCAGTGCCTACCGCCCCTCCAGCGACAAGCTGGACCAGTCCCTGGCCTGGAGCGAGGACCCCGCGCAGCCGGGTCTGTACCGCGCCACCTTTGCCCGCCCCGCGCAGGGGCTGTGGCGCGTCACATTGGACGTGAAGCACGAGGGCAAGCGCCTGTACCAGGACCTCAGCGTCGTGATGCCCTAGGCAGGGCCGCAGCACCTGCGCAGCGCCGCTGAATCACAGCGCACCTCCAACCGACCGCCGCCATGACCGCGCACACCGCCGACTCCGCTCCGGACGCCGGAACGGGCAGCCGCTTCGCCCAGTACAACAGCGAAGGCGTCTACGATGCCTACGTGCAGCACCTGGACGATCACCGCCGCGCGGCGCAACTCATCGTGAACGGCATCCACTGCGCGGGCTGCGTGCGATCCATCGAGCAAGGGCTGCAGGCCGCAGGGGCGCTGGAGGCGCAGGTCAACTTCGGCAACCATCGCGCGGCGGTGCGCTGGGACGAGCGCACACTCAAGCTGGGCGATCTGCTGGAGATCCTGCACCGGCTGGGCTACGAGGGCCACCCCTACGACCCCGCCACGCAGGAGACGCTGCACCGCAAGCAGCTGCGGCGCTCCATGTTGCGCTTGGGCGTGGCCGGCTTCGGCGCCGGCAACGTGATGATGTACGCCATGGGGCTCTATGCCGGGCACTTCTATGGCATCGATGCGGGCTTCCAGCAGCTCTTCCGCTGGCTCACCGCGCTCATCAGCCTGCCCGTGGTGTTCTACAGCGGGTGGCCCTTCCTGCAGGGGGCCTGGGGCGGCGTGCGCAGCCGGCGCTTCAACATGGACAGCCTGATCAGCCTGGGACTGCTGGTCACGCTGGGCTATTCGCTGGTGGCGCTGCTGGCCTTTCCGGGCTCGGAGACGTACTTCGACAGCGCCGTGATGATCGTGTTCTTCCTGCTCATCGGCCGTGCGCTGGAGACCCTGGCCCGCAGCCGCGCGGGCAACGTTACCGAAGGCCTGATGGGCCTGCAGGTGAAGTGGGCCACGCGCCTGGCCGACGGTGCGGAGAGCACGGTGCCCATCGAGGCCGTGGCGCCCGGCGACCGGCTGCTGGTGCGGCCGGGGGATGCCGTGCCCACGGACGGCAGCGTGCTGGAAGGCGCGAGCGAGCTGAACGAGAGTGCGCTCACCGGCGAGTCGCGGCCGCGCCCGGTGCAGCCCGGCGATGCCGTGCTGGGCGGCACGCTCAACTTGGCCGCTCCGCTGGTGATGGCCGCGGAGCGCGTGGGTGCCGATACCGCCCTGGCCCGCGTCTGCCGGCAGGTGGAGGAGGCCCAGAGCCGCAAGCCGCCGCTGCAGCGGCTGGCGGATCGCATCGCCTCGTACTTCGTGAGCGTGATCCTGGTGCTGGCGGGCGGCACGTTCGTGTGGTGGGAGTGGATCGCGCCGGGCGCCGCCCCGCAGTCCGCCTGGATCACGGCCATTGCCGTGCTGGTGATCGCTTGCCCGTGCGCGCTGGGGCTGGCCACGCCCGTGGCCGTACTGGCGGGCAGCGCGCTGGCCGCGCGGCGCGGCATCCTCATCAAGGGTGGCGAGGTGTTGGAGCAGGCCGCGCACGTGACGGACGTGGTGCTGGACAAGACGGGCACACTCACCACCGGGGGCCTGGACGTGACCGGGGTGCAGAACCTGGGCGACCTTCCCACGGCACAGTGGCTGTCGCTCGCCGCCGCGCTGGAACGGCGCACGGTGCACCCCATCGCGGATGCATTGCAGGGCTGGCTGGAGCGCTCGGGTCACGCCGGGCAGGCCGCCGGCCCCGTGCAGGACGTGCATGTGCTGCCGGGCCGTGGGGCGCTGGGGGCAGTGGCCGGGCAGGCCGTGCTGGTGGGCAACGCGCGGCTGCTGGCCGAGCAGGGCCTGGAGCTGCCCGCGGGAGACGCCGCCGCCGCCCCGGCGGAGACCGACAGCGTGGTGTACGTGGCAGTGGGCGGCCGCGTGGCGGGCCGGGTCACCCTGAGTGACCCGCTGCGGCCCGATGCGGCGCGAGCGGTGGCGGCGCTGGGGCGCATGGGCATTGCCGTGCACCTGTTCTCCGGCGACCGGCCGCAGGTGGTGGCGGCCGCGGCCCGCAGTGCAGGCATCGCAGATGCGCGCGGCGGCATGCTGCCGGACGAGAAGCTGGCGGCTGTGCAGGCCCTGCAGCAGCAGGGCCGCGTCGTGGCCATGGTCGGCGATGGCGTCAACGACGCGCCCGCGCTGATCCAGGCCGACCTGGCCATTGCCGTGGGCTCCGGCAGCGACCTCTCGCTGGAGGCGGCGCAGGTGCTGCTGATGCGGCCGCGGCTGCTGGGCGCGGTGGACACCATCGCCATCGCCCGGCGCACCTTCCGCCTGATCCGCGAGAACCTGGGGCTGTCCCTGGGCTACAACGCCATCGCTGTGCCGCTGGCCATGGTGGGGCTGGTGATCCCCCTCTTCGCCGCGGCGGCCATGTCTGCCAGCTCGCTGGTGGTGGTGGGCAATTCCCTGCGCCTGCGGCTCTACCGCGGGCCCCTGGGCGAGGCCGGCGACGAAGCCCCGGCCGCGGCGCCCACGTCCCTGGGCGACGTTCCCGCCTGAGCGGAGGGGCCGGGCGGCCCCCCTGCATCCAGCGGTCCAGCAACGGGCTGCGGCTCAGGCGCTCCGGGCCTGGGCGGGGGCACTGCTCCAGGTGTAGCTGGAGCGCACCGCGACCGAGCGCTGCAGCGTGTCCAGCACGGGGCAGTGCTCCAAGGCCAGCGTCTTGAGCTGCTCCAACTGCGCATCCGTGGCATTGCGCGCGGCCAACTGCACGTCGAAGGTGATGGCCTCGAAGCCGGAGGGCACCTCGGCAACGTTGAACAGTCCGCGCAGGTCCAGGCTGCCGCGCACATCGATCCGCAGCGAGTCCAGCTCGATCCCCAGCGCCGCCGCGTAGGCGGAGATCACAATCTGCTGGCAGGTGCCCAGCGAGCCCAGCAGAATCTCGACGGGGTTGGGGCCCTTGTTCGTGCCGCCCAGGGCCTCGGGCTCGTCAACGGTGAAGTGGAAGTCGCGCGCGGACGCCTGGTTCTCGAAGCCGCTCACCACGCGGGAGACCACGCGGAATTCCGCGACGGCGGTGTCGGGTTGCGTCTGGTACTGCTGCACCAGGCTGGTGATGACCGGCTGCAGCTTTTCAATCGTGGCGCGGTCCAGCGCCTGCGGGGCATGGCTCATCGGGTTGTCTCCTCAGTGTGCAAAGGTGAAGCGAGGCGGTGCCGGGCTTGGCGTCCGTCTCGCGCTTGCATGGGAGGCAACCTAGCCCGCACGAATTTCGCGGTCAACAAAATTCGTGCGTAATTTCAATTAGTTAACGTCACAAGCGTCTGGTGTGCTGTGACAGTGTGGGCGGTGCCGTAGTCGATGCCTAGCGCATCACGAACGGATTGGGCACGTCGGTGGTCGTGGAGATCCAGACCGACTTCTGCTGCATGTACTCCTTGATCATGCCCTGCCCGTTCTCCCGACCCAGCCCGCTCTTCTTGTAGCCGCCGAAGGGCGAGGTGACGCTGACGGCGCGGTAGGTGTTCACCCACACGGTGCCCGCCTGAAGGCGCTGGGCCAGGGTCAGAGCGCGGGGGATGGACTGCGTCCACACGCCCGCGGCAAGGCCGTAGATCACGTCGTTGCCGACGGCGACGGCCTCCTCGTCGTCTTTGAAGGGGATCACCGCCAGCACGGGGCCGAACACCTCCTCCTGCGCGATGCGCATCTGGTTGTTGACCCGGCCGAAGATGGTGGGCTCCACGAACCAGCCATCGCCGCACTCGGGCCGGGTCGCCTTGCCGCCGCCCAGCAGGGTCTCCGCGCCTTCCTTGATGGCGACGTCGATGTAGTCCAGCACCTTCTCGTACTGCATCAGGTTGGTGACGGGCCCCACCTGCGTGTCGAGGTCCATGGGGTCACCCATGCGCGCCGTTTTGGCGAAGGCCACCAGCTTGTCCACGAATTCGTCGTGAATGGACTCCTGCACCAGCAGGCGCGAGCCGGCGATGCAGGTCTGTCCCGTTGCGGCGAAGATGCCAGAGATCACGCCCTTCACCGCGTTGTCCAGGTCCGCATCGGCGAACACGATGTTGGGGGACTTGCCGCCCAGCTCCAACGTAACGCGCTTGATATCCTTGGCGGCCTCCGAGTAGATGTGCGCGCCGGTCTTGGCCGAGCCGGTGAAGGCCACCTTGCGCACCAGCGGATGCGTCACCAGCGGCTCGCCCGCCTCGGGCCCGAAACCGGTCACCACGTTCACCACGCCGGGTGGAAAGCCCGCCTGCTCCACCAGCTTCACGAACTCCAGCGCGGAAACGGAAGTGTGCTCCGAGGGCTTGATGACCACCGTGTTGCCCGCGGCCAGCGCCGGCGCCAGCTTCCAGCTCAGCAGCAGCAGCGGGGAGTTCCAGGGCACGATGGCGCCCACCACGCCCACGGGCTCCCACATCGTGTAATTGAAGTTGCCCGGCTTGTCCGAGGGAATCACGGAGCCCTCGATCTTGTCCGCCAGTCCGCCATAGTAGTAGTACCACTGCGGCACGTAGCGCAGTTGGCCCAGCATCTCCGCATACAGCTTGCCGTTGTCGCGCACCTCGGTCTGCGCCAGGTGTTCCGCGTTCTCCGCGATCAGATCGCCCAGGCGCCGCATCAGCGCGCCGCGCTGGGTGGCCGTGAGCTTGGGCCACTCGCCGCCGGAGAAGGCCGCGTGCGCCGCCTGCACGGCGCGCTCCACGTCCTCCGCACCGCAGCGCGGCACCAGGGCCCAGGGCTTGGCGGTGTACGGGTTGAACGACTCGAACGTCTCGCGCGAGGCGGCCTCTACCCACTCGCCGTTGATATAGGCGCGATAGGATTCCAGCGGTTGGGCTCGTGCTTCCATGGGGGCCTCCGGGGGCAGGTGAAGGAATGGCATGCGATGCGGACCAGGATAGACCCCGGCCCCGGCGCCGGGCAATCGCGGGGGCGCGCGGACGCCCAATCGCCTGGGCGACCTGAATTGAAGTCGCACGCCTTCATGGAGGGCGGGGCGACGGCACCCGACTCGGCGCAGCGCTTCGCTGCCTTGTCCGGGTGCGGACGGAGGATTTGAGGGGTGACGGTTGGAGGCAACTCCCCTATACCACCTTGTCCGTGGCGGGGTCGATGAGGTGCATGTGGTTCATGGCGGCGGTGAGGGTCACCAGGTCGCCCGAGTGGCGCTCGATGTCCGGCGAGACACGGGCACTGACCAGCGTGGTATCCAGCGTGAAGTAGACGATGGTGTCCATGCCCGTCGGCTCGATGGCCTCGATGTGCGCGGGAAAGCTGGCCCGCGAGTGCACGGCGAGGGGGTGCCGCTCGTCCGTGAGGTGCTCGGGCCGCAGCCCCAGCATCATCTCGCGACCCACGTAGGGCTGGTAGCGCGCCTCGCGATCCTCCGGCACGGGCAGCTTGGGCCCGCCGGGAATCTCCACGGCCAAGCCACCCTCGCCCGCCAGCAGGCGGCAGGCGATGAAGTTCATCGCCGGCGAACCGATGAACCCGGCCACGAATCGGCTCACCGGGCGGTTGTACAGATCACCCGGCGAGCCCACCTGCTCGATGTTCCCCGCGTTGAGCACGACGATGCGGTCGGCCAGGGTCATGGCCTCCACCTGGTCGTGCGTCACATAGACGATCGTCGTCCGCAGGCGCTCGTGCAGCTTCTTGATCTCCATCCGCATCTGCACGCGCAGCTTGGCGTCCAGGTTGGAGAGCGGCTCATCGAACAGGAACACCTGCGGCTTGCGCACGATGCAGCGCCCCATCGCCACGCGCTGGCGCTGCCCGCCGGAGAGCTGCTGCGGCTTGCGGTTCAGCAGCTCGCGAATGTTCAGGATGTCCGCGGCCTCCTCCACCGCGCGCTTGATCTCCGCCTTGGGCAATTTGCGCAGCTTCAGCCCGTAGGCCATGTTCTTGAACACCGTCATGTGCGGATACAGCGCGTAGGTCTGGAAGACCATCGCGATGTCGCGCTCCATGGGCTGCACGGCGTTCACCATGCGCTCGCCGATGTAGACCTCGCCCGAGGTCACGTCCTCCAGTCCGGCCACCATGCGCAACACGGTGCTCTTGCCGCAGCCCGAGGGCCCCACCAGCACTAGGAACTCCCCGTCGGCGATGTCCAGGCTGATGCCGTGTACTACCTCGTTCTTGTCGAAGGACTTGCGGACGTCTTTCAGAACGACTCGGGCCATGGTCGCTTGCCGGGGTCGGGCTGCCGCGAGGCAGCGGATTGGTCGCGGAGCAGGCCTCGCGCCGGCCCCCCACGGCGCGGCGCTCGGGGCGTCCGCGCCGCACCCTCACTATACCGCAGCACCGCCGGCCTGATAAGCGCAATTCGCGGGGCAGGCCCGGCCGGCGCGGTCGGCTCAGCAATTGCGATTGCCCTGCCGATGCCCCGGTGCGAAAATAGGCACGTCAGGGGAGAAAGGAGGCTCGGCCCGCCGCCCGGCGGGCGACCCAATATCCGCGACGGGATATGCCCGCAGAGGGGCCCCCATCCCACTCCCGGATCGCCACCTGGAAATCAAACGACAGCGCAGCGGCACATCTGCGCCGACTGCCCCGGGGAAGGACACAAGCGCTGCAAAGGAGCCACGATGAACCCCATCCGTTGGTTGGGCGCGTTTTTGATCGCAGCACTGGTCGCCCTGGCGGCCCCTGCGGCCCAGGCGAAAACCGAGGTCGTGTGGTGGCATGCACACGGCGGTGCATTGGGCGAGCGTGTGGATGCCATGGTCGCCAAGTTCAATCAGAGCCAGAGCGAGTACGAGGTCAAGGCCGTCTACAAGGGCAGCTACGCCGAGACCATGACGGCGGGCATTGCGGCCTTCCGGGCCGGTCAGCCGCCGGCGATCCTGCAGGTGTTCGAGGTGGGCACGGCCACCATGATGGCCGCCAAGGGCGCCATCTATCCCGTGTATCAGCTCATGGCCGACACGGGCGAACCCTTCGACCCCAACGCCTATCTGGCCGCGGTGACCGGCTACTACACGGACACCGAGGGCCATATGCTCTCCATGCCCTTCAACAGCTCCACACCGGTGCTTTGGTACAACAAGGACATGTTCCGCAAGGCCGGGCTGAACCCCGACAAGCCGCCGCGCACCTGGCCCGAACTGGAACGGGATGCCAAGAAGTTGATGGCCTCCGGAGGGGCCAAATGCGGATTTACCACTGCGTGGCCCTCCTGGGTGAACATCGAGAACTTCTCCGCCTGGCACAACATCCCGCTGGCCTCTGAGCAGAACGGCTTCGGCGGGTTGGACGCCCGGATGGAGATCGCCAACCCCACGCTGGAGCACCACATCGCCGCACTGGCCCGCTGGCAGCAGTCCAAGATATTCGACTACGGCGGGCGCACCAACAAGGGCGATTCCAAGTTCACCACCGGCGAGTGCGCGATGCTGACGGAATCCTCCGCCGGCTACGCGCGGGTCAGCAAGGAGTCCAAGTTCGAGTTCGGCGTGGGCATGCTGCCCTATTGGCCCGACGTGAAGGGTGCCCCGCAGAACACCATCATCGGCGGGGCCTCCCTGTGGGTGCTGCGGGGGCAGTCGCCTGAGGTGTACAAAGGCGTGGCCAAGTTCTTCACCTATCTTTCCTCGGCCGAAGTGATGGCCGAATGGCACCAGGGCACCGGCTACCTGCCGATCACCCTGTCCGCCTACAAGCTGAGCGAGGAGCAGGGCTTCTACAAGAGCCACCCGGGCGCGGACATCTCCATCAAGCAGATGACGCTGCACAAGCCCACGGCCAACTCCAAGGGCCTGCGGCTGGGCAACTACCCGCAGATCCGCGTTGTCCACTACGAGGAGCTGGAAGCAGCGCTGGCCGGCAAGATCAGCGCCAAGGTCGCGGTGGAACGCATGCAGAAGCGCGACAACGAGCTGCTCGAGCAGTTCCAGAAAGCCAACGAGTAGGCTGAGCCGAGGCGCAACCAGCCGCCCCGCCCCCCGGCCTGTCCCGGGGGCGGGGCGTTTCCCACACCGCCGGCGGGGGTGCGATGCAGAAGCGCTCGCTCTTCACCAACAAGCTGCTGCCCTACCTGCTGGTGGCGCCGCAGATCACCATCACCATCGTCTTCTTCTTCTGGCCCGCCTCGGTGGCGATGTACCAGTCCATGGAGAGCCAGAACCCGTTCGGGCTGCAGTCACGCTTCGTCTGGTTCGACAATTTCGTTGACCTGTTCAAGTCCCCCAACTACCTGCAGTCGTTCTGGGTCACGGCCGTGTTCAGCGCGGCGGTGGCGATCTTCTCGCTCCTGATCGGACTGTACTTGGCGGTGCAGGCGGACCGCGTGGTGCGCTGGGGCGTGGTGTACAACACGCTGCTGATCTGGCCCTATGCGGTGGCTTCGGCGGTGGCGGGCGTGTTGTGGCTGTTCCTGTTCAACCCCACCCTTGGCGTGCTGGCCTACGGCCTGCGGCAGATGGGGGTGGACTGGAACTACCTGCTGGACGGAAACCAGGCGCTGGGGTTGGTCACGATGATCGCTACCTGGCACCGCATTCCATACAACTTCCTGTTCTTCCTGGCCGGGCTGCAATCCATCCCGCGAGGCCTTGTGGAGGCGGCGTCCATTGATGGCGCGGGTCTGTTCCGCCGCTTCTGGGACATCGTGTTTCCGCTGCTGATGCCCACCACGTTCTTCCTGATCGTGGTGGACATGGTCTACGCGTTCTTCGATACCTTCGCCATCATCCACCAGGTGACCCAGGGCGGCCCGGCCGGCGCCACGAACATCCTGGTGTACAAGGTGTACGCCGACGGCTTTCTGGGCATGAACATCGGCAGCTCGGCGGCGCAGTCGGTGGTGCTGATGGTCATCGTCATCGGCCTCACCGTGATCCAGTTCCGCTACATCGAGCGCAAGGTGCACTACTGATGCTGGGCAAGAGCTGGCGCATCCGCCTGATAACGCACGGCGTGCTGCTGCTGGGCATACTGATCGTGGCGTTCCCGATCTACATGACCTTCGTGGCCTCCTCGCACACCATGGGCGAGATCATGAACGTGCCCATGCCGGCCGTGCCCGGCACGCACCTGGTGGACAACTACTGGCGCGCGATCGTGGAGGGACCCGCCACCGGCGGGCAGATCGGGCCGGTGGGGCGCATGCTGTTCAACAGCTTGGTCATGGCGTTGGGCATCACCATCGGAAAGATCGCCATTTCCATCCTGTCCGCTTACGCTATCGTGTACTTCGATTTCCCGTTCCGGATGGGCTTTTTCTGGATGATCTTCATCACGCTGATGCTGCCCGTGGAGGTGCGCATCATCCCCACCTACCAGGTGATCGCCAGCCTGCACATGCTGGACTCCTACTCCGGGCTGATCCTGCCCCTGATCGCTTCGGCCACGGCCACCTTTCTGTTCCGCCAGTTCTTCCTGACCGTGCCGGAGGAGGTGTTCCACGCGGCGCGCATTGACGGCGCGGGCCCGCTGCGCTTTTTCTGGGACATCCTGCTCCCCCTTTCGCGCACCAACATCGCGGCGCTGTTCGTGATCCTGTTCATCTACGGCTGGAACCAGTACCTGTGGCCGCTGCTGATCACGACCCACCAGAACATGTACACGGTGCTCATCGGCATCAACCGCATGCTGGCCGTGGGTGACGAGCAGGCGGACTGGCCCGTCATCATGGCCACCGCCATGCTGGCCATGCTCCCGCCGGTGATCGTGGTGGTGCTGATGCAGCGCTACTTCGTCAAGGGCCTCACCGAGACCGAGAAGTAAGCGGGGGCAGGCATCTCACCCCCGACTCCCTCTCGCGCTGGGAGCCTCATCTCTTCTACACTCCGGTCAGCCGCTTCAACTCGTCGCGCCAGCGGCGGTAGCGCTCGCGCAGAGCCGGCGCGCCACGCGGAGTGAAGACGTCCTCGTGGCTGTCGCCGGCCCAGGTGGCGGGACGCCCCGCAGCCAAGTAGGCGATGCCCCGCGCGGTGCCTTCCGGGTCGTCGCGGCGGTGTACGGGCACGCCCGTGAGCTCCGCAATGCGCTGGCAGAGCCCGTCCAGCCGCGAGACACCCCCGCTGATGCGCACCCGCGCCGCGGGTGGCACGTGCCGCGCCAACTCGTCCATGTTGGCCTGCAGCAGGAAGGCGATGCTCTCCACCACGGCCACGGCCCGCTGCCAGGGCTCGCCCTCGCCCAGGAAGCGCGAAACGAAGTCCGCCTGCCAGAAGGGCGCGCCCAGCCCGGAGATGCCGTTGAGGAACAGCGGCGGGTCGGCGTCCTCGCGGGCCAGCCACTCGGGCAGGCGCGCCAGCAGATCGGGCAGCCCCAGCTCGCCGGTGGCCCACTCCAGCGCGCTGGCGCAGCCGTTCACTGTGCCCTCCAGCGTGTAGACCCGCGTGGGGCCGTCCTGCAGGGCGATGCCCGTCAGCAGGCGTGGCGCATAGCCCGGATAAGCATCCACGGCGCGCTGCGCGAAGGCGCCCGTGCCCGCGTTCACGTACGTGGTGTCCGGCTCCGACCAGCCGAAGGCGAACAGCGCCGCGGTCTGGTCGCCGTTCACCGCCCGCAGCGGTATGGCCTGCCCAGCCACCTCGAACGTGCCGTAGGGGTGGCAGGTGGGCACGCACGCGGGCAGGTGGCCCGCCGGCAGCCCGAACAGCGCCAGCAGTTCCGGGTCCCAGTCGCCCGTGTGCAGGTTCCAGAGCTGCGTGCGCGCGGCGCACTGCGGATCGGCCAGCAGCGGGCGCTCGCGCAGCATGCGGAACGTGAGGAAGCTCGTCATGGGGCCCCAGGCCAGCCGCCCCGCGGCCAGGGCCTCGCGCACAGCCGGGAGGTTGTCCAGGCTCCAGCGCAGCTTGCTGGCCCCGTAGTGCGGCGAGAGGAACAGCCCGCTGGCGCGGTGCACGCCCTCGGCCTGTCCCTGGAACTGCCGCAGCCATGCGTGCGCGCGCCGGTCCTGCCAGGAGTATATGGGTGAGAGCGGCGCGCCCGAGACGCGATCCCAGCACATGGCGTTGGAGCGCTGGCTGGCCAGCCCCGCCGCCGCCACGTCCGCCGCGCGTGGCCCCAGCGCCGCCAGAGCCTGCTCTGCAGCGGCGAACACGGAGGCCACCACCTCCTCGCCGTCCTGCTCCGCCCAATCCGGTTGCGGCCGCGTGAGCCCGATCTCCCGCACACCCTCCGCCAGCAGCGCGCCCTGGCCATCGAACACCAGCGCCCGGCTGGCGTGCGTGCCCTGGTCAATGGCCAGAACCAGTGGCGCGGAAGGTCCCTTGCGGGCGTCGCTGCGAGTGGCTAGGGTGCGGGACATGGCGGCGGGTCGCGTTGGGGCGCCGGGGGTGCGGAGCACCTACGGTGAAGGCGGTTCCATTTAAGTCGGAATCGCAGCGGAACGCCAGCCCGGCACGGCTTGACCTGCATCAATGCGGGGAGGGGGGCTACACAATAGATTAACAGAGGAATTGATGCATCCGGCGAACCCGCGCGCGACGCGGAATGACGGATGACCCCGGGTGCGGCACAGCGGAGTGTCGGCCATTGCCCGGGGTCAACTCCGTGCGCCGGTATGGCACAAGGGTTGTCGGTGGCCCGCACCGGGTGTTCCGGAGGCGGGCGGCATTCATCGCAAAAAGGAGGAACCATGTCGCGCACATCTCAGGCGCAGTTGTGGCTGCATCGCTCGCTGCTGATCGCGCTGTTCGCTTTGCTGGGCCTCGGGCTGTGGGCCGTGCGGGCCCAGGCCGCGAACGATTGCGCCCACCGGGGCGACCTGGACGTAATGTTCTGCGACGACGACGAGAACCTCGTCGCCGACCTGCCGGCCGACCACAGCAAGTGGCAGAACCCGGACGTGCTGTTCTTCTCCTACACGCCGGTCGAAGACCCAGCGATCTACGTCAACATGTTCAAGCCTTTCCTGCAGCACCTGGAGAAGGTGACTGGCAAGCGCGTGCGCTACTTCACCGCGCAAAGCTATGCTGCGCAGATCGAGGCCATGCGCTCCGGCCGCCTGCACATCGCGGGCATCTCCACCGGCCCCACGGCCTTCGCCGTGAACCTGGCGGGCTACGTGCCCTTCGCCCTGATGGGCACGGAGAAGGGGCAGTTCGGTTACAAGCTGCAAGTGATCGTTCCGGCGGACAGCAAGATCCAGAAACTGCAGGACCTGAAGGGGCACACGGTGGCGCACACCGAGGAGTCCTCCAACTCCGGCAACCAGGCGCCCCGCGCGCTGTTCCCGGCCCACGGCATTACACCGGGCCAGGATTACAAGATCGTCTATTCCGGCGGCCATGACCGCAGCGTGCTGGGCGTGGCCCATGGGGACTACGAAGCAGCCACTATCGCCTCGGAGGTGATGGAGCGCATGTTCGACCGCAACGTCGTCAAGCGCAGCGCCATCCGCGTGATCTGGGAGAGCGACCCCTTCCCGACGACGTCCTTCGGCGAGGTGTACAACCTGGATCCGACGCTGGCCCTGAAGATCCGCAAGGCGTTCTTCACCTATCAGTTCAAGGGCACAGCGCTGGGCAAGGAATTCACCGCCGTGGATCGCTTCATCCCCATCACCTACAAGCAGCATTGGGCGGTGATCCGGCAGATCCAGAAGCACAACGGCATCAAGTACACGCGCGAAGGCGTGAAGTAGGCCCGCCCATGCTCCGCGTCGAAAATCTGGTGAAGGTCTACCCCTCGGGCAAGACCGCCTTGCACGGCTGCACCCTGCGTCTGGATGGCAGCGACGTGCTCTTCGTCATCGGGCCTTCCGGCTCCGGAAAGAGCACCTTCATCCGCTGCATCAACCGCCTCGTGGAGCCGACCGAGGGGCAGGTGTTCCTGGACGGCGTGGAGCTGACCGGCCTCAAGCGGGCCGGTCTGCGCCGGCAGCGCCGCTTCATGGGCATGATCTTCCAGGAGTACAACCTGGTCGAGCGCCTGACGGTAATGGAGAACGTGCTGTCCGGCCGGCTGGGCTACGTCTCGTTCACACAGGCGATCCTGCGCCGCTTCCCCCAGCGCGATATCGACGACGCGTTCCAGTTGCTCGATCGCGTGGGGCTGACGGGCTACGAGAACCACCGGGCCGATGCCCTCTCCGGCGGCCAGCGCCAACGGGTGGGCATCGCCCGCGCCCTCATCCAGCATCCCAAGATCCTGCTGGTGGATGAGCCTACCAGCAGTCTCGACCCCAAGACCTCGCGCAGCATCATGCGGCTCATCGCCGAGCTGAGCAAGGAACACCAACTGCCCGCCATCATCAACATCCACGACGTGAGCCTGGCGCAAGCCTTCGCGGACCGCATCGTGGGCTTGGCGGACGGCCGGATCGTCTTCGACGGCGACCCGGACAAAGTCAATGCGGCCACCCTTAGCGCCATCTATGGCGAGGAGGACTGGTCGAAGACCATCGCCCACGCGGACGAGGACAACGGCAACAACAACGACAACGAAGCCGCGACCGCTCCCGCCGATGCGGCCGGAGTCGCCGGATGAGTGCCGCGCCTCCCCCCGCGCCCCTGCCCGTGCCTCTCGGCACTCCCGCTACGGGTCGCACTTGGCGCAAACCCGGCTTCGTGGAGAACGCCTGGCTGCGCTGGGGCATCCTGCTGGTGCTGGCCGCCTACCTGATCTATGCCAGCGCGGCGGTGGACCTGAACGTGGCGCGCATGCTGCGGGGTCTGCCGCGCGCCCGGGACTTCCTGCTGCAGATGTTCCCGCCGGACTTCTCCCGGTGGGACCTGCTGTATACCGGCGTGCTGGAGAGCCTGCAGATGGCAGTGTTCTCCACCGCCATCGGCAGCGTGTTGAGCATCCCCATCGCCATCGGCGCGGCCACCAACGTGGCCCCGCGGCCGATCTACCTGCTTTGCCGGGGCTGGATCTCCATCTCGCGAACGTTTCCCGAGGTCATCATCGCCATCTTCTTCGTGAAGGCCTTCGGGTTCGGCCCCTTCTCCGGCGTGCTCACGCTGATCGTGGCTTCCACCGGCTTCGTGGGCAAGATGCTGGCGGAGGACATCGAGGACATCGACAACGGGCAGGTGGAGGCCATTGAGGCCACCGGTGCCGGCTGGAGCAAGATGCTGCTCTACGCGGTGTTCCCGCAGGTGATGCCGCGGCTGGTGGGGCTGGTGGTGTATCGGTTGGATATCAACCTGCGCGAATCCACCATCATCGGCATCGTGGGCGCGGGCGGCATCGGCGGCGCCCTGTTCAACTCGTTCCTGCGCTACGAGTACGACTTCTCCCTGGCCATCTTGCTGGTCATCATCGCCCTGGTGCTGGTGGCGGAATGGGCCAGCGGCGTGATCCGCGAGCGCATCACATGAACGCCGCCCCCCACCACGACTGGCGCCGCCACACGCGCAAGCAGACCCTACGGCGCTTCGCTATCGAGCTGGCCATCGCCATGGCCGTGGTCTGGGCGGCCACGGGGCTGGACATCTACTGGCCCTTCCTCTGGGACGCCCCACCCACCGTGTTGGATCTGGCGCGGCGCATGCTACCGCCCGACTGGTCGTTCTTCGACAACATTGTGCCGCCCATGATCGAGACGGTGAACATCGCCACGCTGGGCACGATCCTGGCGGTGTTCATGGCCTTCCCGGTCGCCGTCATCTCCGCGCGCAACACCACACCCAATGCCGCGACCTACTGGCTGGGGCGCCTTATCGTGGTCAGCTCGCGCTCGGTGAACGAGCTTGTGTGGGGCCTCATCATGGTCGTGTTCTTCGGCCCCGGCGCCCTGGCCGGCGTTGCGGCCATCGCCCTGCGCTCGGTGGGCTTCACGGCCAAGCTGCTCGCCGAGGCCATCGAGGAGATCGACCGCGGGCAGGTGGAGGCCATCGAGGCCTCTGGCGCCAGCCGCCCGCTGGTGTTCCTCTACGGCATCGTCCCGCAGATCATGCCCGCCTTCTGGGGAGTCACCGTGTTCCGGTGGGACATTAACATCCGGCAGTCTTCCGTGATCGGTCTGGTGGGTGCCGGAGGCATCGGCATCGTCCTCAACAGCGCCATGAACCTGTTCCGGTGGGATCAGGTCACCGTCATCCTCATCGCTATCTTCGCCGTCGTGCTGGTCAGCGAAACTGTCTCCGCCGCCCTGCGCGCCAAGTACACCTAGGAGCGACCGCAGGTACGGGCCACGGTGCCGCGGCTCCAGGATGCCTACTGCGCGGGAGCCTCAGGAGCGCGCCGTGCACCGCGCCGGCTTGGCCGCCAAGGGCCAATCCGATGCACTTGTGCGCGGAGTGCCTGTGGAAAAAGGTTGGATACGCAACCCAGGGGGGTGGTACCGTGAGCACATGGGCTGATCCAGCCCTCCCTGGAACACAATCCGGGGTATGGAGGATGGGGGAATTCCGCAGTGCCCGCGTCCCTTTCGGCTTCCCGGCCCATTTGGACGCCAGCAGGGCGCCAACCGCATGTCGGCCCGTGAACCGGGTTTCCGACAAGGTTAGAGGGGATCACAGGTACACATGGCAATTGAAACCGGACGGCCGCAGTCCGACGCAGCGCTCCAGCTGCCCGCCGACGCGGGGGATTCCGCCCCACGATTGATCTTCGCGGGCGGCAACGAATTCCAGACCGCATTACGCCAGCGCATCGACTTGTTCTTCCGACAGACCGGCCGCAGGCGCCGCGACAGCGTCCAGATGTACGTCAAGGCCGCCGCCATCGTGGCCACGTTCGTCGCCTCCTACGTGTTGCTGGTGTTCGTGGCCAGTGCATGGTGGCAGGCCGTCCCTCTGGCGGCATTGCTGGGCCTGTCCATCGCCGGCATCGGATTCAACCTGATGCACGACGGCGGGCACGAGGCCTTCTCGCGCTTCCGCCCCATCAACCGGCTGATGGCCCGTTCGCTGGACGTGGTCGGGGGCAGTTCCTACATCTGGCACTGGAAGCACGGGATCTTTCACCACACCTACGCCAACATCACGGGGCAGGATACGGACATCGCGCTGGGCAAGCTGGCCCGCCTGACACCCCACCAGCCGCACTATGCGTACCAGCGCTGGCAGCACTGGTACATCTGGCCCCTGTACGGCGCCATGGCGATCAAGTGGCACTTCTACGACGACTTTCGCGATCTGGTCTTCGGCCGCATCGGCCCGCACCGTATCCCACGCCCCAAGCGCAAGGAACTGGTGATCCTCATCGCCGGCAAGGTGGCCTTCTTCTCCTTGGCGTTCGGGATTCCGCTGTTCTTTCATCCGTTGTGGGTAGTCGCCCTCTACTACGGATTGGTGGCGCTGGTGTTGGGGATGGTGCTCAGCATCGTCTTTCAATTGGCTCATTGCGTGGAAGAGGCAGCCTTTCCCATGCCGACCTGGGATGGCAAGCGGATGGCAGTGCCCTGGGCGGTGCACCAGGTGCAGACCACCGTGGATTTCAGCCGGAATCGGCGTGTGCTGACGTGGCTGCTCGGCGGCCTGAACTATCAGATCGAGCACCACCTTTTCCCCCGCATCGCCCATGCCAATTATCCCGAAATCTCCCGGCTGGTGAAGGACACCTGCCGCGAATTCGGGGTCCGCTACCAGGAGCATCCGTCGTTCTGGGCCGGCATGGCTTCGCACTACCGCTGGATGCGCACCATGGGCGGCCCCGCCACCGCTGACTGAGCGCGGGGGCCCCTGCGCCCCCGCCGCCCGCGTCCCGCCAGGCCCGACGGGCATCGACTCGGTAAGATTCGGGTTAGGAACCTTGACGCGCGTCAAACGCTGCCGCATAAGGGTGCGGTAGCCTCATATTTGGGGAATCGCGCCACCCGCATTGCGGGGGCCATCGCTGGCGGCCGGCGTCCACGGTAACGAGGGCAGCCGAGTGCGGCCAGAAAGACTGCGGCCAAGCCCTACCAAGACGCCCCGTGTCTCGCATCGAGCTCGAACACATCACCAAGACCTTCGGCGCTGTCACCGCAGCCGACGACGTCAGCTTCGTGGCCCCTGAGGGCAAGCTGCTGGTCCTGCTGGGCCCCTCGGGCTGCGGCAAGTCTACCGTCCTGCGCCTCATCGCGGGGCTAGAGGACGTCAGCGCCGGCACGATCCGCATCGGTGGCCGGGACGTGACGCACACGCCGCCGTCACAGCGCAAGATCTCCATGGTATTCCAGTCCTACGCGCTGTTCCCGCACCTGTCCGTTGCGGAGAACATCGTGTTCGGCCTGCGCGTGCGCAAAGTGCCGCGGTCGGAGCGCGACGCACGCCTACAGCGCACGGCCGAACTGCTGGGGCTGTCCGAGTTGCTGCACCGCAAGCCGGCGCAGCTCTCCGGCGGTCAACGGCAGCGTGTGGCACTGGGCCGGGCCATTGTGGCCGAGCTGCACGTGTGCCTGATGGATGAGCCGCTCTCCAACCTGGATGCGCAGCTCCGCCACGAGATGCGCATCGAGATCCGCAGCCTCCAGCAGCGCCTGGGCATGACGATGATCTACGTGACGCACGACCAGGTGGAAGCCATGAGCATGGCCGACCACGTGATCCTCCTCGTGCGCGGACGCATCGAGCAGAGCGCCGCCCCGGCCGATCTGTACCGCCAACCCCTGACCGTTTTCGCGGCGCGCTTTATTGGCACGCCGCCCATGAACATCCTGGACCTCAGCCAGGGGCTGCCCGAGGCAGCGCTGGAGCAGCTCGGCGTGGACGAGCGCGCCCGCCGGGCAACGCACAAGGTGCTGGTGGGCGTGCGCCCGGAGCACATGCGGCTCGCCGACCAGAGCGCCCTGCGCGCCGAGGTGCAGGCGGTGGAATACCTGGGTGCCGACACGATCCTCACCTGCCGACTCGATGGCCAGAGCTTTGCCGTGCGCACCGAGGAGCGCGCGGTGGTATCGCCCGGCGATCGGGTGGGAGTCACCTGGGCTCCGCAGCGGGTGCACCTGTTCAATGCGGAGACCGGCTGGCGGCTGGACGTGGACGCCCGTGAACCAGCGCCCTCGGTGCGGGCGCGGGCGTGATTCCGCGTCGCCGTCCCATCTCAGGTGGCTGAGCGGCGGCGCTTCGCAGGTATGTACGTCGTCCCGGCCGCGCTGCTCGCGGGCGCCCCGCCGGGCCATGCCCATTCGTGTCGATAAGGAGAGACGCCATGTTCCGCAAGATCGGCGCAGGGATCATCACCCTGCTGTGCGGCGCGCTGCTGCTGGGCTCCGGGCTGATGAGCCGGCCGGCGCAAGCCGTCGAACTGCAGATGTACTACCCGGTGGCCGTGGGCGGGCCGCTCACGAAGATCATGGATGGTTTGGTGGCGGACTTCGAGAAGGCCAACCCCGGCATCACCATCAAGGCCGTGTATGCAGGCAATTACACGGACACCATGACCAAGGCCATGACCGCCCTCCGTGGTGGCCAGCCGCCGCAGCTTTCCGTAATCCTTTCCGCGGATATGTACACCCTGATCGACGAGGACGCCGTGGTGCCCTTCGACGATCTGGTGAAGACCCCGGAGGACAAGGCTTGGCTGCACAGCTTCTACCCCGGCTTCATGCTCAACAGCCGCACGGGCGGCAAGACGTGGGGCATTCCCTTCCAGCGCTCCACGATCGTCATGTATTACAACAAGGACGCATTCCGGGAGGCGGGCCTGGATCCGAACAAGCCGCCGGCCACCTGGGGTGAGTTGGTGGCCGCTGCGAAGAAGCTCACCAAGCGCGATGCGTCGGGCAAGGTGACCCAATGGGGCCTGGAAATCCCCTCCACGGGCTACCCCTATTGGATGTTCGGGGCCCTGTGCATCCAGAACGGCCAAGTGCTGATGAATAAGGACGGCAATCACACGTACTTCGATGCGCCCGCGACCATTCAGGCCCTGCAGTTCTGGTACGACCTGAGCCACAAGGACGGGGTGATGCCCAAGGGCGCGGTGGAATGGTCCACGCTGCGGCAGGACTTTCTGGAGCGCCGCACCGCCATCATGTGGCACAGCACTGGCAACCTGACGGCCGTGAAAAACAACGCCAAGTTCGACTTCGGCGTGGCCATGCTGCCGGCTCAGAAGCGCCGCGGCTCTCCCACCGGCGGCGGCAACTTCTATGTCTTCAAGCGCTCCACGCCCGCGGAGAAGGCCGCCGCGCTGAAGTTCATCAAGTGGATGACCCAGCCTGAGCGCACGGCCGAGTGGAGCATCAAGACCGGCTATGTGGCCACTCGCCCCGATGCCTACAAGACGGCCGCCATGGAAGCCTACGCCAAGACCTTTCCGCCCGCAGTGGTCGCTCGGGACCAGCTTGAATACGCCACGGCCGAACTCTCCACCCACGAGAACGGCCGCATTTACAAGGTGCTGAACGATGCGCTGCAGGCCGCGCTGACGGATGCAAAGACGCCAGCCCGGTCGCTCAAGGATGCCCAGCGGCAAGCTGACCGCATCCTGCGCCGCTACCGCTAGACCCCGAAACGACTCCCGCGCCGCGGCCCCTCCCGGGACGGCGGCGCGGGGCCGACCACGCACCGGCTGCCCCACCGTAAAGTGGGATGGCCCCCCAAGCTGGAAGAGCAGCCTTGCAGTACTCGAAGAAGCTGTGGATGAACGTCAACGCGTGGCTCTTGCTGCTGCCCGCGGTGGTGTTCGTGGGCGCGTTCACGCACTACCCGATCGTGACGTCGTTAATTCACAGCTTCTATAACTTCCCGCGGGGCAACAGGCCCGGGGCGTTCCTGGGGCTGGAGAACTACGACCAGATGATCAACGATCCGATCTTCTGGCAGGTGCTCTGGAACAACCTCTGGTTCGCGCTGGGCATCATCCCCACCAGCATCGCCATCGCCATCCTCATGGCGATGTGGGTCAACGGCAAGCTGGTGGGCCGCGGCTTTGTTCGCATGGCCTACTTCACGCCCACGGTGCTGCCCATGATCGCCGTGGCCAACATCTGGCTGTTCTTCTACACCCCGGAATACGGATTGCTGGATCAGATCTCGCGCCTGTTCGGCGGTGGCAGCCACAACTGGCTGGGCAACCCGGACACCGTGATGTGGTGCATGATCGCGCTGATGATCTGGAAGGAGGCCGGCTTCTTCATGATCTTCTATCTGGCTGCACTGCAGCAGATTCCGCCCGACCTGGGGGAAGCCGCGGCCATCGAGGGCGCCGGCCGCTGGTACTACTTTCGCCGCGTCGTCTTCCCCCTGCTCATGCCCACCACGCTGTTCGTGATGATCAATGCGGGCGTGGACGCCTTCAAGACGGTGGATCAGCTCATCATCATGACCAAGGGCGGGCCGGACAACGCATCGTCCTTGCTTCTCTATTACATCTACGAGGTGGCCTTCACCTTTCTGGATTCCAGCTATGCCGCCACGCTGACCATGGTGCTGCTGGTGATCCTGGCCGTGATCGCCATCGGCCAGTTCGTCTATTTCGATCCGCGCATCCACTACCAGTGATGAACCAGATCGGCGAACGAGGCTTCTATGCCTGGCTGGAAACGCTGGGCGCCTGGCTGCTGGCCATCCTGTGGCTGCTACCGCTGGTCTATGCCTTCTGGAGTGCGGTGCACCCGCCGGAATTCTCCACCGAATTCAAGCTGCTGGCGCCGCTGACCGCGAACAACTTTGTGCGCGCCTGGGGCTATGCCCCCTGGACGCGTTACCTCATCAACACGTTCCTGCTGGTCACGAGCATCCTGGCCGCACAGTACGTGCTGTGCACCCTGGCCGCCTACGCGTTTGCGCGCTTCGAGTTCTGGGGGCGCGAGGTGCTGTTTGCGCTGCTGCTGCTGCAGCTCATGATCCGCCCGGACGTGCTGATCGTGGAGAACTACCGCATCATCGCCAACCTGGGGCTGCTCGATACAGTGCTGGGCATCGGCCTGCCCTACATGGCCAGTGCCTTCGGCATCTTCCTGCTGCGCCAGACCTTCAAGAGCGTGCCCACCGAACTGGTGGAGGCCGCACGCGTCGAGGGCGCCTCCACCCTGACGACCCTGTGGCGCGTGTTCGTGCCCCTGGCCAAGCCCACCTATGTGGCATACGGGCTGGTCTCCGTGAGCTACCACTGGAATAACTTCCTGTGGCCCCTGGTCGTCACCAACTCGGTGGAGAGCCGCCCGCTCACCGTCGGGCTGGCCATCTTCGGTGCGCCGGAATCCGGGGTGGATTGGTCCATCATCACGGCCGCCACGGTGATGACCATCGCCCCGCTGCTGATCGCCTTCCTGCTCTTCCAGCGCCAGTTCATCCAGTCCTTCCTTCGCGCGGGCATCCGCTGATGGAACTGCTCACCTGGAACATCCAGTGCGGCAAGGGCGTGGAGGGTCGCGTCTCCCTGGAGCGCATCGCGCAGGTGGTGCGCGCTATGGGCAGCCCTGCCGTGCTGTGCTTCCAGGAGGTGGCGCGCCATCTGCCCGCCCTGGACGGTGCCGGGGCCGACCAGCCCGCGGAGTTGGCCCGTCTCTTCCCGCAGCATTGCCCCGTCTTCGGCCCCGCCCAGGACTTCGGCGGCGGCCCGGAGCGTCCGAGGCAGTTCGGAAATCTGCTGCTCACCACGCTTCCCGTGCTGCAGGTGTTCCGCCACCTGCTGCCCCGCGCGGCTCACCCCGGCGTGCGCCACGCCCAGCGCGGCGCCCTGGAGGTGGTGCTGGCGGCCCCATGGGGTCCGCTGCGCGTGGTGACCACGCACCTGGAGTACCACTCCGACGCGCACCGCCATGTGCAAGTGGGCCACCTGCGCCATCTGCAGGAGGAGGTGGCGATGCACGCGCGGATGGAGCCCGTGCCAGGGCCGGCCGGCGGCATCTACGAGGCCCGGCCCCGTCCGGTCAGCACAGTGCTTTGCGGGGACTTCAATCTGGGGCCGGACGATCCCCTGCACGCCCGCCTCTGCGCGCCCCTGGAGTACGAGGGCGCCGCCTTCCTGGACGCCTGGGCGCTGGCCCGCGGTGCCGAGCCCCATGCGCCTACCTGTGGCATTGGCGACCGCGAGCAGTGGCCGCAGGGCCCGCACTGTCGCGACTTCTGCTTCGTCACGCCGGATCTGGTGCCCCGTGTGGCCGCGATGGACGTGAATGTGGAGACCCTTGCCTCGGACCACCAGCCTGTCCGGCTCACCCTGCGCGACTGACCCGCCGCAATGCCGGATATCTTGACGGCCGTCAAGGCTCGTTGTCCTCCTCCCGGCCTACACTGGAGGTGTGGCTGGCGTCCGTGGCGCGTGCCGCGGCAGCGGATGCGTGTGTCAAGGCGGGCCCAACCCTGGCGGAGGCGGAGCGGAACGATCATGCACGACGTGGCGATCATCGGGGGCGGGGTGGTGGGCTGTGCCATCGCCCGCGAGCTTTCGCGCTATAAGGTGCGTGTGGTGCTTATCGAGGCCGCGGCCGAGGTGGGCTTCGGCGTCAGCAAGAGCAACAGCGGCATCATCCACGCCGGTCACCAGAGCGCGCCGGATACGGGCAAGGGCCGCTTCGACGTGCGTGGCAATGCCCTGTTCGGTCAGCTTGCCGACGACCTCAAGTTTGGCTTCCGGCGCATCGGCGCGCTGGTCGTGGCCCGCGACCGCGAGGAGCTGCCTGCTTTGCAGGCCCTGCAGGCCCAGGGTGAGGCCAAGCGCGTACCTGATCTGGAGATGTGGAGCGCCAACCGCCTGCACCGGGAGGAACCCAATCTCTCCCACACGCTGACCGGCGCGCTCTACTCGCCCAGCGCGGGCGTGATCAATCCCTACGAGTGCTGCTTCGCCCTGGCGGAAAACGCCGTGGCCAACGGCGTGGAACTGCGCGTGGAGAGCCCGGTGCAGCGCATCGAGCGCACCCCGGAGGGCCTGCTGCTGCACACGCCCCACGAGCGCATCCCCGCGCGCTTCGTGCTCAACTGCGCCGGGCTGTATGCGGACAAGGTGGCGGAGTTGGTGGGCCTGCGCGACTTCACCATCCGCCCGCGGCGCGGCGAGGAGTACCTGCTGGACAAGCGCCTGCAGGGGCTCGTGCGGCGCATCGTGTATCCCCTGCCCACCAGGCTGACCAAGGGCGTCCTCATCATCCCCACCTTCGACGGCACGATGATGGTGGGGCCCACGGCGGACGACCAGGATGATCGCGGGGACGTGCGTACCACGGAGGCCGGCTCCGCGCAGGTGTTCGATGCGGTACGCACGCTGTGCCCGTCCATCAGCGCTCGGGATACCATCGCGGAGTTCGCCGGGCTGCGGCCCGTGGCCAGCACCAACGACTTCATCATCGGCCCCACGGCGGTCAAGGGCTTCATCAACGTCGCCGGTATCCAGTCGCCGGGCCTCACCGCCGCGCCCGCCATCGCCGAACACGTGGTGGAAATCCTGCGCGCCGAGGGCCTGGAGCTGGTGGAGGACGCGGCGTTCGAGCCGAGCATCGCCGGGCCCACGCGCTTTGCCATGCTGCCCCTGGCCGAGCAGCAGCGCCTGGCGGCCCGCAATCCGCTCTTCGCGCGCATGGTGTGCCGCTGCGAGCTGGTCACCGAGGCAGAGGTGCACGAGGCCATCGACCACGGCGCGCGCACCCTGGATGGCCTCAAATTCCGTGTGCGCGCAGGGATGGGGCGTTGCCAGGGCGGCTTCTGCACCGCGCGCTGCTTGGAGCTGCTCTCGCAGCGCCTGGAGCGCCCGCTCGCCGCCATCACGAAGCGCGGGGGCGACTCGTGGATGGTCACGGGCCTCGCCTCGCCGCAGCACCCGTCCGCAGAGGAGGCGGGCCAGCCATGATGGGCCGCATGGAGGGGCGCTACGACGTGGTGGTGATCGGGGGCGGCCCCGCGGGCATGGCCGCGGCGGTGGGCGCCCGCGATGCCGGGGCGGGGCGCGTGCTGATCCTGGACCGCGAGCCGGAGCCGGGCGGCATCCTGCTGCAGTGCATCCACTCGGGCTTTGGCCTGCACTACTTCCGCGAGGAGCTGACCGGACCGGAGTATGCCCAGCGCTTCCTGGAGAAGGTGGTGGACACGGACGTGGACGTGCTGCCCGGGGCCTACGTCTCCGCGCTGGCGGTGGATTCCGACGGCGACAAGCAGGTGCGCGTGATGAGCGAGACCCACGGCGTGAGCAGCGTTGCGGCGCGCGCGGTGGTGATGGCCATGGGCTGCCGCGAGCGTACCCGGGCCGCCATCCGCATCCCCGGCGACCGCCCGGCAGGCATCTACACGGCCGGCCTGGCCCAGAAGCTGGTGAACCAGATGGGCTACCTGCCCGGGCGCCGCATCGCCATCCTGGGCTCAGGCGATATCGGCCTCATCATGGCACGCCGGCTCGCCCTGGAGGGCGCGGAGGTGGTGGGCGTGTTCGAGCTGATGCCCTATTCCAACGGGCTGGCCCGCAACATCGTGCAGTGCCTGGACGACTACGGCATCCCGCTGCACCTCTCCACGACGGTCAGTTTCGTGCACGGCCGCGAGCGCGTGGAGAAGATCACCGTGGCCCCGGTGGACGACCACCTGCAGCTAATCCCCAGCCGCGCGTGGGACGTGCCCTGCGACACGCTGCTTGTCTCCATCGGCCTCATCCCGGACAACGAACTGGCCCAGCGCCTGGCCATGCGGCTGGACACCAACACGGGCGGCCCCATCGTCTCCAGCAGCCTGGAAACGAGCCTGCCCGGCGTGTTCGCCTGCGGCAACGTGCTGCACGTGCACGATCTGGTGGACTACGTCACCAACGAATCCCTGCTCGCGGGGCAGTTCGCCGGGGAATGGGCCCAGGGTGTGCGCCGCCCGGTGGACAATGTGCGCCTGGTGCCGGGCGAAAACGTGCGCTACTGCCTGCCGCACACGCTCAGCCCGGGCCGCTACCACACGCTGTACATGCGCGCCAAGACCGCGCTGCAGCCCTGCAGGATTCGCGTGGGCAACCTGCTGGAACGCACACTGCCATTCGTCGTGCCGGCGGAGATGATCACGCTCAAGATCCGCCCGGACCTGCTGGATTCCTATCAGGACGACACACTGCGCATCGACATCGTGCCCGCCGAGGAGGGCGAACCCCGTGCCTGACGTCGAGCATTACACCTGCCTGGGCTGCCCCATGGGCTGCCCGCTGGAGCTTGTGCACGAGGGCGACGAGATCATCGAGGTTTCCGGGCACCGGTGCACCCGCGGCACCAAGTACGCACGCCAGGAGTTCGTCGCGCCCCAACGCAACCTGAGCACCACCGTGGCCATCCATGGCGCACGCTGGGCCCGCCTGCCGGTGAAGGTGGTGCAGCCGCTGCCCAAGGAGCGCGTGATGGAGGTCGCGCGCATCATCCACGCCCTCCGTGTGGAGGCACCGGTAGAAATGGGCCAGGTGCTGCTGGAGGACGTGCTGGGCCTCCCGGGTGCCGCCGTCGTCGCCACCCGCTCCATGGAGCGCCTGCCCGATGCCTCCGGCTGAGTCGTCGCACCACGCCCGGACCCTGCCATGGGCGCTGGGGGCCCTGCTGTTGGGCCTCGCCCTGGCGCTGTGTGCCCCTGCGCCGGCCAGCGCTCAGCCGCTGATCCTGCACAAGCTACCCTTCGCGCAGATCGCTGCTTCCGCCGGGCAGGCCCCGGCCGATGCCGCCGAGCGCCTGATGCGCGTGCTGGCCACGGAGGCGGACGGCTCGCCCGTGCGGGGCGTGCCCGTGCGCTTCTCCGTGCTCTCCCTGCCCGCGGGGATACATCAGCTCGCCCTGCGTCCGCCGCTGGCCTTCACCAATGCGGAAGGCATTGCCGAGGCCCGCGTGACCCTGGGCCAGCGCCCGGGCACCTATGCCATCGGCGCCGTGCTGGCCAATGCCGCCGCCACCGAGGCGCCGCTGGTGTTCAGCTATGCCGTGCGCGACCTGCGCTGGTGGGCCTTGTTGCTGATCGGGCTGATGGGCGGGCTGGCGATCTTCCTGTACGGCATGGGCCTGATGAGCGAGGGCATGACCCAGGTGCTGGGTGACCGCATGCGCTCGCTGTTGGGCTCGCTCACGCACAACCGGTTCGTGGCCGTGGCCGTGGGCACGCTGGTCACCATGGTCATCCAGAGCAGCAGCGCCACCACCGTGATGCTGGTGGGCTTCGTGCAGGCGCAGCTCATGACCTTCGCCCAGACGATCGGGGTGATCCTGGGTGCCCGCATCGGCACCACCATCACCGCGCAGATCATCGCCTTCCGCATCACGGATTACGCCCTGCTCTTCGTCGCGGCGGGCTTCGCGCTGATGCTGCTGCCCCGACGCGACCAGATCCGCTCTGCCGGGCAGGGCCTGCTGGGTTTCGGGCTGCTGTTTTTCGGCATGCGAGTGATGGCGGACGCCATGCAGCCCCTTAGCGCCTACGAGCCCTTCCTGCGCCTGATCGTGGCGCTTGAGCACCCCGTCCTGGGCGTGCTGGTGGGCACGGTGCTCACGGCGCTGATCCAGAGCAGCAGCGCCTTCACGGGGATCCTGATCGTGCTGGCCTCCCAGGGCCTGCTCACGCTGCACGCCGCCATTCCGCTGGTGCTGGGCGCCAACGTGGGCACGTCCATCACCGCCATGCTGGCCAGCCTCAACACCCGGCGCGCGGCCAAGCGCGTGGCGCTGGCGCACACACTGTTCCACGTCTCGGGCGTGCTGATCTTCATGTGGCTGGTGGATCCCTTTGCCACCGTCGTGCGTTGGGTCTCGCCCGCCGCCCCCGTGGGCACGGCCGCGCTGGCCGCCGCCGCGCTGGTGGTGCCGCGGGAGATCGCCAACGCCCACACGCTCTTCAATGTCACCATCACGCTGCTCTTCCTGCCCTTCACCGGTCAGATCACCCGCCTGGTGACGTGGCTGCTGCCCGACCTGCCGGCGGAGCGCGAAGCACCCTTCAAGGCGGTGTACCTGGACGAATCCATGCTGGCCACGCCTGCCTTCGCCCTCAGCCTGGCTCGCTCGGAGGTGATCCGCATGGCCGAGTTGGTCAAGCGCATGGTGGAGCAGTGCGTGGAGCCGTTCGTCTCCCAGCGGCGCGAGGTGCTGGCCCAACTTGCGCAGACAGAGGAGGAGGTGAACTTCCTCCAGGATCGCATCGACGACTACCTGACGCGCATCGGCCAGCGCAACGTGACCGAAGGCCAGACCGAGGAGGCGTTTCAGCTCGTCTACTCCGTGACGGAACTGGAGCAGATCGCCGACATCGTCAACAAGTCCATCCGCCCCCGCGCCCAGGACTGGCTGGCCTTCCCCCGCCGCTTCTCGCCGCAGGGCGAGGCGGAGATCCGCGCCATGCACCTCAGCGCCGTCAAGCAGGTGGCGCGCGCCATCACCCTGCTGCGCGAGACCACGCCAGCCCAGGCACGGCACATCTACGAGAAGTACCAGAAGTACCGTGCCATGGAGTTCGACTTCATGCGCTCGCACTTCGAGCGCCTGCGCCGTGCCGTGCCGGAGAGCGTGGCCACCAACGAGTTTCACCAGGAGTTGATGGAGCAACTCGTGCGTATCGCCAGCCACGCCACCAACATCGCCCGCATCCTGCTGGCTGCCGACGCTGAACGCGCCGCCCAGAGCGGCCTTTCCGGCACCGGAGCACCGCCCAGGCCACCTCCCGTGCCCACGCCGGTCAGCGGCCTCAGCCAACAGTCGCGACAAGCGCTAGTAGAGCGATATCGTGGCCCAAGGGGGCGCTGCCCCTTGGAACCCCTGCCAAGGCGAAAGCCCCCTGAACTCCATTCGTGTGGGGAGTGCAGGGGTTCGCGGTGCCTACCCGAATGTCAAGGCTTGGCGCTCCACCAGGTTCCGGCGAATCCCGATCGGGGCCTGGAGGCAAGGTCCTCAGCGCGACCCCGCAAGCCGGACCGGTGGCGCGAGCGCCCCGCCCGCGCATCGCACGTCCGGTCATGCCGCGGCGGGCCAGAGGCCCGCCCCACCCGGGCCGTTTACACCTGGCATGCGGCGGCCGGCTTGCGGCCGCTTGCGCGCACGGCCCCGATGGTGCCAGCTTCAGGGCAAAGTATGCGCGTCCGGCGCCAAGGCGCCGGTCCCCCGACCCCACGATGAGGAACCCCATGAGCCGCATCCCCGAGCTGAGCCCCGAATCCATGACCGACGAGCAGCGCGCCGTGGCGGACGAGATTGTCTCCGGGCCGCATCGCCGCATCGTGGGCCCCTATCCCGCGTGGCTGCAGAGTCCCGATCTGGCCCGGCGCGCCCGCTCTCTCAGCGAGTTCATCCGCTTCCGCTCTTCCCTGCCGCGCCACCTATCCGAGTTGGCCATCCTGGTCGCGGGCAGCTTCTGGCGCGCGGAGTTCGAGTTCTACGCGCACAGCATCCTGGCCAAGGAGGCCGGGGTGGACGAGGCGGTCATCGCCGCCCTGGCCCAGCAGCGCCGCCCGCCATTCCAGCACGAGGATGAGGAACTGGTCTATGACGTGTGTTCGCAGCTCTTCGAGACCCGCCGCCTCAGCGAGGCGCTGTACGGGCGCGCCGTGGAGGCGCTAGGCCTGCCCACGGTGGTGGAACTCGTCGCCACCATCGGCTACTACTCCATGGTCTCGCTCACCCTCAACGCCTTCGACGTGAGCCTGCCTTCCGGCGAGCGTTCCCCCTTTCCCGACGCCAAGCCGGCCCAGTAGGCCGGGAGTCTCGCCCTGCCCCCTTCACCACAGCGTGGAGAAGGGGGGATGAGGCTCAAGCCGATAGGTTGAGCAACGGGCCCTCATCCCTATCTCTCCCTGGATTTCGGCTGTGGAGTGATGGGGCTGGTAGCCCCACGGCTTGGAGTCGTTGCACGGGTGGCGCTGACACAGCCCACGCGGTGTGGGGCCGCACTGCTACATTGGTAGGCGTAACTGCGGGGGAAGGCCGCTGCACGGCGCCGCCCCACTCCACCAGGGGAGCGGGGCGGCGGCACGTGAGCGTCGGGAGGGGCCGCTAGAAGTCGCGGGTGTCGCCCGGCTTCATGACGATCTCGCGGTTCTGCATCTTGTACTTGCCCAGCGCCGTCTTGAACTCGGCAGGCGTACCGGCCAGCAGCCCGAAGGTGCCGTAGTGCATGGGGATCACATGGGTCGGCTTCACCCAGTCCACCGCCAGCGCGGCGCGCACGGGATCCATGGTGAAGTGGCCGCCGATGCAGGCCAGCATGAGGTCGATGTGGTGGAACATGGGGATGAGCTTCATGTCCTCGAACACATCGGTATCGCCGGTGTGGTAGATCGTCGGGCCGCCCTTGATCATGATCACGTAACCCACCGGATTGCCGCTCGTGACCGCACCGGGCTGTCCCGGCGCCGGCGCGGGAATGCTCGGCGGCGTCAGCTCGGAGCCGTGGATGGCGTTGACGATCAGCACCTTGGCGCCCACCTTGGGCAGGTCAATAGTGCCGCCGACGTTGCCGCCCGTAGCCGCCGTGGCCTGCTTCTCCGGGTAGCCCAGCATGGACTTCATGTTGAACTGCAGGCCATAGGGCGCCACCAGGATGGCCCCGGTCTTCTTGGCGATCTCTACCGCATTGCCCACGTGGTCGCGATGCCCGTGGGTAATCAGGATGTAGTCCACCCGGCCCAGCTCGGCGATCGAGTTCTTGTCCGGGTTGGTGGGCACGGTCAGCCAGGGGTCGATCAGGATCACGCCGCCCGAGGGCGTCACGATCTTCCAGGCCGACTGGCCGTACCAGTGCAGCTCGGTCTTGGCCTGGGCCCCCAATGCGCCAAAGCATAGCATCACGGCCGCCACCAGCGCGGCACTCGCCAAACGTCGCATGGCTCGCAACATAGTTGCCTCTCTCACGAAATGCAGGCGAAGGGTCGGCCCAGCCCGCTTCCCCGAACGGGCCGACGGTACGAAGAGTCCGCACAGGATACACAAATCGTTCGACATTCAATAGATGGGGTGTCCGAATTCGTCCGCATTGTCCGGCTGCGTCGGTGGCGCCTCCGAGGCATCATGGACGGGGCGGCAGGGTGCTCCTGGAGCGGCCTTCAGGCCGACACCGCAAGAATTGCGAAACGAAGCCGATCGGGGCGGAGGGAACGGGCTCCGGACTAGCCGTAGGGATCGAAGCCGGCGCCACGATCCGCGAAGGGCCGCTCGCCGACCAGCTTCCAGCGCTTGCCCTCCGGGTGCCAGAGTTGGCCGTGG
>Ga0209919_1000203_pt1 | contig 30689 bp, 33 predicted proteins | sample SalPon2A_C_D2_MG_FD_185721 | JGI IMG/M metagenome (GOLD analysis project Ga0209919, IMG submission 185721) | Soil microbial communities from South San Francisco under conditions of wetland restoration - Salt Pond MetaG R2A_C_D2_MG (SPAdes)... | ecosystem: Environmental > Terrestrial > Soil >... | reverse complement strand
GTTGCCGACTGCGTAGGCTTCGTCGCCCGGCTTCACCAGGTCGGAATCGCCGAGTTCGGCCTGCTTGAGGCCATCGCACTGGTCGAGTTTCAAGATGGCGATATCGGATTTCGGCGTCGAGTTGACCAGCCGCGCCTTGAGTCCTTCGCTCTGGGTCCAGCCGCGAGGGAAGACCTCGATCAGGGCCGCATCGGCGACCACGTGGTGGTTGGTCCAGATCTCGCAATGCGCTGAGGAGACCAGGAAACCCGATCCGTAATTGACATCCCAGACCGAGTCGCCGAATTTGTCGATGGTGACATGCGAAGTGGTGCGGATCGAAACCGACGCGTCGAGCATGCCCTCGGTATCGACTGCATCGTGGCGATTCAGCACGGTAATCCCGAGCGGAACCAGGCTGGCGAACAGTCCTAGCACGGCAAGCCGCCAGAGTATCGTTTTCCCATTGTCCATAGCGTCACCTCTTTGCCTTAGGGTGATGTCTCCATGGTCGCAATGTATTATTCTGGGCTGTCGCCGGAAATTGCCCGGACCGGAAGAAGTTATCTGCCGTCAGTCCTTATAAAGTGTATGTAGTATAAAAATGGCGGTCTTGCCGAGACTTGTCCACAAATCAGGATTTGCGTCCCTGGCAGGTCGGAGCGGGTAGCGTCGTTTCGGCGGAGTTTTGCGCAGCGAAAACGGTTACTTGCCGGACGACTTGTCGCCAGACTTCTTGATCTCGTTCTGGATCAGGCGCACGATCCAGTTCGACAGACTGCGACCGTCGTTTTCCGCCAGCTTCTTGGCCTTCTTCTTCAGAGAAGATTCCACGCGAATGTTGATTATCTTTTCTTTGGCCATTAAAACGCTTCTTTCGGTGATATAAATATCATTAAATACAAGAGGTTCTGGGCTATTCTAGATATTCTTCTTGTATTTACTATACATTTGACTACAATGTATATACAAATTAAATGCATTTATTACCGGGTGCAGGGTTAAAGAAATATCATGAACTACCTTGAAGCAAAACTCGAGCTGACGAGGCAAGCCCCCAGGATCCCGTTCAAGCTGATCGCCATCGAGGCGGCAGCGCTGGTGATCGTCGCGGGAGTGCTGGTGCGGTTTTTCGCCTGAGCATTTCCAGGAATTAAACCCGCTACGGCGGCTGATGCCCGTCGCGCCGGAACCCACGCACCAGCCGGTTCCGGCTGCTCTACTCCACTTCAAGCCTGTACTTGACTATCCGGTTGTTACCCGAATCCGATAACCATAATTCCTCTCCCCGCAGTTCGACGCCCTCAGGCGTCGTGAACCGGCCCGGACCCTTGCCGGCCCTGCCGTCGCCGAGCACCTGAAGCAACTTGCCGTCGGCACCGATAAACTTTACCACATGATTGTTCTTGTCCGCCGCAATCAAGATACCCCCGGCGGTCAAATCGAGATAACGCACGCCGTCGAATCCATACTTGCGCCGCCCGAGTTCGCGTATTATTTCCAGGTCCGGCGTCAGCAAAAGTAGCCGACTGTTACCGGCATCGGCAAGCCAGATATCGCCGTTCGCGGCGAGCTCGAGATCATGCGGCGACGATAACCCGGTCAGTTCGGCGACCAGCTTGCCGTTTCGATAGGCAACCACGTTGCCCGACCAGGCACCGGCCACGTAAATTCTGCCGTTGGGATGAGCGAGCACCCCCTCGGGTCCGCGAATTCGCTCGCCGAACTCACCCACGAATTTGGCGCGCATACCCTTGATCTCGTAGACCGCGACGCGGTTGTTGTGCGTGTCGGCGACATAAGCCCTGCCCTGCCTGTCGAAATCGATGTCGTGGGTACCGTCCTGATGGTCGGCGCCGAATTCACCCAGCATAGCGAGGGTTTTCGGATCCAGTATCGCCACCCGATCCTTGTCGACATCGGCGACGAACAGGTAGCGCCCGTCCGGCGACAGTTTCAAATCGTGCGGATTGCCGAGAAACTCGCCGCTCGCGGCAACGAACTCCAGCCTGACTTCCTGGGCAGCGGCGCCGAAGGTCGCGAACGCGCACAGCAACAGGGCGGCCGCATCTCGCATGCTCAGCCCGCCTTGCCCAGAGATAAATCGTATAACGAGCCGAGCCGTGCGGGCCGGTCCTCGATGCCGGCCAGCCTGAGCGCGTGCCAGGCCATCGCGTGGTTCGAAGAGGTCAGCGGGATGCCGAGACTGGCTTCGAGCTGTGCGCAATCCGCCATCAGCCGTACCGAGGTACAGGAGACGAAGATCGCATCGACCGCTGAGTGGCGGACGAGTTCGCGTACGGCCTGCTCGATCGATTGCGGCGTGATCCTGGAGACCACGGTATCGTGGTCGGAGTTGAACGAGCCGAACACCGGCACCCGGTAGCCGCGCGCGGAAATATAGTCGGCGACGATCTTGTTAACCTCGGCCGGATAAGGAGTCAGCACGCCAATACGCTTCGCGCCGAAGGCGTCGAAGGCGGCAAAGGCCGCGGTCGCCGGCGTCGTGCACTGCACCCCCGGACGCGCCTTGCGGATGTTCGCGAACACCCCTTCTTCACCGATCGTCATGGTCGCCGAGGTACATCCATAGGCGATTACATCGAGCTGTGTATCCGGAGTCAACACGCGGGCGCATTCGACGATCCGCGGGCCCATCGCGCGCAGCGTGTCGGGCGTGATGTGGTCCTCGTTGAATATCCGGCTGTGGTAAAGCGCGACGCCGTCGATACCCGCGAACAATTGACGCCATTCGTGTTCGATGGTGTAGTCGGTGGCCAGCACGATCAGGCCGATCGACGCGCGGCTGGCGAGACCGGCGTCGGTCTCGTAGGGCAAATGCTCGATGAGTAGCGTATCTTCGATTGCATTGCTCGCTGGCTGACTCATAATTCACCCCTCACAGGATTGCCCGTGCGCCAACTTTAACATGAATAGAAACCAGATTGTCGGCCGCGCGATCGCGCTCGGGGCGGCCATATTTTACGGTTTTAACACCACGCTGTCGCGGCTCGCCTACGACACCGGCACCACGCCGGTATCGCTGACCCTGTTCCGCTTTACGATGTCGGCGCTGCTGATGGCGGTGTTGATCATGCTGCTGCGCAAATCCTGGCGCCTCGCGGTGCCGCCGCGGGTATTCGCACTGTGCGTATTCGGTATGTTTGCGACTTCGATCGGCCACCTCGGCGCGGTCAACTATATTCCGGTAAGCCTGTCGGCGATCATCTTCTACACCTTCCCGCTACTGGTCGTCGCCTGGAAGCGCATCGCACAGCGCCAAGCGGTGGCGCGCCACGAAATGCTGGCCTTCGTGCTCGCCTTCGCCGGCATCGGCATCGCACTGGGCCTCGATTTCCACCGTTTCGATATCCGCGGCATCGCGCTGTCCTTCGGCGGCGCGCTCGGCGCGACGCTGTTCATTCTCAGCTACGAGAAGTTTCCACCGCGCACCGACAGCTACGTGGCCACGCTGTGGATCATGATCGCTTCGGTCGGATTTTCGCTGCTGGTGTGGCTGTCGGGCTTCGAGCTGGTCGCGCCGCGCGAGACCAGCGGCTGGGCTTGCATGGCAGGTATCAGCATCGCCTCGGCTATCGCTTTCGTACTTTCGCTGCAGGCCATCGATCGCGTCGGCGGCGCGGTGTTCGCGCTGTTTCTGAACTTCGAGCCGGTAATGATCTTCCTGCTCGCCTGGGCGGTGATCGGCGAACGGCTTTCGGCCGAGCGCATCGGCGGCATTGCATTGATCGTGTTCGCGCTGTTCCTGAGCCACTGGCGCCTGCGGCACATCGATCCGCAGGGCGCCTGAAACCGACGCACGCCGTGGCGGGTGCTCGCCGCATCTGTTTTAATGGCCGCCATGAGTAACGAGACCGCCCCGAACGCCGAACACGGTACCTTTTACATCGTCGCCCGCCAGCCCGGTGCCGAAAATCCGGCGATTCCGACCTGGGCCAGCCGCGCCGACAATCCCGCCGGGCTAGCGCCCGATCGCGGTGCCGCGGTGGAGCGACGCGACGCGACCGATGTGCCCGGCGCGTTCCAGATCCTCGATCTCCTCGATGCCGGCGAATGCGAACGCTTGCGGGATTTGGGCGAAACCCGGGGTTACCTCGCGGACGCGGCCGTGTCGCTGCCGCGCTCGGTACGCCATAACGACAGTTTCACCTGGATCGCCGACGATACGACCTGCGACATCATCTGGCGCCGCTGCCGCAAACTGGTGCACGACGACAGCGACTACAATGCCGGTAAGGCGGCACTGGGCCTGAATGCGAGGTTTCGCTTCTACCGCTACCGCGAGGGCGATTTCTTCGCACCGCATACCGACGGCTCCTGGCCCGGCTCGCGAATCGTCGATGGCGAACTCATCGACAACGCGTATCCCGACCGCTGGAGCCAACTGAGCTTCCTGTTGTTCCTGTCCGACGGCTACCAGGGCGGCGCCACCCGATTTCACCTCGGCGACGGCGAAACCGTCGACCTGCGCACGCCGCTCGGAGCGGCGCTGTGCTTCCCGCACGGCACCCACCCGCTGCACTGCGTGCACAGCTCGACGCCGATCGAAAGCGGCGCCAAGTACATCATCCGCAGCGACGTCCTGTTCGAGCTCTAAGCCCGGTCCAGTCCCATGAAGTGGAGTGCACTGTCGAGGCCGGTGTGGTCGATGTGGCAGGCGGCTGCGTCGCGCAGCACGGGCTTGCCGCGATAGGCGATGCCGAGCCCCGCGGCGCTGACCATCGGCAGGTCGTTGGCGCCGTCACCGATCGCGCAGCATTGCTTGAGGTCGATGCCGAGCGCCCGCGAGCGTTGCTGCAGCAGGCTGCACTTGCGATCGGCGTTGACGATCGGCGCCGGCACCCGACCGGTCAGCTTGCCGGCCTCGATCTCGAGCCGGTTGCAGTGCAGTTCGTCGAAACCCAGCCGTTGCGCGATCGGTCCTGCTACCTGCTCGAAGCCGCCGCTGACCAGGATGGTGTGCACGCCGGCGGCCTTCGCGCCCGCCACCAGCGCTTCCGCGCCCGGGTTCAGTTCGAGCTCGCCGACGATATCGTGAAATACCTGCTCCCGGCGGCCGGCGAGCATAGATACGCGCTCGCGCAGCGCGGCGTCGAAATCGAGTTCGCCGTGCATCGCCCGCGCGGTGATCGCGGCGATCTCGCCGCCGAGGCCGAGTTTCGCGGCGACCTCGTCGAGCGTCTCGGCGGCGACGATGGTCATGTCCATGTCGCAGATCAGCAGTTTTTTACCCAGCTCGTCGCGAGGCTGCAGATAGACGTCGGCCTCGCGTAGCCGCGCGCGCAGGCGTTCGAGCAGCGACCAGGCGGCGGCCGGCGTGCAGTCGATATCGAGCCGGCAGGCATTGTCGCCGAGCCGCCGGGCCTCGCCAGCGACCAACCCGTCGAGTTCGGCGCGCGCCGGCGCAAGCGCCTGGTCGAGTTCGCCCTGGCAGCAGATCGTCGCCGCGAAAGCCAACGGCGCACCCCCACGGCGCAGCCAGCGAGGCTCGCCCGGTTGACTCATGGTAGCGCCGGAAAATACAGGTACTGCACGTCGTTGATGTTCGGCAGCGAGCGCAGGTGCTCGAGGTTGTCGCCGCCGAGCGGTTCGTCGATTTCGAGCAGCACGATAGCGTTGCCGTCGCGGCCGTCGCGGCCGAGGTGCATGTTGGCGATGTTGATGCCGCGCTGGGAGCAACTGGTGCCGATATCGCCGATGACCCCCGGCCGGTCGTAGTTGGTGATATAGAGCATGTGCTCGCCGAGCGTGGATTCGAGCGGAATTCCCTTGACGTCGATCACCCGCGGCTGGTTCTTGATCAGCGTGCCGCAGATGCTGCGCGACATGGTTTCGGTTTCGACGCCGACCGTGATCCGGCAAGGGTACTCGTCGCGACCCTCGTTGTGCGCCTCGATGATGTCGATGTTGCGGTCGCGGGCGACCTCGCGCGCATTGACCGAATTGACATAACTCGAGTGGTGCTCGAGTACCGACTGAATCACCTGCACGGTCAGCGGCGAGACATTCAGATCGTTGGCCTCGCCGCCGTAGGTAACCGTTAACGTTTTAATCGGATCGCGCGTCAGCTGACCGACGAAAGAGCCCAGGTTGCGCGCCAGCTGCAGATAGGGGCGCAGCAGCTGCGCTTCCTCGGCGCTGATGCTCGGCGTGTTGATCGCGTTGTTGACCGCGCCGGTGAGCAAAAAGTCGCTGATCTGCTCGGCGATCTGGATTGCGACCTTTTCCTGCGCCTCGATGGTGGACGCACCGAGATGCGGCGTACAAATCACGTTGTCGAGCTCGAACAGCGGGTTGTCGCGCGCGGGCTCCACCGCGTAGACGTCGAGCGCAGCACCCCTCAGGTGCCCGCTTTCGAGCGCGGCCTTCAAGGCCAGCTCGTCGACCAGACCGCCGCGCGCGCAATTGATCAGCAACGCGCCGGGCTTCATCTTGTTGATCGCCGTGGCGCTGATAATGTTCTCGGTCTCGGGCGTCTTCGGCACATGCAGCGAAACGATGTCCGAGGTCGACAGCAGCGTGTCGAGATCGACTTTTTTGACCCCGAGCCTGTCGGCACGCTCCTCGGTCAGGAACGGGTCGTAGGCCTGCACGTGCAGGCCGTAACCGATGGCCTTGGCGGCCACGATCGAGCCGATGTTGCCGGCGCCGATCAGGCCTAGCAGCTTGCCGGTCAGTTCGACACCCATGAAGCGCGATTTTTCCCACTTGCCCTCGTGGGTCGAACGGTTGGCCTGCGGGATATGGCGCGCCAGCGAGAGCATCATCGCCATCGAGTGTTCGGCGGTGGTGATTGCATTGCCGAGCGGCGTGTTCATGACCACGATACCGCGCCGGGTGCAGGCGTTGACATCGACGTTGTCGACCCCGATGCCGGCACGGCCGACGACCTTGAGCCGCTTCGCGTGCTCGAGCAAGACGTCGGTAACCTGGGTGGACGAACGGATCGCGAGACCGTCGAATTCGCCGATCATATCGTTCAATTCTTCGGCGGACAGCTTGCTGGACTGCACGATCTCAATGCCGCGCTGTTCGAAGATCGCGGCCGCCTGGCTCGACATCGAATCGGAAATCAATACCCGGAGCTTATCCATTTCGTTTCTCCTGCAGGGAATGTCGGTATTCGGCAAAGGCCCAGTCGAGCCACGGCGTCAACGCTTCGAGATCGGAGGTTTCGACCGTGGCCCCGCCCCAGATTCGGAACCCGGGCGGCGCGGCGCGGTAATTGCCGATGTCGAGCGCGGCGCCCTCCTGCTCGAGGCGGGCGACCATCGCGTCGATGGCCTGTTGCTGCGCGTCGTTCGACATCGCGGTAAAACCGGGATCGACCACGCGCAGGCACATCGACGTCGGCGAACGCGTCGCCGGCTCGCGCGCTAGCCAGTCGACCCACGGCGTCGCCCCGACCCAGGCATCCAGACATTCGAAGTTGGCACGCGTGCGCCGCCACAGTGCCTCGCGCCCGCCTATGCCGTCGGCCCAGTCGAGCGCCGCGTGCAGGTCTTCCACGGCGAGCAGGCTCGGCGTATTGATGGTCGCGCCCGTGAAGATATCGCCGGCCAGCTTGCCGTTTTTCGTCAGCCGGAACAGCTTCGGCAGCGGGAAGCGCGGCTTCACCGTCTCGAGCCTTTCGACCGCGCGCGGAGAAAGCGCCAGCATGCCGTGTGCGCCCTCGCCACCGAGCACCTTTTGCCACGACCAGGTAACCACGTCGAGGCGCGCGAAATCCATCGGCATCGCGAAGGCGGCCGAGGTCGCGTCGCAGAGCACGAGACCTTCGCGGTCCGCGTCGAGCCAGTCGAGACTGGACAGACAAACGCCGCTGGTGGTGCCGTTGTAAACCGTGACCAGATCATGATCCGCTTCGACCCTGGCGAGATCCGGCAGTTCGCCGTAATCGGCCTCGATGAGGTTGAGATTTTCGATCCCCAGCGCCTGCAGGTCCCTGGCCCAGTCGGCGGAAAAACTTTCCCAGACCAGCGCGTCCACCGGGCGCGAACCGAGCAGCGACCAGAGCGCGATCTCGAAGGCGCCGGTGTCGGAACCCGGTACGATGCCGAGCTTCCAGTCGGCCGGCAGGCCGAGCAGGCGGTGCGAGTGGTCGATGGCGTCTTTGAGGCGTTGTCTGGGGAGTCTGGCGCGGTGGCTGCGGCCCAGAAATGCGGTGTTGAGATGGCTTAAGTCCCAGCCGGGATACTTCTTGCACGGCCCCGAAGAAAAGCGCGCGTCCACGGGTTTCACAAGCGGGCGCACGGGAAGGCCGACGGCTTCCTCGTTCATTGATTTCAACCTCTGGTTGTAGGGCGGTTTGCTCCGCCAGGCGCGGGGAGCATATCATGATCCCGGCAATTTGGAACAACTGTCGCAAGCCGACGATTCATGTGCAGCTTTAACGAGAACGCCGCACTTTGAAATATCGATTCGCTGATGTAGCCTGAGGTAACGCGACCGGCCGAAACTGGATCCTCCCGGTCAAAACACGACCACTCGACGGGAGAACGAGAACCATGACGCAGGCTGGCATTACCGATACCCGGGGCCTGGCCCTGACCGCACCCGACTCGGCCGCGGTCGAGCGTTTCGACGCCACCGTCAACGATATCTATTATTACCGCCCGGGGGCGCCGGATCGCCTGGATGAGCTGGTAGAGGAATTTCCGGACTTCGTTCTCGCCCAGGTATTCAAGGGCTATTCGATCGTTTCCGAAGATACTTTCGACACGCCCCCCCAGGCAATACCTTACCTGCGGCGAGCCGAGGCCCTGCCGGCAAACCTCCGCGAACGCCTTCACCAGGAAGCGCTGCGCGCCTGGATCGCGGGGGACTTTTCGGCGCGCGACACGACCTGGGAGCAAATCCTGACTCGGTGGCCGCTGGACCTGCTGGCTATCCATCAGTACAGCGGGACGCTCTTCTGGAGCGGCGACAAGCGTCGCCAGGCCGAAATGACCGCGGGCATCGCGAGCCACTGGAATTCGGGTATCGCGGGCTACGGGCATTTTAATTCGGCGCATGCCTTTGCCATGGAAGAGACCGGCCAGTACGCGGTGGCCGAGCGTTACGCGCGCGAGGCCCTGGTGCTGGAGCCGCAGGATCTCTGGGCCCTGCACGCGCTCGCCCACGTACTCGAAATGCAGGGCCGAGTCGAGGAAGGCGTCGAACTGCTCGAGGACGCGGCCCGCTTTCTCGACGATTACAACCTGTTTCGGGGCCACCTGTGGTGGCACCTGAGTCTGTTCAAGCTGGTGCAGGGCCGATTCGACGAGGCGCTCGAACTGTTCGACCGGGAAATATTTCCACAGGTATCCTCGTTTTACCTGGACATTCAGAACGGCGCATCGCTGCTCGCGCGTCTCGAATTCCAGGGTATCGACGTCGGGCCAGAGCGCTGGGAACGCCTGGCTCAGGCCTCCCTCGAAAGCGCGACGCAAAACACGGTCTGGTTTACCGCCATGCACCACGTGATGGCGCTGGCGCGCAGCGGGCGGATTTCGGCGGTACAATCGACGCTCGATTACCTGCGCTCGGCTGGAGCCGCTACCGGCCAGGCCGCCCTGGCGCACGACCTGTCCCGGGCAGCGTCGGCTTTTTACCGGGATCGACCCCGGCAGGCCCTGGAGCAGATGCTCGCGATACGCTCGCGCCGCGGCGAACTGGGCGCGAGTCACGCACAGCAGGACCTCTATGAGCAGATCCTGATCACGGCGGCCCTGCAAATCGACGATTGGCCCCGCGTGCGTCAGCTGCTCAAGGCGCGGCGCGTTACCCGGGTCTGGGACGAGGCTTCGTGGCGGGATTTCGAAAGCCGAACACGCCATATCGACGCAATTCACGACGCCGCGGCGGTGCGCGCCGAACTGCGCTGGGATACCAACTAGCCCGCGCGACGGCGGTGACCGGAGATAAAAATGATTCGGACCCCTGATTTACCAAATAACCGCAAGTTTCCTGACCCGCGCATTGGCCGGAATGCAGCCTGGCCACGGCGACGAGGCAAGCCTTCTTGTCGCGCAGCCCCCTCGATAAAACTTACGGGTCTAGCGGTTTAATGCCCACGGCAGCACCGAACCGAATATTGACAACGCTTCTATGTGCGATCTGTACAGGAGTTCTTTCTCCCTGTTCCCCGGCTGCGTCAAAAGACAAGATCGAGCAAGCCGGCGATATTATGCAGATATTAATACCCGCGACAGCCTACGGAACGACGTTTTATCTGGATGACACGGAAGGCCGCACGCAATTTTACAAATCGTTCTTTACCAACCTGGGTGTAACCTACGGGTTGAAATATTCGATCGACAAAAAGCGCCCTAACGGTGGAAGCCATTCGTTTCCCTCGGGTCATACCTCGGCAGCATTTCAAGGGGCGGCTTTCATTCACAAAAGATACGGCTGGAAATACAGCATCCCCGCCTACATCGGCGCCGCTTTCGTCGGCTACAGCAGGGTCGAATCTGATAATCATTACACCGAGGATGTGCTTGCGGGTGCGGCCATCGGTACGATCAGCAGTTTCTACTTCACCACCCCCTATAAGGGCGTAACGATAGCCCCGGTTGCCGATCGAGGTTATTACGGTTTAGCCCTGAACGCCGAATTTTAAATTACCTCGTGACGCGCCATAGCCTGATATGGCCTGTCGCACACAGGTTTCAGGAGGACGAATAACAGCTTTGGCTGAAGATCCCTTCGACCGCTTCTCGGCGTTCTGCATACGGAAATACAAAGCCGTGGTGAATTCATTTTTTCTAACCGGGTTATCGGCCGACATGCCGCCAGTAACCGGGCGACAGGCATCGCGGCGACAGTGTCGCTCGCGAGAATGACCGTTCAACTATAAGACGCAACCAATTCACCGATTCGTTCGTCGAGCGGATTGATACCCAGGCCGGGGCCGGCCGGCAGGTCGAAGTAACCGCCGTCGACCTCGATGCCGTTTTCGGGATCGTAATGTTCCTCGATGTAATTCCCCGCGGTCCAGACCGCTTCGAGCAGGCGCGGTTCCACGGTTGCACCGATGTGCACGATCGCCGCGGCGAGAATATCGCCGCCCCAGCTGTCCTCGCAAGTGTGCGGCATAGATCGCGCGGCACAGATATCGCGAAGCGTGGCCATCGCGCCGAGCCCGCCCATGCGCGTGATCTTGAAGCCAAAGCCGTCGCAGGCATTCAGCGCAATTGCGCGCAACACGTCGCCGACGCTTTCCATGGTTTCATCGAGAATAACCGGCTGAGCGATCTGCGCGCGGATCGCGGCGACTTCCTCGAGCGTCCGGCAGGGTTGCTCGAGCGCGAACGGGATATCGGCGCAGGCGAGACACAGGCGTTTCGCGTCCGCCCCCGTCATGCCGCGGTTCGGATCGACGATGAGCCGTAGCCGATCGCCTACCGTCTCCCACACCTTGCGCAGCACGGCGATATCGATCGCCACATCCCGTCCGCCGGCCTTGATCTGGATGCGGCGGTAACCCTGATCGGCCTTGTCGAGGGCGAGGCGCGCGATGTCTTCCGGCGAACCGATGCCGGTGGCGTAATAAGCCGGCACGCGCTCGACGGCCGCGCCGCCGAGCAATTCGCAAACCCGTATACCGTGATGCCGGGCCAGCAGGTCAACGATCGCGATCTCGAGACCCGCCTTGGCATAATTGTGCCCGTTGAGCTGCTCGTCCATGTGGCGGCGCAGCAGCAGGGGCGACAGGCCGCTTCGACCGATTAGCGCGGGTGCGATCTGCGCGATCCCGGAGCGGGCGCCAGCCGCGTGTTGCGGCTGGTACAGGGGACCGATCGGCGCTACCTCGCCCCAGCCCACGAGGCCGGAATCCGACACCATCTTGACGATGGTCGTATCGACGGCGTGAATCGTCATCGTCGACATGGTGTAGGGTCCGCCGACAACCGGCAAATTTTTCTGGTAGACGTGAATCTCGCTGATACGCATGGCAAGCATCCCGAATTAATTGCCGCGCCAGTATACCGAACTACCCGGGCGGCGACGCTTCCGGGCAGCGAAAACCGGGCGGCCGTTTATGTGTGCCGCCATCAGGTCGCGGCGACAATGACCGAGGGCGGCGAATGCGGAATCGAATTCGATGATAAAAAAAGTCTGCCCCTTTTGTCCTTTCTGTTTTCAATTGGCCTTTGCCCGCTGCTCGAAAAACGAAGCGCCTTTCGGCATTTCGGGAATCGCCATTTGATAATCGCTGCAGCGGATTCGTCCGCTATGCCGGCCGCGCACTATTTCATACATGTATTTGCCGGGAATATGATTGGCCTGCAGCGGGCAGGCATCTTCGGCGGTGTATTCACAGATAAACAGTGTGCGCGGCTGGGCGGACAGATTGGGCGAGGAACCGTGCAGCAGGCGGGTATGCATCAGGCAGACCGAACCCGCCGGTCCGTAACAGGGAACGGCTCGAGGTTTCATCTCGGTGACCACCGAATCCGCCACCGCGCCGGTAAATACGCCCTCGTGCCAGTGCTCGTACAACGCTCCCCTGTGGGTGCCGGGCACCACTTCCAGCGGACCGTTTTCCGGCGTGACGTCATCGATAAAAAAACAGCACGGTCACCATGTCGTCGTTGCTGTGAGGTTCGAACAGAAAGTCCTGGCGATACTTGACCCGGGTCGCGGCGCCGGGTTGCTTGGAATCGATCTTGGAATTCTCGAACCTGAGGTTGGGGGGAGAATATCAATCAGCGCGTCGAGCGCAGAGTTGTCGCGCATGAAATCGAGGTAGGCCGCGGAGATCTCGACGGGCGAGGCGATGCGACGCAAAGCCGGCCGCTCGGCCGAATGTCCCGGTTCGACGTCGAAGCGCGGGCGATTGTCGAAAGTCTTCCCATAGGGCCCGCTGAAGTTTCTGCTCTCTTCTTTCCATTGCTCGAATTCGCATTGCAGAATCTGCAAGCGGTCCTCGGGGACGACATCGTAAAGCAACAGAAATCCGTCGCGTTTGAATTGTTCGACCTGCGAGGACGATAGATTAGCCATCTCGTAGCTGTATTCCTGAATCCGGGGCAGCGAACCGTCAAACGATTTTACTGCAATTTGAACCAGGCGCCATGCCGACTTTCTCGCCACCGCCAGATTCGATCAAAGCGAGGATCGATCAGGCATCGAAGATAATATTCAGATCGAAGACGAACTCGAACAGGTAGATTTCATAGCAGATCAGCAGCAGGTAGCCGGCGCAAAAAAACTGCAACAGACTCTCGACACTGCAGGCGCCGAGAAATTTACGCCGCACCACGGCGACCAGGAATACCAGCGGAATCCCGGTCATGCTGATTTTGCTGGTCAGGAAGCCGTCGATACCGCGCTCGAGCGCCGAGGCCATGAAAATATTCGCCTCGGCCGCACCATGGTTCAGCAGGTTGAGCGTGAACAGCGCATCGATGCAGCTCAACAACAGCACGCCGAGCGCGAGGTAGAGCACGCGCGGTTCGTACCAGTCGAACAGGTATAGGTGGCCGTCGGCCTCGCGCCGCCCGAGCCGGCGCCGCGGCCTGAAATTACCGTACAGGAAGGCGTGCCAGGTTGCCTCGCGGCGATCCGCGTTATGCCGGCGGTCCGCGATTCCGTCGCCGTCAGGCATAGCGCTTCTCGACCGGCCTGTCCCGGCGAATGCCGGGGTTTCGACGAGCACCTGCGCCGTCGGGATGATCGCCGGTCGAGTCTTCCCTGGCGTGGTTGCCGGACATCGAAGTCCTTTCGTCTCCAGTTGCCATAGACTGAATATACTACGCGAGCCCGGGGCCGGAAAATTTGAATCAGTCGGCAGTTTGGAATGCTCCGTCGGCAAGCCTCGACCCCCCGAATTCGCTAACCGGACGGAAGCCCTGCTGCCGATAACGAAACCCGCCGGCAATCGAACGCTCCCGCGACGTGCCGCGAGGTTATTGCGGCTTTTAGCAGACCTGCAACAAACCCGGGTATAGCCGGTTATTCCCGGCGGGATCCCTGCACCGGCTACCGGTGCGATTTTCATTACCGGCCGTTGTCGCTCCTCTACCGGCTGGGGTATCCGGGAATCCTGCTGTCTTTCGCACCCATCGGCCTGATACTGTGGATTTTCTGGTAACAAACCGATTGCCGGGACCCGCTCGGAATTATCGCCAGGCAGGCGGCGGAGAGCCGCTGTTTTCGGCATCGAAATCATCGCTCGGGGTCCCTCGTTCAAACCCTGTTCACCGGTCGTCGGCACCGCGCGCGCCATTCTCCGCTTACGCCTGTAACGCGCCGTCGATTGTTTCGCCGGGATCGACCCTTTAGAATACCGGCTAACTTGGGGAAACAGGATAGAGCAACGTGGCAAATACCGCCCTTTTGGCCGACCTGGAAAGAGCCATCGATCTGCTCAGGCCGCTGGACGAAAGCCTGCTCGACTTCGAACCCGATCCGACCGTGTCGCCCGACATTCGCGAGTTGACGGGAGTGGAGCGATACCCGACGGATTCCCACCTCGCGAATATGCAGGCGAGAATCGGGGCGGTCGTCGAGGCGGGGGAAAGGCTGGAATCGCGCGCGCCGTCCGATTACGTCTCGAGACTCATCGTCGCCTGCGTCAGGCTCGCGCCGCCGAGCGACGATTGAAATCCGCGCCGCAACGCATCGATCTCCCGAGCAGCACGGTTTGAGAACCGCCCGCATGCGGTCCCCGGTCCGGAAAATCCGTATACCCGACAATCCATCGTTCAGGTTTTTGACGCGCCGGGAGCGGATGGACTGTTTGCGGCCCCTCATTCGCTAATCTACAGGCCCGGAAATCGTGTCACTGCAAGAACTCATTTCGAACTACGGCTATGCCGCAATCGCCGTCGGCACCTTCTTCGAAGGCGAGACCATTCTTATCCTGGGAGGATTTGCCGCGCATCGCGGTTACCTGGAATTGCCCTGGGTCGTGGTCAGCGCCTTCCTCGGCACCCTGTGCGGCGACCAGCTCTATTTCTATATCGGCCGGTCGAAGGGGGTATCCGCGTTCGCGGAGCGTCCCGGATGGAAGCAGAAGTCCGAAAAGGTTTTCCGGCTGATGAATAAACACCAGACCTGGCTGATACTCGGCTTCCGGTTCATTTACGGCATACGCACCGTTACGCCCTTTCTTATCGGGGCCAGCCGGGTCAGCCCGCTGCGCTTTTTGGTCCTCAACACCATCGGCGGTCTCGTCTGGGCCGTCGTGGTCGGTACGCTGGGCTATCTGTTCGGCCAGACGCTGGAACTCATCGTCGCCGATCTGAAAAAATACGAGTTGTTCGCATTCGCGGGCCTGGCCGGTATCGGCTTGCTGGTCTGGACTTTCTATCAGTGGAGAAAACTGGCATCCACCCGCAAATACCGATCCGATTCAGGGCCGGGTCCGAAATAGTAAAATGAAACCGAATACGGTGACACGCGATGCATAAAAGCAGACTCGGCGGTCTGATCATCGATTGCCGCACCGACGATCTCGATACCGCGGCGGCTTTCTGGACCCGGGCGCTCGGTCGCAAGGCGTTGCGCTCAGCGGCGCCGGAAGACGAAGGATACGCGCCGCTCGAGACCGCCCCGGACGAATTGCATATCGAATTGCAGCGGGTCGGACATCCGAGCCGGGTACATCTCGACATCGAAACGGACGACGTGGAAGCCGAGGTCGCCCGGCTGGAAAAGCTCGGTGCCAGGAAAGTCGAAAAGGTCAGCTCCTGGTGGATCATGGAGGCGCCAAGCGGGCACCGGTTCTGCGTGGTCGTCGCCGAACGGTCGGATTTCGACGCCCGGGCAAACCGATGGGAATGACGGTCGATCCAAAGGGCATTGCGTCGATACCGTTCCCGGCTTCGAGGGGTGACAGCGATTAAATACCTTTGGCTGGCCGCCTATTTCGCGATCCTGATCTGGTCGGGCATCGAGCCGAAGGATTACTTTACCTGGATGCTCGAAGTCGCGCCCGCGATCGCCGGCCTGATTTTGCTCGCCGCAACCTACCGTTCGTTCCGGCTGACCCCGATCCTGTATTTTCTAATCCTGGCCCATTGCATCGTGCTGATGATCGGCGGTCATTACACTTACGCGGAAGTGCCGCTGTTCGATAATCTGTTTGGCGCACAGCGTAACAACTACGACAAGCTGGGCCACTTTTTCCAGGGCTTCGTGCCCGCGCTGCTGGCGAGGGAAATCCTGATTCGCAAACGGATCGTGAACGGGCGTCGGTGGCGGGATTTCGTCGTCGTGTCGATATGCCTCGCATTCAGCGCTTTTTACGAACTCATCGAGTGGTGGGTCGCGCTGTCGAGCGGGCTGGAAGCCGAGGCTTTCCTCGGCACGCAGGGCTACGCCTGGGACACCCAGTCCGACATGGGATTCGCATTGACAGGGGCGATCTGCGCGCTGCTGTTTCTGTCCAGACTGCACGACGGGCAGCTTAACAAATTGCAGCCGTCCTCATCGGGGTAACACCGTGTTAATCGTTGGCGCCTCTCGGCCAGCGAATATCTGCGCCGAGAGGCAGGCAAACCCACCGAATACCGCGATCCGGCTCCAGGCGGGCGAAGGGGTTCATTCCTTCCGCCCCGCCTATTGTGCGACACCCCGAATCCGCCGGCGCGGTTAGTGGGCGTTGGGCCCGAAGGTCACGCTCCAGGCCGCGAGCAGCAGCGGGAAAAACACGCCGAAGGCAAGCAGTCCATAGGCATAGATTGCCACCAGGGTGTCCATCATCCGGTGCCAGGTCGATTCGTGCAGTTTCGGTACAACGTTGGACGCAAGATCGGCAACAGCCGATAACGCGGCCGCGGGTTTTTCGGCAAGGTAAGGCGCCGATCCCGGAATGGGAGCATCCGCCATAATGTTCATGGAAGTATCAACCTCGATAAGGTCAAACCGCAAAGTTACGGCGATTAGATTCTGCGCCTTCCATGGCAAAAAACAAGATGCCGCGACAAATATTTTCACCCCGTTTTCTGCGCCGGAGGGCCGCTATCCGCGGGACCTTCCACGCATCTCCCGGCAACGGTTATACTGCGCCCTGAATCAGTCTGCAATTCATGGCATGCGATGGAAATTCAGCATTCGAACAGGCCGGAACTAACCGGTCGGGACTCGTAAGCCTGGCCCGCAAAGCCGACACCGGCAGCGATCCGAGCGTCGCCGAATGGCGCGAGGCCGAGCGTATTTCGCGGCTTCCGCCGGGGCAGCGCAAGACGCACCCGTCGGCAATTCCCGCCGATCCCGCCAGACTCGCCCATATCAACACCTACGGCGCACTGCCGGAGTACTATATCGATCAGCCGTTTATCTGCCGGGCTTGCGGCAAACGCCAGATCTGGAAGGCCCGCGATCGGAAGTGGTACTACGAGGAAGCCGGGGGTCACATCGACGCCCGCGCGGTCGAATGCCGCGATTGCCGCAAGCGACGCAAGCCGATCCGCCAGGCGCCGCCGCGGTAACGGTCTTCGCTCGTCTTGCGCCAGGTCAACCGCCGGCGGATCCGGATCGGCGACAATCCAGCCATGCAATTTGCAGGTATCCATAATCGGAGAAATAAATCATGACTACCAAAACTCACGGACTGTCGATCGGCATCGAACGGGCCGGAAGCGATTTTTTCCTCGCGCTGAAGGCGATCGGTAAACTCACCCACGAAGACTACCAGACCATCACGCCAATGATCGACTCGGCGCTGGGGGCGGTCAAGCAGCCGAGGGTCAAGGCACTGATCGACGGCACCGAGCTCGAGGGCTGGGAACCCCGGGCCGCCTGGGACGACTTCAGACTGGGCCTCAAGCACGGCAATGAATTCGAGAAAATCGCCATTTACGGCAACAAGAAATGGCAGGAAATCACCGCCAGGGTCGGCGGATGGTTCATTTCCGGCGAGGTCAAATATTTCGAGAACCGCGACGACGCCCTCGACTGGCTCGACGTCTAAAAGTCCGTTGTAGAATTTTTGAACGCCTCCCGGGCGAAGTGTATCTGCACCAGTTTTCCGTAACCAGCCCCATCCAAAGCGGTTGGTATTTTCCGCCAAACGGGTAACATCGGACCCGAATTTTTCAGGGGCCCAGGCATGAAATCACTCAAGGCACCGTTAGACGATTCCGAGATCCGCCAGGCCGTGGCCGCGGTGCGTCGCGACGGCGGACTCGACGCGAGCGCCTGGTTCGAAACCGTGAGTCTCGACGAATCCGGGCGTTTGCCCCGGCATCGATCTGCCTACGTCTGCTGTTACGAACCTTCCGGTAACCGGACCTTTGCCGGTAGCGTACGCCTCGATACCGACAGCCTGCACGACTGGCGCCACGTCGAGGGTGCGCAGGTGCGCATAGTGCCCGATGAATTCGCGATGGCCTGCGAGATCGCGCGTGCCGACCCGGAATTTCGCGAGGCATTGAAAAAGCGGGGTATCGACGATGCCTCGCGGGTGCTGGTCGAGAGCTGGTCGGCCGGCAACTTCGGTTTTGCCGACGAGCAAAACCGGCGCCTCGCCTACGGGCACTGCTGGCTGATGAACGATGCCGGCGATAACCCTTATGCGCGGCCCATCGGCAACCTGCACCCGGTATTCGACCTCGCGCGCCGCGAAATCATCCGCATCGACGATTTCGGCGCGCTTCCGCTACCGCCTGACCCCGGCCCCATTCACCGCGGCGGGGCGCGCCGGGATCTCGAGGAAATTTCGATTACCCAGCCCCAGGGGCCGAGTTTCGAGGTCGACGGCTACCGCGTCAAGTGGCACGACTGGGAACTCGAGGTCGGCTACGCACAGCGGGACGGTCTGGTGCTTCACGACATCGGCTTTCGCGACCGCGGTCGGCTGCGTCCGATCATGAACCGCGCCTCGCTGGCGGAAATGGTGGTGCCCTACGGCGACCCGCGCGGTGCCAACTTCCGCCGTAACGCCTTCGATACCGGCGAGTACGGCATCGGCCTCATGCTGGACTCACTGAAGCTCGGCTGCGACTGTCTCGGGCATATCCATTACTTCGACGTCTGGGCCCACGACTGGCACGGCGAACCGCGACTGATCGAAAACGCGGTCTGCATGCACGAGGAAGATTTCGGCATACAGTGGAAATTCTCGGTACCGGATGCCAATCAATCAGCGGTGACTCGCTCGCGACGGCTGGTGATTTCGTCGATTGCGACCATCGGCAATTACGTCTACGGCTTTTTCTGGTACTTCTACCTCGACGGCACCATCGGCGTCGAAATCAAGGCCACCGGCATCCCGTTTCCGTCGGCGCAGGAGAACGGCGGACCGAGCCGCTACGGCCGCAGCATCGGTCAGGGGATCGAATCGCACGTACACCAGCACGTGTTCAGCTTCCGCTTCGATATGGCGCTCGACGGCGAGCAAAACTCGGTCAGCGAAATCAACTTCGCGGCCGCCCCGGTCGACGACAGCAACCCTCACGGCAACGCGATCCTGACCGAGGAAACCCGTTTCAGGACCGAGCTCGAGGCACAGCGTGATATCGACGCCCGCCGCGCGCGTTACTGGCGAGTACTGAACCCGAATGTCAGCAACCGTTTCGGCGAGCCGGTCGCCTACAAACTGCTGCCGGGTGCCAACGGCTTTTCTTTTCAGCACCCCGATTCGTCGATGGGCCGGCGCGCGGGCTTCATGTACAAACATCTGTGGGTGACGCCTTATGCCGGAGACGAGTTGTATTCCGCGGGCTGGTTTCCTAACCAGCACCCCGGCGGCGATGGGCTGCCCGCGTGGACCCGCGCCGACCGCGACATCGACAACCGCCATCTGGTGGTCTGGCATACACTGAACTATCACCACTGGCCGCGTCCCGAAGACTGGCCGGTGCAGCCCGTGGTCTACGCCGGCTTTCACTGGATGCCGGACGGCTTTTTCGACGAAAACCCGACCATGGATCTGCCGCGGGACTAGCGCGCGGCGCCGGAAGGAAAAAGAAATCCCCGGCAGGCGAGTTTTTCGGGTACACTAAACAGCCCGTCGAGGCCGCAGAATAGCGGCCGGCCTAACCACCAGAAATGTGTGGTTGAGCACTGCGCGATCCGGATTCGACTGCTATTAACTAATCCATACTATCCGCATATTCAGTCCTGACCGAGGTAGCCTATGTCGTTCGAAGCCTTGTTGCCCCTGTCGCTGTGGAGTTACGTGGGGGTGGCCCTGTTGCTCACCCACGTCACCATCGCCAGCGTCACCATATTCCTGCACCGTCACCAGGCGCATAATGCGCTCAGCCTGAACCCGGCGGTCAGCCATTTTTTCCGCTTCTGGTTGTGGCTTACTACCGGCACGGTGACCCGCGAATGGGTCGCGGTTCACCGCAAGCACCACGCCTTTTGCGAAACCGCGGACGATCCGCACAGCCCGCGTTTCAAGGGAATACTCCGCGTGCTGCTGGGCGGGCTCTGGCTTTATCGCCGCGAAGCCCGTAACCCGGACACGCTGGCGAAATTCGGCCAGGGCACGCCGGACGACTGGCTCGAGCGTCACCTCTATGGCGTACATCCCTGGCTCGGCATCTCGACGATGCTGGCGATCGACCTGATCCTGTTCGGACTGCCGGGACTCGCCATCTTCGCGGTACAGATGATCTGGATTCCGTTGTGGGCAGCCGGCGTGATCAACGGACTCGGGCACTACCTGGGATACCGCGGCTTCGAGACCGCGGACGCTTCCCGCAATATCCTGCCCTGGGGAATTCTGGTCGGCGGCGAGGAATTACATAACAACCATCATGCCTACGCGGCCTCGGCGCGGTTGTCGAACCGCTGGTACGAAATCGATCTCGGCTGGATTTACATCCGCTGCCTGGCCCTGTTCAGGCTCGCCCGGGTGAGGCGCCTGGCGCCGCGCGCGGTCAGCACGCGGGGCCGGCACCTCATCGATCGCGATACCGTGCGCGCCGTGGTCAGCCAGCGCTTTTACATCCTCAAGCGTTACGGCCAGATCGTGGTACATCCCGCGCTGCGCGAAGCGCGGCGCAATACCGACCGCATGGGGCGCCGCCTGATCCAGCGGGCGAAGAATCTGCTGACGCGAGAAGACATTCCGGCGGATTCGAGGGCGGCCGAAACCATCGAACGGGTGCTGAAACAGGACAAAACCCTGGCGACCGTCTACCAGTTCAGGCAGCAGCTCAAGGAAGTCTGGTCGCGCGGCGCCGCCGGGCAGCCCGGGCGCGTCGAACGCCTGCAGGCCTGGTGCGCGGCTTCCGAGCAAAGCGGAATTCGCGCGCTCGAGGAATTCGCGCAATTCCTGCGCGGTTACCGCCTGCAGCCCGCCTGAGGCGGCATTCGTGCGGCGCGTTTGAAATCCGCCGTAGCTTGACTATGCTCGGTTAAGGCGTCCGCAGTTTCGCGGCGCCGCCATCGAGGAACCGAGATGAAAAAAATTACCCTATCCGGCCTGCTACTCCTTTTCTGGGCTTTGCTGGCGCCCGCACAGGCCGCGATGGTGCCGACCCTCGAATTGGCTATCGAATCCGCTAATCCGCCAACGGCGGTTACCGCCGAGCAGCGTCGGCAAACCGTGCAGCAATTGATCGAAAGAGGCGTCGACCCCGCCGAGGCCGAATTTCGTGTCGGGCAGATGACCGATGCGCAGGTCCTGACCCTCAAGGGAGAAATCGACGCGCTGCCCGCCGGAGCCGGCATCGGTACCACCAACCTCCTGCTGATCATCATCGTCCTGATCCTGATCCTGTAATTCGGCGCGCCCGCAGTCGGCCGCACCACGGCCCGGCCTGCTCGCCGGGTCGGAAAACTGTTGTCATGGGGGTTCGAGAGGTTGCCGCCGCGCGGAGCGATCATGACACTTCCCTGGCCGCGAGAAATCGCAATCGATGCGCAACTGAAATCGAGCCGCTGGTACCACGCGGGGAGCAATTAGTGCCTCGATTTTCACGGCGATCCGACGGCCGTCCAACACTGCGTAATTGCCGGCGGGAACCACCACACGGCGCTGGAACAGTGCCTGGAAAGATTTCGGCTCGCGCACGACCTGTGGTCGATTTTTTACTGCACGACTCCGCCCTCGGTCTACCTCGACTGTGTCGACGCCGGCGGTATAGAGCCGGGCAACCTCAGGCTCGGCCGGCATCCCGATCTCGTTATCGGCCCCGAAAATATCGTCGCCGGACTGCGCGCTGCGGAAAACATCGTACGCAGCGCGGGATTCGGCCGCAGCCGCGGTAACCAGCTGCTGGTGCGGCGAGGCAATCCAGCCGGTATCGACGGCATTCGCGACCTGTTCCGTGCCGGCGTGAAACTGTTAGTCTCCAATCCGCAAAGCGAGCAGGCAAGCCATGTGGTTTACCGGCAAACTCTCGAGGCGCTGGCCCGCGCCGAGGGCATCGACGATCCCCGGCGGCTTTCGATTCGTCCGGGAATCCGGTCTACGGAGAACTGATTCACCACCGCGAAGCGCCGCAGGCCGTGGCCGACGGCGCTGCCGACGCGGCTATCGTCCATGCGCACCTCGCGCTGCGTTATACCCGGGTGTTTCCTGAACTGTTCGACTATTTTACCGATGGCGAAGCGGCCGGGATCTACGAGTACCTTGGCCTGTGGCCCCTGAGTAGCTGAACCCGCTTAGCGAATGGCGCCAGGATTGGTTACACTCCGCGACAGGCAGACTTAACAGCCGATCGGGGGCGCTCACTTGAACCGACAACAGATGAAATCCGACCGAAATCATTTCCACGCCGCGCGCGGCACCGCCCGGTGACCGGGCTCCGGGCGCTCGCCGCGGCAATGCGGGACGGCGAGATCAGCTCCGCCGAGCTGGTCGCGCGGGCCGTCGAACGCGCGCGAAACTCACAGGCAGTATTCATTTCCGTCAACCCGGGACTCGACAGCCTCGCGAAGGCCATCGACCGCGCCCGTGGTAGCGGTCAGCCGACGCCGCCGCTGGCCGGTATTCCGATCGCGCTCAAGGACCTGTTCGATGTCCGCAACGAAATCACCCTGGCGGGTTCCGTGGTGCTCAGGCACGACGCCAGGCCGGCAGCCGCCGACGCCGAGGTCGTGGCGCCGCTGCGCGACGCCGGGCTGCTGTTCCTCGGCCGCGCCAACATGACCGAGTTCGCGTTCTCGGGGATCGGCAAAAACCCGCATTACGGCACCCCGCTGTCGATCTGGGACCGCGCTACCGGCCGTCTGCCGGGCGGCTCTTCGTCGGGCAGCGGTGTCGCCGTCGGGGAGGGCATCGTCCCCGCCGCGCTGGGCTCGGATACCGCCGGATCCTGCCGGATCCCGGCCGCCTTCAACGGCGTGGTCGGCGTCAAGCCGAGCCACGGCCGGCATTCGCTCACGGGAATCTACCCGCTCTCGCCGACCCTCGACGCACCCGGGCCGCTGGCCGTCGACGTCGACAGCTGTTTTATCCTCGACCGCCTGATGAGCGGCGCCTCCGCGCCGGCCGATGCGCTGCCCGAGCTGCAATCCACGCAGCTTCGCGACGCGCGCTTCTTGCTGCCGCGGGCAAAGGTCATGGATGATCTCGACGACGAGGTCGGCAGTGCATTTGCGATTGCCCTGGAACGACTGGCGGCGGCTGGCGCGAAAATCGACGAGCAGCCGATGTCACTGCTCGACGAATGCGACGAGCTTTTCGTCGAGCGCCCGCTGGTCCCCTGGGAGGTCTGGAAGCACCACCGGGAGATGCTGCGCCGGCATCTCGACGAATACGATCCTTTCGTCGGCCTGCGCATGTCCGGCGGCGCCGAGATCGGTGAAGACGAGCAGCGTCGGCGGCTGGCCGAGCGTGGCCGGCTGGTCGAGAAATTCGGTCGGCAGTTCGCCAGGCTCGGCGCCGATGCACTGGTTTATCCGACCGTCGCCTGCGTCCCGCCCCCGATCGCCGCAACCGAGGACGACGAAAATGCACGCCGCATCAATATGCGCTGCCTGCGTAACACGGCCACCGTAAACTACTTCGACGGCTGCGCGATCAGCCTGCCCTGCCACCCACCGGGCGGCGCGCCGGTGGGCATTATGCTGTCCTCGGTGAATGGCGCCGACGACCACCTGTATCGGGTTGCGGCGGCGGTCGAGACTGCGCTCGCAAAACCCGACCGCAGTTGAAGGATTTGCCGTGCGCACCAGGAACGCGCATCGGCTGCACCAATAGAAATCAAATCGTCATAATCGGCGACTATATTTGCAAGCTCGGCCTGTCTTATTAGTATTACCTCAGTGTCCGCCAGCTCGAATCGGTGGACGCACCCAGAGAAAACGGAGGGTTCCGCCATGCATTGCTATCAATATCTCGCCGCGGTCAACGCGGTAGCAACTACCATCGAATCCTGCCCGGGCGCGGGCACGAAAATGCCTTACAGCGTGGTTGCCGACTGGATGGAAGAAAACGGCATCGAGCCGGAAGAAATCCTGCTGATATCGGGAGACGAAGTGCGCGCGATCGTCGAAAGCGTGATTCACCGGGACCAGCCGCACCTGCCGCACGCGGCCTGAGCGTTCCGATAACCGCCGCCGGGGCCACCCGGCGGCAAAGCCCGCCACTCGCCGCGGACCCGGCGTTATCGTGGTCAATGAAATCCGGAATATCCTTATCTTCTAGTTGACTCATATCAAAATGGGCCGGCAGATAGCCGTTAGGCTGTCATCTCAGAACAAAACACAGTGCCCTGATGCCCATACCGCCGCCATTTCGGGAAGACTTGATCGAACGCTACGACAGATCCGGTCCGCGCTATACCTCCTACCCCCCGGCAACGGAGTTCGACGGGCGAATCGACGAATCCAACTACCGCGAATGGGCCCGGCTCAGCAACGAGGAATTGATCCCCAGGTCGCTGTCGCTGTATTTCCACATCCCGTTTTGCAGCTCGATCTGCTACTACTGTGGATGCAACAAGATCATTACCAAACGCCGTGAAAAGGCCGAGCCCTACCTGCAGGACCTGTATCGGGAAATCGAGATCCAGGGGCGGCTTTTCGATCGCGACCGCGAAGTGCGCCAGTTGCACTGGGGAGGCGGCACGCCCGGATTCCTGACGCGTCGGCAATCGAGCGAGCTGATGGCAAAAATCGACCGGCATTTTCGCCTCGACCGCGCGGATTCCGGTGAATACGCAATCGAAATCGATCCACGGGAAATGCAGAACGGCGATATCAGGCATCTACGCGGGCTCGGTTTCAACCGCATCAGCATTGGCGTCCAGGATTTCGATCCGCGCGTACAACAGGCCGTCAACCGCGTACAGAGCGAGGCGGAAACCGCCGCGGTCATCGACGAAGCCAGGCTGTGCGGCATGCGATCGATCAATATCGACCTGATTTACGGCCTGCCGCATCAAAGCGTGGAGAGTTTCGTCGCCACCCTGGACAGGGTCATCGAACTCGATGCAGACCGTATCGCGATGTACAACTACGCCCACCTGCCACAGCGTTTTCCGCCGCAGCGGCGCATCCGCGAAGAAGACCTGCCCGTGCCGGGCGAAAAGCTCGACATAATGCGCGCGGCGATCGAGCGGCTATGCGAGGCGGGTTACCTGTATATCGGCATGGACCATTTCGCCAGGCCCCGCGACGATCTCGCCGAGGCGCAACGCCAGGGCAAGCTATTGCGCAACTTCCAGGGTTATTCGGCGATCGCCTGTTGCGATTCGATCGGCTTCGGGGTCTCGGCGATCAGTCACGTCGCCGACCACTACAGTCAGAATACGACCAGTCTCGAGCAGTACCACGAATACCTCGCGCAGAATCGGCTGCCGGTCGTCCGCGGCTACCATAGTAGCGAAGAGGACTTGCTGCGAAGCGCGATCATCCAGGACCTGGTGTGCCATTTCCGCGTCGACAGGCGCAAGATATCGCACGACTGGGGGATCGACTTCAGCAGGCACTTTGCCGACGAGCTCGAGCGCCTCGAGGCGATGCAGGAAGACGGGCTGATTCGGATCGACGAGGCGGAAATTCGCGTCCTCGAAGCCGGGCGCCTGCTGGTGCGCAACATCTGCATGGTTTTCGATCGTTTTCAACGGCTGCGGGGTTCCGGCAATAATTTTTCTCGAACCCTGTAATTGATCTGCGTCAATCGCAGCCCCTGGCTACCCCTTAGACTCGAAATCGACTCCTACTCTGGTTTCTACAGAGTCTTTTAGCCGACATCTCCCCGTCGGCTAATTTTTTTTAAGCCGCCCATCAATCCCGAAGCTCAAACCCGAGGTCATCGAGCGGCAGATCAGGCGTCTCTCAGAACAATGAAAAGCTTTGCTTATCATCGCGGCTGCTCCTTTTCGGAATTTACGATCTTGTCCTCGTCCATCAGGATACGGTGCGCCGGGCCCTCGAGATCGTCGAACTGTCCGTCGCGCACCGCCCATAGCAACAGCCACAAAATACCTCCGAGAAGGACTAGCGAAATCGGAATCAACAGGTAAATGATCTCCATCAGCGGGCAAGCCTCGAAGCATTCAAGACCACCACCAGGGAACTGACGGACATGCCCAGCGCGGCGAGCCAGGGCGCGACCAGTCCCAGCGCCGCGGCCGGGATCGCGCCGAAATTATAAACCAGTGCCCAGACCAGGTTCTGACGGACGATGCGCCGGGTCCGGGCGGCGATTTCGAAAATCCGCGTGACCGCCTCCAGCCGGCTCGACATCAGCACGATATCAGCGCTGCCGCGGGCCAGCGCGGTGGCACCGCCCATGGCTACCGAAACGTCGGCGCAGGCCAGCACCGGCGCGTCGTTGATACCGTCGCCGATCATCATTACCCGGGCACCGCGACCCTGCATCGCCTGCACCGCGGCCATCTTGTCGCCGGGAGCGAGCCCGGCGCGATAGTCGTCGATTCCGCACAGCCGCGCCGCCTTCGCGGCGGCCGCATCCCGGTCGCCGGTCATCAGCAGGACTTCGAGGCCGCGTTCGCGCAACGCTGCGACTACCGACCGGGCCTCGGCCCGCAGTTCGTCGCTGAACACGAACATCGCCATCGGCATCTCGGCGGTTGCCAGGAAAACCGCGCTAACCGCTTCGTGGGCAATCTCGTCCAGCCATTGCCGGGGTATTTTCGCCGCGGTAGCGGTAGCGATGAAATCGCTGCTGCCGATAAAGTATTCCCGCCCGTCGATGTGCGCGCGCAAACCGCCGCCGGAAACGCTTTCGGGCCGCAGGGCCGGTTTGCCGGAAGTTCCGGCCGCCCTGACCAGCGACCGAGCCAACGGGTGTTGCGAGTGCCTTTCCAGGCCTGCCGCCAGCCGCAGGCAGGCCTCGCGCTCGCAGCCAGGCGCGCATTCGATGCGTTCCAGCAAGGGTTCGCCGCGGGTCAGCGTACCGGTCTTGTCGAACACCACGTGGGTGATGCGCTGTGCCGTCTCCAGCGCCATCGCGCGCTTGACGAGCATGCCGAGGGCCTGCATGCGGCCGAGGGTCGCGCTGATCGCGGTCGGCGTCGCCAGCGACAGGGCACAGGGGCAGCTGACGATCAATACCGCGAGCGCGGTTTCGAACCAGCGGCCGGGTTGCCACAGCCACCAGTAAACCGCCACGCCCGCCACCGTCGCCAGCACGATGCCGACGAAACGCGCCGCGACACGGTCCGCGAGTCGCGCCAGCGGCGGCTTGTCGGCCAGCGCCCGCTCGACGCTGCGTTGGATCTCCGCAATGACCGTGTCGGCGCCGACCGCCGTGACGCTCACCCGCAAAGGATTGCTGCGATTGACACTGCCGCCGAACAGCCGCTCGCCGGGGCTTTTTTCCACCGGCATGCTTTCGCCGCTCAACAGCGATTCGTCGATCGCCGACGAGCCCTCGAGTATGGTTGCGTCGGCGGGTACGGTTTCTCCGGGGCGCACCAGCACGCGGTCGCCGACGGCCAGCGCGACGGCCGGCACGGCTTCCTCGACATCGCCGTTCGCGGTCAGCCGGTTGGCGACCATCGGCAGCGATTGCACCAGTCTTTCGATCGATACCGCGCTGCGATGCCGGGCCACGGATTCGAAGTAACGGCTGGCGGTCAGAAAGAAAACGAACATGACCACCGAATCGAAGTATACCTCGCCCCCCCCGCGCACGGTGGCCAGCAGGCTGCCCGCGAACGCGGCCCCGATGGCGATCGACACCGGCAGGTCCATGGCGATCCGGCGCTGCCTGAGATCGCGCCAGGCGGCGGTAAAAAAAGGTGCCGCCGAGTAAAGCACCACCGGTAACGTGAGGCACAATCCCAGCCAGCGGAAAAATTGCTCGAATTCGCGTTCCATGCCGCTCCAGGCACCCGCGTACAGACTGATCGACAGCATCATCACCTGCATGCCGAACAGCCCGGCGACCGCCAGCCGGCGCTGCAGCGAGCGCCGCTCGCGGCGATGCGCCGCCTGTTGCAGTTCGGCGTTGCAAGGCATGGCCCGATAGCCGATAGCCTCGATTTCCCGAAGGATTTCGCTGAGCCTGGTCTGCCGGTCATTCCAGCGTAACAGCGCATGCTGGGTGGCGTAATTGACCCGCAGGTCGACCACCCCCGGCAGGTCGCCGAGATGTTTCTCGATCAGCCAGATACAGGCAGCGCAGCTGATGCCCTCGAGAATCAGGCTGACCTCGCGGGTTTCGTCGTCTAGCTCGTGCACGAACCGACGCTGGATTTCGGGCAGGTCGTAGACCGCGACATCGCCGCTGTCGCGGCGCTCGACGCCCGGCGTGTGGCCGCTCCTGACGCGGTAGAAATTGTCGTGTCCCGAACCCACGATAGCCTCGGCGACGGCCTGGCAACCGGGACAGCACATCGGCCGGTCGACGCCGTCGATGCGCGCCGTCAGCCGCCGGCCCGCGGGAACCGGCTGGCCGCAATGGAAACAGTTTCCCGCGCGGTCGACATCGGATTCACCGTGTTGGTCGGGGAACGCTCCAGTAAATGCCATTCGAGTAAATCCGCCAGTCGGGAAAATTGCGCCTACTTAAGAATGATCGTGCGCAGATTGCAATTTCTAATACTAACTTGTTTGACCTGAATCAATATACAATTTGACGCCATGGTAATATCTTGTCATCAAAATAATACGGGCTGCCATGTTTATCCAGCATATCGTCGGGTTATTCACCGATCCTGCGCGTGAATGGGCAAAAATTCGCGATCAATACAAAACTACCCAGCGCACCGGTATCGGCCAGGTCTTCCTGCTGGCCGCGATTCCGGCGCTGTCAGGGTATATCGGAACCACCCAGGTCGGCTGGCGCATCGGCGTCGGCGACCCGATCCGCATCACCGGCGAATCCGCGGTCTCGATCGCGATCATCTACTACCTGGCGCTGATCGTCGGCGTGCTGACGATCGGCTGGGTGATCCACCTGCTCGGCAAGGCCTACGAGGTCGAGAAACCGCTGCCGCTATGTATCTCGCTGGCAACCTATACGGCCACCCCGTTGTTCCTGATCGGCATCATGGAGGTCTATCCGGTGTTGTGGCTCAACATGCTGCTGGGACTGCCGGCGCTTGCCTATACCGTCTACCTGCTGTACTCGGGTTTGCCGATCATGATGGAAATCCCGGCGGAGCGAGGGTTCCTGTACTCGTCCGCGATACTCGCCGTCGGCCTGATCGCACTGGTGGCCTTGCTGGCGATGACCGCGCTGCTCTGGGGCATGGGCCTGCAGCCGGTATTTACCAACTGAATTCCCGTTAGCCCGGGCTTTATCCGTTTGCTGCGTTTCAGACATCCGAGGAAGTACTAGATGAATAATTCCGAAACCTACAATTACAAGGTTGTACGGCAGTTCGCGATCATGACCATCGTCTGGGGGCTCGTGGGCATGTCGGTCGGCGTGCTGATCGCCGCGCAACTCGCCTGGCCGGCGCTCAATTTCGATATTCCGTGGTTGACTTTCAGCCGCCTGCGGCCGCTGCACACCAACGCGGTAATCTTCGCCTTCGGCGGCTGTGCGCTGTTCTCCTGCTCCTACTACGTGGTGCAGCACACCTGCCACGCGCGGCTCGCGTTTCCGACGCTGGCGGGATTTACCTTCTGGGGCTGGCAGCTGGTGATCCTGCTGGCGGCGATCACGCTGCCGCTCGGAATTACCACCAGCAAGGAATACGCCGAACTGGAATGGCCCATCGACGTGCTGATCACGCTGGTCTGGGTCAGTTATGCGCTAGTCTTTTTCGGTACCATCGTGAAACGCAAGATCCGTCACATCTATGTCGCCAACTGGTTCTTCGGCGCCTTCATCATCACCGTCGCGGTACTGCACGTGTTCAATAGCGCGGCGCTGCCGGTGAGTTTCTGGAAATCCTATTCGGCCTACGCCGGGGTGCAGGACGCGATGGTGCAATGGTGGTATGGGCACAACGCGGTGGGCTTCTTCCTGACCGCCGGTTTCCTCGGCATCATGTACTACTTCGTGCCCAAGCAGGCCGGCCGTCCGATCTATTCGTATCGCCTGTCGGTAGTGCATTTCTGGGCGCTGATATTCACTTACATCTGGGCCGGTCCGCACCATCTGCACTACACCGCGCTGCCGGACTGGGCGCAGTCACTCGGCATGGTCATGTCGCTGATCCTGCTGGCGCCGTCCTGGGGCGGCATGATCAACGGCATCATGACGCTGTCGGGCGCCTGGCACAAGCTGCGTACCGATCCGGTTTTGCGGCTGCTGATCGTATCGATTTCGTTTTACGGCATGTCGACCTTCGAAGGCCCGATGATGTCGATCAAGACGGTCAACGCGCTGTCGCATTACACCGACTGGACTATCGGTCACGTGCACTCGG
>Ga0209919_1000201_pt1 | contig 30850 bp, 27 predicted proteins | sample SalPon2A_C_D2_MG_FD_185721 | JGI IMG/M metagenome (GOLD analysis project Ga0209919, IMG submission 185721) | Soil microbial communities from South San Francisco under conditions of wetland restoration - Salt Pond MetaG R2A_C_D2_MG (SPAdes)... | ecosystem: Environmental > Terrestrial > Soil >... | reverse complement strand
TGCGGCGGTGCCGGTTTGGTGATTACTCATACACCTGCATAATAGCAACAGGGTCAAACAACCGAACTATCGTCTTGAAGTGTATCTACACGACCACCGATACCGCCTTGCTCGAGTACGTGCGCAGCGTGCTAGACAAGCGGGGCATCGGCGTCTACGTGCGCAGCCCGACCAATTCCGGACTGGTGGCGGGGGAGTTGACGCCGGCTGTCGCGCGGCCCGAGTTATGGGTCGTGGCCGAGGAAGACTATGCTGCCGCCGAGCGGCTTATCGCCAGCACGCTGGAGAGCCTGCAACCGGTGTCCACCGAGCCCTGGGTGTGCCCCAAGTGCGGGGAGCACCTCGAGGCGCAGTTCGAGGTGTGCTGGAACTGCGGGCAGCCGCGGGATTTGAAGGAAGACTAGGCGCGGCGGATCCGATTGCGATGGATTTCGACTGGATTCCGGCCTTCGCCGGAATGACGGCGTTTGGGCGAAGCCCCCTGCCTGCGTGGAGGGAGGGGGCTTCTTCGGGCGTTGATCGCGGCCGGGACGACCGCTCCTACTGCTTGTCCTTGGGGATGTTCTCCAGCAGCGGCCTGATGAGGTCGATCGGCAGCGGGAACAGGATGGTGTTCGACTTGCCGGGCGAGGCGACCTCGGTGAGCGTCTGCAGGTAACGCAGCTGGATGGCCTGCGGCTGCGTGGCCAGTTTGTTGGCGGCCTGGGTGAGTTTCTCCGAGGCCTGCAGTTCGCCCTCGGCGTTGATGATCTTGGCGCGGCGCGTCCGCTCGGCCTCGGCCTGGCGGGCGATGGCGCGCACCATGTTTTCATCGAGCTCGATCTGCTTGATCTCGACGTTGGTGACCTTGATGCCCCAGGCATCGGTCTGTTCGTCGAGGATCTCCTGGATATCGGCATTGAGCTTGTCGCGCTCGGCGAGCATGTCGTCGAGCTCGTGCTGGCCGAGGACCGAACGCAGGGTGGTCTGCGCGAGCTGGCTGGTGGCGCCGAACGGATCGGCGACCTGGATGATGGCGCGCTCCGGGTCGACGATGCGGAAATAGATCACGGCGTTGACCTTGGCGGAGACGTTGTCGCGCGAGATAACGTCCTGGGGCGGCACGTCCATCACGATCACGCGCAGGTCCACCCGGGTCATCTGCTGGATGACCGGCACCACGATGATCAGGCCCGGGCCCTTCACGGCCTGGAACTTGCCGAGCAGGAAGATCACGCCGCGTTCGTATTCCTTGAGGATCTTGATAGCGCTGAGTATGACCAGCACGACGATCGCGACGGCAACGAGAATGGGAATCAACATGTCTTTACTCCTACGCGTGTGAGCCGGTCTTGCCGGAAGCGGCCTGCGGTGTCACCGAAAGTACCAGGCCGTCGATGGAGTCGACGATAACATGGTCGCCCTTCCTGACTGGCACGCGGGTCACTGCGCTCCAGCGCTCGCCCTCGATGCGTACGGGGCCCTTCGAATCAAAATCGGCCAGCGCGACGGCGGTGCGTCCGAGCATGTGCTCGAGCCCGCTCACCACCGGTCTTCGCCGCATGCGCACGACAAAAAAGAGCAGGCCGAGGATCACGACACTGGCCGCGGCGGCGATGCTGCCGATGTAGATGCGGGGCAGGGTATAGCCGGGGGCGTGGGTGTCCATGAGTATGATCGAACCGAAGACGAAAGAGACGATGCCGCCGATGCCGAGGGTGCCGTAACTGGTCACGAAGGCCTCGGAGACGAACAGGATCACGCCGAGCACGATCAACGCCAGCCCGGCGTAGTTCACCGGCAGGATATGGAAGGCGAACAGGGCCAGGATGAGACTGATCGCGCCCACCGTACCGGGCAGGATGAAGCCGGGGTGCAGCCCTTCCATCAACAGACCGAACAGACCGATGATGAACAGCAGGTAGGCCACCGTCGGGTTGGTGATCACGGTCAGCAACTGTTCGCGCCAGTCCTGTTCCTGCACCTTGAGAGTGACGCCCCGGGTATCGAGCTTTACCTTGCCCTGCGCTGTCGGGATCTCGACGCCGTCGAGGGCGGCGAGCAGGGTTTGGGGATCGGAAGACACGTTGTCGATGACGTGTTTCGCCAGCGCATCCCTCGCGGTAATGCTCTCTCCGTCGCGCACGGCCCTGGCGGCCCAGTCCGCGTTGCGGTCGTGCAGTTGGGCGAGGCTGGTGATGTAGGCGACGGCATCGTTCAGTACCTTCTTGCCTTCCGCCGTTTTCGGCTGGGCGGGCGTGTCGCTGCCGCCGCCCGGGTTGAGCGCCACCGGCGTTGCCGCGCCGACGTTGGTGCCGGGCGCCATCGAGGCGTAGCCGCAGGCATAGAGGATGTAGGTCCCGGCGCTGGCCGCGCGCGCGCCTTCCGGCCCGACCCAGCAGGCGACGGGCACGGGGGAGGCGAGGATATCCTTGATGATGGTGCGCATCGAATCGGAGAGCCCGCCCGGCGTGTCCAGGCGAATCAGGACAAGCGGTGCGCGATCCTTGGCCGCCTGGCGTAACCCGCGCTTGACGTAACTCGCCATCGGCGGGCCGATCGGCCCCGAGATGGCGATTTCCGGTGCCGTGCCGGCAGCCATGCCCGGGCCGGCCGTCGCGAGCAGGGCCAATGCGGCCAGCGTGCGCCGTACAATAGGGGTCATGCAAAAGAGCCGATAGTGACCACAACATGCATCAGAACAGAACCGGAGACGGGACGCAAGTGCCGCGAATCGGGGTGACGGTAATCACCACCGGGGGGACTATCGACAAGGTCTATTTCGATGCGCTCAGCCATTACGAAGTGGGCACGCCCGTGGTGACGGGAATGCTGACCGAGGCGGGCGTCGAAGTGCCCTACACGGTGCAGTCGCTGATGCAAAAGGACAGCCTGGAACTCACCAGCGAGGACCGGCAGGCGATTCGCCAGGCCGTGGAGAAGGCTCCGACGGCCGGGGTGCTGGTGACACACGGGACCGACACCATGGTGGATACCGCGAAGGCACTGTTCGGGATCGAAGGCAAGACGATCGTGTTGACCGGTGCGCTCAAGCCGGCGCGTTTCAAGGATACCGACGCGCAGTTCAATGTGGCGGCGGCATTCGTGGCGGTGCAGGTCCTGCCTGCCGGGGTGTGGATCGTGATGAACGGGCGGGTGTTCGACCCGGAACACGTGCGCAAGAACCGCGACGCCAACCGTTTCGAGTGGACCTGATATTAGAGAGATCTCTCGCAGAGACGCAAAGACCGCAAAGGTTGTAGGAGCGGCTTCAGCCGCGATAGGGAGCGCCGGCGTTCCGCCGGCTTTTGTTTCTTGGCCCTCCCGGCGGGGTGACTTTTGTTTCGCCAAAAGTCACGAAAAGCATCGTGCCGGGCGCTCGCGGCCCCAAGGCCGGTGGCCTTGGGGCTTCCCTGCGATGCTCGCCCGCAACGGGCCGGTCGGCAACTCGGCTTTTGCCCTATATGGCAAAAACCTCAAACACGCCTCCCTGTTCCCCCGTTGCGTGCTCCGCTTCTCGGCGCGGACGAACGGCACACCCGGAGAGAGTGTAGGAGCGGGCCATGCCCGCGACTGATTTATTGGATCCCCCTTCCTTGCTGCGTAAGCAAGGGGGAGAGTCATGTCTGTTCTCTGCGCCTCTGCGGGAACATCTCTTCTTCGTAGCGGTCGTTGCGAGAGCTATCCCCGAGAGGGCCGGCGATCAACCGAGGTCGAACTTGATCCCCTGCGCGAGCGGCAGTTCGCTGGACCAGTTGATCGTGGTGGTCTGGCGGCGCATGTACTGCTTCCAGGCATCGGAACCGGATTCGCGCCCGCCGCCCGTTTCCTTCTCGCCGCCGAACGCGCCGCCGATCTCCGCGCCCGAGGTGCCGATGTTGACGTTGGCGATGCCGCAGTCGCTGCCGTGCGCGGAGAGGAAATTCTCGGCATGGCGCAGGTTCATGGTGAAGATCGCCGAGGACAGGCCCTGTGGCACGGCATTGTGCATGGCCAGCGCCTCGTCCAGGTCCTTGTAGGTCATGACGTAGAGGATCGGCGCGAAGGTTTCCTCGAGTACCACGCCCTCGTGGGCGGGCATGCGAATGATGGCGGGCTCGACGTAGTGGCCCTTGCCGTCGATCACCTTGCCGCCGGTCAGCAGCTTGCCGCCTTCCTTTTGCGCACGGGCGACGGCATCCTGGTAGCGCTTGACGGCGTTGGCGTCGCACAGCGGGCCCATGAGCACGCCGGCGTCCAGCGGATCGCCGATGCTGACCTGCTTGTAGGCATGGACCAGGGTGTCGCACAGGTCGTCGGCGATCGATTCGTGCACGATCAGGCGCCGGGTGCTGGTGCAGCGTTGCCCGGCGGTGCCCACGGCACCGAACACGATGGCGGGCACGGCGAGCTTGAGGTCGGCCGTCTCGTCGACGATCAGGCCGTTGTTGCCGCCCAGCTCGAGCAGGGCGCGTCCCATGCGCTTGGCAACGATCTCGTTCACCATCTTGCCGATGTGGCAGGACCCGGTGAACGACATCAGGCGGGCGCGCTCGTCGGCATAGAAGCGCTGGGCCAACTCGGTGCCGCCCTCAGTGAAGAAGCTGAAAACTGGTGGAAAATCATGGCCTTCCAGCGTTTTATTAACAAGTTTCTGAACTGCGATCGCGCACAGGGCGCCCTTCGGGGAGGGCTTCCACACCGTGGCGTTGCCACAGATGGCGGAGAGCATCGCGTTCCAGGCCCACACCGCGACCGGGAAGTTGAAGGCGGTGGCCACGCCGACCACGCCGTAGGGGTGCCACTGTTCGTACATGCGGTGGCCGGGCCGCTCCGAATGCATCGTCTTGCCGTAGAGCATGCGCGACTGGCCCAGGGCAAAGTCGGCGATATCGATCATTTCCTGCACCTCGCCGTCGCCCTCGGGCTTGATCTTGCCCATTTCCAGCGACACCAGGCTGCCCAGCGCGTCCTTGTTCGCGCGCAGCGCGTCGCCGATCAGGCGCACGGCCTCGCCACGTTGCGGCGCCGGCACCTCGCGCCAGGCGAGGGCGGCGGCCTCGGCGTCTTTCATGAGCTGCTCGTATTCCCTGGACGAGGCCCCGCGGATCTCGGCGATCGGCTCGCCGGTGGCCGGGTTCATCGATTCGAACGTCTTGCCTTCTCCGCCCCAGCCGAGCGAGGCACTCCAGATGCCGGAGTTGACGGCTTCGAGGTCCAGGGCTTTGAGAATCTGAGCAGCGTTGGCAGGCATGACGGTCTCCGTAATCGAATAAAGGTTCCATTCGCCGCCGACAGTCGCCGGCGACGCGCAAAAAGTGTTGGTAATCCATATATTGTGCCATTTTTGGGCTAATCAACCCAATCTCCGGCCGCGTGCGGTACCGCAACACAGGGTGATTCACGGCGCTCGGCGACCCGGAAACGGGTCCGGGCGGTACAATTACACCGGCTTATGAAGCGCAGGACACAGGTGCCGCAGAACCCCTCCACGCCAGGCCGGCGCGACGGCCGTTACCCGGCCGAGCATACCTCGCCGTGGTTTTTCATCGTGCTGGCTTCGGCCACGGTGCTGTTCATCGTGGCCGGCATCTTCGGGTTCGAACCCGTGACCCGTTTCCTGCGCTGGCTGGCGGTGGTGCTGTGAACGCCGCGGCCATGCGCGTCGGGCAGGGTTTCGACGCCCACCGTTTCGGTGACGGCGACCATGTCATGCTCGGCGGCGTACGCGTGCCGCACGACCGTGGCGTGGTGGCGCATTCCGACGGCGACGTGATATTGCACGCCGTGGCCGACGCACTGCTCGGCGCGGCGGGCCTGGGCGATATCGGGCACTTCTTCCCCGATGACGACGCGCAATGGGCCGGCGCCGACAGCGGGGACCTGCTCGCACGGGTGGTCAGGGCCGTCGCCGATTCGGGATGGAAACCGATGAATGTGGATTGCACCCTCGTCGCCGAGCGCCCCCGGGTGGCGACGCACGTGGCCGCGATGCGCGAACGCATGGCCGGTTTGCTGGAGCTCGGCGTCGACGCCGTGAGCGTGAAGGCCACCACCGCCGAACGCATGGGCTTTATCGGCCGCGAAGAAGGCCTGGCCGCTTTCGCCACGGCATTGCTTTCGCGCGCGTGAGCGAAGAAGACATCCAATGGCCGGCGGCGTATCCCGCACTTGGCTTGAGCGCGGTGCTCAAGGCGCGTCCGGAGGATTTCGAGGTCGAGGAGATACTCGGCTTCGAACCCGACGGTGAGGGCGAACACCTGCTGGTGCAGGTGGAAAAGCGCGGACTGGATACATCGGAGGTGGCCAAATTGCTGGCGGTCCATCTGGAAATCGCCCCGCGGGCGGTGTCCTGGGCCGGGCGCAAGGATCGCCATGCCGTCACCCGCCAGTATTTCAGCGTGCAATGGTCGCAGCCCGAAACGCCCGATCTGACGCCGCTGAACGGCGACAAGCTGCACATACTCGAGGTCCTGCGCCACCGCCGCAAGCTGCGGCCCGGATTCAACCGCGGCAATCGCTTCCGCCTGCGCCTGACCGGCGTGAAGGGGGATACCGGCGCCGTCGACGAGCGCCTGGCCCTGATTGCAGCACGCGGCGTGCCCAATTACTTCGGCCGCCAGCGCTTCGGCCGCGATGCGCAAAACATCCAGGCCGCACGCGACATGCTGGCCCGGGGCAACCTGCGCCGGGTGCCCCACGGCCGTCGTTCGTTGTGGCTTTCCGCGGCACGCAGCTACCTGTTCAATACCGTGCTGGCGGCGCGCGTCCGGGCCGATAACTGGGACCGGTTGTTGCCGGGCGAGTTGGTGATGCTCGAGGGCAGCCGCAGCTTTTTCCTGGCGGAGGCCATTAACGCGGATCTGGAGAAGCGCCTGCGGGAACACGACGTGTCGCCCTCCGGCCCCTTGCCGGGCCTGGTCAGGAAGGGTGCACCGGTCGGCGAGGCCCTGGCCTTCGAGCAGGCCGCCTTGCGCGAGGAGGCGGACATGCTGGACGGGCTGATCAAGGCCGGGGTGCTCGCCGCGCGGCGGGCGCTGAGACTGGTGCCGAAAAACCTGCACTGGCGATGGGAGGACGAGGCGACGCTGGCGCTCGATTTCGAGCTTCCCACCGGCGCCTATGCCACGATCGTCGTCGCCGAGCTGGCCGACCCGGGCGCCGGAAACTGATATCCGGCAAGGCCTGAAAAAAACACTGGCCTAATGGCCCAAACAGGCCTAGACTGCATATCCAACAGCCACGACACCATATGGAGCAGGCAGTGAAGCACTTCGGATATGGGCTGGTTGCATTGATTTTCTTGGGGTTGGGTTCGGGAGTCGCCTGGGGAGGCGAATCGGCACAGGGAGCAGGGCAACGGGCCAGGGTACTGGCCCAGGGAAAGTATCTGGTCACGCGGGCGGCGCCCTGCGCGGACTGCCATTCGCCACGCGGCGTGAAGGGCCAGTACATGCCGGGCGAGGACTTGCAGGGCGCGCCCATCGGCTTCAAGCCGATTCACCCGGTCCCGGGCTGGGCGGACGCCGCGCCGTCCATCGCGGGGCTGCCGGTGGGCTGGTCGTTCGTGCAGACCGTGCATTTCCTGGAAACGGGAACAAGACCTGACGGCAGCCAGGCGAACCCGCCTATGCCGCCGTTCCGATTCAATGCCCACGATGCCCGTGCGATTGCGACCTACCTGCAATCGCTGCCGCACCCGGGCGAGGGCGCGCACTGAGCCCGGCCGCCTGTTCAGTTAAGGTGTACGGTCAGGACGACACCTGCACCTGACATGCTGATAGTGACGCACGAGGCCTGCCTGGGCCACGACCCGGGAAGACTGCACCCGGAATCGCCTGATCGCCTGCGCGCGGTCCGGGCGGGCATCGACGATTTCATGGCGGAGCGGGACATTGCCGTTCACGAGGCGCCACGCGTCACCCGCCGGGCGTTGTTGCGGGTACACGATGCCGCTTATCTCGACCGCCTCGAGCATATCTTTCCGTCCGAACGCACGGTCCAGCTCGATCCCGACACCCTGGTGTCGCCCGGTTCCCGCGAAGCCGTTTACCGGGGAGCGGGCGCGGTGGAGTACGCCGTCGAACGCGTACTGTCCGGGGCCGACAAGCGGGTATTCTGCGCCGTGCGCCCGCCGGGTCATCATGCCGAGCCCGGCCGGGCGATGGGATTCTGCCTGTTCAACAATATCGGCATCGGGGTGGCCGCCGCACTCGAAGCCGGTGTGCAGCGCGTGGCCATCGTGGACTTCGACGTGCATCACGGCAACGGCACCGAGGCGATGTTCGCGGGCAACGACCGTGTCTTGCTCTGTTCCCTGTTCCAGCACCCGCTGTACCCGGAGTCCGGACTCGACCCCGCGGACAATTGCGTCTTCGTCCCGCTGGATGCCGGCACCAACGGAGCGGTGTACCGCCAGGTTTTTGCTGCGCAGGTGGAACCCGCGCTCGCGCGTTTCGCCCCGGAGCTGGTTTTCGTCTCGGCGGGGTTCGATGCGCATGCAGGTGATCCGCTGGCCGGCCTGCAACTGGAGGACGAGGACTATGTCTGGTTGACGGAACGCATCGTGGCCCAGGCCGAACGCAGCGCCGGCGGGCGCATCATTTCGCTGCTGGAGGGCGGTTATAACCTGGACGCGCTGCGCAGTGCCACGCGGGCGCACCTCGGGGCACTGAACGATCAGCCGGGCGTGGCCAGCGCGTCGGGGTAGGGCTCCAGGTACACCTGCCTGTCGACGAAACCGTCGGGATGGCGGCGGAAGTGATGGCGCAGCAGCACGCGTACCGCTACCCAGGGGAGTTGCCCCGCGCGGAAGTTCTCGATCGCGTTCACCAATTCCTCGCGATCGCTGCGGTCGAGGGACTCGCGCAGGTAGCCGAGCAGGTGCTGCAGCACGTTGACGTGACGTGAGACGCGGGCCGGACGGGACAGGGCGGCCATGACTGCGTCGCGGTAGGCCGCCACGAGCGGTTGTAGAGGCTCGCACCCGGCCCGGGCCACGAGTTGGCCCAGGCGCTTGTAGGCGGCGGCATTGTGCGCGAGCAGCAGGTATTTGTGGTCGGTGTGGAAGCTCACCAGGGCGCGTGCCGTTGCTTCCTGCTCGAACAGCGCACGCAACAGGCGATCGAGCGTAAACACGCGGATCAGGAAATTGTCGCGGAGACCGGCGTCGTTCAGGCGGCCTTCCTCTTCCACCGGCAGCCAGGGCAGGGCGGCGGTAATGGCGTCCGCGTACAACCCGCGCGCTTTCCCGGGGGTCCGTTTGCCGTCGGCGTCGTAGACCGTGACCCGGTGCAGGCCGCAGCTGGGCGACTTCGACTTGAACACATAGCCCCGCAGGTCGCTTAGCGCATCAGCCTGTTCCGTGCCGTAGTGGCGGAGGCGCTCGCCCACCGCGTGGCCGCTGCGCACGCCGTGTGCATCCATTTCGCCGCTGGTGCGTACAAGGTGTATGGGTTCGCGCGGAGTGCCGAGGCCGATGGCCATTTCCGGGCAACGCGGGACAAACTCGACGAATTGGGCCAGGCGATCGGTCAGGAAACGGTCCCGTTTGTGACCGGTGTCGAAGCGCACGGCTTCGCCGAGCAGGCAACTGCTTACGCCGACACGGGGGCGCATGGGAACCCGGGACCATGGACGAGGTACGACATGGGGCTCAGCTTAAGACATCCGGACCATCTTATACAATACTTGTACAAAAGGCTGCTATCCTATGGGGACGATCCTGACATTTACCCGAGACTCGATTCGTGCGCATAGCCATAGTGGGAAGCGGAATCGCCGGCCTGGGGGTGGCCTGGGCATTGTCCCGGCAGCACGAGGTGGTGGTCTTCGAGCGCGAGGCGCAGCCGGGCGGTCATGCGCATACCGTCGAGGTGGATACCGGGGACGGGGCATTGGCACTCGATACCGGTTTCGTGGTCTACAACGAACTCAACTACCCCGAGCTCACGCGTCTGTTCAATACACTCGGCATGGAAAGCCAGCCGTCCGACATGTCGTTTTCGGTGTACTGGAACGCCCGCGGCCGGGTGCTGGAATGGGCCGGGGGTAACGGGGCAGCCGGCCTGTTCGCGCAGAAGCAGCGACTGGCCGACGTAAGGCACTGGCGTCTGCTCACCGATATCGTGCGCTTCAACCGCATCGCCCGGGCGGCCCTGGACGACGGCACACGACACGGCACCCTGGGGGAATTCCTGCGTGCAAACGGCTTTACACGGGCGCTGGCCTGGCACTACCTGATCCCCATGACGGCAGCCATCTGGTCGTGCCCGCCGCAACTCATGCTGGAAACACCGGCGAACACGATTCTGCGCTTTCTCGCCAACCACGGCTTGCTGAACCTGCGCGGACGCCCCCGATGGCGGAGCGTCAAGGGCGGCAGTACCCGCTATGTCAGCCGATTGCTGGCGGCAAGCGGGGCCCGCGTCAGGCTCGCCACACCGGTGATCCGGATTACGCGCGAAGCGTGCGGCGTCATGATCGAATCGGCCTGCGGCCGGGAACGGTTCGATGCCTGTGTGCTGGCGTCCCATGCCGATGAATCGCTCGCCCTGATCGGCGATGCCGATAGCGAGGAGCACAACATACTCGGGTCTTTCTGCTTCAGCGCCAACGACGCTTACCTGCACAGCGACGAAACCCTGATGCCGGCCTCGCGCAGCGCCTGGGCATCGTGGAACGTACGCATGAACGGCAGGCAAAACCCGCGGGCCAGTGTCTCGGTGACCTACTGGCTCAACCGTCTGCAGCGCCTGGCTGTGCCCGGGCATTATTTCGTCACGCTCAACCCGGAGCGTCCGCCGCGCGGGGCGATTACCCGGATCGGGTATACGCATCCCGTGCTCGATACGGTCGCGGTGGACGCACAGCGCAAGCTGCCGGGCATCCAGGGGCGGGGCGGGTTGTATTACGCCGGCGCGTGGACCCGTTACGGTTTCCACGAGGATGGACTGGCATCGGGACTGGACGCGGCGCGTGCGATCGAGAACGATCTTGCCTGCGACAAGGTGCGGGAGGCAGCACCGTGACGGCCGGCCTCGGTGCGCCCCGCCTGTACAGGACAACGGTCATGCATACCCGCCATGGTGCGAAGTCCTACCGTTTCCGTCACCGCACATTTCGCCTGCTGCTCGACGTCGACCGCCTGGACGAAACGGCACGACTGGTGCGCGGACTGGCCCACAACCGGGCGGCCCCGGTCAGCGTCCACGATCGCGATTTCGGCCCCCGCGACGGCTCGCCGCTGAGGCCCTGGATCGATGGCGTACTCGCCGACACCGGTTTCGCAACGCCACCCGCGCGGGTGCTTTTACTGTGCTATCCACGCCTTTTCGGCTACCAGTTCAACCCGCTTTCGCTGTGGTTTTGCGAGGACGCCACGGGTGCCGTCACGGCCGTGCTCTGCGAGGTGCACAGTACTTTCGGCGAATCCCATGGCTATCTGCTGCACCGGGACGGGCGTGCCTTCGAGACCGACGTGCGGGGTGAACACGCCAAGGCTTTCCATGTGTCGCCTTTCATCGACATGCATGCACGGTACCGTTTCAACATCCGGGCGGACGACCACACGTTGCGCATCGGCATCCGTGAAACCGATGTCAATGGAGACACGCTGCTGGTTGCCTCGGAGCGGGGCAGTGGCCGGGCATTGAGCGCCGGCACGTTGTGCGCGGCTTGTGCCTCGATGCCGCTGATGGGCTTTCGTATCGTCGCCATGATCCACTGGCACGGTTTCAAGCTGTGGCTGCGCGGCGCCCCCTGGTGGCACAAACCGACGCCCCCCGACCGGGAGATCAGTTCATGACGCCCGTCTGGGCCCGTCCCCTGGAGCATCGTTTCGCGCGCATTCGCCGCGGGGCACTGCGCGTGACCGCCCCGGGTTACACGGCGCGTTTCACCGGGGGCGAGCCCGGCCCGGCAGCGGAGCTGGTCATCCATCATCCGGTGGCCCTGATCCGGCGTCTCGCCCTGGGCGGCGCCCTGGGGTTCGGCGAGGCCTACCTGGCGCAGGCCTGGGATACGCCCGACCTGTTCGCGCTGCTCGAAGTCCTGTCGCTCAACCAGTCCGAGATGCATCCGCGCGCGCTGGTGACGCCCGGCCGGCTGTTCGCCCGGCTGCGACACCTGCTGCGGCCCAACACGCGCAACGGCGCGCGCCGCAATATCGAGGCGCACTATGACCTGGGCAATGATTTTTACCGGCTCTGGCTCGACGAGACGCTGACCTATTCCTGCGCGTTCTTCGACGGTTTCGAGCGCGAGCTTGCGACGGCCCAGCGCGAGAAGTACGGCAGGGCACTGGATCGGCTCGACGCCCGGCCCGGGCAGGCGGTGCTCGAGATCGGCTCCGGGTGGGGCGGTTGTGCGCTGGAAGGCATCCTGCGCCGGCTCGACTGGACCGGGATCACGTTGTCGCCGTCCCAGATCGAGGTGGCCAGATCCCGCCTCCACCACGCGCGCGGGGAGGGCAGCGCTCGGTTCGAGTTGCGCGATTTTCGCGACGTCGCCGGCCGCTTCGATCACATCGTTTCACTGGAGATGCTGGAAGCGGTAGGTGAACCGTTGTGGTGCAGCTACTTCGACAGTGTGTCGCGACTCCTTGCCCCGGAAGGGCGCATGGCGCTGCAGGTCATCGTGATCGGCGAACCGCATTTCGAGCGCTACCGTCGTGGCGCCGACTTCATACAGCGCTACGTCTTCCCGGGCGGCATGCTGCCCAGCGTCAAGGTGCTGGAACACAAGGCTGCACGCGCCGGGCTGGCGGTGAACGACCCCTCTTTCCATGCGATCGATTATGCCCGTACGCTCAAGGCCTGGGACGACAACGTCACGGCCCGGGAAGGTTCGATACGCGAGTTGGGATTCGATCTCCGCTTCCTGCGCCTGTGGCATTTCTACCTGGCCTATTGCGCGGCCGGGTTCAAGAGCGGGCGCATCGATCTCCTGCAGGCCACCGTCCGCCACGCCTGATCCGTGGATTACACGAAATCGGTTTTAACCACCGAGAACACAGAGAGCAGAGAGACGGTCCGAACAGGCAGTCTGACGTGCTTCCTGCATCTGCATCGCATCACTTGAATTACTGACGCCTCGGATTATTCATTGTTGCATGGGAGATGAGGTTTACCCGACTGCTGCGTCGGCGTGGAGATTTCTGTCTCTGTGTTCTCTGTGGTAAATGGTTTTCCCTCTTCCGGGACGTGTTGACGGACGCTAAGCGGCTCGGTTTTTCTGGCGGGGCAACAGGCGGCGGGCGAGCCTGAGCCAGAGACCGTTGGGCAGGCAGCGGGCAACCTTGAGCATCCAGGCCATCCGGAGCGGGAAGGCGATCTCGAATTTTCGTCCGCGCAGTCCGCGCAGGATGATCGCGACGGCCTTGTCCGTGTCCATGATCAGGGGCATGGGGAAGCGGTTCTGCTCGGTCATCGGTGTGCGCACGAAACCGGGGCTGATCAGACGCAGGCGAATCCCCTTGCGGGCCAGGGTCGGCGCCAGCGATTCGGCCATATTGAGCAGCGCCGCCTTGGAGGCGCCGTAAGGCGCGGCCTCGGGCAGCCCGCGGTAGGCGGAGAGGCTGCCCATGAGGCAGATTTCCCCCGCACCGCGGCTGCTCATGGAGGGCAGCAGGGCTTCCAGGCAGCGGGCGACGCCCACCACGTTCACATCGAATACCCGCCGGTAACCCTCGGCCGAGAGGTGCGTGCTGCGCTGGGGATCGTAAATCCCGGCGTTGAGGATCGCGTGATGGACGGGGCCGTGATCGGCCTCGATCCGGTTCACGACATCCTGCAGGGCCGCGCCGTCGGTGACGTCGGCGGGGTAGGGGTGGATGGCGCCCGGCAGGGCTTCGGCTTCCCGCGCGATATTGATCAGGGCTTCGCTACTGCGCGCCGAGACGGCGACATCCTCGCCCGCACGCGCCAGCGCGATCGCGAGGGCGCGGCCGATGCCGCTGCTTGCCCCCGTAATCCAGTACAGTTCGACCGTTTCCCCGTGCGGCATATCCTCTTGGCCCCGAGTGGGTGTGAATACGTTGCTTAGCAAACGCGCCAAGCATAACGTATAGTATCTGTCCAAGTTGTGTTCAGGTGTGAAACATGGCTCGTGACAAGGCATTGAGCGACAATCCGGGGCTCGCCGTTTACCCGATCGGCGAAGTGGCCCGTGAGACCGGGGTGAATTCCGTCACGCTGCGGGCCTGGGAACGGCGCTATGGCTTGCTGCGGCCGCAACGCACGCCCAAGGGACACCGTCTCTACACCCGGCGCGACATCGACCGGGTGCTGCGTATCGTCCGCCTGATTGACCAGGGCATTCCGGTCGGGCGGATACGCGCCCTGCTCGAAGGCACCGAAAACCGGCAGGGCAAGACCGAGGTGACACCCTTCGGCTCCGAGTTCGCCACGCTTAATGGTGACATCCTCGCTGCCTGCAAACAGTTCCATCCCCCCGCCCTGGATGCGGCGATAAACCGCGGATTGTCCACGCTGCCCCTGGACGTTTTTTATCGCCGGGTCCTCGAACCGACACGCATGGAACTTCGTTCGCTTGCCGAGCGGGCGGAGCTGCCGGCAGCCGTGTCGGCATTTTTCGATTCGATTGCGAGCCAGCGGCTGGCTGCCCGGTTGGCCCAGCGCGATGCGCAACATGCCCGTAAAAACCCGGGTGTCTGGCTGTGCGGGCTACCGCGAGAGGACGAACGGATTGCCCTGCTGGCGCATGCCCTGGCCTGTGTCGAGTGCGGCCTGCAGCCGGTGGCGATGACCGCGCCCGTCTCGCCGGCGGCCATAGCGGACGGGGTGCGCCGGGCCGGTGCCCGGGCCCTGGTCCTGGTCGCGCGCTCGCCGGTAATGGACGCGGTGGTGGAAAGAACGCTCATGACCCTGGGCCGCGAGGGTGGTGTGCCTTGCCTGGTGGGCGGGGCCGCTGCCCTGATGAGCGAGGACGCTTTTGCCGCGATCGGTTTCGAGGCCTTGCCGTCGAACCTGACAGCGGCTGCCAGGCTCATCAAGTCGCGGGCGGACGCATCGCGAACCGTCGAAACGCGATCCCTGTCCCGCGCCGGCTGAGGGCATGCCGGGGCTGATGATCACGGGTATTTCGCAGCACAGGGTTCCGATTGATTGCAGGAGCCGCGCGTGACGGCGATCGTTTGGTTTGATCGCGACCTCCGCCTGGCCGATCATCCTGCCCTGGGCGCAGCCAGTGCCCGCCATGGGTCTGTCGTTCCGGTCTTCGTGTGGGACCCGGACAGCGCAGGCGATTGGGCCGAGGGCGCCGCTTCGCGCTGGTGGCTTCATCACAGCCTGGTTCGGTTCGACGAATCCCTGCGTCGGCGGGGCAGTCGGCTGGTCATTCGCCGGGGCGATGCCCGCCGGGTCATACCCCGGCTTGCAGTGGAAGCCGGGGCCGAAGCCGTGTACTGGTGCCGCCGCCATCAACCGGGCCCGCGGACACGCGACGGGGACGTGGCTGATGAGCTCGAACAGATGGGGATCGCGTCCTCGATGACGGCGGGGCACCTGCTTTTCGAACCGGATACGATCGCCAACCGTGCCGGTGAACCCTACCGGGTGTTTACGCCGTTCTGGCGTGCCGCCACCGGCATGACGGGGGCGCTGCAACCACCGGAGGCGGCACCCGACGTCCTGCCCGAAGTGGACCGCGAGCTGGTGGGCGATGCCATCGAGGATCTCGGGTTATTGCCCCGCATTCCCTGGGACGCGGGGCTGCGTGAAAACTGGACGCCGGGCGAGGCCGGAGCCCGCGACCGTCTCGAGGATTTCCTTTCGGGCGGTGTACGGGACTATGCGCAGATGCGTGATCGCGTCGATCACGCCGGTACCTCGCGGCTGTCTCCGCATCTGGCCTGGGGCGAGATATCGCCGCGCCAGATCTGGTGGCAGGTGCGCCAGGCGGAGGCGGGCGCCGGTGGCGACGCCTTCCTGAGGGAAGTGGGCTGGCGCGAGTTTTCCCATCATCTGCTGTGGCATTTCCCCGAGAGCGCCACGCAGCCCCTCGATCCGCGCTTCCGTCGCTTCGAATGGCGCGACGACATCGAAGCGCTCGCTCGCTGGCAGCGTGGGATGACCGGCATTCCGCTGGTCGATGCGGGCATGCGCGAGTTGTGGCACACGGGCTGGATGCACAACCGTCTGCGCATGGTCGTGGCTTCGTTCCTGACCAAGAACCTGTTGATCCCGTGGCAGGCCGGCGCACGATGGTTCTGGGACACACTGGTGGACGCGGACCTGGCCAACAACACCCAGGGCTGGCAGTGGACGGCAGGCAGCGGCGCTGACGCGGCCCCTTTTTTTCGCATCTTCAACCCGGTCAGGCAGGCCGAAAAGGCAGACCCCGACGGCCGCTACGTGCGCCGCTGGGTGCCTGAGCTGGCCGCCTTGCCGGATACCTTCGTGCATCAACCCTGGAAGGCGCCGGACCGGGAGCTCGACCGTGCCGGAATCATTCCCGGCCGGGATTACCCCGAGCCCCTGGTCGATCTGCTGGCGACGCGCCGCCGTGCGTTGGATCGCTTCGACCGGATCAAGCGTTCTTGACATGTGTACGCCCCGCTATGTATCGTCTCAGCAGAGAAGGACATATGCTGAATCGCCACATCTGCACCTCGCGCATTTCGCCACGGGTGTCGATAATCGCCATAAACACGACATACGACATACTGGTGGTGTCTCAGCGCAGCAACCCCGTTCGGCAGGGGCCGACCGGAACGTTGCTTCTCGGCTATACCAAAAGCAACAAATTAGTCACCGCATGCTTTGCGGGGGCCCGTGGTCGTGATGTTGATGTTCAAAGTGAAAAAGAACTAACAGACCTTGGAGGAGGACATAAATATGGCAATTCCAGAACTGATCCTGGCCCTGGTGCTGGTTGCGTTCGCAGCCGCGACAGGTGCCCGATTCAAACCCGACCGGTGGTACCAGACCCTTAATAAACCGACCTGGCATCCCCCGGATTGGATTTTCGCACCCGTCTGGACGGTGCTCTACATTGCGATTGCGCTATCCGCCTGGTTTGCGTGGCGCGGCAGCCATGGTCATGACGCACTTCCCCTCATTATCGGTTTGAGCCTTTGGTTGGCGCAGCTTGTCGCCAATGCGGCCTGGTCCTGGCTGTTTTTCGGGCGGCATCGCCCGGATTGGGCACTGGTCGACATCATAGCGCTCTTCCTGCTGGCGCTGGCCACACTGATTGTGTTCTTCCATCTCAGCCTGGTAGCCGGCTGGTTGCTTGTGCCTTACCTCGCGTGGCTCGGTTTCGCCGTCTGTCTCAACGCGGCACTCTGGCGGGCCAACCATCACCCGCCGGATATGGTTCAGGATTCGAGCTCGAACCCGTACCAGTAGAACGCGTCCTGGCGAATCCAGCCGTTTTTCCGGTAGGCCGCCTGTGCCGTCTTGTTGTCACGTCCGGTCTGCAACGTCAATTCGTGGGCTCCGGTGGCATTGCCGTGGTGGCGTGCGGCGTCGAGCAGGGCACTGGCCACGCCGTGCCGGCGGGCGGATTCGGCGACATAGAGATCGTTGAGCAGCCAGGTGCGGCGCATGCGAACCGAGGAGAAGAGGGGATAGAGCTGGGTGAAGCCGACCGGCTCGCCGTCGAGCCGGGCCACAAAAATCACCGATTCGTCGTTTTCCAGGCGTTCGCGCAGAAAGGCCCGTGCGCCCTCGATGTCCGCCGGCTGGCGATAGAAGCGGCGGTAAGCGTCGAAGAGTACTGCCAGCACATCGAGATCGGCAGGACCGGCGCGGTCGACCGAGATCATGACGCCCAACCCTTCTGTCAGCCCGTGCGGAACGCGTCGTTTCCAGCGTAGGTGGCCGCGCTGCCGAGCAGATTCTCGATGCGCATGAGCTGGTTGTATTTCTCCACGCGCTCACCGCGTGCCGGGGCACCGGTCTTGATCTGTCCGGTGCCGAGCGCAACGGCGAGGTCGGCGATGAAGCTGTCCACGGTCTCGCCCGAACGGTGGGAGATCATCGCACCCCAGCCGTTGTCCCGGGCGAGGCGGGTGGCCTCGACCGTTTCGCTCAGGGTGCCGATCTGGTTGAGCTTGATCAGCACCGCGTTGGCCGTGTGCTTGTCGAGGCCCTCGCGGATCAGCTTCGGGTTGGTGCAGAAAATGTCGTCGCCGACGAGCTGCAGGCGCGAACCGAGTGCCGCGGTGAGTTCGTGCCAGCCGTCCCAGTCGGATTCGGCCAGGCCGTCTTCGAGGCTGAGGATGGGAAAGGCATCGGCCAGCTTCGCGTAGTAGTCGCTCATGCCAGCGGAATCCAGCGAGCGGTTTTCGCTGCGCAGCCGGTATTGTCCGTTCTCGAAGAATTCGCTGGAGGCCGGATCGCAGGCGATGGCGACATCCGTACCCGGTTTGTAGCCAGCCTTTTCGATGGCGGTAACGATCAGCTCCAGCGGCTGTTCGTTCGAGTTGACACGGGGAGCGAATCCCCCTTCGTCGCCCACCGCCGTATTCAGGGATTTTTCCTTGAGTACGGCTTTCAGCGCGTGATAGACCTCGGCACCGCAGCGCAGGGCCTCGGCGAAGGAGGCCGCGCCCACCGGGGCGATCATGTATTCCTGGAAGTCCGGCCCTTCCCAGTTGGCGTGCACGCCGCCGTTGAGGATGTTCATGCACGGCACCGGCAGGGTTCGGGCACCGACGCCACCCAGGTAGGCGAAGAGCGGCAATTCCGAGGCCATGGCGGCGGCGCGGGCCACGGCAAGGGAGACGCCGAGCATCGCATTGGCACCGAGTTTCGATTTGTTCGGCGTGCCATCCAGTTCCAGGAGGCGGGCGTCGACCGCTACCTGGCAGCGTGCGTCGGTGCCGATCAGGGCCGGGGCGATCGTGTGTTCGACCGCGTAGCAGGCCTTGAGCACGCCCTTGCCGCCGTAACGCTTCTTGTCGCCGTCGCGCAATTCCGTGGCCTCGCGCTCGCCGGTGGAGGCGCCCGAGGGCACCGCGGCGCGTCCGCGCAGCCCGCAGGCCAGTTCGCATTCCACTTCCACCGTGGGGTTGCCGCGGGAATCGAGGATTTCGGCAGGGTAGAGGGCGGCGATTTCGAATTCTTCGTTCACGGCGGGACTCGGGTGGGTAATGCCATTGAATTTTACTAGATATGCGGCCCGGGAAGAGGGATTTATTACTCTCCACCAAGGCACAAAGACGCAACCCGAACCGGATAAAGTAGACGCGGCCGTCCCGACCGCGATTTACTGGACCGGATTCCGGCTTTCGCCGGAATGACGACATGAGCTCTCTCCTTGCTTGCGCAGCAAGGAAAAAAGGGGCAAGCCGGAAGGGCACAACGAACAATCGCGGTCGGAAGGACCGCTCTGCAAAACCCTTCTCATAGCCACGTTGCGAGAGGAATGAGTCAGGTGTCGATTCCGGCGGCGGCGTCCTTGTCGGCGATGACCATTTGCCTCGTCGCGTGCACGCGGCCGGCGGGAATTTCCGGATCGCCCGCCTTGAGCCGGGCCAGCGCATCGCGCTTGGCGGCGCCGTCGACCAGCCAGAACGCGAGACGTGCGCGGTTGATGGCGGGGTAGGTGAGCGTCATCCGCCGGTGGCCCTGGTAGGGCTCGGTCCAGGCCACGTCACGATCCGTGATGTCCAGTACGGGGTCGCCGGGCACCAGCGAGGCGGTATGACCGTCCGGACCCAGGCCCAGATGCACGACGTCGAGCACCGGCGGCTCGCCAGCCAGCACCTGCAGCCGCCGGGCATAGGCGGTGTCGCCGCCATCCGGATTCTCCACGGGCATGGGTTCGATGTGACATTTTTTGGGAAGATGTTCCCGCAAGTGCTTGTAATTCCTGTCATCGCTGTCCAGCGGACAGTCGCGTTCGTCGACCTGGAAGACCGTGAGCTTTTCCCACGGCAGGTTGCGTTTGGCGAGCAGGTCGAGCATGGCCCACGGGGTATGTCCGCCACTGACCGCGATGCAGGCATGTCCGCGCTGCACGATGGCTACCGCGACATGCTCGGCAATGAGCTTCGCTCCCTGGGCCGCGGCGTCATCCTTGTTCTCGCAGACTTCGATGTCCATGCAGTGCTCCTATTCGTCGAACGGGGCGTTCCACCTGTCGATGACGCGGTAGTCGTGTTCGTAGCCGAGGATCGACAGGGTGCCGGTGGAAAGCGCCAGGTGCTGGCCGCTGGCCGCGTCGAATCCCATCCAGCGGGCAGCGAACATGCGCAGGAAATGCCCGTGGGCGAACACGATGATGTTTTCCACCGGCTTGCCGTCGAGCAGGGCGGCGATGGCGGCATCGGCCCGCTTGCCCACGTCGGCGGGGGTTTCCCCGTCACGGATGTCGGCGGTCCAGATCAACCAGTGCGGGGCATCGAGTTCCTTGCGTATGTCGGCCGTCCGGCGGCCCTCGAACTCCCCGTAATCCCATTCGGCGAGATCGTCCATGATGCGGACGTTGCCGAAACCCGCCAGCTCCGCCGTCTCCCGGGCCCGCCCGAGGGGCGAGGTCCAGGCCGCGTCGAAATGCACGTCGAGGCGATCGAGACCCATGCCGAGCGCTTTCGCCTGCTTGCGTCCGAGTGCGTTGAGCGGGACGTCGGTGCACCCGGTATGGCGGCCGCTGGCGCTCCAGTCGGTCTCCCCGTGCCGTGCGAGCCAGAGACGGGGGTGCACCGGATCAGCCTTCGGAGTTGAACCAGCCGCCGTAGGCCGCGGCCATGGACTGCGCCTCGCTGGGTCCCCAACTGCCGGGCTTGTAGCTGTAGACCGGACTCTGGGCCGACAGGGCCTCGTCGACGATGCGCCATGAGGCCTGTACGGCATCGCTGCGGGCGAACAGCTCCTGGTCGCCCTTGAGCGCGTCGCCGATCAGGCGCTGGTACGGCGGATCGTCCGCGGAGGGATCGCTGGAGACTTCCAGTTCGGTCTGGTCGCCGGCCATGATTTCCCCGGGCTGCTTGGTGCGTGCGCCGATCGCGATCTCGATCCGCTTGGGGCCGAGGTGAAAGCGCACATAGTTGGGGTGCGAGGAGATGGGCTCGTTGAAGACGTCGTGCGGCGGGCGGCGCAGTTGCACCACCACGTATTGCGAATCCACCGCGAGCTTCTTGCCCGAGCGGATGAAGATCGGTACGCCGGCCCAGCGCCAGTTGTCGATGGAAAGCTGCAGCGCAGCGAACGTCTCCCGAGTGGAGGTGGGTTTGACGCCCGTCACCTTGCGGTAGCCCTGGTACTGGCCGCGGACCATGTGGTCCGGGTCGAGCGGGCGCACCGAGCGCAGCAGCTTGGCCTTTTCGTCGCGCATCGAGTCGGGGTCGCTCGACACCGGGGGCTCCATCATCAGGATGGAGAGCACCTGCAGCAGATGGTTCTGCACCACGTCGCGTATCGCGCCCACGGCGTCGTAGAAGGCACCGCGATCATCGACGCCGAAGGATTCGGCCAGCGTGATCTGCACGCTTTCCACGTAGGTGCGGTTCCAGAACGGTTCCATGAACGTGTTGGCAAAGCGGAAGTAGAGCAGGTTCTGCACCGGTTCCTTGCCGAGGTAATGGTCGATACGGAAGATGCGGCTCTCGGGGAAGAACTTGAGCAGCGTCTCGTCCAGTTCCCGGGCCGACTCGAGATCGTGTCCGAAGGGCTTTTCCACCACCACGCGGCCGGTCTTGGCGAGCCTGGCCTTGTGCAGGCTCTCGATGACCGAGGTGAACAGGACCGGCGGGATGGCCAGGTAGAACAGCGGCCGCTGGCTTTTGTCCAGGGCCTGGCTCAGGTCGGTGAAGGTCTTGTCGTCGCGGTAGTCGCCGTCGATGTATTGCACCCGGTCCTGCAGGCGCTTGATGCATTTCTCGCTTTCGCCGCGGCCGTTCTCCTTGATGCTCGACTTCACCCGTTCGCGCATCTGGTCGAGATTCCAGCCCGACTTGGCCACGCAGATGATCGGGTGCTCCAGTTCGCCTTCGTCCTCCAGGCGGACCAGGGAGGGGAATATCTTCTTGTAGGCGAGGTCGCCGGTCGCGCCGAACAGCACGAGGGCGTCGCTGGGATCCAGGTGTTCTTCCTTCATGATCAGCTGTCCTGTTTCTCGTCGTGTCCCCCGAATTCACTGCGCATGGCCGAGAGCAGCTTGTCGCCGAAGTGGCCCTCTCCGCGCGAGGAGAAGCGTTCGAACAGGGCCAGGGCCAGCACCGGGGCCGGGGCGCCGGTTTCCACGGCGGCCTGCACGGTCCAGCGGCCCTCGCCGGAATCGGAAACGCGGCCCTCGAACTTGTGCAGGTTCGGATCGCGGGCCAGCGCGTCGGCGGAAAGATCGAGCAACCACGACTGGATCACCGTGCCGCGCCGCCAGACTTCCGCCACTTCGGGAATGTCGAGCTCATAGCCGTAGGCTTCGGGATCTGCGAGCGGGGCGGTCTCGGCGTCTTCCTCGCGCTTCTTGTTGCCCACCCCGGCGTGGCGCAGCACGTTGAAGCCCTCGGCATAGGCGGCCATGATGCCGTACTCGATACCGTTGTGCACCATCTTCACGAAGTGCCCGGCCCCGGATTCGCCGCAGCGCAGGTAGCCGTCGGGCGCGGTGCCCTCGCGTTCGCCGCGTCCCGGCGTCTCCGGTGCGGAGTCCTTGCCCGGGGCCAGCGCCTTGAGGATGGGGTCGATGTGGGTGCAGGCATCGGCGTTGCCGCCGACCATCACGCAGTAGCCGCGCTCCAGCCCCCACACGCCGCCAGACACGCCGGCGTCTATGTAATGGATGCCTTTTCCCGCCACCTGCTTGGAGCGGCGGATGTCGTCGAGCCACTTGGAATTCCCGCCGTCGATCAGGATGTCGCCTTCGTCGAGCAACGGCGTGAGCTTCTCGATGGTCTCGTCCACGAAGGCCACCGGCAGCATCATCCACAGCACGTGTGGCGAGGGCAGGGCCTTGACCATGTCTTCAAGCGACTCCGCCCCGATGGCGCCTTCCCCGGCCATTTTCTTCACGGCATCGGAATTGACGTCGAACACCACCGCTTCATGGCCGGCACGCTGGATCCGGCGCACCATGTTGGCGCCCATGCGCCCGAGCCCGATCATTCCAATTTTCATCTCTGGTCTCTCCTGTTCTCAGTGACCGCCGACGCCGGCGGCCTTCAGAAAATCCTGCAAGCCGACGCGGTACACGCGGCGCTTGTGCTCCTGCAATGCCTCGTAATCGCCTGCCGCCTGGGCCTCGAACAACTGGCGGAAGCCATAGTCGCGTCCGGGGATGGCGACATCCGGGCTGAGATCATCCACGATCTGTATGAACACGCCATTATTGCGCCCGCCCTTGTGCAGCTGGCCGGTGGAGTGCAGGTAGCGCGGGCCGAGTCCGAGCGTGGTGGCCACGCCCAGCTTGTCGCGCAGGGCCACGCGCGCCGACTGCAGGTCCGAGTAATGCTTCGAATCCGCCTCGACGTAGGCCTGGATGGCCAGGTAATCGCCCGGCTTGATGACTTTCAGCGCATCGCCGGCCGCGGTGACGGGGAGGTCCGGCACGCCTTCCTCCAGCACCCTGCCGGCGGCTTTTTTCGCGGCTTCCACGTTGGGCTGGTCGAAGGGATTGATGCCGAGCACCTTGCCGGCAATGGCGATCGCGAATTCCCAGCGGAAGCACTCGGCGCCGATGCTGTAGCGATCCACAAAGGGCAGGCGGATCACCGGGTGCACCGTGTCCTTCAGCGCGCCCAGCGAATTGTTCTGCGAGGTGCGGTCCGCGCTCGCTACCGCGCCGCCGTCGGGTTCCTCTCCGATGCACACGAAGAAGCGGTCCTTGCCGTACATTTCGGGTAGCCCGATCGGCTCGTCCGCCACCGGGAGTATGCCCACCCCATGCTTACCGGTGGACTCGGCGATCAATTGCTCGAGCCAGGCGCCCAGGTGCGCGATCTCCGGCGGCAGCACGAGCGTGAGTTTGTCGCAGCCATGCAGCGCCGCATAGCCGATCGCCGCGCCGAAGCGCACGCCGGGATTGTCCGCCGTCGCATGGTCGGGCTTGCATGCGGCGATCATCTGGCCGGCACGCTCGAGCAGCTCCTCCACGTCCACGCCGAGCAGCGCAGCCGCCACCAGCCCGAAGTGGGAGAGGGCGGAATAGCGACCGCCGATATCGGGGTTATTGAAGAACACCTTGCGGAAGCCGCGCTCTTCGGCGATCTTGCCGAGCTCGGAGCCGCGGTCGGTGATCACCGCGTAATGTGAAGGGTCGTCGTTCTTCGACCAGAACAGGTCGAGGTGGCAGCGGGTTTCCAGTGTGCCGCCGGACTTGGAGGCGAACAGGAACAGCGTCTTGTCGAGCGGCAGCGCCTCGAGCGCGTCGTTCACGGTAACCGGGTTGCTGCTGTCGAGCACCCTCATCTCGAGGCCACCGGCATCGGCGAAGGTATGCTGCATGACTTGCGGGAACAGGCTGGAGCCGCCCATGCCGCTCCACAGCACATGCGTGATGCCGTCCTTTTTGAGCCCGTCCGTGAAGGCTTTCAGCCGCGGCACTTCCTCCAGCATCTGGGTCGGCGAATCGAGCCAGCCGAGCCGGTTGGACACCTCGGACGGATCCTTTTGCCACAGCGTGTGGTCGCGTTCCCATATGCGGGCCACCGCGTTGTCCTTGTCGAGTTGTGCAATCGTCTCCGCGACGCCCTCGGCCAGTTCGCCCAGGCTTTCGCTTTCCCGGCTGCTCGCCTCACGCAGTTCCGCGAGCTTCTTCTCGATACGCGCCAGCAACTTGTGATAGGAGTCGCTGAATTTCTGCTTGCCTTCTTCCTGGAGCGTGCGGGCCAGTTCGCCGGTGTCCACGCCGGCCTTGTTGATCTTCCCGATTACCTCCTCGGCATCGCCGCCGTCTTCGTCGAGCAGGCCGTTGACCTCGCCGTTCTTCGCGAAGGCGAACAACGTTTCCTCGGGCACGGTCGCCACCGTGCCCGGCGCAGCCAGCTCGGTCAGGTAATAGCCCTCGGGCAGGCTGGGGTCCTTGACCCCCGTGCTCGCCCACAACAGCCGCTGCGGCTTGGCGCCCTTGTCGGCCAGTTTCTTCCAGCGATCGGAGCCGAGAATCCGGCGGTATTCGCGGTAGGCCTGCATGCTGACGGCGATCCCGAGCCTGTTCTTGAGATCGTCGGGCAGGTCGTCAACGCTGGCCTTGTCCCAGCGCGATATGAACAGCGAGGCCACCGAGGGGACGTTCGCGTCCTTGCCTTCGGCAATGCGGCGCTCGATGCCACGCATGTAGGCTTCGGCGGCGGCCACGTACTGCTCGGCGGAGAAGAGCAGGGTGACGTTTACCGGGATGCCCTGGTAAATCACTTCCTCGATGGCGCCGGGTTTGTCGGCGGTTCCGGCGCCGGCGGGGGTGCCGGGAATCTTGATCAGCAGGTTGGGCCGCTGAGCCTCGCCGGCGAGCCGCCGGGCCTGGGCTATGGACCCCCTGGCGTCGTCCGCCAACTCGGGCGAGAGTTCGAGCGAGACGAAACCGTCGCCGCCCTGTGTCTTGTCGTAGACGGGCCGGAACAGGTCCGCGGCATGCACCAGGTCCTCGATTGCCAGTTCGAAGAAAATGTCTTCCACATCCGGATTGTTGTCGTCGCGATAGCGGGCGATGCTTTCGTCGTAATCGCTCCCGCCGGCAATCGCGTGCTCGAAAATCGTGGGATTGGAAGTCAGGCCCGTAAGCACGAAATCCTTTATGTATCGCTTCAATTCGCCGCTGGTCAGCATGCCGCGGCGAATGTTGTCCATCCAGATGCTTTCGTCCTTGTCGTGCAGTGCCTGTAATGGGTTCATGTCCGAGCCTCCGGGGATAGGGGATTCATATTCTCCGACACGCCGGGTGCCGGTCAGTTCAGCTTAACGCACCGCTGCCGAAACGTCAGGTATCCGCCTTGTCTTTACGCGGCGGCCGACCGAGTTCCTTTTCCATGGCCAAAATCTGCTGTGTCGTCGCCAGCACCGTGTCCGGGTTGAGGCTCATGGATTCGATGCCGATCTCCACCAGGAAACGGGCCATTTCTGGATAATCCGAAGGCGCCTGTCCGCACAGCCCGGAGTGGATGCCGTTGCGCTTGCAGCCTTCCACGGCGAGGCGGATCAGTTGCTTGACGCCGGGATCGCGTTCATCGAAAGCCTCGGCCACGATTTCCGAATCCCGGTCCACGCCCAGCGTGAGCTGGGTGAGATCGTTCGAGCCGATGGAGAAACCATCGAAATATTCAGAAAACTCGTCAATTTGCAGCACATTGTTCGGAATCTCGCACATGGCGTAGATCTGCAGCCCGTTAACGCCGCGCTTGAGCCCGAACTTCTCCATCAGGGTGATGACGGCCTCGGCTTCCGCCACCCGGCGCACGAAGGGGATCATGAGGATGACGTTGGTCAGCCCCATGGTTTCGCGCACACGCTTCATCGCCGCGCATTCGAGCTCGAAGGCTTCCGCATACCTGGGATGGGCGTAACGCGAGGCACCGCGGAAACCGAGCATCGGATTCTCTTCCTTCGGCTCGAACGGCGCGCCGCCGATCAGCGCGGCATATTCGTTGCTCTTGAAATCGGACATTCGCACCACGACAGGGCGGGGATAGAATGCCGCGCCGATGGTGGCAACGGACTCGGACAAGCGCTGGATGAAAAACTCGCGTCCGTCCGTGTAGCCCGCGAGCAGTTGGCGTATCTCCTCCCGGGCGCCGGCATCCTCCACCCGGTCGGGGTGGAGCAGGGCGAGCGGGTGGGCCTTGATCGATTCGTTGATGATGAATTCCAGGCGTGCCAGGCCGACGCCGTCATTGGGCATCATGGCCGTCTTGAAGGCGAGCGCGGGGTTGCCGAGGTTGACCATGATCCGCGTGTTGGGGCGAGGCATGGCGGTGAGGTCGGTACGCTCGACCTCGTATTCGAGTTCACCCTCGTAGACGTTGCCGGTATCGCCTTCGGCGCAGGACACCGTCACTTTCTGGCCGGGCTGGAGCACCCGGGTCGCGGTGGACGTGCCGACGATGGCGGGAATCCCCAGTTCGCGGGCGACGATGGCGGCATGGCAGGTTCGCCCGCCGCGATTGGTCACGATGGCGGCTGCGTTCTTCATCACCGGTTCCCAGTCGGGGGTGGTGGTGTCGGTGACCAGCACCTCGCCCGCCTGGAACTCGGCAAGGGCGGAGAGGTTGCGGGCAATCCTGACCGGACCGGAGGCAATCTTGCTGCCCACCGCGCGCCCGCTCAGTATGACCTTGCCCTTGCTCTTGAGGGCGTAGCGCTTGAGCACGTTGACTTCCTGCTGGGAGGCGACGGTTTCGGGGCGTGCCTGGACCATGTAGATCAGGCCGTCCTCGCCATCCTTGGCCCATTCCATGTCCATCGGGCGCGGTTCGCCGGCGCGCTCGGAATAATGGTGCTCGATCTTGATCGCGTAGTCGGCGAGCGTCAGTACGTCCTCGTCGGTGATCGAGTAACGCGCGCGCTTGTCCTCGGGCGTCTCGACGTTGCGCACGCGCTCGGTATCGCCGCCGTCGGCATAGACCATCGTCAGGTGCTTGTGGCCGAGGCGGCGACGCAGCACCGCCCGGTAGCCGGCCTCGAACGTGGGCTTGTGGACGTAGAATTCGTCGGGCTCGATCGCGCCCTGGACGATGTTCTCGCCCAGGCCCCAGGCCGAGTTGATGAACACCACGTCGCGGAATCCCGATTCGGTGTCGAGCGAGAACATGACGCCGGAGGCGCCGATGTCGGAACGCACCATCTTCATCACGGTGATCGACAGCGCCACTTCGAAATGGTCGAACCCGCGCTGGGCGCGGTAGCTGATGGCGCGGTCGGTGAACAGGCTGGCGAAGCACTGCCGGCAGGTATCGATCAACTCATCCTCGTTGCGAACGTTGAGGTAAGTCTCCTGCTGGCCGGCGAAGCTTGCCGTCGGCAGGTCTTCGGCGGTGGCCGAACTGCGTACCGCCAGGGTGAGGTTTTTTCCGTATTCCTCTTTTAATTCCTTGTAGGAATTGAGGATTTCCTGCCGGAGATCATCCGGGAATTCGGCCTCGTACACCAGTGTCCTGGCCTGGGCGCCGGCCCGGGTGAGCGTGTTCACGTCGTCGGCGCGGACGCCCGCCAGCGCCTCCCTGAGGGCGGGTTCTATTCCGGCCCCGGCCAGCAGGTAGCGGTAGGCCCCGGCGGTAATCGCAAAACCATTGGGCACCCGCACGCCCTGGTCCTTGAGTGCCTGGTACATCTCGCCGAGGGAGGCGCCCTTGCCGCCAACGGAAGCAACGTCATCGACGCCGATTTCGCGGAAGAAACGAATATATTTGTATTTCATTCTGTGTCCTTGTCTCTCATTCAGTAATCATGTCGGGCGTCCCGATGGCGTGGCCGGCATCGTACAACGCGACCCAGACCCGCATTCTATCGGGTCGGGAGATTAATTAGGGGAAGGAGGATGACGTATTTCGTCACCTGGTCATGTCAGGATTGGATGCCTGGTTTTACCCGGAGCCCCCGGGTTCGGGGAGCGTGACAGGGTCTCCGGATTCCGCCGCACCGGTGTCTGCCTCGAATAATGTTTCCAGTTCCACGGCCGCTTCCTTCGATGTCTGGATAAGGCGGTCCTCGTCGCGAAAGACCGCGAACTGCCTTTTCAGGGTTTCCTCGTCGTGACGGCTGAAGATATCGAGGGTGCGCCTCGCCTCGCGTTCGGACACGCCCAGGCCGCCGAGCACCCGCGCCGTCAGGTCCAGGCTGGAGAGCAGGGTCTCGCGCACGATCTGGGTCACGCCGAGTTCCATGAGCAGATGAGCGTGGTAGCGATTGCGTGCGCGGGCGTAGAGGGTGAGGTTCGGGAAGTGGCGACGGACCATTTCGGCCGTACGCACCGACGCTTCGACGTCGTCTATGGCAAGGACGAACAGCCTGGCATCGGCCGCTCCGGCAGCCCGTACCAGCTCGAAATTGGAGGCATCGCCATAGTAGATCTTGTTGCCGAACCGACGCACGAAATCCACCTGTTCCGAGCTGATCTCCAGCGCGGTGAAGGGGATATGCCGTATCCGGAGCACGCGGGCCACGATCTGTCCGAAGCGCCCGAAACCGGCGATGATGACCGGGTTGCCCGGTTCGTCGATGCGGTCGAACGGCGGGGGCTGCGAGCGCTCGAACCAGCGGTCGAGCACGCGCGCATTGAAGGTGACGAGAAAGGGTGTGAGTGCCATCGAAAAGGCAACGACGAGGATCAGGAGGTCCGCAACGGAGTGGGGCATCAGGCCGAAGCCGGCGGCCACGCCGAACAGTACAAAAGCGAATTCGCCGCCCTGCGGCAAGGTGAAGGCGAGGGCGCGGGCAGCGCGGGCCGGCATCCGGGACAGCTTGCCGATGATGTAGAGAATGGCGCCCTTGATCGCGAGCAAACCGACCGTGATCCCGATCACCATCAACGGATGCTGAAGAACGAGTCCTACGTTGGTGGACATGCCGACAGCCAGGAAAAACAGGCCGAGAAGCAGGCCCTTGAAAGGCTCGATGCTGGCCTCCAGCTCGTGGCGGTATTCGGAATCGGCGAGCAGCACGCCGGCAAGGAATGCACCGAGCGACATGGACAGGCCGACGGCGTTCAGGGCCAGCGCCGATCCGAGTACCACGAGCAGGGCGGCCGCGCTGAATGTTTCCGGTATGCCGAAGGTCGCGACGAGGCGAAACATGGGCCGCAGCAGATAACGTCCCGCCGCGAACAGACCCGTGATCACGGCCACGGCCACCAGCAACGACAGCCAGCCGGTGTGGTCCGCCGGCTGGTAGAACACCCGCAGCAGAACCAGTACAGGAATGACTGCCAGGTCCTGGAAGAGCAGAATGGAGAAAGCGGTACGGCCCTGGGCCGTGCCCAGTTCCTTGCGTTCGGCGAGCATCTGCAGGACGAAGGCCGTCGAGGACATGGACAGCCCGAAGCCTGCAATCAACGCGGCAATCGGCGACAGGCCCAGAAGCCCCCCCAACAGGGCCAGGACAAGCGTGGTGGCCGCTACCTGGGCCGTTCCGGTGCCGAATATGGGCCGTCGCAGGGCCCACAGCCTGGCCGGCTGCAACTCGAGTCCGATAACGAAGAGCAGGAAGACGACGCCCATCTCGGAGAAGCTCAGGACTTCCCCGGGGCTGCGTATCAGGCCGAGTAGCCAGGGGCCGACCACGACACCGGCCACCAGGTAGCCGAGCACGGCACTGAATCCATAACGGCGGAATAGCGGAACCGCTATGACAGCCGCTGCCAGCAGGACGAGTATCTGTTCACCAAAGGCGTTCACGGCGATTCTGCTCGGCTGAAGGAGAACAAGCGACTAACTTACTGCAAATCCATGTCGCCCAGGTACCGGCCGCAAGTGGAGGACCACAGTCAAATCAAGCAACAAGCGCCGTGGAATCGTTCCACGACAATAATAAGTATAGATAAGTACTATAAGTAACAGATAATAAAAAGAAATACAGGATTAGTTTACCTGCTTTCTGGCCTTTGGCCTGATGACTGGATCTATCTTCTATTTGACATAATATATCTTATGCGCATATAAGTATGGCGCGATGAGAGGGATTGGCTATATGTATTCCTGGTCAATTCCGGGACGTGCGCCCCACCTGGCAGCTTGCCTGTGCGGCCGGTCAAGAGTATAGGCCGCAGCTGGCGATGGTAGTTGAGTGCCAGGCGCGAAAACCCCTTCAGGCAGCTTCGTAGCTCGTACCGGGCTTGGCGAGCACCCGGTAGGCCAGCAGCTTCACGCGGTCGCTGGCGAGCGCCCAGAGGATCGCGTAGCCCCACACGAAACCGGCCCAGCGCCAGCCCAGCGGCGGCATCAGGAAGCCGTAGACGGCGATGAAGGTGGCCAGGACCTGGGTGCCGAGCACCGCCATCC
>Ga0209919_1000199_pt1 | contig 30947 bp, 44 predicted proteins | sample SalPon2A_C_D2_MG_FD_185721 | JGI IMG/M metagenome (GOLD analysis project Ga0209919, IMG submission 185721) | Soil microbial communities from South San Francisco under conditions of wetland restoration - Salt Pond MetaG R2A_C_D2_MG (SPAdes)... | ecosystem: Environmental > Terrestrial > Soil >... | reverse complement strand
GATGCCGTCGGGGACCAGGCTGTGGTATCGGCGTTCAATAAGAAGCCGATTGCGGAGCAGGGGAAGGTCATAGCTGCCTTCCGAGCTAGAGCATCTTCCCCTGATCCCAATGCACGTCTTAGCTTGGATGAGAGCCGGCAGCTTCGGTATCTCAACGAGTCCTATAATAACAATGCCCGGGAGTTTGCTAAGGGTAACGGGCTCCAAGTGGCAGCGAACAATAGCATTGTACCGCCGCTTAAGCCTCTCGATTACCGGGATCTCCCGGCTATGCTACAGCGTTCCCATATGGCCGATGTAGCGTCTGAGGCTTACGGCACCACAGTATTACCGCTTACGCAGTCCGACGTTACGGACTTCATTAACCAGGTCACAGGTGAGGGTTCAGCCACGCCTCCGGCCTTGGAAGATGTCAGCCTTATGTTGGCTAATGCACAGGCTGCCTTTGGTGAAGACGGGGCTGCTTTCATAGTAAAGGATGCCATCGAGAAGAAGCATCCCGAGTTGGCCCTGGCGTTACAAGTCAGCAACCAGCGGCCTAAGTTGGCTCAGGATATTCTTAGGGGCCAGCGGTTCCTGCTGGAGAACCCGCAGTATAAGCCGGGTGATCGGGATAAGCTAGAGAATAGCGCAGCGGTCTTCGGTAACTTCTTCACCAAGGACACGGCGCAGGCGCAGGGTGATATCCTAGCGGCTGCTGACGGTCTCTATGCTATCCGGGCCCAGCAGAATGGGGCCCAGGACTTTAATCCGCAGCTTTATCGTGAGACCGTCACGGATATTATGGGCGGGTTCGTTGATCATAATGGACAGCAGATCCTCCCAGCCTATCCTGATATGACGCAGGATGACATGAACCGGATCATGAGCGCCTTGCGTAATCAAGACCTGATGGACTCCACTGGCGAGTTGCCCAAGACTACCAATGGGCATGACTTCACGGTCGATATGTTGCAATCAAGTATCTGGAGTTCGGAAGCCCATTTAGTCTCCAACAGTATGAACGGCACCTACCAGATCATGATCCCGCATTTGGGCTATGTGCTCAATTCTGACGGATCAGCACCTTATGAACTGAACCTACGGCAGATCATAGACAGCGGGCTTCAGGTACCGCCGGGACTACAGCTACCGGATAGTTACCTAGTTGGCCCCGGCGGTGCCGGCACTATTAGCACACCGGAGACTATCACGCCGCCGGAGGGCTTGGTTACGGTGCCTCCGCAGGAGACGGCGCCGGTAGATATTCCGCTTAGCGTCTCTAAGATGTTCACGGCCAGCGCTGAATATAATACGAAGGACGGCATACCAACCAAGGTCTACAAGGATAGCGGCGGTGTGCCTACTATCGGAATTGGGTTCAATCTGAATAGGCCAGATGCCAAACAGACGATTGAGGCATATGGCTATAACTACGATGCTGTGCTGGCGGGCAAGCAGGAGATAACACCTGCCGATGCCACGGCCATTTATCAGACCCAGTACGAACAGGCCCGCCGAGAGGCTACCAATATCGTACCCGGGTTCGCTTCTCTCGATCGGGCCCGTCAGGTGGTTTTCACTGATATGGCCTTCAACCTTGGTGCGGACGGTCTGAGCGGTTTCCATGATATGTTGGCGGCCGTGGCCAATAAGGACTGGAACCTGGCTGCTAAGGCGGCTAAGGATAGCCAGTGGTACAAGCAGGTGAAGAACCGCGGTAAACGGAACGTGGAAGTCATTAGGACTGGACAGATACCGGGAATTAACTAATGAGCCTATTCGATAAAACGAACCAGGATCGTACTGCTTTCGCTAATGCTGCGCCTTATTTCCCGGCCAGTATGGGCGAGAGCTTGCGCTCCTCGTATGATCTCATGGCTCAGACGGAGACGTCCTTCGCCTTCCATAATATGGAGTACGACCAGTTCAGCTCCTATAATAAACGCATTCGGGAGTTGACTGGTGAGGTACTGCCTAATCCGTTGGATGGTAATGGACCCTTCGCTGCTGAGGCTCCGGGGGCGTTCGAGTTCAACATCGCGGATTGGTTTAAGCAAGTCAAGAACCTGCGGGGGAAGTACCCGGCCCTTCCGCAGATTGACCACGAGAGATTGCTGGCAGATATTGCCAAGTCCCGGAAGGATGTCCGGGATCGCCGCGCTGAAGTAGCCAGCCGTGAGACTGGGCTCGGCAATGCCGCAGCCTCTTTCCTCGGTGGCGCTGGCGGGGCTATGACGGACCCGCTAGTCTTGGGCAGTATGGCATTCGGAGGCGGTGCTGCCCAGGGCTTTATTCGTAATGTCCTGACCCAGGCGCTAATTGGGGCCGGCTCTGAAGTGGGTGTGCAAGCTGCCGTGCAAGCCACCCGTTCCCAAATCCCGGGTGAGCAGCCGAGCTTTTACGACGCAGCCACGGCTGTGCTGTCCGCAGGCGCCGGTGCTGGCATCCTGACAGGTGTCATCCATGGTGGCGTATGGGGGGTACGTTCACTCATACGTCGTAGTAAAGAACTTCCTAAGCATCTCCGTACTGATGAGGTCAAGGTGGCTGAGAAGCTCCTTGAGCGTCAAATGGAGATGGAGCAACACAATCCTTTCCCGGATACAATCCCGGGGCGCATGGAGCACGTCCGCCGATTGGACGAGGCCATGTACAATCTTGCGCGACCTGAGGCTAGCAGCACCTACTACAATACGACTACCGCAGTAGGCCGTGTGCTACCCCAGGACGTAAGACCGGACCTGCCGGTGATTAATGCCGGCGAGACGCTCGATGAGTATGTAGCGCGGGTCCGGCAGTCCGACCCTATTCTCTTCCAAGAGCTGGATCAGACTGTCCAGCGTACATCGGAAATCGACAACCGGCTCAAAGCGATTGAGATCGAGCAGGCTGCCACTCCACTGGGAGATACCGGTAAACTGGCTGACTACTTAAAGCTTAGTCACGAGCAGAAGCGTCTGTCCGAGGCTCGGCGTAGCACAGCTAATCGGCGTAAGTTGCAGAGGGTTGAACGCAAGCTCCGTGAAGCCGATATCAAAGGCGGGGGAGAACTCCGTGCTGCCCGTGCACAAGTGCGGTTGGCTGAAGAGAAAGGTAAGCTAAAGGATGAGTTTAAGTCTCTCCAGAAAAAGCAGAAGCAGCTAGAGCGGCAGACGAAGCGGCTGGTCAAGAAGACCAAACGTCTGGCTATTGGCGATAGTTCGGCCCCGGTGAAGGCCGCCATAGCCAATACCGTATGGGACCAAGGCACCAAGGATCTGGCTGGCTTTATGGCAGATTTGGGCGCGCGTATGCGTCAGGATGCCCAGGCGGCCAGCCCGCTGGCCCCATGGCACTACATGGATAATATCGATCACACCCCTCAGGATGCCCTGACCATCGACCCCGAGATCGAAAAAGCGGTCAAGGATGAGGGGCGTATTGAGGAGGAACTGGCAGCGGCTGTGGAACAGACCCCAGACCGTCAGATTGAATTAACCAATGAGGACGGGACAACCTTTGCTGGTACCTTCACAGAGCTTAAGGAGGCATTGGACTCCGATAAGAAACTCTACGATGAGCTCCTCAATTGTCTTAATGGAGGCGCCTAATGGCCATTGATACCTGTCTGCTAATGAAGGCGGCTGAGGGCATTGTCTCCGAGTCTAAGGCTAAGAAGCTGGTCAAGGAGATCCAGGATCGGGTTGAGGAGGCTCGAGGGCGTGGTCATATTAAGACCCCAGCGGATGAGCGCCTCGTGGCCGAGCGCCTACTGAAGGAGAAGACGCAGACTCTCTCCCGCAAGAAGCGCATGGCAGTCCAGCATAAGCGCGTGCTAGAGGGGCTGGATCGTGAATACCAGATCGCCCGGGATGCTGGCCACCCTGTTGATAAACTGGTCATGGCCTATCTGTCACCGGATTTTCGCCGGCGTTTTGGCCACCTAGCGGATGTTGAGAGCCGTACGTCAGCGCTCCGTAAGCTCTACCAAGCTAAGATGTCAGAGGTTTACAAGGCATTCCGCTCTACGTATGCTGGTTTCCATCGCGACCTATCTAATCTCGAGCCGATGATCCATGAGAAGTTTGGCAAGTATGGTCGGGACACAGGTAACCCGAAGGCCAAGCTCTTGGCGGAGCAGCTCACCCGTGCAACTGAGTATGCTCGGCAGCGCTATAATGCGGCCGGTGGTGATATCCCTTACCGTGAGGACTGGGGCTGGTTCCAGTCGCATGACCCCGTACGGATAGCGGCTGTAAGCGAACAGGAGTGGATGGATTTCGTCAAGGCCAACCTGGCTATGGACCGAATGACTGATGTCAATGGCCTGCCCATTAACCCAAACCTCCTGGACCAGCAGCTCAAACAGATCTACAGTAGTATCGTTACTCGCGGCTTGTCTGACATGAAGGCCGGCCCGCCTGGTCCTAAACTCCTAGCCTCGAACATCAACCAGCGTGCTAATTCTCGGTTCCTAGTGTTCCGCGATAGCGACGCTTGGCTGGCCTATGAGAAGAAGTTCGGGACGGGTAATATCTACGAGAACATCATCACTGGGATGGACCGCATGGCCCGTGACACGGCTATGCTGGAAGTTCTAGGCCCTTACCCGGAAGCTACTGTCCGCTATATGGAGAAACTGATCGATAAGGGGTTTGGTGAGGATGCCATCTCTAAGTCTGGAAAGCTAGGCAGTAAAGCGGCTGATAAACTGGGCTCTCCTAAGGTCCATCTTCGGGCGTTGTATAATACTGTGTCCGGTCGTACCGGCATCACAGCCAATTCTAAATGGTCTCAGATCAGCGCAGACGTTCGCTCTATCATGACTGCATCGGCCCTGGGTGGCTCCTGGTTTGCAGCCATTGCAGATACGGTGACGGCTGGCGTGACCCATCGGATGAATGGTGTTTCCCCGACGCGTGCCCTAGGCCGCGTGATACACATGTTCGCCACTAATAGCACAGAGGACCGTCTTCTGGCGGCCAACCTGGGCTTTGGCGTAGAGGGTTGGGCCTCCCGGGCCATTCAGTCCCAGCGTGTACTGGGCGAAGCTGTAGGTTCCCGTTGGACTGAGGTTCTGGCTGATACAGCCCTGCGGCTAGCATGGCTCTCGCCTTGGACTGAGGCCGGACGCCTTGGGAATTCGGTCGAGATGCTGTCCTATCTAACCCAAGAGGCTGGTAAGGGGTTCGACCAGCTTAAGCCAGAGACCCAGCGGCTATTCAGCACGCATGGCATCACGCCGGAGGATTGGGATATCTTCCGTAATACGCCCCAATGGTACCATCCGGATAGCGGCGCTAGCTTCATCCGACCGGAGGATGTATTAGGAGATACGTTCGAAGGACGGCGATTTGAGGTCGGCAACAAGGTGCAGACCATGCTGGCCCGAGAGCTGGAGTATGCGATCCCCTCATCCAATGCCAGGGTCCGGGCAATGTTCACCTATGGCTTGCCTGCCGGTACCTTTTGGGGTGAGGTCATGCGTAACACGGCTGTCTTCAAGAGCTTCCCCATCACTATTCAGGCTACCCACTGGATGCGCCTGATGTCTGAGGCCAATCCCAAGACCAAAGCTGAGTATGCGGCCTGGCTCTTCTTGGGTATGACAGCCATCGGCGCCCTGGGGGAGCAGCTCACTAGTATCAGCCGTGGCCGAGACCCGGAGAGCTTTGCCTCTGGTGGCTTCTGGCGTAGGGCCCTGGTCAGGGGCGGTTCATTTGGCCTCCTGGGCGATACCTTATTGGCTGACCAGTCTAAGTACGGGTCGTCTCTAGACACGCTCCTGGGACCTGTATGGGGTCTCCTGCCGCAGGTTGGTGGGCTTACCCTGGGTAATATCCAGCAGCTCTATGAAGGCAAGGATACGAATGCTGGCCGTGAGCTGGCCCGGTTCACCACTCAGAATATGCCAGGTCATACCACCTGGTATGCCAGGCTGGCGCTCGAGCGGCTGATCTTCGATAATCTGGATCGGCTCCTTGACCCCAAGGCTGAGCGGCAATTCAGTGACATGGAGCGCAAGTATTATAAGGAGCGTAGCCAGCAGTTCTTTTCCAAGCCGGGCAGCGGCGCTGCTCAACGGCTTCCCGACCTAGGTAAAATGTTTGAGGCAGCACAATGACCATTAGCAGCGAAGTCAATGCGGTAAAGTATGATGGTGACGACTCCACTACGGGGTTCGCCTTCACCTTCACCGTCAACGAACCCGACACGGGAGTAGACCATGATCTTGAAGCCATCAAAATTAGCTCTGCTGGCGCCGAGACCACTCTCTCTGAGGGTACTGGTACCACGGATTATAGCGTCACCGTGGCGGCCTATCCCGGTGCAGGATCAATCACGTATCCGGCCACAGGTGGAGGCACTCTAGCCACTGGGGATAGTATTGTCATCCGCCGGAAGCAGTCTCTAACCCAGGCTACTAATCTAGAGAACCAGGGTGGATACTTACCTGATGTGCTGGAGTTCACTCTCGATGATATGGTCCGGCAAATACAGGATCTCAAGGAAGAGATCGACCGCTGCCTTCAGATTAAGGTCGGCGACAAAGAGGTCAATGCGGCGGATCCAGATCTACCCCTCATGGTGGCCGGTGAGTATCTAGTTGTAAATGCTACCGGTGATGGGTTTGAGCTGACCGGCTCAACGACTACGGCGGCCACGGCTTCTTCGGCTACACCGCAGGATGTCACGGCTGCGGGTGGGTCGGCTGGTGTAAGCACTGACTATTCCCGGGCAGATCATGTTCATGATATAGGTACGGCTGCTGATGTGGTCAGTGACACCACACCCCAGCTCGGCGGTAACCTAGATGCTAATGGTCAGAACATCCTGATTGATAGCACCAACTTCATCGGTGACGAGGGTGGCAACGAGCAGGTTATCTTTAACACCACGGCATCGGCTATCAATCAGATCGAGATTACCAATGCTGCCACCACCAATGGACCAGAGATCAAGGCTTCAGGAGATGACACAGATGTTGATCTTGTACTCTCGCCCCAGGGTGCCGGCATCCTCTCTCTTAATGGTCCTGTCACGCTTGGTGGCGACCTTGATGTGGGTAGTCAGAGTATCGTCTCCAGCGCAGCGGGCGATATCACTATCACCCCGGACACAACCGGGGATATCATTCTCGATGGACAGAAATGGCCGCAGGCTGATGGGACGGCTGGGCAAGCGCTCATAACTGACGGTGCTGGCCAGCTCGCATGGCAGAACAACCGTGGTGTACAGTATACTGCGACTACGACCACGGCTACTCCGACTGTTATCGCCTCCGGATCTATTGCTGCTGATACAGCAATGGTTATCCATGCCGAAGGGGTGTGCCGGGATGCTACCACTAGCGTCAATGCGACTGGGTTCGAGGTTCACAACGCTGTCCTCAATGATGGAGGCACGTCCGCAAATGGCACGCAGACTGGTGACATTATTGATATCACGCCATGGTCCACTGATATCCAAATTACGGCCAATGACACCACAGACCAGTATGAGGTAACGATAACGGGCGTCGCGGCAACTACTATCGACTGGGTTGTCAATGTCTACTTCGAGGTAGTGTAATGGCCGAAATGGATAAGGATGTCCTGATACTCCTTGGCCGCATTGACGGCAAGTTGGATGACCTTAAGCAAGCTTTCACACAACATGTTATCGATGATGCCAAGGTAGAGCAACGCTTGCGTACCGTCGAGAAGCGTCAGAGTTATTTCTTGGGAGCCGCCGCGTTGCTCGGTGCTGGAGGCTCGCTCCTGAGCACACTCATACTGAAAGGGAAGCTTGCATGGGGCCTTCTAGTTACGATGATGATGAGGTAGAAGAGGGCATCGACATGGCCTGGGGATCTCCGCTGGGTGTCGGAACAATCACCCCACTAATGGAAAGACCCAATAAAGGCCGGCAGAAATTCTACCGGCGCCCTATTGGGTTCATGGCTAACATCGATGAGCTCTACGAAGTAGAAGACTAGTCTTTCTCAGTGAAGGGCGGAAGCGGATCTGGATATTTCTCCATGATTGCTTCCGCCTTTTTATTTAGTCGTTGCCGGTAATCCCTGAGATGTAGGGTCGATCATCTTGACCAACCCCGCGTATCTCATAGGAAATTAGAAACACGATACAGCACCCGGCATGCCAGAGATGGGAGAACCCGGTCTCTGGATCAGTGCTGTCACCTTCCCACCACGCAGTAAGGTGACGCTGTAGCGCTGAAAAGGGACGGCTCCAGGCCATTCCTTTTTCCCAATTCCGAGCTTCATACTTTTTAGACCCGAAGGCGAGCACCTTGACGATAGCCCTAAAGGCATCCCAAGGCGCTAGATGCCACGGGTCTTTTTCGTTGTCGTACTTGACCCCCTCAGACATTCTTACCTCCCGGTGTATAGGCACCGAGGACGCCGACACAGACTTCAATAGCATCATCCAGGTTATCCAGTACCCATCCGCTCATCGCGTCAAGTACCGGATGGCTACGGACAAATTCATCATCCGATACCAGGATAGTCTGCTTGTTGATGAAATGCGCCCCGGCCAGCTCGCACACCGTACCGATAGAGAGCCGCTCACGTGGCCCCGGCAAGAAGGCCAAGGTCATGTCACAATTACGTACATCATATACGTTCTTTGACCCAATAGCCCGGGCGGTACCAAACTTTGGGTCCGGATAGTTGAAACTGTAGGTCTCGCCATGAAGGGGTTCACAGCGTAACGGCGAGACCCCGATGATGCCATGCTTCCCGAGCTGCTCCGCGACATAGTGGCGCCAATCGTTAGCCTCATTCTCAGTTAGGCCCGCGATGGCGCCGGCCAAGTAAACTGTAGGTTTCATACTGCCTCTCCTTCCGATTTATTACAGGCTTCCCGTATCTTATCGAGCTTCCTATCAAGTGCCTCGTAGACCGCCAGGTCACCGTTTTGATCTTGCTTGAATAGCTCATACGGCCGAACAACGCGACCATAGAGTTCTAGCTTAACCGCCTCTAGAACCCCAATGGCCTCATTCAGCGTCGCATATTTATATCCCTTCTGCTCAATATACCAGCCAATCAGTTCACTGATATACCAATTCAGCTCCCCGGCATTATCAATATCGCCGATCTCGCTGATGCTTTTACGGCGCTCTTGTACGATATACGGCATAGTCTCTCCCAAGTATGTAAATCGAGCGCAGGAACAGGACCACTTGCAACGAAAGAAGCGACCACTGCTCGGTGTTCATAGCCACTACAGCCCATGCTGTACAAGCCGCTAGGTTTAGGAGGTTGCCGGAAGTGGTGCGGCCGGCAGATAACTGCCAGACCGTCGCCACCACCAGCACCATTCCTAGCCATCCCAGTAGCGATATCACTTCGCTTCTACCAAGATGCTCGCCCGCTTCTCCTTCTCCATGGAGTTAAGGCGTGCCCGGCTCCATGCCCCGCAGTCCTGACAATGGTACTGCTGGTACTTCATGGTCGGGGTATAGGCGTAACCTCGCTTCTGCAAATGCGTCCCACCACAACGGGGGCAACGCACAGTCTCATCCCCATCGTACAGGGCTACGTTGGGATGGCCGTCGATCCACGGCTTAAGCTTATTGTACATCTTCTCAAGAAGCACAACATCCTGCTTGTTGTACGTCTCCATGGTCTTCCAAGCCCGGGGATCGCCAGCCATACACTCACGCCACAGCCCCATGCCCTTGTGCTGGGTCTTATCGCCCAGGCCCAGGTACATAGAGACATAGCTCAGCTTATTACTAGGCAGTCGGAACTGTTTCCGCACTGTTCGAAGCAAGTCCACCTGCTTGTACGGGGATGGCTTGGATAGTCCCAGGAGAGCAAACTCCTGGTTCAGCGTAGGCATATCAAACTTGGTGCCATTATAGTGGACTACCACGTCCGCCGCATCCACCAAGTCGTAGATGCCCTCGATCATATCCTCCTTGCTATGTTTGTTCAGACCCATGAATTGGATGGACTTTTTGTCCAACCACTTCGCCGCCCAACTCATGGTATAGCCTGGCTCTTCGATTTGGTTCAGAGCAATGTTCTGATCCCATAGACCCCAGGCGTACACTCGATGAGGAGCGGTCTCAATATCAAGTAGAAGTATTTTCATTAGTGATACCGTACCTCAAATTCAGATGTATCGTAATCTACACCGGCCTCCTGGAGTTTAGTGAGGAACAGCGCAAAGACCGGCGCCCTCACTGTCAAGGGCAGGCCCTCCATAGTATCCTGCATGGTCTTCAGACCAGCAGTGTTAGTGTTATTGTTGTCGTCGGTATTCTCGAAGTATACCGTGGCTAGCTCGTCTGCCACAGCTTCGATAAGCTGGTTAACGTCGTATAGGACCGTAACGTTATCGTTTTCCATTACGCTTTGCCCTTTCGTCTTTTGTTTTTAGTTGATGGCAAGCGTGGCATAGTACCTGCAAACCATCGGCTTCGCAGAACAGACGCTCGATCACGTCATCCCACGTAGTAAAGCCTACTTCTGGATCAATCACAGGATTGATATGGTCTACAACAGCGTTGTCTATCCTCCTTGTTTTACCTTCCGCGGGTGGTAGCGACGCAGGTACCTTGTGCGGCTTGCGTTTATATCCGGCGCACATATATACCCCACGTTCCACTCGCGCTGCCCGTTTGGCTTCATGCCGGGGCCCCCATCTCTTGGAGGCCCCGCGCAATGCCGACTTGATGAAGGAGTGGAACCGTGCAACGGTCCATTGACCTCCGTTATACGGCTTCTCCTTCGCCATTAAAACGGACTAGCAAGCTCGTCCGGATTGCCGAGAACAGGATCACCCCCTTCATCCGCTTTCTTTTCCTTGGCAATCGCCTCATCGCAAAGATCGAGATTAGAGATATGTTCGATCCCCACGGCGAAGAAGCCAACTCGGCTGGGCACACCTTCGGTCAAGACACCGATGACATGGCCTGTTTCCAGATTGATCACTGGCGACCCGCTAGCCCCAGGGGCAGCGTGGACGTCGATCACAAAATCTAGGTTATTGAAATACGTATGGACCGGATTAACGGACATGATGTGTCCGAGCCCCATGCCATACTCGATAGGTGCCGGGTAACCAGCATAGGCAATCGGCATTCCGACATAGACTGTATCGGTACAGCCGAGTGTCAGCGGCTCTACGCCATCGAGATTGTCCGTTGAGTTGAGCAACAGCCAATCCTCGTAACGCTTACCGTCTGCCTTCTTCTGAGTGGTAAGAGTGAACGACTTCACGCCCACCCAGTCGTATCCCTCTTTAGACCGGATACGGCCATTGCCACTAACGAAGATGCCAGCACAGTGTCCCGCCGACAGGAACAACTTGTCCCCAATCATAGAGCCTGTGCAGTTGGCCTGGTCGCTAGAGCTACCCGTCAGCTTGACTACCGACAACGCTAACAGCTCGCCGGCCTGCTTAGGGGTTAGATCAGAAGCCGCTGCTGGTCCAGCCAGAAAAGCCAGAGCCACCAGCAAACTGGTGATGAAACGCATGTATTATTCCTCCATGCCAATTTCCCACAGCACCGGAGTGTAATCCTGTGTTAGGTGCCGTGTCATCCACAGGAGGCGCCCCTGTTCAGTCAGGTATTCCTCCCACTCATCCCCGCACTCAACTTGGTAAACCTCGATCACCGTATCGAGATAGTGTTGCAGGGTCTCGCAGCCCCCAAGCGCCTCGAAAGTCCGCACTGGACCGTAATCCTTGACGCCAGGGATATTGTCTACCCGGTCGCCTGTCAGGCATTGCGAGTAGAAGTAAGGTAGTCCGGTTCCGCTGATCCGCTTGCGATCAGACGAAAGCCGTAGGTGTCCCTCCTTAGTGATTAAGGCTGGACCAAACTCCGGTTGGTTTCCTAACTCCCATTGATAGAGCCATCCCGGTACCTGCCGTAGATCCTTGTCCCGGGTGACAATAACGGTTTCATCCGGGCTATTGACGTGCTCTATCGTAATGGCATCATCGGCCTCCAGATAGGTGACGACTTGTGCCCCTATCACGTTGACCATATGATTGGTTAAGTTTCTGAAATGCCACGGTTTCTTATCCTTGCGCGTACCCTTATATGGCAGCGTCTTGGCAAGATCGTAGCGGAATGTGCGCCCCTCTGTGATGAAGAGGCATGGGCTCTCTGTGGCCCCGACCGCCCAGCAAATCTGATCGAGACGTTGCTCCAACATGTCGCGAACGTAGTCGAACGGTGGGAGGGCCTCATCGTCCTGCTTCATCGCCCTCCACCCCGTCTCGGCAGCGAACCCGATCTCGTATCGGAGAACGTCCCCGTCAATTAAGGGACGCATGGCTCTCCCTCTCTACTTTGATAAAGATGTAGTCGTTATCGACCCAGGCTTTTGGTCGGTCTCCTGCTCTTTTGAGGAACCGGAAAAAGGCCCAGGGGTGGAGATCACGACGTCCTTTACAGTAGGGACAGTCGCAACGTCCTCTTTTGATTTGCCACACCCGCATCCTTCAGAATGGGTTTTCATCGGCATCGGCCCCCGTCTTGCTAGGGGTGGCGTCGTCCTTGCTAGGTTGCGACACCTTCGCATCCTTAATCAAAGCCTGAAGGCCACTCCCCTCAAACTCCAGATTGCTGGTGATCTTCTCCTGAATAAACTTAGGTAATGCCATGAAGACCTCAACATCAGGCGCATCCAAGTCGAACACCCGAGGGCTGTTGGCTAGCTCTCCGACAGTCATACCTTTCGGGAATGGCATGACCTCATTGATGTTCTCGTACACCTTCCCCTTGTTGGCGCCCTTGCCGGGGTTCTGAACCACGTTCACCATGACTGGAGTGTTGACCAGCACAGCGAAATCGCCGGCCGCCTCACCCTTGGGATCGAGCGCCTTGTAGCGCTTGGTGGAACGGGCCCGATCAGACTTGAGGTTGTGCAGCGGGATCAGCTCGGTCAGCCACCGGGGCTTGTCCTCGAGATCCTGGCCATCCTCATCCTGCATGAACACCGTGGGAAACTCATAGGTTAGGGCAATCTCCCGGGCCGGTGGCTTATCCTGCCCCTGATAGGGGCGCTGAGCCTGAAGCCCTAGGTCGATCACCTGCACCAGACGAGCAGGGTACGTGCCACTGTCCATGGGCGGCGTGTTACCGCCACCGGTAAAAGGCACATTATTAGCGTTAAGTCCCATTGTTTTTTTTCCTTCCTTATAATACAGACTGGATAGAGTGTGAAGATGCAGAGAATAAAGCGCCAAACAGTACCACGATACAAGCAATGCCAATAACGAGGGCGCAAAATTGCAACGTCTCTTTAATGAGTTTCATACCAGTTCCTTCCAATCTGGTAGTCTCCATCATGTGGGCAAGCGATTTTGTAATACGCACCTGCCCATTTAATTGCGGCACAGGCCAGCATCGCCGCCTCTTCCGCAATCTCGGGGACGCACTCGAACTGCCATTCATCATGCATCCATATCACCGTACCCCACATCTTACGATAGGGCCACCGCTCATTCATCCACTTATGCCATATATTGTAGGCTGCGGCCATCTGGATAGCCTCGTCACTCTGCAACGTATAACACAGTAGTTTATGCGGGCTCTCGACTAGGATCGGCCGGCCATCTAGACCCTTGATCCAACCGTCGGAGTATTCCATTCTCCCCCATTTCTTATTGTACCACTTCTTAGCTGTCCTCCGCCATTCAGTAGTAAGGTTGTCGATCAGGGTCCGAAGTGCGGGCAACTCATTGAGGTACGTCTCGCGTAACTTACGCCCGGCTGCGGCATCGCCGTCGATAACCTTGCCGATCTTTTCATCACCAGCTCCAAAGATGAAGCCATAAAAGAAATTCTTAGCCCGTGAACGACTCGGTGCTCCAGAACGTTTCTGATTAAGAGAATGGAGATCGGTCCCATCCTCTTGGTTGCCGTGAAGGACCGCATGTGTAAACTCCTTATCTCCCATTCTGGCGGCTAGCTGCCGGATCTGATTACCCTTACTATCCACCCCGACCAAGACCCAACCTGGTTGGGTAGTAAAGATCTGTCGCATCCACTTGGCAAAGAAGGCCTTGGAATGAGGCGAGGGCACGTTAACGATATTCGTATGGCGAGCTCGGCCCGTGGCGGCTAGCCCCACCACTCTAGACGGGATGCGTCCATCCTCTCGTACAAGCTCACGCCACCCCTCAATGATTGATTTACGCTGACGACACTGGACCCGCCGAGCTACCAAACGACCTAGGGCTCCATTGATCCCCTCGAAAGGGTCATCTTTACTGAGCTTCGGGCTCGTCCGTTCCCCGTCATTGTTGGTATTCCACTCGGCAGGTTGCCAGCCGGCTTCCAATAGAAATGCCTTAACCTCCATGTTAGAGTTAAGGTCAGTCGGACGAAACCACACCCGACTGAAGGGCCCGGCTATATTAATACCGGGCTTATCGGACAGCCATTTAGTAACGGCTGCCGAATAATGGCCGTCTTGCTTGAACGGCTTCTTGATATAGTTGTACTGCCCTTCCTTCTTGCTCTCTTGTACTTCGATCCTTAGAGGAAGATATGGTGCAACAGCCCGATCAATAAGCCCAATCCAGCGCTCAAGAACATAGAGACAGCGATCAATGTGTACCTGATCCACGTACCATCCGTATTCCTCCTGGTTCTGGAGGTTCTCGAACAACTTGAAATTGAGCTTGTGAGCCGCAGTCCATCCCTCTCCGCGTCCCTCCTTAAGTAGTTCAGCATAGATGAGGCACTGGATCTCGACGTCTTCAGAGCACCGGTGTAGCATCTCGGGGGTGAACCGGTCCCATTCCTCATGCACCACCTTACCCCGTCCGACACGCCAGCCCCAAGCCTGTACTGAATGGGGGCCACTCTTCCCTCGGCCTTTAGCATGAGGGGGCCACCGACGGGTGGGGCGTTGTAGACGAGAAATAAGGAGGGTGTCAACTTTCTTGCCTTTATACTCCCATCCATACACTTTTCGCAGCGCAGGGAAGTCGAACTGGATTGCATTGTGGCCGATGAGTACATCGAATTGCTCCAGATACTTAGGTAACTCATGGATGTTCCGCGGATCGAAAGTCACCACCTGGTCTTGGCCATGCTCCTTGACAGCCGCACACCAGATGCGGTCAAGCTCAGGCAAGAAACCATTAGTTTCTATGTCAAAGGTTGCAACCCTCATGTGACAGCCAAACGCTCACGACGCATTTGGAGTAGCCGGCGCACCTGCGGTTCCGTCAAGGTGTTCTGAAAATCAATCGGGTCCAACACCTTACCAGCTTTTCGGTCGGCCTCGGAAAGGAATTCCTGAACAGCAATATGTATCTGTTGCGCCGTTAAGTGCGGAACCATTGCACGATTAGGGGGAATAATTTCCCATTGTTTTCCGAATGCATCCCGGACTGCCGCTTTAACGAATTTTTCATTCTGCATTTCGCAATTCCTCCCGAAAGCGCCATACTGACTGCTTAACGGCCTTTTCATTAATACCGAACTGCGCGGCGATATCATTATAAGGCGCCTGCTCTATCAAAGCCGCCACCAAAATAGCACGGGTCTGCCCACGCTTCGTTAGAAGGTGCCGCTTTATATCATTCAACTCTAGTCTAGCATCAGCGGCGGGATTAATCGTCTCATCGGGTACAATCTTGTCATCCGTATTCCCGAGAGCCCCGTGCATTTTCTCCTTGGTCATATGGTCCTTGGCTGCATTATTCATTATTTCCATTAACCAAGTATTCAGAGACGCCTTTGTAGCATTAAAAGACCGCCAATAAGTCAATGCATTAGTGTACATATCCTGTACAATGTCTTCGGCGTTATGCACCCCTCGGCTTTTAATGGTGAGTTGCTTAACTAACCGCTTGGCGTTTGCCCGATAGTGGGCTTCAATTACCTTGTACGCCTCTGTCTTGCTGGAGAACATGCACATTACCTCCCGCTATGGCAGCTCTTAGTTGAGCCATTTCATCTTTCGTTCTTGGTTTGTCATTAGCTGTCGTTACCACTTCGAGTTGAAGTCCCGTGATGGGATCGATCCGATAGCACGGGTACTTGAGATGGTTCGGATTGGTTGACTTCGACATTGTGCGCCTTTCTTGCTTGATGCCTCTTCACGTTGCGGCGGATGCCTAGCTTCTTCGCACGCTCATGGATTACTTTTCGCATTCAACCTCCTATCAGGAATAGGAGCAGGATGGGACATAAAGCTAGCGCAATGGCAAGGACAGTATGGCGCCTATCCTGCTCACTTGGCATGGCGGCTGTCCGGTATCTCATTGAACAGCCCAGTGTGATGATCCCAATAGAGCGTAATGTATCCGCTAGCTCCGAACTCTCGGTCCTCCAGGATGACAAGCCTGCGGATATTACGCTGCTCCAACTCTAGATCCGGGTCCTTATTCCCCTCCAATCCCAGCATGAGATTACAGGATCGCATCATCGCCCGTGATCCAGAGAACTGGTGGCTCAGTACCTTTCCCCCTCTTTCATGGGGGCTGCCAGCTTCCGGCGCTTTGAGATGGCAAAAGAGAAATACCACGATATCCAGGTCTTTAGCGAGAGCCGCGAGGTCCTGCGCAATCGCCTGGAGTACAGTATTTGCCTCTGCCGCTGGCACTCCGTTAGTGAGGTTTGTAATGGGATCAATGAAGACAGCCTTGGCCCCTTGGGCGACAGCCGCCAGTATATCACTTCGTAGACTAGACCAGCCAAGGTGCTGATATAGGCTAAGAAGCATAAGTTTATTGCCAACCTTCTTCGCTGCCTCATCATATGCCTCATAGTCAAAGGGCATAGTCGGATCATGGAAGAAGCGCCCGGCTACCTTACCGAGTACCATCTGAATAGTCTTACGGTTGGCTTCTTCGGGCTTGGCCATGAATACGCGCAGATCGTGCTCCAACATCAGGTGAGCAGCGATGGCGTTGACCAGCTCTGACTTGCCCATCTTGACGCCTGCACCTAGATAATACGTCTCGCCGAAGCGGATGCCTCGCGTCATCTCGGTTAGCCCTTGCCAGGGCCAGGACAGTCCCCACGTAGGCGCCTCTCTGGCTGCCTCGTAGAGGTCTGTGGCAACTACAAGTCTCGTATTCTTGGGGGTTTCCGCGTTGAAAAGGACTGCGTTGCATAGGGCCATGGACCGGCCCTCCATTACACAGTCGTTCGCGTCTTTGGCGGGCAGCACGGCGGCTCGTGCTGTGGGTAGGATCTGAAGCGCTTCCTTTGTGGCCTTCTGGCCAGCCTCGTCCTTGTCGAATACCAGGACCACTTCCTTGAAAATGGCCTTGATATCCTGCAAGTGGCGATTGAGGTCACGCTTTACGCCCGATGAGCCTCGGCTAAGCGAGACTACTGCGGGTTCGTACTCCGCGAATTTGCCGCCACGGTTCTTGTTCTTAAGTGCTTGGTACAGGGCTACTGCGTCAAGCTCACCCTCGGTGATGAATAGGCGCTTAGCTCCAGTTATAATGGCTTGATGCCAGCCGAAAAGGTCGGCGTCCTTAACGGAACCAATCACCCACATGCGCTTGTCCGCAATCACCCGGACCTTATACCCGATGCGTTTATCCCCATTGTAGTAGGGATAGTAGTGCAGCGCCGGGGTCTGCCCATCCTGCTCGGATAGGCCGATCTTCACGCCGAAGTAAGCCAGGGCCCAGTCATCCAACTTCCGATCAGGGAGGGAGACCGAAGCCAGGGCGTCAATCATGCCCAGCTCAGCCTCGTCCTCTTCCTCGGTACGGACAGTTACCTCTGGCGTATATCCTTCGGGTTTGTCATGATAAGGGTCAGCCACATAAGTAGAGCACGCAAAGCAGAACCCACTATAGGTTCCTGCGTCCTCAAATACTTGAAGGGCGTCGCGTGAGCCGCATTCTTCGTGCGGCAATTTTTCTACGCAATGGCCTGCCACTGTGCCTCCCGATTATGCTCTAACTATTTCTTTGCTTAATGATTTCTACTAGCTCGTCCAGCGGAACTGGGGCATATCCCAACAGGTTTTCCACGCAGACGTTCTCATACTTAGGGTGCCGGACATTTGGCTTGAACATGATATGGTGTGCGTGCAGGTGCCCATGAATATTGGCCTTCACCCGGGGCTGCTCTACTGCTGCTGGGTGCATCGGGAAGTGGGTCAGCCACATCCCATTAATCTGCTTAACGCCGTACACATCCTCGAATACCCTGGCGTAGGTCTTAAGCTTGAAGAGATCGTGGTTCCCACGAACCAACCGCTTCTTCCCAGGTAGATCAACCATCCGCTCCAGGATGTACTTGTTAAATGCTACATCTCCCAAGTGATATATCTTATCCTTGTCGGTGACAACCTTTCGCCATGCCGCGAAGATGTAGCGGTTCATGTCATCCACATCAACGAACCCAGGACGAAGCAGTTCACCATTAGGTTTAGTAAACTTCAGAATGTTCTTGTGGCCCAGGTGGGTATCACTTATGAGGAATACTTCAGCCATCAGCTATTCCCTCCCATCCCTATGCGGTTGACCCGCTTGAATTCTTTTGCCGGCGCCTGGTCTAACGGGACGACCTCAGTAAATATGATGAAGTCGGCATTAGGCCGCTGTGCTACTACCCTAGCCTTGGTCTCCTTGGCTGCATCTTCCGTATCTTCCACCGCCACCAGCCACAAGGACGGGCCGTCTTTCTCGACCACAAACCAATAGTTCATCGTGCCCTCCTATAGTATTATACCCTGAAAATAGGAAAAGGTAAACAGAAAAAAAAAATAATTATTTTTGTAGACCTTTTCCGATTTCGGAGGTATAATACTATAGCCCCCCCGGGGTAAATATACATATTATCATGCCAGAAGTGCCCTGATCTGGCCAATCAACGTACGTACCCCCACATCCAGGAAAAGTAGCTGCGCTGCTACATAGAGACAGTAGAGCGCAGCCGAAATGGCCAGTGTTCCCAAGGGGATAGCGAAGTAGGGCGACTCAAGGGCTACCCACAGCAGCCGGTCGAGCCTTTCGAACAGACGCTCGAACATGATTGCACCTTCTTACAGGTCCGCTGGTGTCGGATCTTCAGGACCACCAGCCCACCGACGACGACGGACCCCGCCCACAGGGCAGCAGTGGTCAGTGGATGCAGAATCAGAAGTTCATATCCGGGAATGGCGAGGCCCAGGATGTCGGCCAGGGCGATGGCCGAGGAGCCCACGCCAGCGCCGATGAGGAAGCCGGTGAGGTAGCTAGGTGTCTGTTTCAATTGGGTCTACTCCTTTGGTTGACCACCAAATAGGTGGCAGTGTCGAGGTCATCGTCCCATATTTTACCCCGTTTATGGGGATCAGCGGTGTCTAAGACCTCTTTGGTGTAGGGGTCCGTTTTAGTCCAGTTCCCCTGCTTATCCCCCGACCAGCCCATCATCTTCATCTCCTCCAGGATGAGCTCGGCCGAGGCGCGATCCAGTATATCCTCCATTTTGAAGTGGAGGCTCTGGAGTTTAGGTAGCGGCTGTTCGCCCATCACGGACCTCCGGCAGGCGCCTGTCATCTTCGCCATTGGGGTGCTTCCGATGGTTGGACAATACGTACAGGAACACGTCGCTGTTGTGGTTCTGGTTTAGCCCATAGGCCACACGGCGAAAGCCCTTACGATAGATGAGGCGCTTCCAATGATCCCTCTGGCGGGCATTGCGGGCAATGCAGACGAAGGCGACCTGCGAAGACGCGGCAATCTTCTCGTCCAACAGGCGCGCCATCTCTTCCTGGCTATTGGCGGGGTTGCCTGTGGGGCCAGCCCCGCCCAAGGTCACCATGCCGGGGGCATAGGGCCGTAACCCACCGTTGGCATCGTAGGATGGCAGCGGAAAATTCACGATAACAATCCCACCGCAGCATCCGGGAAACCCTGCGAGTTCCATTAGAGTTGTCTCCTTATCTCCATGAGGTCCGCAGACCAAGTTGCACTACCTTCTTTGTCGACGATTAGGTGCGGCGCGTCGCTGCTGGCGCTGTACCGGACGCCGCCGTAGTCTTTGTGCCACCGCCACCCTTTCTCGTACATAAGGTTGGACTCGGAATGCGTTAGCGTACCGCTCGATAGTGGTCCCTTCGAGGCCCGGCGCCGTGTTGATTTCGAGGACATAGGGTCGCTCCTCCTTTGCATTCCAGATAATATCCACCGCCCCAAAGTCCAACCGTGTGCACGCCATCGCTTCAAGGGCGACCTCGCGTACTCGGGCCGGTGGGTTAGCTCCCTCTCTGGAGTAAATGAACCCATTCTGATGGTTCCTTACCTGCCAGTTGGGATTATCATGATCGTGCCGACGGGCCTTCCGCTGCACGTCGATCACTTCACCATGAAGTACATGGACGCGATACTCTTCCTGTTTCTTGATGTACTTCACGAATAGTGGGGCATTCGGGAGATCTTGGTCACCGTGGACCAGGACGATGCCAGCTCCCGAATGCCCGGACAGGATAGTGCGTGCCACTACGACCGAACCATCCCGTACCCACCGTTGCGCTACGTCGCGAGAGTCAGTCCAGGGAGGCAATAGCCCCTCATGCCCAGCTTCACTGACCTGGCGGAAAAAGCGCAGCTTATTGGAAGCCGCTGCCACAGCCTCCGGTGGGTTGATTATCCGACAATTAGCGGACCAGCCGGGAAGCTCGGAAGCTCCCCAGTTAATCACTGTCGGATGTCTGGCTCCGCTAAAACGTGAGCCTTCGTGCTTGATGCGGCGGATGTTAAGGGCTTGTGCTAGGTGCTTGGCTCCGCCACTTCCTGGTTTATAAGAATATATTAGCATCAGTCCCTCCTATTACGAGGGCGGGCGGGGCCATCTTGTACTCTATTGCGAACCCGCGGACGCCGGCGACCGGCTGCTCTCGGCTGCGGCTCCGCCGGAGCAACAACTATGTTCTGCCCCCTTGCCAAGGCCGCCCGCTCCGCAAGGCTGAGCTGCTCCCATACCACCCTCGGGACTACCTGAGGACGCGCCGTCCCGCGGTGCGCCGGCTGGAAGTTCGGCGGCTGAAGCCCTTGACCAAACCGGCCACCGCCGCCTGGAATGACCTCCCGGTCCGCCTCCGGGGCCTCTTCTGGCTCCGCCTGCAAATCCCCATCCTCTATGTCCACGTCTATGTTCTGGTATCGCTTGACCAATTTCGGAATAGGCCTGACATAGGCCAAGTCCTGTACTCGACGGATGCCCTCCATCAGCAGCCTATCCTGCCCTCTGGTCTCGATGATCTCGGCCAGTGGGCCAAAGACCTGGGCAAGGAACCGATCGGCGCCGGCCATTGAGATGCCCTCGATCACGGCTGCGGCGTTTGAGAAATCCATCGCTGCATCCTTAACACGCAGCAACAGGTTGACCCAGGTCGTGATCTCCTGCATATCTTTGGGAGTAGGCAGTGATCTAAACTCCAGGCTACCGTACTTAGCCAGAGCAGTGATGTTCATGGAAGCATAGCGGATGTTGTCCATCATTGCTGGCTGGAAATGCTGGTGCTGTACGCACTCAACCAAGGAGGGGATGATAGCCTCCGCATCCCGGGCCCGCAAGCAGAAGAGATTGCCCTCTCGTTCTTCACCACAGTAGTGGACCAGGATGTCCTCCAATGATAGATAGAGGGTGATAAAGGACATGACTTGATTGAACGTCAAGGTCTGGCAGTTGACGTGGACATGGACACCGCACCGGTCACTCGGCTTGAGTGTACTCTCGGTTTTCTCGAACTGCTCCATGAGATAGGCCAACGCTTCGGGGACTGCCTCGCGCTTGATGGGATTGCTCAGTACGTACTCAAAGCCGTTGCCTCGCAGGCTGCCGTCGCCCGTGACGCGCCACCACTCTTTGACGCCTTCGGGAAGTTTTCTTCCTTCGATTTCGATCTCAATGCCAACCTCTCCATTCTTACGGCGAAGGCTGAACATCTCGTTTATCTTCATCTCATGTCCTCCTGCAAGGCTTCGGCGAGATACCGATAATCATCGAATAGTTGAGGCCCATCGGCTGTGGCATTGGCTACGGGATCAGCCAAGAAGCGATAGAAAACCCCGTCTACGGTCACAACGAAGCGCCGGCTGAACGGTACTTCTGAAGTCTTCGATCTCTGCACGATCCTAAACGCCCTTATGTAGCTTTCATATTCCCCAGCCACCATCTTGTCGAACTCACGTGTCCAGATCAAGGGATCAGGATCGGTTGGTTGATAGCGACCAGACGGTTTTCCGGGGCGCTGGAACGCCAACGTGTGAGCTGTAAGCCCCACCTTCCAGCCTCGGGTGGGCCGTCGTGACATATAGTACGCTTTGAACCCTTGCTTCGGCCTCTTACGGGCATACCAACCGAGCGGGAACGGGGTGAAATCCACCAGAGGATTGGGATAGTTAATAACTCGCGGCGTATTGGGGTCGCTTACATAGCGGAACGTTAAAGTAAACTGCCCTTTCTCTCCGCCATGGGCCACGTTGTCAATCATGGCCACACGCTTGCGGATCAACACCATCGAGTTACTGAGATACGCACGTGCATGGTCCAAATCGTAGAAGCTTTTTGATTTCATCGCTGCCACCCTCTATTTGGGGCCGCTGCGCGGACGGCATCGCTTCGGGCTGGCCAGTTGATATTCAATAAACGACACAGTTTCCGGGCTTCGTCGGCATCGCCATTGTTGATGATGGTACGCGCCGTCTCGGCTTGCTTCTTATCCCGCATCACCATCTCCCAGTTCATGCCACCTTCCATGTGACGGTAGCCCTCCCAGGCCCCCATCCACACCCAGTTCATGAGTTGGGGCGAGCGCAACCAGAAGTTACTGAGCACCCGGTATTCCATGCCGTAGGGCTTGGGCCGGAATGCACCGGCCTTCCCGTACAACTCGCGGCGCTTCTTGTCCGGGTCGAGTAAAAGAGACGGCACGCCGAGGAAATAGTCCAACTGGATGGCCAACCTCCGACACTTCTGGAAATGATCGGGGTTGCTAACGTCCACATCCTGCGTCCAACCGAGATGGACGTGGCCGGCTGCGGTCCGCATGGTGGCAGGGGGCGTCGGCGGGGTATTGATGAGACCGGTGTAGGCATTGTAGTCCGGGTCACACCCAAGTATCCGAGCTTCCTCGGGCTGCTCCGCCATGTGCTGTCGATCGAACTCGGCGGTAGGGCATAGCGCCAGATCGTAGTCCTCCGGCACCATCTTCCGCAGCTCCGAGAGAACGATGTGGATATTGTTGATGAAATCTTCCGGCCCCGTCGACGGGTCGATGTTGAACTCCAAGGCCATGCCATCCACTTGGACAGCACCGTGGCTGACCTTGTGTGGCTCCAACTTAGTGCCGGGGATCATCCCGTAGCCGGACCGGAACTTGTCACCCGCTTTCACGAATAACTCCGGGTCGGCTCCGATGAGTAACTGGCCGCTCATCCTTTTGCTCCTTGTGTCAGGTTAACACCCTCTGTTTCTGCTACCAAAGCGCAGCTATTGCAGGAGGCGTGGTGATCGTCGATGATTATGGCCGTGTCGTATTCTTGGGCCAAGCTCTCCCGACAGAAAGTACATTGTTTGTACTTCTTCTTGAATTGCTTCTCCGTCATCACATTTATCGGGGACTCGCCGTCGAGGGCAAGCTGACGAGATCTCGATGTACCGCGCCATGATCGAATGCCTCGAACACGCCGCCGATGACGCTGCCGTTCGTCTCTCCGTTCCAGTGCAGCCCGGGCAGCCGGAGTAGCGAGCACTTGCGATGGCAGTCCGTTATCTAAGTCAGTGGACTGTTGGGAGTCGTCCTTGTCCGTGGACGTGCCGAACCCATTCCTCTTCCCAGTTAGAAGCGGTGTATCTGTGTTCAGCTCCCGCTGAGTGCTCGGGTCCCGAAAAGGGCCAGCGTCTCCTTTAGCGATTGCCCACTCTTTCTTGAGTTTCTCGAAGGAGACATGAGTATTGTGGTGAGGCGTAAGGCCCGGGTGCTCTCGGTTGTATTTGATGATCGCAACCCGGTACAGTTCCGGAGTCGCATACTCCCTCGCCAATGGATAGGACCCGCCGATGATGGGAGGACTGTAGGGTTTCAACTCTTCCCATACCTCTTCGATATCCTTGAACCCCGTCTGTTCGAACATAAAGTGGTGGTGAGGCTCCGGCGAGAAGATCTTATGATGCTTGATGTTGTTCTTGCCCAAGGCAATCTTCAACATCCAGATCTCCGATGCCCAAAATAATCCCTTGTTGTCCTCCGTATAGGTGAACCAAAGGGGCCGCCGAGCATTGCGAAGGAAGTGGAGAGTCTGATCTACTTGATCGTACCAGACTAAACTAGCCGCCCCCGACAGTCGGTTACCCCAAACATCCTCGATACCATGCTTGTCGATGTTGTAGAAGATGGCTTCGCTATCCGTACCGAACTTGTTGGCCTTGTCCATCTTGCCCAGGTCGTCGAGCGTGCCGTTGTGAACACCGATGATGTTGCCCTTAATGAAAGGATGGGCATTGCCCTTAGTCACCTTCCCCTGCGTGGCCGCTCGATTGTGGCCAAGCAAGAGACGAACTTGTTTCCTGAGCAGTGCCCGATAAGGCTCGCTGCACAGTATCTTGGGAGGCAGGCAGGTATCCTTGAGGACATTGACTGACTTGTCCCCGTTGACAACACAAACTCCCGTGCTGTCAATCCCTCGGAGTTGATCCAGCATCAGCAACGTGCCGAATGCTGTCTCCTCTCTCATCCCGCCAGTGCCCATGTAGCCTACTATTCCGCACATGCGCTATTCTCCAGCAGTCAGTTCGACTTCACGCTCATTGTTGAAGATGAAGTCCTCAATGTACTCGAAGTAACGCCGGGATAATCCTTCAAATCCGGCATACTCCGGGTGCGGTTGGAAGCACCACGCACGCTGGGCTGGGAACCAGACCGCTTCAATATCTGGTGTCTCGGTATCGAACACCATCATCGGAGGGCGCCCAACCTTGGACATGCGTTGCTTCTTCGTGCTGACACGGGATACAATTATTGTCTCGGCTCCCTCCGGTGGCCGCATCATCTGGTGGTGAGTGGAAGTAACTTGGAATGTCTCCCCCGTTCGAGTATCCCAAGCCTCGTGAGTACCGGCACCCATGTGGCCGTCGATGTCCTGCCACATTCCGCCACCGAACAGCACATTGAGGAGCTGCCCGCCACGACAAATGCCGGCGAGCGGCTTACCCATCTTAAGTGCTTGTTTGATAACGAGAACTTCCCGAGCATCCCGATCCTCGTTGACCCAGGAATTGTTCGGAAGTGGAGGCTCACCGTATAACCTAGGGTGAACGTCGGCACCGCCGGTTAACTGAACGAGATCAGCATCGGCGATATTGTGGACGACTGACCAGCCATAACGACGGAATAACCGTACCACATCCGGACTGGACGAGATGATTGCTACCTTTCTGCGTTCCTTCATGCTGACACGTACTCCTCCAATCTATTCTTCTTGACGAACTCGTCGGCGACCTCCTTCATCGACATGTCCAACTTGTTTGAGCCATAAATGGAAAAGAATGGATCATTCGAGGCTTTCTGACCTGCATTGAACCACACATCAGTGCCCTGCTTGGTCATGGCTCGCCGAACTCCACTGACTGTCCCGCGGTTAATCCAAGAGGTCATCCTTCCGTAGAAAGTTGCATTCTTAAGGATGCTTTCTTTTGTCAATTCGAGTTCCAGATCGGTACGAAGGTACCGTTGGATACCTTCGAGTTTCAGATCGGCGCTGAATGTGGCATGGCCACTGTTCCAGCTATTAGTAGCTGGAAAAATTATGGAAGGGTGTTTCTCCATGTCGGTGAAGTTGGGCAGTTGGCCTCGGCTATTCCAAGCAACCGAGTAAATCTGTGCCAAGATGGCAGCCAGATCCTCGTTCACCACCTGGCGCCAGTGGTACCAAGCACCAACGAAAGGTCGACGCTCTTGAACGGCGCGTAGTAACGTGCCGGCACTAACGAGATACTGCGCTGACATTCGTAGGTTCATTAGGCAGGCACCGGGAGAAATGTCTTTCACCTGCTTGGTCAAGAAGGCGTGCCGATACGGGCTTCGATTGATGAGCCAATTCAGATACGCCTGGACGATCTTACTGTGACCCCCGCGACCTCGATTGAAAGCATTGCCATGGCTGTTATCGAGGTAGGCGACGATGCTTTTGGCAATCGTTTTCTTTTTGGCGTACTTGCCCAGTTGCGGATCGTAGAAATCTCCCTGATAGTAAGGGTGCCGAAAGAGAGTGCCGATCGACCCATAACAACCGTTGCCCTCCATCGTGTAGCAGGTAAGCGATCCGTCTGTCTCCTCCATGATGATGCCCATGTTGACGTTAGACTTTAAGGCCGCTCGTCCCCAAGTCTTACGCTTCCACTCCACCCATGCATTGATCTCTGCTGGGAGTAAATGTTTTTGGCGAGGAGCTGGCGTCCGTTTGGGCTCGGGGAATTTTTCCCGGATATTATTGCCGACCGCCGCTTCTCTCCGCTTGTCTTTCCGGACTCGCTCAATAATAACCTGCGAGATGCCACAATGGATGCAGACACGATTGCGAGGATGACTACTAGGTGGACGATTATAGGAATGACGATGGCCGTCATTCATTGGTACACGCTGAGGCATGAGTGCCATAAGACCTCCTAGTATTTTGACAGTTGAGAGTGCATCTTACTCGGACCCGGGATAGGCTCGTTCGCTCTCTGTCCTAAGCGATCGGCGATGGACAGCAGCAATCGAGCTTCGGCCAGTAAGAGGCGGCGATTGTGTTCGGGCACGGACCAAGATGGATTACTGGTGGCCTCATCTTGCCTAGTCCGAGCCTCCGCTCGTAAGGCGTCGGCTGCCAAGGCCATTTCAGCCTGCGTAAATGAAATGGTAGGCATCGGTCACTTCTTGTACTTGTTGTGTATGGGAAAAATGCCCCGTGCTAGCTGCACAAGCATCTCATCGCTTAGCTGATGGTTAAACTCACCATCCGCTATTCTATAGAGCGTAGCGTTGGACCAGCCGGTGGCTTTCTGTACGGCCATATAGGTATAGCCTAGATTGAGGGCATTGAGAACTTCGAGAACGTCGACCAATTCGACACGGTGTTTCTTGCGCCTACGTCGTGTCTTTTTGCCCTCCGGCAGGCCGACGATCTCCACCTGTACGGTGAGGCGTTCATCGAGAAAATTCCGTAGGGCTTTCTCGAAACCATATACGATGGTTACGCCGGCGTTCTGTAGCTTCGCAATTAAGGCAGCCGTTGCCTCATTCAGTATGTCTGCTTTCTTCATCACAATACTCCCGTTATCTTGAGACCTACAACCACGCCGCTGACTACACCAAGTAGTGCTTGTCCGAAGTAGATTAGCAGGCCCCATTTAATGAAGACGGACCAGCCACCGCGCGGCATGACACTGGCGACTGACCAGTGGTTAGTACGCATATCACATCCTCCGGTGCATGAGGGATTGGTAGGCAGAACCCAGCCCTCTGTGAATATCACCGTCCAATATTTCGACCTCGCCTTCCGGCTCTTCGGACCGGCCATCCTTCTTCGGGGGACGCGCCGGGAGGGCCGTCGCCAAGTCAAAGTCTTCGGCCAGCTTATCGTCCTCGTCCTCGTCAAGGAACACCACGTCGAGATAGGCAATCTCGTTAGCGTCATCGTGGTAACATGACGTGATCTCCATGAGGATCGCATCGCCTTCCGACAGCATCACCTTATGGTTCCACGGCACAGTCTTGAGCGCCTGTATCAGCTCGCCGGCGGTGATCCCTCCGCTATTGTCCTTCGCCATCGCCATCCTCCATGTATGCATCAGCGAATGCTTTTGCAGCCAGGAAAACGGCCACAAATATGACCAGTCCTACGACAACTGCACTCGCTACTTTCGGTTCGTTCATTGCGAGGAACATGCCCATCGTCGCTAGCGTGGCGACCACCAATGCCAGCCGAGTCTTTATTACTTTGTTCATGGTTCACTCGCTCGTTAGTTCCATTGGGGAGGCGGTAGCCCAGGAACGGACCACCGTAGAGGCAGGAACCCGAGGGCAGCCATCGTCCCCGGGCCACTTCAACATTCCGTTCGTTGCAGATATGGCAGCACCCGCAGCGCACAGCCCTTCCGATTTCAGGATGCCGCATCGTCGTCGTCCTCGATAAGTACCTGTTGAGCCGTACGTATGGCGTGCTCCGCTGCGGGTCGCTCGTGTTTTGGCAATGCCTCAACATTTACCCAACCGAGAATTAGTTGAAGCGCATCGCGCAGCACTGCGTTGCGATGCTGGAGCACCCGGATCGCTGTGTCACCCATCACTCAAACCCTTTCACCAGTGCCACTGGCACACCGCAAACCATGCGGACTCGCTGAAAATCCTCAGTGGCGAGGCCATCCACGGTCGCAAGAAGTGGCCAGCCGGGCCTGGGCTGTACGCTATGAGCGTTATCAGCACTGTCACGCACAGGTGTCTGATCCTTTGGTCCGCGATACTCATCGAGTATCTCCTTGATATTGCGAAGATTTCCCTTCTCAGGGCGAGGCATTTTCTCGGGAGCCTCGATCTTGCCATCGCTCATCGTTTCCTCCCCGTTCGCCGCGCTCGGGCATCAATCAGACAATTACCGCATCGCTCACAATACCAAATAATTATTCCCGCCCAGATCGCCCAAACAATTAGAGATAATAAAAAAATCATTCGCAAAGGTGTTGCTGTGTACCACTCATAATACCACTGAAGCAATTCTAGGAATGTCACGACTGAGCCTCCTCCATCACAATTCGGTCAGCCGCTCTACCTCGCCCTTCAGCCGCTCTACCTCGGCTTGCAGGCGCTCGATGGTGTCGGCAGCTTCTTGTGCTGTGGGACGCCAAATATTTTTATCGCGTAGATGCCTTTTATCCCGCAGCCGCTCCACAATATCGCTCATCGTTTCCTCCCGCTCCAAAGCGATCAGCTTGTCAAAGCGATTTCCGATCTGTTTGGCAGCGACTTGTGCCGCTCCGCGTAAAGCCCAACACTCCAATTGGCTCATGCTAAAGCTCCTCTGGTCATGCCGACTCTGCGAATTTGTCTGTCTCATTGCCCCAAGCAACCCATCCCGGTCTCTGCGCTACGCGTTCGATTTCGAATAGTGCAGTTCCGCTATAGCCTGTTGAGCACGACGAGGTCGGCGCAGGCGAGCAGGACGTGGGCGACGAAGCGACGGTCCCTTTCATGAAGCGTGACGGCATTGATGATCCGCCCCTCAATACCGAGGCGAGCAAGCACTATATTGCCGTCAGTGTGCATTTCGATACGAAGACTTCCCTTCTCCCGAACTGAATGTAGCGCCATATCCGCCTCCGTTTGTGAGAATTGGAACGGCTCCGTGCAGCCGCGCATTACTGTGCTACACTTTTACGTCGAGCTTCTCCCACTCTAGACGCTCGCGCGATCCTCTCCTTTCGGGCGAGGCGGAGCCACACGTAGGGGGACTCACTGCACTCAGCGCATCCCATTTCAGGCATTTAGGACCGCGGCTCCATTATGCCCTTTCCCGTCGGTGCTCATACAGGTTGGACCTCCGCACGAGCCTGCATCCAACGTCCAACGTGATTTTGTATCGGCCTTCCCGATCCACGTCAACATGGCGTTTCACGGGAAGGTGATCCCTGGACCCTGCCGAAGCTGGTGTTTCGGACCACCGCTATAGGCGCTCCAAGGCTGGCCTTTTAAGGGCACGCATCGGAGGATGCCATTTTACTGGTCCCATATCGCCGCTTCTATACGTGCCCTTTCTTGGCAAGTGAGAGCCATTGATGCAATGAATGTTAGGTAGCGCTATCCCCTAGGTGACGGCCTAGGCCACCAGCGAGTCGTCGGCGCGGTAGTCGATCACGCCGACCTGCTCGCCTTTGGCTTCCGTCTTACCGGCATTGACCGGCTGCGTAACGTCGGGCTTGGTCACGACCTCGACGCCGTGGATGGCGGCCTTGACACGGGCCAGCGTGGCCACGGCATCGTCGGTCGCCGGATGCATCTTCTTCGAGTTGTCGAAGCGCTTGATGGTACGCTCCAACGCCTCGATGACATCCTTGGCGCTATAGTTGATGATGGGCTTCTCCGGGACGTAATCCCAGAAAGGCTTGGTCATCGCGCCGTCGATGTTCAGCTTGTTGGCGGTATCGCTCTTGTCCTTCTGAAACTTGCCGTCGGCGAGCAGCAGAGGCGAGTGATCGACGACCCATTGAACGAACGCCGCCTTGCGGGTGTAGTTCTTCGGCATGGCATCGAGAAACTGCTGGCACTGAGAAAGATTGCCGCTGTCGGCAAACTCCCGGAGCGCCATTTCGGCGCAGATCCGCGCATACTTCATGCTCGAAGTCGTCGCGCTCTTGAACTGCTTGAGCGCATAGTCGAATGTGATCTCTTTCGCCATAGTGCGTCTCCTTCTGACTTAGCAAGGATGCACCAATGGCTCACATTTACCAAGAAAGGCGCTGTATCAATTCCCTGGCGCCATTGCCTGTTCAGAGAGAGGCAGACTGCGAAGCTACATGCCGCATGTGCCGTCCCATTCGGGTCCGTCACGACATGAGGCCGCGGCTAACTATCCGCTACCCTAGGCAGTCAGACTGTACGCTATACGCCCTTTCTTCACTTGTTTCGTCCGGGATATGGGCTAATGAAACCCATAGAGCCCGTTCCGCAGGCTACTAGACATTGCACAACGGGATAAGCTACACCCGTTGCTCGGATTTACCGTCCCGAGGCATAAGCCCCATAGGACGCACCGCAGGAAATCGAATTTTCAAACCTGCCGAAGCAGGCGGATAATAGGCCGCATTGACCTATTAACCGTCTGGTTCAGACGTAGCGCACACAGCCCTTGCGATGCTGGACGCCGGCCGTAACCCCATTATAGTCCCAAGGGGCACGCGCCGACCCGCGCGGCATTGGATTGTCATAGACCGTTCGGGGCCGTTCCCGCTTCCGGACATGAGGCACCATTGACCGCCGGGCATCCATTGCACGCTTGACCATGCGCTCC
>Ga0209919_1000197_pt1 | contig 31299 bp, 32 predicted proteins | sample SalPon2A_C_D2_MG_FD_185721 | JGI IMG/M metagenome (GOLD analysis project Ga0209919, IMG submission 185721) | Soil microbial communities from South San Francisco under conditions of wetland restoration - Salt Pond MetaG R2A_C_D2_MG (SPAdes)... | ecosystem: Environmental > Terrestrial > Soil >... | reverse complement strand
AAACTCCCATCTTCCATTGAGATTATTGCTTTTATCAAATTAGGATTAACTTCATCTATGCTTACCCAAGATTGTTGTGGATAAAAATTCAGTTTTTTTTCAATCGCACGTTGTTGCATCAAGGAAGTAATACTAAAATGGGAATATTCAAGCAAAGGTATTTGAAATGAAGGAAGGCTAAAATACAGGATAAAGAGTAAGTACAGAAGAAAGGATTGTGTTTTTTTGCATTTTATGGATGGTAAAGTTTTATCAAGATACAACTCCACTTCAAAAGGCGGAAATTGTGAGACTTTCATTTGCTTATCTAATAAATATAAATAGAATAAAAATTATGGGTACCTAACAGGTTCTCTGAGAGTATCCTTTATCGTTTTCTTATTTTTGAAAATATTTTCTTTTTCTGGTAACACACTTCTATTATTTTCAAGTGAATCAATTAATAACCTTTTATTTCTAACACCATTTTCATCCAAATCGCTCCTAAGTGCGGGGGGTAGTTTTCTATTATCTTCAAGTATTTTTTTCTGTTCCAGAGTTAATTCATTATTAGTATTCAATGAATCGGTATTATCTTTTTTATTTTTTTGCTCGGCAAAAGCTTTAATAGAATCAGATATGGCTTTTTCCCTCAATCCCATTTCCTTATGATATTCTAACACCTTTGGTGCTATGTCTTTAGCATATTTGCTGCCTGGATATCTATTAATAAGAGTATCATATATCGTTGCAGCGGAATCCAATTTCATTAATTTATTTTCATAAATCCATCCACTCGTATATAATGCTTTAGGCGCACTTACAGAGGTTGGATATTTATTATAAATATTAAATAATTTGTTAACGCTGCTGTAATAATTATTCTGTTTGAGTTCCCTTTCTGCATCCACATAAAAATTATTTGCTGGATCAAATTCAAAATCGATAGAGGGTTTATTTAAAATATTAGCAACAGAATTTACTAATTTATTGTCTTTATACTTAATATATATAACATTAAAAAGACTATCCGCTTTAAGTGAATCACCGACACTCACATAATAATTACCCAGTGCAAATAAAGTATTCGGTATTTGATTGGATTCAGGATAATTATTAATAATATCCATATAATAGAAATAAGCAGAGTCCAATCTATTAATTTCTGTTAAGTAGAAATTCCCAAGATCAAATTCATTGTTTGCAATTTTTTTCTTAATAGAATCCGCCGAAACAATCGGTTTTACAGGTGGTTTACCCAATTCAACAAGTTGATTTTGAGGTGTATCAGTTCCGGGAGAAATAAATCTATTTTTATCATCCGACTGTTGATTTCTTAGATTGGTTATTTTTACTTCAAGTTCTTTTCTCTTATCATAATATTCTGTGGAATCCATTATATATTTTTCAGGATTTAATGCATAACCTAACTGGTTTAGATTAAAATTTAATTCAGTTTTAATATTTTTATATTTTGTAAACTTAGATGCTTTAGATTGAGCAACCTTATAATATTCTTCAGGCAATTGAGTTAATATAGCTCTTGAATAATAGTAGCCTGCGGTATCAAGATTATTATATATGTTTTCAAAAATTCTACCCAGCTCATATTTAGCTACCCCCGAGTACATTGAATTTTTATAGGTAGTATCAACAAAAATAAATACGTCAGTTGCGTCCGTATATTTATCAACTTTAAAAAGTGAGATACCTTTTTCAAGACTTATCTGATCCAAAGAATTTTTATTTTTATCTTCAGAGGACATATCGTCTAATAATTCCAGTGATTTTTCCACCTGTCCATTATTACGATATGCCTTAGCAAGAGCTAGATTTGCATTAAATTCCATATCAAAACTAGGAGAGGAATCTACCAGATTTTGGTAAATTCTAGTTGCATTAGCATAATCATCTTTCTCTTCGTATAATTGACCTAATTCATATTCAATTTTTTCACTTCTTTCATTTTCATCAGTAATCGAGATAAATTCTTCAGAAGATTTTATAGCATTATCAATCTGAGCTTGATATATGTAATATTTAATTTCCTCTATTAATGCTAATTGTAGAATATCATTTTCTTCTTCCTGTTTTGCCTGTTCTATTACACTTTTAAGTGTTTTTATACCGTCTTCTGATTTATTTAGCATCAATTGGCATTTTGCCAACCAGAACGCGGCTTCTAACCTTAAATCACTTTCATCCTGTGTGTTTAATAATTCTTCCAATTCTCTAGATGATCTTAAATAATTTTGCTGATAGAAAAACGTTTTACCTAGTATAAGTAGCACATCATCTACATATTTACTGTCGGGACTAAATTGAAGTATCTTTGAACATTTTTCAACTACGGCATCTAATTTTTGTTTATCAGCATAAGCAATATTTGGTTCTGTCGTAGCAAATAAATCAGTTCGTGATTTCTGAATAGATTGTTGTACCTCGTCAAAAAGTTGAACAGTATTATAATACCTGTTAAAATAAGTTGTGAAATTCCCCCATACACCGCAACCAGATGCAGAAATTGTTACCACGAGGAATGTAATATGTAAATGTATTTTATATTTTGAAAGCATATGAAAAATTATCAAAGATGCTTGTAAAGAAAAAGGTAAAATATCCAACCTGCAAGCCAGCAAGTTTACAATGCTTCTTTTCCCGATTCATCTGTCCGAATCCTAATGACCTCATTTACATCTGAAATAAATATTTTACCATCACCAACCTGCCCGGTTTTTGCTGTTCTTAATACAGCGTCTACTACTCTATCAACTTTATTATCTTCTACAACAACTTCAATTTTGATTTTGGGGATAAATTCGATTCTGTATTCACTTCCTCTGTAGGTTTCGGTATGGCCTTTTTGCCGGCCATAACCCCTTACCTCAGAAATGGTCAATCCTCTAACACCCTCCTCTACTAAAGCTTCTTTTACTTCATCAAGTTTAAATGGACGAATAATAGCTTCAATTTTTTTCATGTAAATCTCATTAAAATTTATCTACCATGGCAATGTTTATATTTTTTGCCTGAGCCACAAGGACAAGGGTCATTCCTGCCTATTTTTTCCTGAACTTGAACAGGTTGAGGTTTGCCAGCCTGTTGCTCGCCTTCGCTCTGTCTTCCGCTTGAATTCAATCCAATATTATCAGTACTGGCTTTCATTGCAGTAATCCTGCCAGATGGTTGTCTTTTTCTTTTTTCCTGAATTTCTTCGGGTGCCTGTGGGAAGAATTTAAAAGCAAAGGAAACCACTTCATTTCTTATTTCTTCAACAAGATTCATAAATAATTGAAAAGCTTCTGTTTTATATTCAACCAGTGGATCTTTTTGGCCATAAGCTCTTAACCCAATACCTTCTTTAAGATCATCCATTTCGCGCAAGTGTTCTTTCCATTTATGATCAATCACACTGAGTGTGGCATATCTTTCAAGCCTAGCCATAGTTTCAGAGCCAAGTATTTCTTCTTTTCTCTTATAAAAGGATTTAGCTTCATTAATTATTTTATCCTTTAATCCCTGGTCACCAAGTGATTCAAATTCAGTTGGATCGAGTTTCATATCAACTAGAAGATTATGACGAATTTCTTCGCTGATAGCCTCGGCATTAACTTCGCTAAAATGTCTATCAACAACTTCACTAATCAAATCTTCAAGTTGATCAAGAATTTCCCCTTTAAGTCTATCACCCTCCAGCGCATGCCCTCTTCTTTTATAAATTACTTCCCGTTGCTGATTCATTGTATCATCATATTCAAGAAGTCTTTTTCTTATAGCAAAGTTATTCTCTTCAACTTTTTTCTGGGCCCTTTCAACTGATTTTGTGATTAATGGGTGTTGAATAACTTCTCCTTCTTCAATACCCATTCGGGACATAACTGATGAAATCCTGTCGCTTCCAAACAATCTCATCAAATCATCATCAAGAGAAAGGAAAAATTTTGAAGTCCCGGGATCACCTTGTCTTCCTGAACGGCCTCTTAGCTGTCTGTCTATTCTTCGTGATTCGTGTCGTTCAGTTCCAAGTATAAACAGTCCGCCACGATCAACCACACCCGAACCGAGTTTAATATCTGTACCCCGTCCGGCCATATTTGTTGCTATTGTTACTGCTCCTATTTCACCTGCATGTTTAATTACATCTGCTTCACGTTGATGTTGTTTTGCATTCAAAACATTGTGTGGTATATTTTTTCTTTTCAACATTCTGCTTAATGTTTCGGAAACATCAACAGAAGTTGTACCAACCAATATCGGTCTTCCCTGTTTTCTCAATTCTTCAATATGATTTATTACAGCATTATATTTTTCTCGTTTGGTTTTGTAAACTGCATCATCCTGGTCATCTCTTACAACCGGTTTGTTAGTAGGAACAACTACAACTTCCAATTTATAAATTTCAAAAAACTCGCCTTCCTCAGTTTCAGCTGTACCTGTCATTCCTGCAAGTTTATTATACATTCTAAAATAATTTTGTAAGGTAATTGTGGCAAGAGTTTGGGTGTCTCTTTCTACTTTCACATTTTCCTTTGCTTCAATCGCCTGGTGAAGTCCATCTGAATATCTTCTACCGGGCAAAACACGACCAGTGAATTCATCAACAATTGCAATTTTCCCTTCTTCAGTAATTACATATTCATCATCTTTTTCAAAAAGAGTATATGCTTTTAGCAACTGATTTATGGTATGTATTCTGTCGCTGCTCTCTGAATAACGAGCATACAACGCATCTTTCTTTTTATTTTTTTCTTCATCTGTTAATGAAGCATCATTTTCAAGATGGCTGATTTCTGTTCCCAGATCAGGGAGAATAAAATAATCTTTTTCCATACCCGATCCTTTTGCCAATTCTTCTCTTCCTTTGTCCGTTAAATCAATCGTATTGTTTTTTTCATCAATCGCAAAATAAAGTTCATCGTCTATAACGTGCATGTTTTTAGCTTTTTCCCTAAGAAATTCCATTTCCGTGTCTTGCATAAGTTTTTTGTTTGGTCCGTCACTTAAAACTTTTGCAACCTTTTTATTTTTAGGCAATCCTCTGTATGCACGCAATAATTGAATCCCAGCCTGCCTCATATCATTTTTGTCCTGAGAAGAACTAAGAATATCCTCAGCTTCCTGGGCAATTTTTGTGACAAAACTTGATTGCAACCTGAATAATCTTTCAACTTTCGGTTTCATTTCATCAAATTTCTGATCATCCACATCTACCGGTCCGGAGATAATAAGAGGTGTTCTGGCTTCATCAATTAATACAGAGTCGACTTCATCCACTATGGCGTAATTAAATTTTCTTTGGACCTGTTGTTCTTTATCGATTGACATATTATCACGCAGATAATCAAAACCAAACTCATTATTAGTTCCATAAGTAATATCTCTTTCATACATTTCTTTTCTTTTATCCGGATCATATGTATTGAGAATACAACCAACAGTTAAACCATGAAACTTATAGATTTCCCCCATCCACTCGCTATCACGAAGAGCGAGATAATCATTTACTGTAACAAGGTGTACGCCGCGACCTGTTAGTGCATTTAAATAAATTGGTAAAGTCGCAACAAGCGTTTTGCCTTCACCTGTTGCCATTTCTGCTATTTTCCCCTGGTGCAGAACAACTCCACCCATTAACTGGACATCATATGGAACCATATTCCATGTTTGTTTATCACCTGCAACCTCCCAGCTTTTTCCAATCAGTTTCTGGCAGGTACATTTTACAACGGCAAATGCCTCGGGCAATATTTCATCAAGTATATTTTCATATTTTTCATTAAGTTCTTCTTCTAATTCATCCAGTTCATCATAAATGGCCTGCCTGTCAAAATCATCATCATCTGACTGCAACTTCTCTCTTTTTTCGGATATAGCTCCCCTTAATTCTGCGGTATGGTTTTGGATTCTTTCCTTAAATTCAACTGTTTTAGCTTTTAATTGATCTTCCGTAAAATCTTTAATCTTCTCATATTCATCATTAATCATCTCAACAATTGGCCAAAGCGCTTTTATATCCTTTATATTTTTATCACCAAAAATTTTCTTTATTACATTAATCATTATTTAGTCTTTCTCCATTGGGAAAATTGAGTTTTGAAAGTTAAGTATTGAGGTTCTGAAATGCAATTTAGGTTATTTTACCCTAAACCATTTTCCGTAATGTATTTACAAATAAAAAACCCTTTGAAAAATATTCAAAGGGTTAATTTTTACATATTAAAAATATCGGATTTAGTTGACCTTTTCATCCTTTTTTATCACTGGAGGCGTAAAACCAAAATGCTGGTTCGGTGGCGTATCAATATTGATTTCTCCAAACCTGGTTTCATATTTTTCGATATTCTCTTTAAGCGCTTTCAAAAACATTTTTGCGTGCTGCGGAGTTGAAATAATTCTTGCATGAACTTTTGCTTTTGGTACGCCTGGCACAATCCTGGTAAAATCGATTATAAATTCTGCAGGTGAATGAGTTATAATAGCTAGATTGGAATAGATCCCATCTGCTTCTTTTTCACCAAGTTCAATATTTATTTGTTGTCCAGATTGTTGTTCGTTTTTATTCATACTTATCTCTAAATTTAATCAATTGGCTATTTTCGCAATTCGTCCGATTTATCAAAAGCAGCTTTTGCCTCAGCCTGTTTACCAATAATTGAGTAAACCTTACCAAGTGTTTCCCACATATCAGCCTGGTTTGCGTCAATTGAAACAGCCTTCTCCAAATAAGGAACTGCTGCCTCAATTTTAGTTTTATATTTGTCGCTTGTCATTCCTTTTTCATCAGCTTCATCATTCAGGAAATCACCCCACTTAAGATATGCGACTCCAAGGTTATAAACTGCGTTAAGATAATTAGGATCAATTTTGGCCGCTTGTTCAAATTGGTCTATTGCAGCTTGAAATTGTTTATCGCCTAATAGTAAAACACCATAATTATAATGATAATATTTATTATTTGGATCCTGTTCAACACCTGCCTTAAATGCATCCATAGCAATTTTTATCTGATGAGAACCAATGTAAGAATTTGAAAGTGCTACAAGAATATCTGAATCATTTGGATAAAAGTTTCTGCCTTTTTCAAGTACCTTAATTGCTTTTCCGTAATTTTCCATATACCTAAGGCTGTCAGATTGATCACCCGAAGAGGTAAATTGATTTTTAAATTTCACTGCTTTTTCATAATAAATTTGTCCCAGAAATCTATATCCATCTCTGGAATGTTCCATATCAATGATCTTTTGAAGTGGTTCAATAGCATTATCATATTCGCCAGCATTCATATATACAAATGCAAGATTCTTAAATGTTGCTGCTGAATCAGGTTCAATTATAGTAGCCATCTTAAATTCGTTTATAGATTTATTATAATAGAGTTTTATACTATCGGCATTTGTTGAATTATTTCCTTTTTGAAAAAATGCAACTCCTTTATTAAATGAACTTCCCCAATAATATAACTTTTGATCCTTAATATCCTTTTCAAATTTATTTGATATTGCCAGTGACTTATTAAATGCGACCATCATACTATCATATTGGTCTCTTTCCCCGTAAACATATCCCAAAAGATAATATCCCTCATCACTCTTAGGATTTGTAGCTACTTCTGTCTGAAGTACTTCATAAGCCTTATCGTAATTCTTCTGTTGAATATAAAGCCTGGCTCCGGTTAAACTGGAAGAAGAACAATCAAAACCGGCAAACATTAAGCCTGCTAAAATTAATGAGGCTAATATTAATTTTGATCTTTGCATTCTGACTCCATGTGATAACTTATTTTAAAAAATGAATTTAAAGTTAGTACTTTGGGGTACTATAGTCAAGATAATGTACTATCCCAAAAACGTTATAAATGCTGTAATTAGTTCCATTTGGGGCACATTTTTTAAAAAATAATACACTTTTTTTTAGAATTGAAATTGCAAAAACAACAACCTCTAAGTTCATCCATGGTTATTTAAATTGATTTTAGACACTAAAAAGAATATTTTTCAAAATTCAATTGAGGTTATTTTGACTACAGAAGAAATAATAAGAGCAGCACCTAAAGTATTGCTCCACGATCACTTAGACGGTGGTTTAAGACCGCAGACAATAATTGATCTTGCAAAAGAGCAAAAGTACAATAAGCTTCCAACCAAAGATGCTGGTGAACTTGCAGAATGGTTTCATAGGGGCGCCAATAAAGGCAACCTTGTAGAATACCTTCAGGGCTTTGAACATACCTGTGCAGTTATGCAATCCAAAGAAAATCTTGAGCGTGTAGCATATGAAATGATGGAGGATATGAAAAGGGATGGTGTTTGCTATGTTGAAACTCGTTATGCTCCGGTATTTCATACTTCAAAAGGTTTATACAATGAAGATGTTGTTACAGCCGTATTAAGCGGATTAGAAAAAGGTAAAAAAGATTTTGGCGTTGGATACGGTTTGATTTTATGCGGAATGCGCAATATGAAAAACACACTTGAAATTGCTGAACTTGCGGTAAATTTCAGAAATAAAGGTGTTGTGGGCTTTGATCTTGCTGGAGAAGAAGGCGGATACCCTCCTAAAAAACATATTGATGCTTTTCAATTTATTCAAAGAGCAAATTTTAATATTACGATCCATGCAGGGGAAGCATTTGGCAAGGAATCAATCTGGCAGGCAATTCAATGGTGTGGAGCTCACAGGATTGGACACGCAACTCATTTGAAAGAGGATTTTATTTTTGATGACAAAGGTGGAATTGCCGGGTTTGGTGATCTTGCTCAGTATATTCTTGACAAAAGGATTCCACTGGAAATATGCCTGCTCAGTAATGTCCACACTGGTGCAATTGATAAAATTGAAAATCATCCGTTTGGACTTTTGTTTAAAGAAAAATTTCGTGTGACAATAAATACAGATGACAGGTTGATGAGCAACACTACAATGACTAAAGAATTTCTTGTTGCCATTGAACATTTCAATTTAACTATGGAAGACATCGAAAAAATAACTATCAACTCTATGAAGTCTGCTTTTATCCCTTATAAAAAACGTTTGGATTTTATTTATAAAGTTATCAAACCGGGTTACCAGCAATTAAAAGAAAAATTATTATCACTAAAAAATTCAGAGACAAATGAAAAAACTATTCACAAATTATAATTTTGAATTTTCAAAAAATGAAAAAAAATTATTAACTACATTTTGCAAACAAACATTAAAACAAATTGAAGGAAATAATAAATTCTTTTCCGAAATAAAAACCTTCAATTCAATAATATCAAAACTAGCCGATAATGAACCAACCATAAAGCTGACAAAAGAGGAAAGGACTAAACTGAATCATCAGCTGGAGGAAAATGTTAAATATTTAAATGCCGAAGTAAAAAAAAGCTGGTTCATTAAGAAATGGATGTATCGTTCTATGGCAAGACAATATGAAGATATTTTAGAAACTCATTTCAGGAATTAAAAGGACTTAAAATGTTAGCACCGGAAGAAAGGACAAAAATAAAAGCTCCACATGGAAATCAATTAGCTTGCAAAGGCTGGATACAGGAAGCCGCAATGAGAATGTTGATGAACAATCTTGATGCTGAAGTTGGGGAAAACCCCGCGGAATTAATTGTTTATGGCGGAAGCGGTAAAGCAGCCAGGAACTGGGAAAGTTATGATGCAATAATTAATTCACTTAAAAATCTTGAAAACGATGAAACTCTTTTAGTTCAATCCGGCAAACCGGTTGGAATATTCAAAACACACAGAAACGCACCGAGAGTAATAATTTCAAACTCTATGCTCGTTCCCAATTGGGCAAGCTGGAGCGAATTCAGAAGACTGGAAAACCTCGGGTTAACAATGTACGGTCAGATGACTGCCGGAAGCTGGATATACATTGGCACCCAAGGAATTTTACAAGGAACATATGAAACTTTTGCTGCTTGTGCAGAAAAATATTTCAATGGCTCACTTAAAGGCAAGTTTGTTTTAACAGCCGGGCTTGGTGGAATGGGAGGAGCTCAGCCCCTTGCTGCAACTATGAACGATGCAGTATTTTTGGGAATTGATGTTGATCGTTCAAGGATTCAAAAACGAATTGATACAGGATACCTGGATGTACTTACTGAAAATTTGGATGAAGCCTTAAAACTTGTAACGGAAGCTAAAAATGAAAACAAAGCTTTATCAGTTGGGCTGGTCGGAAACGCCGGGGAGATATTACCGGAAATTCTTAAGAGAAATATTATCCCGGATATTTTAACAGATCAAACTTCTGCACACGATACATTAAATGGTTACGTTCCAATGGGAATGAGTTTTGAAGAAGCCCTAAAATTAAGAAAAACAGATCCTGATAAATATATTTCTCTTTCTCAAAAAACAATTGTTGAACATGTAAAAGCAATGCTCGAATTACAAAAACATGGAGCCAAAACTTTTGATTATGGAAATAATATTCGGGGAGAAGCAAAAGATAATGGAGTTAAAAATGCTTTTGATATCCCGGGGTTTGTTCCAGAATTTATTCGTCCACTTTTTTGCGATGGAAAAGGTCCATTCAGATGGGCAGCTCTTTCAGGAAAACCGGAAGACATTTATGCGACTGACCAGGCAATAAAAGATACTTTTCCGGAAAATAAACCTCTCTGCAAATGGATTGATATGGCACAGAAGAAAGTACACTTCCAGGGATTGCCATCCAGAATTTGCTGGCTCGGTTATGGTGAAAGAGCAAAAATGGGAAAAATATTTAATGACCTTGTAGCTTCCGGTAAAATCAGTGCACCTATCGTAATCGGAAGAGATCATCTAGATTGTGGTTCAGTCGCATCCCCTAACCGGGAAACGGAAGGAATGAAAGACGGAAGTGATGCAATAGCTGACTGGCCGATATTAAATGCTTTGATGAACGCAATAGGAGGTGCAAGCTGGGTTTCAGTCCATCACGGCGGAGGTGTAGGAATTGGGAATTCCATTCACGCAGGAATGGTGATAGTTGCAGACGGATCCAAAGAAGCGGAAGAAAAATTAGAAAGAGTACTGACTTATGATCCGGGAATGGGAATTATGAGACATTCAGATGCAGGTTACGAAAGAGCAATTGAAAATGCCAGAACTCACGGAGTAAAGGTGCCAATGATTTAATTACCTGATTTAAAATTTTGGAATTGATTATTTAAGGGTGTTGAGCTAGTCCAAACACCCTTTTTTATTAAATACCTGCCAATTCTTAATATTTTATTAGCATACTTCTTAATTTTTGAAATAATAGTTTGTAATTTAGTAACTCTTAATAATTGAATTTGTGTTTGCTAATTGAATTAAAAAAGTGAGGATAATAAAATGAAAGTAAGAGTTTTAGTTGCTGATAAATTTCCTGATCAATACATAAAGAAAATGGAAGAATTAAATCTCGATGTTAATTATTCTCCTAAACTTGGTGAGAATGACCTTCCAAATGAAATTAAGGAAACAGATATACTTGTAGTAAGATCTACAAAAGTAAATAAACAGACGATCGAAAACGGAAAAAATTTAAATCTAATAATCCGTGCCGGAGCCGGTGTAAATAATATTAATATTTCTGCAGCAAATGAAAAAGGAATTTATGTTGCAAATTGTCCGGGTATGAATTCAGTTGCTGTTGCTGAATTAGCAATTGGACATATGATTTCTCTTGACAGAAGAATTCCGGATAACGTAATCGATTTTAAAAACGGGAAATGGAATAAAGGTGAATATTCAAAAGCTCAAGGATTAAAAGGCAAAACTCTTGGAATAATTGGAGTTGGCGCAATTGGTAAAGAAGTAGCAAAAAGAGCACTCGCATTTGATATGAAAGTTTATGGAAAAGATATTTCCCGTATTGAAGGCGAAATGATAAAAGACTTTTCTGAAATGGACAAACTGCTTCAGCTTTGTGATATTGTTACAATCCACCTTCCATCGACTCCGGATACAAAAGGACTATTTAATAAAGAAATGTTCAGCTATATGAAACCGAACTCTTTGTTAATCAATACATCCCGCCCTGACATTATTGATGAAGAAGCAATGCTTGAAGCAATAGAACAGAAAAATATCAGGGTTGCACTGGATGTCTTTAAAGATGAACCCGAATCCAAAACGGGCGAAGTTAAATCCAAGCTTCAGTCAAATCCGAATATTTATGTTACACACCATATTGGTGCATCAACTGAGCAGGCACAAAATGCTGTTGCAGAAGAAACAGTTAGAGTAATAAAAGATTTTATTACTAGCGGAGTTATTGCTCACTGGGTAAACAGGGCTAAAATTACGGATGCTAAATACCAGTTGGTTGTAAAACATTTTGATAAACCGGGCGTTTTGGCAAATATTCTGGATATCATCAGAGAGAATGATATTAATATTGAAGAAATTGAAAATATTATTTTTGAAGGTGGGATTGCTGCCTGCTGTACTTTAAAACTGATGAGTCCATTAAACGCCGATACTTTGAAAAAAATGAATGAAGATAAAAATATTCTCAGCGTTTCTCATGTAGCCATTTAATCATCAAAGGCTCATCAGTCAATTGATTGATGAGCCGGTTCTAAACAAAATTCACTTCAATTATATCGGAAACAATTTGATGGAAATAAGAAAGTCGTAACAACTGGTTTATTCCATCAATATCCTGTTCATCCAGGTTACAAATAAATGACGAAATATTATCTTTTATGTATCCTCGTAAACTTTCCGAAACATTTTCGCCAAAATTATCTTTTTCTACATTACTGTAAATTTTACTTTGTATCCCGTTAATAGAATTGTGAAAGTTTTCAATATTTGATTTATTTGTTGAAGCCAGTATATAATTAACATATGGTAATGAAAGCACTTCTATAATTTCTTCAGAGAAACTGATTCCTTCGAGTAACCGGTCATTATTAAAATTATCACTACCTACAATTAATAAATTTTTTCCGTCAGTGTTTTGTTCATTTGTAAGCAATTGGAAATTAACTTCAGTGGCATATAATTCCTTAATTGCAATTTTTCCTCCTATAATTTCGTTTGACGAAATATCTCCCAACAAATTGATTTCATTTAAGATTTTTTCACCACTTTGAAAATAGAAATAAGAATTACACAGTGAACCTTCAAAAGAGATTCCAAATGATTTTGAAACAACAAGCTCTTTATTTTTTATGAGATCAAACGTAGGTATAAGCCCGACTGAATTTTCGTCCTTCAGGATGTTTTGTTTTATCAAAGAAGACGGTAAAAAACTGGTCTTTGATTTTAATTCTTCAGGAAGAACATTTAGAATTAATTCAGTAAAAATATTTTTAGGAAAGTAAACATTCATTTTAGCTCAAATCCGGATTATAAATTTGAGTAAAAATAGCATTTAGGTTTTGAAAATGAAAGAAGTAGTGAGAAAATTAAATAGGGTTTAAAAAGTTAATTGCCTTACCGGTTAAAAATTTTCTTTAATTTTAAAACCGATAAGGCAATAGCACTAAAAGGTTTACTACAATCTGACTTCTAAATCAACAAAGTTTATTAATATAAAATTAACTTTTTGTGTAGATTATTTTGTCAATTGTATTTTCAGAAAGGAAGTATTTTTCTGAAAGTTGACCAAATGCTTCCCAGTTCTTCAATCCTTTTTCCCTAAGCTGCCTGTAATCTTCCCTGATCTGGGAATTACGACTGACAATCCTGTGGCTGTGCTTTGGTTCCCTTTGTGCCGGATTATGCATTGAAGTATTCATGGTAACCTCCCTGGTTAAAAGATTAATTATTTATTCTAAGGTTGGTACCATATTACTATATTGAAAGCTAGTGCGGTATCCTACAAAATGGGGGATTTTTATGAATGGCAAAATCCTGATAGAAATTACCGAAACTTATTGTTTTATATGAGTTTATCCTTTGTCGCCTTTTCTATAGCCTGGGATTTGGAATTGACCTCAAGCTTCATATAAATGTTCTTTATGTGGGAACGAACTGTTTCTTTATCAATAAATAATTCATCGGCAATCATTGTATAACTTTTCCCTTTAGCAAGTAACTGAAGAACTTCAGTTTCCCTTGGGGACAGTGGCGTTTCTATATTCCTTTGAAAAGATTTTACCACCTTCCTCGCAATATTAGTAGACATTGGTGCGCCTCCGGAATATGCTTCCTCAATAGAATCCATTAATTTTTTTGGTGAAACATTTTTTGTTAAATAACCGCATGCACCTGCGCATAATGTCTCAAACACCTTATCATCTTCATCATGTACAGTTACGGAAATTATATCAATATCAGGGTGGCTTTTCTTGATCTTTATAATTCCTTCAATTCCGGATATGCCCGGAAGTTCAATATCCATCATTATAACATCAGGCAAATCTTTATCAAGATTTTTAATTGCATCTTCGCAATTATTATAATCTCCAACGCAGTCATATCTTCCGGAAGAACCAAGCAATTCAACAAAGCTTTCTCTGATTAGCTCATCATCTTCTACGATGGCAACTTTTATGATGTGATTTTTTGACATTTCTAAAAAGTTATTTCAATTATAACATATTATATATATAAGGTATGTAAATGTAAAATGAAGTTACGTGAACGGTTAGGCTACTTTTTCCTTTATTTTCCCCCTGAATAATAGTTTTGTCCCATTACCGGGAGATGAGGTGATTTTCAAACTACCGTTAATTTTTTCGGCTCTCTTTGCCATATTTTTCAGGCCATGCCCGTTGGAACTAATTGAACCATCGAAACCATTTCCATCATCTTCCAGAACAATTTCCACCTCGTCTCCCACTATTTTGGATTCAAGCATAACCTTTTTGCTGTGTGAATGTTTTAATGAATTATGCATTGCTTCCTTAAAAATTAAAGTAAGATGTCTTTTCATATCTGTAGATAATTCTGTCTTTTCAAGTTCTGAACTAATCCCTTTTACAAGAAAATCGATATTTGAATCATTAAATATTTCATCTCCAAAATCTTTTAACCTCACCAATAATTCATAAAGGGAATCATTTTGAGGATCAATTGCCCAGATAAAATCTTTTGTTCCCTCATAAAGCTGTATTGAATTTTCGGAAATTTTTTTAAGCAAAGGGATTATACTATCGTCATGTCCAATTTTTCTTTTAGCGATCTCAGTCAGCAAAGAAATTCTTGTCAACCTGTGTCCCAATTCATCGTGAAAATCTACTGAAGTCTGCTTTCTAACTTTTTCACTTTCTTCCTCACGAGCTTTTTCAATTTCAAGAGCAAGTTTAATTTTATTCCTTACCCAAACAAGATGAGTTGTATATATTGTTACAAGGAAAAGCAGCAGAGCTAAAGTTATAAACCACCAGGTCTTCCAGAAAGGAGGGGTAATAACAAAGCTGAAAACCGCTGCATTCTCATTCCATATTCCATCACTGTTGCTTCCCATAACTCTGAATGTATAATCCCCGGGTGAAAGATCTGTGTAACTTACATCTGTGTTGTTGCCACCATAAACCCAGTCTTTATCAACTCCATCCAATTTGTATTTGTAAGCATTTTTATCAGGATTTGAATAGTCTAATGCTGCGAAACTTATGTCAAAAAAATTATTGTCATAAGGGAATTCAGGAGAGTTATCTAATTCATTAATTTTAGTAAGGTTGCCAATATCTTTACCGGCTTTTATTTGTGTAATATACACTGGTGGAATAAAATTATTGATTTTAATTTTTTGAGGATCAAAACTATTTAACCCGTTATTACCACCAAAATATAAAAGTCCTGTTTTGGCCATTAAAGCGCAATCAGGGAAAAATATATTGCTCTGGAGTCCATCATCAATATCAAAATTTTTGAACGTCATATTATCTACATCAAACCTGCTCAGCCCTTTGTAAGTACTTATCCAGATATTCCCTTCATTATCCCCTTCCAGCCCCATTATCACATTACTTGGAAGACCATCTTTTACAAAATAGTTTTTAAATGTTTTATCTTTTTTGTTAAAGAGATTGAGACCATTACTTGTAGCCACCCAGAGATTCGCATTTTTATCTTCATAGATTGAATAAACATAATCATTACTAAGGCTGTTAGGATCAGAAAGTTTATGGAAAAAATTTTCAATTTTTCCGGTTGTAAGATCAATCTTTTCAAGACCTCCGAATGTACCCGCCCAAATATTTCTCTCTCTGTCTTGATATAATGTAATTTTGGTATTTCTCATATAATTAACCAGTTGAGAGGTAGAATAGATATAATGCCTGACTTCTCCTGTAGAAAGGTCATATGAATACAAACCATGTTCATAAATACCGATAAGCAGTTTATTGTCTTTTGTGATAAGCAAACTGGTTACATTTCCATTAACGATATCCTGGTATGAATGTAGCACCATCGGCAGGTTAATTATTTTGCTTGTTTTGTTATCAAATAACATTACTCCACGCGTTGTACCTAGCCATAATTTATCACCCGACACAGCAAGATTCGGTATAGAAAACCTGTTACCTTTTTTTGAATCAGACAAAAAGTATCTTGTAATTTTATTTTCTTTTTTATTAAACTTATTTAAAATATTATTTGCCGTGCCTATCCAAATATTTCCGTTATCATCTTCATTTAACGAATAGATATAATAGCCACCTAAAGTATTATTGTTATTCGGATCGTAGGTGTAGTAATTAAAGTTTCTCTTCCTGGTAACTAATTTATTAATTCCGCTTCGATTACAATTTATCCACATCGTTCCTGAATTATCTTCCATTAGCTGGTTTACATTGTTTCCCATTAATGAGTTGGAGTTTCCATACTCGTGCCTGTAAACCACTGTTGAAGGCTGTCTACGTAAATTCAGTTTATAAAGCCCGTAACTTGTACCAATCCACATACTTTGATTTTGATCTTCGAGTAGTGAAAAAACTATGTTTTGAAAATTCTCATTCTTTGGCTCATAGTTTATTTCATAAAAGTTCTCTTTTATTCTGTCGAATTTAAATAGACCATTCCAGGTTCCAATCCAAAAGTTATTATCACTGTCTTCATAAATGGTCTGGACAACATTAATATTTTCATCTTTTGTTATGAAAGGAGTAATCAGATAGGATTTAAAATTGTCTGTAGAAGGTAAATATTTTGCCAGCCCTTTTTTTGTGCCCAGCCAGATGTTTCCCTGTTTATCTTTATATATTTTTTTTACAGTATTGGATGGAATAGAATTTTCTGCATTTTCATAATCATAATAATGCTTGAATTCTTTTGTCCCTGGATCATACTTATCAACGCCGCCTTTGTCTGTACCAACCCAAATGTTTCCTTCATTATCTTCATTAATTGACCATACTATATTGTCACAAATCCCATTACTATTATCCGGATTATAAAGGAATCTAGTGAATTTTTTCGTTTCAGGATTAAATTTATTCAATCCACCTCCCCAGGTTCCTACCCAAATATATCCTTTGCTGTCTTCGAATAGAGAAGTAATATCATCGAATGTAATGGATGTAGAATCCAGTGTATTGCTCCTATAGGTCAGATAATTTTTACCGTCATATCTGACCAATCCATACATAGTGCCAAACCAAATATATCCACGGGAATCCTGAAGCATACAATATGTTAGGTTTAAGGAAACTCCATTTTGTAGCGAAAGTGATTCAAATCTTACGGGATCATTTTGAGAATGTAATTGAGAAGTTGGAAGTGATATCCATAACAATAATGTAAGAAATATAAGCGCTATTTTATTTTGTTTTGTGACCAAGTTGTATCAAAGTATTTATTATCCAGATACAAAATAGCAAAAAATAGATCTGTGCAAAACGTACTTTTGTAAAAAATTAAATGTTAACAAGACAAAAAAAAGTAAGCAGTCAATTCTTTGTCTGAATTTCAATATCATTAGCATAAACAAAAGCTTTAATTTTCACCTTTGTTTTTCCATCAACGCCAATTTCAGTGCCGGTACCTGTTATTACAACCCTATCTTTATTATTTTGGATTTTGAATTTAATTTTACCGGCTTCGAATTTTTTAAAATAATCTGGCATTTCCCAACCCGTAAAACTTCCTTCTCCACCACCTAAACTTGCCGGTTTTTTAAAATACGCCTGAGCAAATGTAGCAAGAGAATTCATATCAGCAATGATTTCATCTCTATTGGCTCCTTCAAGATTTGAATTAAACATTGTAGAACCTACAAGTATTGAAACGCCAACCACAATAATACCCAATACAATAAGCAGAAGTTGTTGCTGTCCCATAACTCACCTCTAAAATATTTTAGAAAATAGCTAAATATTTAGAATACAATGTCTTATAAGTATAGTGAGAGAGAAAATAGTTTAGCTGTAAATAAATATAATTCGCGTGAGTTAAAAAGTCAAGCTAATCAATTGTAGAACATCTAATTACAGATTGTTGTTAAAGAAATGCTTTAAAAAAAACGCGTACGGGATGTACGCGCGGAAAAATAGCAAAATTGTATGACCTCAAGCTTCCTTGCCCTTGATTCTTGCTGCTTTACCGGAAAGGTTTCTCAGGTAATAAAGTTTTGCTCTTCTAACATCGCCTTCTTTGACCATTTCAATTTTAGCAATTTTTGGCGAGTTTACTGGAAATATTCTTTCAACACCTACACCACTCGACATTTTTCTAACTGTAAATGTTTTATTGGAACCATTTCCACGAATGCTAATTACATCACCTTCAAAAGACTGAAGTCTTTCTTTATCACCTTCAATTACCCTAACCTGAACGCGGATACGATCACCCGGGTTAAATTTTGGAAAATCGGACCTCTTCTGATCCGGCAATATATTATTTATATCTATCATTATAGTCTCCGCTAATTATTAAATTTTTTCCAACGATCAGTCATAACTTCTGACTGTTCATCTTTCCATTTTTTTATTTCTTTTTCATTTCCAGATAATAGGACATCCGGAACTTTCATACCTTTATATTCTGCAGGCCTTGTATAATATGGAGCCTCAAGCCTCTCGCCATCCTGGAAAGAATCATCAAGCGCTGCTTCGCTATCATTAAGAACACCGGGTATTAAACGAACAACTGAGTCAACAATCATCAGTGCAGGAAGTTCGCCACCTGTAAGAACAAAATTTCCAATTGATATTTCATCACTTGCAAATTTTTCTCTTACGCGGTCATCAATTTCTTTATAATGCCCGGCAACTATCAGGATGTTTTCACCAAGCGAAAGTTTATTGGCATATTTCTGATCATAAATTTTACCTTTTGGCGTGGTAAAAATCACGTGATCATATTTTACATTCTGCTGAAGTTTTTCAATACATTCAAAGAACGGTTCCGGCTTTAACACCATTCCGGGCCCACCGCCAAAAGGCTTATCATCAATTTGTTTGTGCTTATCGTAAGCATAATCTCTTAGATTATGCAATTGAATTGATACTTTCTTTTTATCCTGAGCTCTTTTAATTATGCTGGTTTGAAGCGGACTTAAAAGCAGATCCGGAACGGCAGAGATTATATCAATCCTCATCATCTTCATAAATATCTTCTCCCGGCTTTAGCAATAATATTTTCTTATCCTGATCAAAGCCTTCAACATAGTCCGCAACAGCCGGTATTAAAATTTCATTCCCTTCAGCAGATTCTATTACATAAACATCATTTGAAGGAAAATTAAGAACATCTTTAAGGGTGCCAAATTCTGTTTCGTTCCTGAAAACTCTACAACCAATCATATCATGAATAAAGTAATAACCTTCAGGTAGTTTTACTAAATTATTTTCATCAACGAAAATTTTTTTTCCAACTAATACAGTAACATCCCCATCATTATCAAAATTTTTAAATTTTAAAATAAAGAAATCTTTTTGCTTAATAACCTTTTCAACAAAAAATTCTTTTTTATCATCAAAAAAGTCGATAAAGACTTTTCCCAGTTTTTGAAATCGATCAGGGAAACTGGAAAATGTAATTATTTTAACAAATCCATTTTTCCCATAAACAGAAGCAATTTTTGCAATTAGAAAAAAGTCACTCACGATAGAGGTTCAATTCCCCTAATCTAAAATTTCTAATATTGCTCTTTTACCTTCTTTAGCTGCTATCGCCGTTAAAAGAGTTCTCATTGCCTGGGCGGTTTTGCCTTGCTTGCCGATCACTTTGCCGACATCATCTTGTTGAACTTTCAGAGAAAGCACAATTTTGTTATCCTCAGGGGTTTTCTCTTCAACAACAACACTATCAGGAGTATCAACTAAGTGCTTTGCGATAAATTCAATGAATTCTTTCATGAAAGAAGCCTCCTATATTAGACAAGGGCAACATTGGAAATTAAGCACAGAAAAATGGAACTTTTAAAGATTATGCTTTTCCAGCTTCATTTTCATCAGAAGTAGTACCCGTTACTTCTGCTGCACGATCTTCGGTATTTTCTTCTTTTACCTTTTCTTCCTTAGCAGCTTTCTCTTTTGCAGTGGCTTTTTTAGATAATTTTTTGCCTGCCTTTGAGTTAGCCTTTACTTCACGCAATTTTTCCCAATTCTCTAATTCTGTCTGAATTTTATCTTCAGATAAACCCTTTTTAATTAATTCTCTTTTTAGAATTATTCCTTTTTGTCTCAAAAGACTCTTAACAGTATCTGTTGGCTGAGCACCAACATTTAACCAATACATCGCGCGTTCTTCATTTATATTTAACGTGTGTGGATTTGTTAAAGGATTATATAACCCGATTGATTCGAGAAATTTACCATCGCGCGGTGCTCTGGCATCAGCAGCTACTACTTTATATATAGGTTGCTTTTTCTTTCCCATTCTTCTTAATCTTAACTTTACAGCCAAAGTATTTGAACCTCCAAATATAACTTTCTAATTAAAATTTAAATTATTAAATGAGCTGCCCAGCCCTTTTTTGCTAAACTTACTCATCATTTTCTGCATCTGACCAAACTGTTTTATAAGGCGGTTAACATCCTGAATCGATGTCCCACTGCCTCTGGCAATTCTTTTTCGGCGACTGCCATTTAAAACTTTAGGTTTTGAACGCTCTTCAAAAGTCATTGAGTTAATAATTGCTTCAACTTTTACAAGTGCATTATCATCAATTTTAGCGTTTTTCACCTGCGATCCGAGTCCAGGAATCATCCCGAGTATGGATGACAAAGAACCCATTTTCTTAATTGCTTTAATTTGCTTAAGAAAATCATCAAAATCAAATTTATTTCGACGTAATTTCTCTTCCAGCCTTTCAGCTTCACCCTCATCAAATGAGTGCTGAGCTTTCTCAACCAGGGAAACTACATCACCTTTACCAAGAATTCTGGATGCCAGTCTGTCAGGGTAAAAAGCCTCCAAATTGCTTAACTTCTCACCATTACTAATAAATTTAATCGGTTTCCCGACTACTGCTCTTATAGAAAGGGCTGCACCACCTCTAGCGTCGCCGTCAAGTTTTGAAAGAACAATTCCGTCATAATTAACTTTTTCATTAAATGCCTTTGCAGAATTTACAGCATCCTGACCTGTCATTGAATCCACAACAAAAAGAATTTCGTTGGGTTTTACAAGAGATTTGATATCAGCAACTTCAGTCATCATATTTTCATCTACGTGAAGACGACCAGCTGTATCAATAATTACAGTATCAAGATTTTTCTCTTCTGCAAATTTTAATGATCCACCGGATACTTTTTTTGCATCTTTTTCTTCCAATGAAAATACCGGCACATTAATCTGTGACCCAAGGGTTTTTAATTGATCTACTGCAGCCGGACGATACACATCGGCAGCTACCAGTAAAACTTTTCTTCCATTACTTTTTAGTTTGTTAGCAAGCTTTCCGCTAAAAGTGGTTTTACCGGAACCCTGCAATCCTACAATTAAAATAACTGTTAAGCCGGAAGCATTAAGTTTTATTTCTGAGTGGCTATTTCCTAAGAGGACAACAAGTTCATCAAAAATAAATTTGGTTATTAATTGACCGGGAGTAATTGAATTTAAAACTTCCTTCCCGAGTGCTTTGGAAGAAACGTTTTCAACAAACTCTTTTGCAACTTTATAATTTACATCAGCATCTAAAAGAACACGTCGAATTTCTCTTAAAGAATCGGAAATATTTTTTTCAGTTAATTTTCCTTGTCCACGAACTTTCTTTAGTGTCGTTTCGAATTTAAGAGCTAATTCTTCTAACATTAAATCTTTATACTATATACTAAATTCAAAATTTCAATAATCTGAATTTTATTCGGCTTTAAGTGCATTTGCACCTGAAACAATTTCAAGGATTTCCTTTGTAATTGCTGCCTGTCTTTCTTTATTAAACTTTATTTTCAAAGTTCTGATCATTTCTTTCGCATTTGTTGTTGCATTATCCATGGCAGTCATTTTTGCACCAAGTTCAGCAGCATTCGATTCAAGTAATGCGCGCCAGATCTGTGCCCGTAATTGTTTTGGTAGCAAAAAATTAAATATTGACTGCTGATCAGGTTCAAAGATATAATCGCCTTTATTCTCATTTTCTTCAGATTCCGAATTTATAGGAACAGGAAGAAATTGCTCAATTACAATTTTTTGAGAAATAACCGATTTAAATTCATTAAAAATTAATATGACTTTGTCATATTTTCCTTCAAGATATCCGGGTATCAATTCATTAGTAATTGCCTGCACCTGGTTATAATTCAATGAAGAAAAAAGCCCGATTCTTTTGCCGAATATTGTATAATTTCGCTTATTGAAAAAAGAAAAACCTATCTTTCCAATACAAAACAAATGTGCATTTATATTTTCAGGTTTAAGCTCTTTGTTAATATAACGAACAGTTTCCTTTATAATATTTGTATTGAATGCACCACAAAGACCTCTGTCTGCGCTAAATGTTACAACTGCAACATTTTCCACTTTGCGCGGAGTAATAAAAGGATTATTATTTATATCATTTTCTGTTACAAGATGCGAAAGCAAAACTGAAATCTTTTTAGCATAGGGGCGAGCATTGATAACATTTTCCTGAGCACGGCGCAGCTTTGCAGCAGCAACCATTTTCATGGCATTTGTTATCTTCTGTATATTCTGAACACTTGAGATTCTGGTTTTTATATCACGTAAAGTAGCCATAGTGTAAAGATACCCTTACTTAAAAATTGTCAGAAATTCATCTGCAACTTTTCTAATGTCAGCAATAGTTGTGTCGCTTAATTGTTTTTCTTTTTTGATAGTTTCAAATATTTTATTGTTTTTTACTTCAATATATTCAAGCACTTCTTTTTCAAATCTTTTTACATCTGAAACCTGGATATTATCAAGATATCCGTTCGTACTTAAATAAATACTAACAACCTGCCTTTCAACCGGAACAGGTGAGTACTGACCCTGTTTTAATAATTCTACAAGACGCGCACCTTTTGCTAGTGTTTTCTGAGTTGAAACATCAAGATCAGAACCAAATTTTGCAAAAGCCTCAAGTTCCCTGTACTGAGCCAAGTCTAGTTTCAAACTTCCTGCAACTTTTTTCATAGCTTTAATCTGGGCATTACCACCCACACGAGATACTGATATACCAACGTTTATAGCCGGCCTTACACCCGCGTTAAACAGGTTTGATTCAAGATAAATCTGACCATCAGTAATTGAGATTACGTTCGTAGGAATATATGCAGAAACATCTCCCTGCTGGGTCTCAATAATAGGCAAAGCTGTTAAACTTCCGCCACCTAAATCATCATTAAGTTTTGATGCTCTTTCAAGCAATCTTGAGTGAAGATAAAAAACGTCACCAGGATAAGCTTCACGTCCCGGAGGTCTTCTCAAAAGAAGAGAAAGTTCACGATAGGCAACTGCTTGTTTTGAAAGATCATCATAAACTACAAGAGCGTGTTTGCCATTATCTCTGAAAAATTCTCCCAAAGTTGCGCCTGCATAAGGAGCAATAAACTGAAGCGGAGCCGGTTCATTTGCGGTTGCTGCAATAACAGTTGTGTAATCCATTGCACCGTGTTCGTGAAGTTTTGCAACAACCTGTGCAACTGTAGAGCTTTTCTGTCCAATAGCTACATAGATACAAAATACCGGATTTATGCCTAATTCTTTAGCTTCAGGCGTATGTGTATTTTTTTGATTTATTATAGCATCAACAGCAACAGCGGTTTTACCTGTTTGCCTGTCGCCGATAATCAATTCTCTCTGTCCACGACCAATTGGAATCATAGCATCAATAGCTGAGATACCTGTCTGCAATGGTTCTTTAACCGGTTGTCTCTGAATTACACCCAGCGCCTTTCTTTCAATCGGCAAAAACTTTTCTGAATTAATTGAACCTTTACCATCAACAGGAATACCAAGTGGAGTTATAACTCTGCCGAGCATCTCATTTCCAACAGGCATTGATGCAACCCTTTTGGTTCTCTTTACAGTATCGCCTTCTTTAATAAGAGTAGAATCTCCAAAAAGAACGCAACCGACACTGTCTTCATCAAGATTAAGAACCATTCCGAAAACATCGTTCGGAAATTCAACAAGCTCACTCATCATTACCTTTGACAAGCCATAAACTCTCGCGATACCATCACCAACCTGGAGAACGGTACCAACGTCGTAAATATCAGTTTCGCTTTCGTAGCCCGATAATTGTTTTCTTAGTATCGCGGAAATCTCATCCGGTCTTACTTCTGCCATAATTATTCCCTTTAATTTCTTGTTTTAATTTAACGAAGCTCCGCCTTCCTGGAAGCGCTTCTTTAAAATTTCCAGTTGATGCTTTAGTGATGCATCATATACTGTATCACCGACCTTTGCAACAAATCCGCCAACTACGTCTTGATCGATAATAAAATTAAGTCTTACTTTTTTGTTTAATACTTTTTCAAAGTTCTGTTTTAGTTTTTCTCTTTGTTCTTTAGCCAGTTCTACAGCCGAACGTACATTAACATTTACAATTCCATTATGCTTGTCCATCAATTCCAGGAATTTTTGAACTATACTGGCAAGCAAATCTTCACGTCCTTTTTCAACAATGAAATTGAGAAATTCCATTGTTTCTTTGCTAACCTTTGATTTAAATATTTCTTCAAGAATTGAAGATTTAACCCCGGGTTTTACAATAGGACTTGCTAAAGCTCTTGCAAGTTCTGAGTTTCCTTTTATCGCAGAATAAACCAAGTCCATATCCTTGGAAATCGTTTCAATATTTCGTTTCTCCAAAGAAGATTCCAATAGAGAATTAGCATACCTTGTAGAAACTTTCGATTCAGTCATAATTAGTTTTTCGTGATTTCACTTATAAATTTATCTGCAATTTTTTTCTGAACATTATCATTCAGATTTTCATTTAATATTTTGCCAGCAGCTTTAACTGCGATATCGGCAATTTGGCTTCTCAATTCCTCAAAAGCAGCTTCTTTCTTTCTATCAATTTCAGCTGATGCATCATCGATAATTTTCTTTGCCTGCTCTTTGCTGTCCTGAAGCATTTGCTCTTTTAATTTTTCAGCATATTCCCTGCTCTGAGTAATAATCTTTTTTGATTCTTCTTCAGCAGCAGTTAAACTTGCTTTATTTTCATCAAGTACTTTTCTTGCTTCTTCCTGTGCCCTGTCGGCTTTTTCCAAAGCTTCTTTAATGGCAGCTTCTCTCTGATCGAGTGCATTGAGAAAAGGTTTCCATCCGATAACTTTTAGAACAACAGCAAGAATAATAAAAGTAATAAACGTCCAGAAAATTAATCCCGGGTTTACATCTATTAAACTTCCACCTCCGCCTTCCGAAAACGCAAGAAAAGACAAACTTAAACCTGTTAGCATAAATTCAATTCCTGTTAAATTAAAAATTATGCAGGCTGTTTAGACCTGCCAATTAAAAACTTTATGATTTTACTGCTAAAAGGATACAAATAACGAGTGCGAAGAATGCAATACCTTCAATCAACGCAGCAGCAATAATCATTGCAGTTCTTATTGGAGCAGCAGCTTCAGGCTGTCTTCCCATTGCTTCCAAAGCTGAACCGGCGAGTTTACCAATACCAATTCCAGCACCAATTACCGCAATTCCGGCACCTATACCAGCGCCTAACCAAGCTAAATCCATTTTATTTTCTCCTGATTTTTATTTTAATTATTTAAATTAATGTTCCTGATGAACTGCCATTCCTATAAATAGTGATGACAGCATTGTAAAAATATATGCCTGAATTAATGCAACCAGCAATTCAAGCAAATAAATGAAAATTGCAAATCCAATAGAAACGGGTGCAACAAATGCTGTTTGCAAAATAAAGATCAATCCAAGTAACGAAAGAATTACTACGTGACCTGCAATCATATTAGCAAAAAGACGAATGCACAATGCAAATGGTTTTGTGAATAAACCAAGAATCTCTACAAGAATTATTAAAGGTAGAATAGCAACAGGCATTCCCGTTGGCACCAAACCTTTAAAGTAATGAATAACTCCGTGACTCCTCATTCCTCCATATTGCGTCATAATAAAAGTAAGAACAGCAAGAGCTGCCGTAACTCCAATGTTGCTTGTTACTGTTGCAGAATACGGAAGCAAACCAAACAGGTTGCTTGTTAAAATAAAAAAGAATGTTGTAAGCAAGTATGGAAGATACCTTTCGTGTCCTTTCCCAATTGTCGGTCTTACGATTTCATCACGAACAAAAAGGATAACAATTTCAAGTAAATTTGAAAGTCCGTGTGGAATCAAAGATTTTTTATATCTTCTTGAACCGATGTATAAAACCAGCATCAACAACAACGCAACAACCCACATAAAGAAAATGTGTTTTGTGATAGAAATATCTAAACCCAAGAGTTGCAAATGAGGTAAATGCAAGGTTCCGAAAGGTTCAAAATCAATTGTATTGGAATCCATTACGTGATGAAGAATCCATCCGCTATCAGATTTTCCAGCAGTTTGCTTGACTGTATCGGCTACTGCTTCCCCAACATTACTATAAAACATAAATTGCTATAAATTATTATTCAAATTTAAGTATAAAATCTCACTAATTAAGTAAAAAACGTAAAAAAAGAGGATTGAAAATATAAAATTATTCCCGCTTAAATCCAAGAATTTCAAGCAAATAAATACAAGGACCAGCATCAAAAAAAGGCGTATTACCATACCTCCAAGAAATGCCATTATAAATACTTTTGCAGATTTACTTATACCGATTTTAATGGATAAAATACCAAACGAAAAATTTAATGTCGTTATTAGTCCAGCACTAAAGATTGAATAAAAATTATGATCTGAAATTTTTTCCAATTGCCAGCTAACTGCAAAAATCAGCAGTATAGCAAACACCGCAAAAAGTGCGTACTTAACTACATTTTTTCTTTTCATTCTTTAGATTTTAATACTGTTTTAAGGAATGAATAAAGAGCAGCAAATATACCAAGGAAGGAAAAAGTTATAGTGAGCCAGGGATTTGTACTAAATTGCTTATCCAGCCAAATCCCTATAAATACCATAACAACTACTGTAACCGCAAGTTGTAAACCAAGACCAAGATAATTTCCAATATCTCTCAATTTTTCAGATTGATCTGAATTGTTCTCACCTTTAAGGTTGAAGAACTTTTTAATCATTTCTCAGATGATTTTTGAGCAGCACCCGCAGACTGAGAATTATCAAGATTCATTTTGCTTGTTCCTTCAAATTTAGCACCGGATGCAATTATCAAAATTTTTGTGATTATATCTCCTTTCAGAACAGAATTTGCTTCAAGCACTAATTTTTCTTTTGCCTGAACTGTCCCTAAGATTTTTCCTCCAACCTCAATATTGTCTGCAATTACCTGCCCTTTAATCTGTCCATGATTTCCAATTGTTATATTGCCGTGAGCTTTTACGTCCCCTTCAATTATTCCATCTATGCGAACATTTCCATTACTAGATAGTGTTCCTTCAATACTTACCCCTGAGCTGATAATTGTAACTTCGTTGTTGTCCGGAGTTGTAATTTTATTTTTCACTGAACCTTCTCCTTTAATAATTTATCAATACAGATTTGGGATCAATCGGATACCCGTTTTTCCAAATTTCAAAATGCAAGTGTGGACCAGTTGTAATCTCCCCTGTATTTCCGCTAAGTGCAATTAATTCTCCTTCGGTTACTATTTCTCTGGATTTTTTTAACAGCGCAGAACAATGTTTATAAACCATCACGTAGTCTCCGGGTAAATTGATTATTAACATATACCCATCTTTTACCGTATAATCAGAAAATACAACATATCCGCTGCCAGATGCATATACAGGAGTACCTGTTTTTACAACATAATCTATGCCAATATGGCCTTTTCCCGGATTAAATTCCCTGCTGACAAATCCATTTACTGGCTTACTAAATAATTGACCTGTTTCTAATTTCACAGTTTTGGGTTCAAAAAAAAGTTTCTTAATTACTGCGAATATATTGCCTCCACCTTTAAGATCTGGTGAATTGTCATTAACATTTGTCGAATCCAGATTCCTTAAGGAATCTATTAAAGAAGAATCTCCAAGTGAAATTGCATATCTTAGTTTTTCATTATCTGATTTGGTTTTTTCAAGCTCTCTTGCCAGAAATATCATTCGATCATTTAATTTATCTACAATTGCCAGGTCCTCTTTTGTCAAACTTCCGCCTTTAACATTCATCCACGTTCCAACTGGTGTATACGAAAAGATAAGATAACTCAAGAAGAAAATGATTATAGAATAGGCTATAACAAAAATAAAAATTATTTTTACCGAAAATTTTTGAGATTTGGCTTTTACTCCGGAATAATCAGGTATAATTGCAAGGGAAAAACTTTTTAGGTTTTTTAATTTTTCCCAATATTTTTTAACTCTGTGCATAAATCTGGCTATTTATATTTTCCTAAAATTTCTTCAAATTTAAATTTCCCTTCACGCAAAAGAACTGGTCTGGAGTCATTTAGATCTATAAGAGTGGATGCTTTAATAAATGATTTCCTTTCAGTATAAAAAATAGCATCAATTAATGATGAAAATTCATCTTTGATTAATGAAGGTTCCAGAAGTGGGTTTTCTCCTGCTTTATTTACACTTGTAGAAATGAGAGGCATTTGTAATTCAGCAAGGAGTTTTAAACAAAATCTACTATTAGGGATTCTGAATGCGGCAGTTTGTGTTCCTAATAGATTTTTTGCATTAGAATTTAATGGTAGTACTACAGAAACCGGGTTAGGCCAAATAGATAAAAGAAAGTCAATATGGGTTTCTGATTTAAGTTCAACATATCTAAGAAGATTTTCAATATTGTTAATTAAAAGTATATATTTTTTTCTGCTGCTCCTGCCTTTTATATTATTTATTTTTTTTATTGCATCCTCATTAAATGGATTCCCTCCAAATCCATAAATTGTATCTGTCGGATAGACAAATACAGATCCTTCAAGATATAATTTTTTAGCAAGCTGAATTGAATTATCAAAATTATTATCAACATTCAGATACTCACAATTTTTCACATTAAACATTAAGTATATCCTCAATTTTCTTAATTACTACCTCAGGTATTAATTTATAGGCACATTCAAATGTTTTTATGGGACATTTATTGTAACCATGAATACCACAAGGCTTACAGCTGAGATCATCAAAACTAGCAATTTTACTTTTAAAATTATATGGAAAAAACCCAAAATCACTCACCGTTGAACAATAAATTGTAAGGACAGGAATATCTGCACACATTCCCATATGCGTTGGTGCTGAGTCATTACAAATAAGTATTTCTGACTCTTTAAGTAATTCTATTGACTCAACAATTGAAAAATCTCCGGCGGCTGATGCAACCGATTTGCCAAATTTAGCCGCTAAATCTTCACACAATAATTTATCCTTTGTTCCACCTATTAAAAGTACAAAATAATTACGCGTAGATAGGTAATTAATAATATCTTCATAATATTTTGCCGGATATTTTTTGGTTTCCCAAACACTTCCAGGTGCTACCACAACCAATTTTGAATTTGCATTATAATTTACAAAATATTTTTTTAATGGTTTTGTAAAATTAGAAGTTTGCTTAATTTTGGGAATGATCTTCCAGCTTTCATTATTATAAGTATAACCAATCAGGTCAAGATTTCTTTGAATTTCGTGCTTTGTAGAATCATACTTAACAAGAGAACCATATGCCTCCTTAAAGCTACTATTTGAAAAGCCTATGGAATCTTTTACACCGGAAAATTTTACTATTAGCGCAGTTCTGAATGACCTATGTGAAGCATAAATTTTTGAAAATTTACGCTTTCTTATCTCTAAAATAAATCTGATCAATTTATAGATAGATCTGTCATCCCCTTTTTTATCAATTATAATAGTTTCATGAACAAATGGTGAGTTAATAAATATTTCATTTGTCTCTGGAATACATAAAACAGTAATGGCTATTCCTGAGTATTTTTCTTTCAACTTTTCAATCATCGGCAATGTAAGTATTGCGTCGCCAATAAATGCTGTTTGAATTACTAAAATATTTTTCATCAATAATTAATATTTCCACCTTTTATGCATCCAGAGCCACTGCTCAGGATATCTTCTTATTAATTCTTCCAGGTTCGCCAGATATCTTCTACAAATTTCTTTGATTTTTTCATCTTCACTATCAGGAAGATCTTCAATTTTCAGCTCTGAAAAAACAACTTTGTAACTATAATCTGGTTGCCTGATAGAAAAAGATAAAACGATATCAGCGCCTGATTTTAACGCCAGAACAGCGGGGCCTTCGTATACTGATGACGACCTACCCATAAAATTTATCCGGGGCCCATCAGGATTTCCGCGCTGATCAGCAGCCATTGCGACAAATTTGTTTTCTTTTAGTGCACTATAAATTTTTCTGATTGAAACTCCAAGCGGAATTACAGGATTCCCCCACTTTGCTCTTGTCTTATTTAAAAAGTCCGTAACGTAGGTATTTCTTTGTGGTTTTATCATTAAATAGAATGGTATATTTAATTGAAGAGCAAGTGAAGCTGCAAGATATTCCCAATTGCCGAAGTGAGCTGTCAAAATAATCACTCCCTTGCTCTCAGCTTTTTTCTTAGACACCACGTCAATGTTAACACATTTCAGGGAATTTATCATTTTTTCTTTAGTTATATGAGGTACATAAAGAGTCTCAATTAATGTAATTGCAAAGCTCCTGTATGTAGCAAATGCAATTTTATGGATTTTTTTTTCAGAATAATTAGGAAATGCTCCTTTTAGATTATCAATTGTCACCTTTTTTCTAATAGGAATCAGAAAATAAAAAAAAGCAGCTAATAATGTTGACAATTTCCTAGAAAAATTTAGCCCAAGGATTTTTGTAAGATAGCTGAACCCTAAAAATATGATATATTCTATTTCATTTTTCATTGTTTTAGTA
>Ga0209919_1000196_pt1 | contig 31413 bp, 21 predicted proteins | sample SalPon2A_C_D2_MG_FD_185721 | JGI IMG/M metagenome (GOLD analysis project Ga0209919, IMG submission 185721) | Soil microbial communities from South San Francisco under conditions of wetland restoration - Salt Pond MetaG R2A_C_D2_MG (SPAdes)... | ecosystem: Environmental > Terrestrial > Soil >... | reverse complement strand
AACGGACAGAAATACCTGGCCTGTTATGGGGAAATATTGGAGTGCTGATGCAGTTGCAAAAGATAAATCCACATCGCTTTGGGGAACCATAATTTCACTTAGCGAATCACCTATAAAAGAAAATTTAATATATGCGGGTACAGATGACGGACTAATTCAGGTTTCTGAAGATGCAAAAACATGGAGAAAAATTTCAGAATTTCCTGATGTTCCGAAGTATACTTATGTAAGCGATATACTCCCTTCTAAATTTGATGCTAATGTTGTTTTTGCAACTTTTAGTAATTTGAAACGAGATGATTTTACTCCTTACGTTTTGAAAAGCACGGACAGGGGAAAATCGTGGAAATCAATTTCAAATAATCTCCCTAAGAATGGATCTGTTCATACTATTCAGCAGGATTATAAAAATCCTGATTTATTATTCGTGGGAACAGAATTTGGTATTTACTTTACTGTTGATGGCGGGGAAAAATGGGTTCAGATGAAAAGTGGTATTCCTACAATTTCAGTAAAAGATATCGCTATTCAAAAAAGAGAAAGTGATCTCGTTCTTGCAACATTCGGAAGGGGATTTTACATACTTGATAATTATGAACCACTAAGAGAAATTAATAAAGAATTACTGAATAAGGATTCTTATTTGTTTCCTGTTAAAGATGCACTTTTGTATGTGCAGAAATCAGGTAAATACGGACAGGGATCCACATACTTTAAAGCTCCAAATCCTGATTACGGTGCTGAATTTACTTACTACATAAAAGAAGTACCCAAAACTTTAAAACAAATCAGGCACGAAAAAGAAAAAGAATTGTTTAAAGAAGGAAAACCCATTCCTCAACCCGATGAAAAACAAATGCGTGCCGAAAAAGAGGAAATTGCACCTTATCTTGTTTTCACTATTACAGATGCTGCAGGTAATGTGGTAAGAAAGATAACAAAGAAAGCAGGGAAGGGTGTTCAAAGAGAAAACTGGGATCTTCGTTTCGAAAGTACAAGTCCGGTTAAAGCAGTAAAAAATAAATTTAATCCACTGGCAAAAGAAAATGGCAGTACACTAGTAATGCCGGGAACTTATAAAGTCTCAATCGCGATGATTACAAGGAATGGAAGTAAACCAGTAGGAAGTCCTTTTAGTTTTAATGTTAAACCATTAAATAATACTACACTACCTGCTGCAAAAAGAAGCGATGTTGTAGCTTTCCAGGAAAAAGCGAATAAAGTTGTACGCACTGTAAGGGGAACCTATAATTTCCTCGAGGATATGATGGACAAAGTTGCTGATATTAAACAGGCAATTTTAAATACTCCGGATGCACCTGAAACATTAATGGCCGAGGCAGATAAACTATCAGGTGAATTGCAGGATATCTGGTTGAAATTTGACAGGGACGCAGATCATCCGAGCGCTGAAGAAACTCCGCCATCTCCTGTAACTTTCAATGAAAGACTCGGAACGCTTGCTTACACACATTGGCGTTCAACATCTGATATTACACAGAAGGAAAAAGATGCTTTTAATATTCTATCAGAAGAATTTCCACCTGTGCTAAATCAGATTAAAAAACTTTATAATTTTGATTTGAAAAACCTGCAAGCAGAGCTTGAAAAATACAATGCTCCGTGGACACCGGGAAGAATTCCTGATTGGAATATAAAGTAGTGCAATTATTCTGCAGGGACGGGCATGCCCGTCTCTACAATTTATTAATAATTCTTATATCTAAAATAAGTCTCTTTATCCAACTCTTTTATCTCTACTGTCATACTTAATTTTAATTTTTCATGGGAAAGTGGAAATGATTTCTTAAGTATTTCCAGGCAATCTTTTGAAATCATTTTCTTAACACTTTCATCTTTCCCGCTAAGGAAAGAAACTGTCAGGGCTACAAAAGCTCGTTCAGGATTTCCATCACCGACTAAATAATCATGATGTATAATGGCCCGACTTTTAATATCATTTAATGAAAATAATTTTGTAGCAGTTAAAATGTCGTGAATGTTTTTTAAAATTGCCGGGTTGTCGGTTTTATCTATTATGTTACCGGAATATTCTAAGATACAGTGGGGCATAATTTTTACTTGTTAGAAATATTAAAATCCTGATGATCATTATTAATTAATGAATAGAGAAATTCATCGCACCATTTGCCCCTGCGCCAGGAATGTTCTTTGTAATGTGCTTCCTTCTTCATCCCGAGCTTTTCCATAATTTTATATGAAGGGATATTTTCAGCGTCACAAATGGCAACCAGCTTATGAATCTTTAATTCCTTAAATATTTTGTCCACAAGGGCTACTGAAGCTTCTGTTGCATATCCTTTTCTATGAAAATTCCTGTTAAAACGATATCCGAATTCACCAAGTGCATTTTTTTTATCGAGATAACGAAATCCAACTTCCCCGATCAACTTTTTATTCTCTTTTAATTCAACTCCTAGTGAGAGCCATTTGTTTTCTTCCTGCGACCATGGCTGGATTCTTTCATCAAAGACTTTTCTGATTTCTTCTTCAGTCATATCGAAAATATATTGGCTGTTTTCGATGTCGGCTCTGTGCTCAAATGTATCTTCCCAATCATTTTGAGTGAGCGGACGAAGAAGCAATCTTTCAGTTTCAATTTTAAACATTTTAGTTCTTCTTTTCGGAGCCCTGCTGCCAGTCAATTAAAACTGAATTTTTGAAAAAATAAATTATGTCGCCATAATAATATTGAGTAAAAACACCCCAGGAATGTTTGTCTGTATGAATTTTCTTTGGTTTTCCCCAGACATCTCTCATCATTTCCTCAGTCATTCCTTTCCAGATTCGTCCTTCAAAAACACGTAGCCCGTTTGTTCTACCATATTTTTTTATGAATAACTTCTTTTTCAGTTCAGCTAATTCTTTTTCATTTTTGTTTAACACATTATCGAGTGCATTTATATAATTAGCAAGACTGTCGGTATAAGCGTTGAGCTGATCTTTTTGAGAAGTAAGGGATTTCTTTAATGCCAAAAGGCTGTCCTTTTCAGTCTGGTAGGATTGTGAATATAATGGGGAAGTGAATAAAAATATCAAAAATAGTACAAATACTTTGTTTTTCATCAGTAAATGAATAATTAATGGAAAAATTTGGAATCCAATTATAAAAGAAAATTTGGGCTAATACAAATTGCAGAAATTCTGTCGGGTTAGTTTATATCATTTAGCAATTTATCATCCAATACATAGTTATATCTTCCATCTTCAGGACCATTCTCAAGGCGTAAAACACCGCGCGGACAAACAGCCGCACAAACTCCGCATCCCACACAGGAAGAACGAATGATATTTTGTTTTCTTTGAGCGTATGATCTTACATCAATTCCCATTTCACAATAGGTCGAACAGTTTCCACAGGAAATACACTGTCCACCGTTGGTTGTAATTCTGAATTTTGACTTAAATTTCTGGAAAAGTCCAAGTACGGCAGCAAGCGGGCAACCAAACCTGCACCAGACCCTGCTTCCCATTAATGGGTAAAATCCAACTCCAACTATACCGGAAAAAACTGCACCGATTAAAAATCCGTAAGCAGATGAAAATGTGTGTGAAAGACTTCCGAGTGTTTTTCCGTCCGTTGCCGAATTCATCCAGACAAGTGCTGTTGTAATAATTACAAATATAAGTACGGAGTGAATTGACCATCTTTCAATTTTCCAGGCTTTGAGAGATTTATCAGAGAGATGGCGGAAGGGATCACCGGCAGTCTCCGCAAGGCCGCCGCATCCACAGACCCACGAGCAGTACCATCGTTTGCCAAAGAAATACGAAAGAACCGGCACCGCTATAAAAGTCATTGCCGCTCCCCAGAACACCATAAAATATCCCAGCGCCCCGGAAGTGTTTACCAGATAATGCACGCTGTTTGGAAATAAATATTGATATTTAAGAGGCCAGAAGTAAGTGAAATAATGTTCGGGCTTGTTGAACATAATCAATAAAGCCGGAATCAGATAAGCAAAACCAAGCTGGAAAAACATAACAGAAATTGTTCTGATAAATTGATACCTATTGTGCCTGTACTTTATGATCATTTTCATGCCCATAAAAAGTACGGCAAGTGTATAGAACGTCCCGTACAAAAACCAGCGGTCAGCTTTTTCACCACGTAAAAAATAGCTTAATGGATCGACCAGACGAATCCAGTTTTCAATTGTGGAAGGGAACCAGTAAAGGAATACGTAAAATAAGGTTATGATTATTCCAGCAATCCAGGCGATTATTCCCCTTGAGGTAAAATTATTGAAAAATATCTTGTTGTTCTTTATCCCGGCTGGTGTTTCCCAAATTACGGGCAAACAATAAATTATTGTCCCGATAACAGGAAGTCCGAAACTCAAAAAAAGGAAGAGCCGGGGCATTTGCATCGCGGCGCCGGTGAGGCTGACAAGCAGAAAGAAAATACCTGTAAGAAAAATTCCAAGTCCTGTTTTTTTAATTTGTTCCAGTTTTGGATTATGCTTATAAATTTTAAATGGTTCTATTTGAATTGGTGTCATATTTTATATTATAATAATTTTAATACTTGAAGTTTCAAATTATGTACTTGTCATTTCTACCAGAGGGAGAAATCTTATTCTTCGAATTAATTAGATTTCTCATCCGGCGAATGCCGAATTCGAAATGACAACTATACAGTAATACCGAACAATCCTCTTCTGGAATTTAATCTCAAAGTTGCTTCAGGATTTTGCCTGTTAAACTCAGCAATAATTTCTTCCTCGTGCCTTTCAAAAAATTCGGGATCAAAATTTGCTCTCGATAAATTTTCCAGAACAAACTCAATAGTTTTGTTCTTGCTTATCCATTGTTCAAATAGTTCGTGCCTGTATCTAATTCCAAAGGAATTCATACCAACAAGAGAATGATCATCGTTTCTATAAACAAATCTAACGGCTTTTTTGCCTGATTTATGCTCCCAGTAAAAATTTGTTTCACCTTCGCGCGGCTTAGCGGATACAAAACCATAGGTCTGATATTCAATATCCAGGAATTTAGCGGAGTTGAACCAGACGCCTCTTTCATATTTTGTCCTTTGTCCGCAGATTGTCCGCGCCAGTGTTTCGCCGTGCATTCTGCCGGTATACCATAACTGTTCAAAACGGAATCTCCCGGGTTCTCTTTCTTTAAATTCAACACAGTCACCCGCAGCATAAACATCAGGAATATTTGTTTCGAGATAATTATTTACTAAAACACCACGGTCGGTTTCAACTTCTGAGTTTTTGACCAATTCAATATTAGGATGAACACCGGGAGTTAACCCAGCCAGCTGGCAGGCAATTTCTTCACCTTTATCAGTAATAATTGATTTAACTCTTCCATTTTCACCTGGAAGAATTTCTTTTAATTTTATGCCAAACTTCAGATCGAAACCATGTTCCAGTATGTGGCGGGAAATTAAAGTTGAGTCTTCTTTTGGAAGGATGTTGCCCCAGTAAAGATCTTCCCTGACTAAAAAAGTAACGTGAATATTTCTTGAGTGAAGCATTTCAGCAAATTCAATTCCAATAAGCCCGCCTCCTACTATTACAGCGCTGGAAATATCTTTCGTGTTTTTTTCTAGTAGTTCAACATCCTGCCATCTGTAAAGTCCCTGCACACCGGGCAAATCCTGTCCGGGCCACCCAAATTTATTTGTCTTTGATCCTGTCGCAATAACAAGCTTATCATATTCTATAGTTGATCCGTTATCGAGAGATAATCTTTTGTTATTTGTATCAACCAAATTAACGTTGGCATTTACAAGATCAATTTTATTTTTTGTCCAGAACCAGTCCTCGTATGGTTTAATATCCTTGAATCTCATATGTCCCATGTAAGCATACATCAACGCTGTACGAGAGAAAAAGTATTTCGTCTCGCTGGAAATAATAGTGATTTTCATGTCACTCATTTTCCTGACATGCCGCGCAGTTGTAATTCCTGCGATTCCATTGCCAATGATTACGAGGTGTTGCATATATTTTTCCCTGACAGTCTTAAAAAGGTATAGTTAAATTAGTATGATTGAAAAAATAATTTGTAAATTACCTTACATTATGGTGTCTAAATAAGTAAAATTTTATCACGAAAGTGTGTCAATTAGATTGAAAAATAATTTTCATCCAATTTATAGAAGATGTAAGCAAGTTATAAGAAATGTCCAAGACTTCAAACGGAATAATTGTTGTTATTGCTGAATAAGATAATTATTATTCAATAATTTAATTTTTTGATTATTTATTCAGATTAGCCAGTACTATTTCTTGAACGCCAGCAAACAAAATTCTAATTTTACATAGCCTAAAATTGTACATTAATTCCATACCAGATATCTAAATGAAATTTGATCGCAAAGACTATTCAAACGAAAAACTTATAGAACTATATATAGCACTGCTAACGCCGAGAATTATTGAACAGAAAATGATAAACCTTATCCGGCAGGGAAAAATATCAAAATGGTTTTCGGGAATTGGGCAGGAAGCCATTTCTGTTGGATGCGGATATGCACTTGCAGGAGATGAATTTATATTAACGATGCATCGTAATCTTGGCGTGTTTTCAGTTAAAAATGTTCCCTTGAATAAATTATTTTCACAATTCCAGGGGAAGGCAAACGGGTTTACAAACGGTCGTGATCGTTCATTTCATTTTGGGTCACTGGGACACCATATAATCGGAATGATTTCACATCTGGGCCCACAATTTGGCGTTGCCGACGGCATTGCTTTGTGGAGCAAGATTCACAAAGAGAATAAAGTAACGCTGGTCTTTTCGGGAGAAGGCGGAACAAGCGAAGGAGATTTCCACGAAGCTGTAAATGTTGCTGCCGTCTGGGATCTGCCCGTGATATTTCTTGTGGAAAATAATGGGTACGGTCTTTCAACTCCTACCAGTGAACAATTTAAATGCAAAAGCCTTGCTGATAAGGCAATTGGTTACGGAATTGAAGCCAGAACAATTGAAGGGAATAATATTCTGGAAGTCTATTCTAACATAAAAGAAATTGCGGAAGAAATGAGAAAAAATCCGTGCCCTTTTTTGGTAATAGCAAATACTTTCAGAATGAACGGACACGAGGAAGCCTCAGGTACAAAACATATTCCAAAGGAATTATTTTCTGAGTGGGCTAAAAAAGATCCAATAATCTGTTATGAAGACTTTTTGATCGGTGAAAAAGTTTTAACAGAAGGAATGAAAGAATCATTCAATGAAAAAATCCGTAAAGAGGTTGACGAGGAATGGGACAAGGCGATCAGTGAAGATCAAATATCGGTAAATACTTCAAAAGAAATCAGCGATGTTTATGCACCATTCGAACAAAAAATAAAGCATGCTTTATCTGAAAAGAAAAATAAAAAAAGATTTGTTGATGCTGTAAGTGAGGCTCTTTACCAGAGTATGGAAAAATATAAAGACCTTATAATAATGGGACAGGATATCGCGGAATATGGAGGTGTATTCAAGGTGACGGATGGTTTTGTAAAGAAATTCGGAAAGGATAGAGTAAGAAATACACCACTTTGTGAGTCAGCAATTATTGGTACAGGACTTGGTTATTCTATTTGTGGTGGTAAGTCTGTTGTTGAAATGCAATTTGCAGATTTTGTTTCATCAGGTTTTACTCAGGTAATAAATAATCTCGCAAAAATTCATTATCGATGGGGACAAAATGCAGATGTTGTCATTCGGATGCCCACTGGTGCGGGAGTTAACGCGGGACCATTTCATTCACAATCGAATGAAACGTGGTTTACCCACACGCCGGGGCTAAAAGTTATTTATCCTGCTACTCCCTACGACGCAAAGGGATTGCTAAATGCCTCAATAGAAGATCCAAACCCGGTAATGTACTTTGAACATAAGGCACTTTACAGGTCTGTTAGGGAAGAAATTCCTGATGATTATTACACTGTCGAGATCGGAAAAGCAAATTTGATAAGAGAAGGAAGTGAACTTTCAATTATCACTTATGGTATGGGCGTTCATTGGGCAATTGAAGCTTTAAAAGAATATTCTGAATTATCTGCCGATTTAATTGACCTCAGAACTTTGTTACCCTGGGACAAAGAAGCTGTGAAAAATTCTGTAACAAAAACAGGGAAGGTAATTATTCTGCATGAAGATTGTATTACAGGTGGAATAGGTGGTGAAATTTCTGCCTGGATAAGTGAGAATTGTTTCGAATATCTCGATGCGCCCGTAATGCGATGTGGGAGTCTTGATACTCCAGTACCATTTGCTAAAAAACTAGAGGATAATTTTCTTCCGGCCCAAAGATTTAGAGATAAGTTGAAAAATTTGTGGAATTATTAATCTGACTTTTGCCCGGAGTGAGTTTTTAAATTATTCTACCACCTGGAAGACAGAATCAAGCACGGTACCGTCAACCCATTTAATAACAGCAACAACTTTCTTCTTGTTCAACCTTGGTTTTTCAGGCACACCGCAGATTGAATCAACTTCTGCTTTTAATTCTTTTATAGTCTTTACAGGTAAAGAAGATTTTTTAACAGCGTTTAATAAATCTTTTCTCCCGGGATTAATTGCAATTCCTCTTTCCGTAATAATTACATCAATTAATTCTCCCGGCCCACAAAGAGTAGTTACATCGTCAACTATTACAGGAATCCTGTCCCTGAATGATGGGATTGCGAGAATTGTACATTTTGAATAAAGACAATTCTGCCAGCCACCTATACCGTGCAGAAGATATCCGTCTGAATGAGTCACAACGTTAGCATTGAAATTTAAATCAACTTCGGTTGCACCGAGAACTGCAACATCAACTATTGATGCGAAATTTCCTTTGCCGTGAAAATTATAACTTGTAAATGGGCTTGTGTTTACGTGGTTAGGGTTTTCTCTCATGCTTCGCACGCCTTCAAGATCGAAGGTCTGCCCGTCGAGAATATAATCAGTCAAACCTTCTTCCAGCATTTGTACGAGATATTTGGTGCTTCCGCCGCGTACGAATCTTGCCTTAACATTTTTAGCTTTCATTTTTTCTTTCAAAAAAAGAACAAATGCCAGGTTTGTTCCGCCTGCTCCTGCCTGGAAAGAAAACCCCTCTTTCATTATACCGGCTTCTTCAATAAACTGCGCAACATATTCCGCAATCAAGAGCCTGTCAGGTGATTTTGTAACTTCGGTTGTTCCTGAAACAATTTTTGCGGAATCTCCAAGTGAATCAATTTTTACGACTGTGTCCACATTGTTTCCCTGTATCTGCCACGGAATGCAAGGGAAGGGAACAAGGTTGTCGGTAACAACAATTACGTTTTCGGCATATTCAGAATCTCCAAGAGCAAAACCAATCAATCCGCTTGCCGATTGGCCATTTACCCCATTCGCGTTTCCGAATTCATCAGAGGTGGGAGCGGCGATTACTGCTATGTCTATTTTTACATCTCCATCCTGGAGTGCCTGGTATCTTCCACCGTGAGAACGAAGAACTCCGATACCTTTCATCTTTCCGAGTGAAGTAAACCTGCCAAGTGGACCATTCATACTTCCTTCAATGTGGTGAATTGTTCCGTCTTCCAGGTATTTTATTAAATGTTTGTGGACAGGGAAAGAAGCGGTAGGGAACCATCGTATATTCTTAATCCCCATTTGTTTGATCGTATCGAAAAGAATATTGGTTAAAGCATCACCATTTCGTAAATGATGGTGAGTGGAAATTGTCATCCCGTTTTTTAGCCCGGCTTTCTTTAATGCTTCTTTTAAAGTCTTAACAATTTTATTTCCGTTTGCAGGATAATCAATACAGGATTTTATCGGAGGTTTTGCTTTCCCCCCTGTCGGTTTGTATTTATTTACACCTTTAAAAGGAATATGTTTTTGTCCATTAATTTCTGTCGGGACTAATCTTCCAGCACTATTTTTTATTAGTTTCATTTTTCCAGTTCTTTCTAATTTTCTTATTGAGTAATGCCAGTTCTATGGTTTTGTGAGCACGTTTAACTACCGGCGCATCTATCATTTTACTGCCGAGAGATACAACCCCGAGACCTTTCTTTTCCGCTTCTTCAAAAGCAAGCACAATTTTTTTAGCTTTTTCAATCTCTTCGTTTCCGGGAGCAAAAGTTTCGTGAACAACCTGGATCTGCCTTGGATGTATACAACCTTTCCCTTCGAAACCAAGAGATTTTGCCTCCATTATGCTTTCTCTTAATGCGTCCATATCATTTATATCTGAAAAAACCGAATCTATTGCCTGTACACCTGCCGCTTTTGCAGCATTAACTATAATTGATCTTGCAAACAGACTTTCCTTTCCTTCAAAAGTTCTTTGAGTACCTAAATCTGCAGTATAGTCTTCCAATCCTATAGTTAAAGCACAAACATCCTGAGATGCTGAAGCAATTTCATAGGTGTTGATAACTCCAAGAGCGCTTTCAATAATCGGCATTACGTAAATTTCGTTTTTAATATTATTTGTTGTCTTTATTCTTTTGATTTCCTGCACTGTCTTAAAAACCTGCTCACCGGTTTCGCATTTAGGAATAAGGATTACGTTTACGTTGTGAGGGATTAGATATTTCAGATCATCAAGTCCCTTTGGAAGCTGGTTAATTCTTACCATCCTTTCGCAGCCATAAAAATCTACAGCGCGGAGTGCATTACGGACAATAAATCTCGCAGAATCTTTTTCTGAATGTGATACACTGTCTTCCAGATCCAAAATTATTCCGTCCGGTTTGTGAAGTCCTGCATTTGGAAAAAATTTCGGTTCGTTTCCCGGTAAATATAACCTGCTTCTTCTGAGTTTATCTTTTGAGGTTTTTTTAAGATTGGATTTAAGCATTGGCGGAAGAAATTCCTTTACTTCAGCCGGATTTAATCTTTTTACAGCTGCTTCAAACCTGGCAGCAATTACAAATGGAAGCGCTCCATTATCTTCAATTATAATTTGAACGTTTTTCAGGTTGAAAAATGCGCACATCTCAGTGATTTGTTTTTTAATTGATATGCCGAACATCGGTTTCACTTTGCTGGCGATGTCTATTTTTAATCCGCCAGATTTTTTGGGAATAATTTCTATATAGCAATCCGAGCGAACTTTATTTCCGCGTTTTCCGGCAAATCCCTTTTTTAACTTAGAACTCATATTAATCTCATTTTTTAATAACCAGGCTTTTCATAAAATCGCTGGTTTTCATTTTTTCACATTTAAAAATCATATCTTTTATTTTTTGTTGTTTCTTTTTCGTCAATAGTTTTGCCGAAAGAGCATTAAATTTATTCTCAATATCTTCTAATGTCATCGGTTCACGCGGATCACCTTTGGGATATTCAAGATATTCTGAATATTCATTCTCGTCTTTCGTTTTTATTACTACTTTGGATGGCTGTTTTGCTGGGAACATCTTTTCGAATTCTACAGATGCCTCGCCTTTAATTTTGTCTATTACTTCCCAAATCTTCGGGTCTTTCATCTTTTTATCAGAAAATGAATTTGTGGTAATCTTTTTATCCACAAGTGCAGAAGCAATACAAAAGGGAAGTGAATGATCAGCTGTCTCTCTCGATTCCGGTCTGTATTTGTGCTGATCAAAAAGTATATCGCATGCACGTGCAATTGTTGTAACTGTTACTGATTCAATCTGATCATAATTGATATTGTTTTTTGTAACAACTTTTAGTGCTGCTGTAATGTGAGTATGTGTCAACGCTTCAGTCGGAAAAGCTTTCATTCCACATTCCAGAATTTTGTAATTTTTCCCAAGCTCACCAACCAATTTTTCGGTGTCCCAGTCGGGACCAAATACGTCCATCAGGCCTTCTTTTCCGTCAATAACAGCTTCTGTTCCTGTATAACCGTTTTTTGCCATTAACGCCGCGAAAACACCAGCCTGAACTGCCATCGGGTCCACGGTGTTTTTCATCATTGTTAGTTTTCCGGCAGTGGGGCATCCGATTGTATGATTGTGGCTGCCGTTAATACCTATAGCGTTTACCATTTGATCGACATTCAGTTTTAACAATTTTCCTGCGACAATCGGGGAAACAAACTGGGTTAATGTAGCGTGATGCCATTTTCTTTCGCGGACACCCGGTACTGCAAATTCACAAAGTCTTTGTTCAAATTCATAGGCAAGAACTATGGCTACAATTACATCCTTCATTGAAGCATTTGTCAATTCGCCTACAGAAAGTGCCGCAGGAATTAAATCAGATGGATGTGATGGGTCTTCTTTCCAGTAAATATCGTTGAAGTCAAGTGCGCGGATCATCAATGAATTTACGAGTGTGGAATTTACGGCTGGCATTTTATCACCAAACCCAATTAATGTTGATTCTTTTTTCCCGCCGATTTCTTTGTAAATCTTTCTGAGAATCTTAACGTCTTTCGTTCCATATCCGCCGTATGCACAACCGATTGAATCGTATAAAAATCTTTTAACTTCGTTGATTACATTTTCAGGAAGGTCTTTATATCTTAAATTAACTGCAAATTCTGCTATTTGTCTTGAGAGTGATTTCCCCATATTATCCTTTCCGGTATTTTTAGTTATAGGTTTTTCTTTATCCAGTTTTCCAGTCCATCAAGAACTATCAATTCCTGGGCTGCTTCTCCAACAGGAGAAAATTCATATGATTTATTTTCAAACACTATTTTTGAATTAATGAAATCTATTTCCAGAGTTTCATCAATTTTCAATGTCAGTTTATCAGTACCCTTATTCTTTTTAAGTTCATTTACGAGATCAGGGCATTCAACAAGGAGGAAGCCGTTATTTATTGCATTCCTTTTATATGTCTCATTAAGTGAGCCTGCAATTACCAGTTTTATACCTTTGTACTTTAGAGCAGTCGCTGCTTGTTCTCTTGAACTGCCTGTACCGAAATTAAATCCTCCGATAAGTACATCGCCTTCTCCGGCAATTTTTACAAATTCAGGGTCGTAGTTTTCCATTACAACTTCAGCCTGTTGCTCAGGAGTAATATTATCCTGGTAAGTATATTTACCGGGATAAATTCCGTCAGTATTTAAGTTGTCCTGATAACAAAAAATTACTTTACCGCTAATGATTCCGGGAAAATCATCAATGATATTTACTTTATCATTCTTCCCATCAGACCTTTTATTGGATTTAATTTTTGCTGAAAGTTCATCATTGTTTTCATTCCAGTCAAAATAAATTTTACCTGCAACGGCAGATGAAGCAACTACTGCGGGGGAGGCAAGATAAGCCTGGGCATTCGGAGAACCCATTCTGCCTTTAAAATTTCTATTCGTTGCCGAAATACCTACTTCTCCGTCTTCAAGGAGTCCCATTCCAAGCCCTATGCAAGGACCGCAACCCGGGGGCAATGGAATTGCACCGGCATCAATTAGCTTTTTCCAGGTGCCGTGTTTTTCAACTTCAATTTGTTCGTCCCTTGAAGCGGCCGCGATATAAAATTCCACTCCGGGAGCAACTTTTTTCCCTTTAATGGCTTCGGCTGCTTCATAAATATCACTAGCCCTGCTGTTAACACACGAAACTAAGTAGGCTTTGTTTATTTTGATTTCTTTTTCATTAAATGCGGTAATAGGAGCAAAAGTCTTTACAGAATTTGGTCCTGATACAGAAGGTTTTATGGTTCTTAAATCAATTATTATTTCTTTAGCGTAAAATGCATTCTTGTCAGCTTCGGGTGGATGCTTTTCCAGATCAAAAATTCTAAACAGGTTCATCCTTGGGTGAAGTCCGTTTCCGTCTGTATCTGATGCTACTCCATCAAGACCTCTTTCGATTATATGGTTTGCTCTTTTCTTCAGCCAGAGAATAGTTGCCAGATCGACTTCAAAGACTCCGGCAAGGGCGCCCCATTCAGTTGTCATATTTGCAACAGTTAGTCTTTCATCAACAGTTAAATATTTTACGCCATCGCCAGTAAACTCAATTGCGTGATTTAAAACTTCGTCTTGATTGAAATAACCACACAATGAAATTATAAGATCTTTACCGGTTACTCCAGGATTTAAATCATTTATAAGCTTTACATTAATAATGGGAGGAACCTGCCACCACGTTCTTCCTGTAGCCCATATTGCAGCAGCATCTGTACGTACAATCGGAGTCCCGAGACATCCGAGGCCGCCGTACATATTTGAGTGACTATCTGATGCAACGACCATCGTACCAGGCCATGCATATCCTTCTTCGCACATTATCTGGTGCCCGATTCCCCGGCCTGCAGGATAAAAATCGGCGCCGTGCATCTTTGCGAAATCCTCTATCTTATTATATTTCTCTAGATTTTTTTCACTCTTATCCTGTACATTATGATCGAGAGTGATGACTACCTGACGGGGATTAAATAATTTTTTAGCACCAATATTATTAAACTTTGGAATTACTGCACCGCTATTATCGTGTGTCATTACATATGCGGGCTTAAAAGAAATGTAATCACCGCTGTGAATTTCTTTCCCGTCCGGAATATCAACTGCATATTTCTGAGCAATTTTTTCAATCAGTGTTTGTGGCATAATTTCCTCCTTCCAAAAATTTAAGCTTTGAAAGGATCAAAGCTGACAAAATCGGCGTGATGGACAATAATCGATTCCACAGTTCTCTGTCCTAGATCACCTTCTTTTGAGTGGGTTGCAATTATATGCTGAATTTCCGCCGGCAGTCCGAACCTGTCCGCAATAGCAAGTCCGCTGAAAGGATGGCGGACGAGTTTACCAGCATTGCTTGTGGCAAGTTTACCGTCTTTCATCTCATACTCGAGTAATTTCCCAACATCTATTAATATTGCGCCTGCAATTAATATATCCATATCGATTTTTATCTCATCACCAAAATTCTTTTGCATTGTATTTGCCATATCAACGGCAAGTTGTACGCAGGTTCTTTTGTGATTCATAAAGGAAATCTTACAATCCTTGAGCAGGAGGGAAAAAGGAATTTTATTTAGATCATCAATTGACAGAACACTATTATCAATTGCATAAATCCAGCAACTTGTAACTTTTTCTTTCAGATCAGAGTTTTTTATCCAGTTTATTTCAGGCCATATTTCGAGAACTTTTTCTTTCATAGAATTTATAGCTCCGCAATTATTGCATCAGTAAGTTGTTGAGTAGTACAGGCACCTTTGTTAAATACATCGGGGCCACCTCTCAATTTAAGCATATCATATGTTCTAACTTTGCCATCAGAAATTACTTTTGAAATTGCAGTTCGGATATAATCTGCTTTTTCATTTTTCCCGATGTGGTCAAGCATCATACAGGCACTTAAAATCATAGCAATTGGATTTACTATTGAAGGATTTAATTCCTGGTATTTGGGAGCTGAACCGTGAGTGGGTTCAAAAACAGCCACGTCTTTTCCGATGTTTGCACTGCATGCAAAGCCAAGTCCGCCAACTAACCCTGCGAATCCGTCACTGATAATATCACCGAACATATTTTCTGCGACAATTACACCGTAATTTTCGGGATTTTTAGTTAACCACATCATTTGAGCGTCGATATTCGTATCCCACAAATCAATGCCGGGATATTCTTTTGCAATTAATTTTGCTTCAGCCAGCATCATCCCGGATGTTTCTCGCAAAACATTTGGTTTTTCACATACTGTTACATTTTTAAAATCAAATTTCTTAGCATACTCAAAAGCTTCTTTTATTATTCTTCTGCACGCTCCCCGACTCATTATTCTGGTTGAAACAGCAAGATCCTTACCCGGCACATCCTTAAATTTTTTCATCTTAGGGTGAGTCTCCAGAGCATCTCTAACATTCTTTGGAGGATCTGTCCATTCAACTCCTGAATATAGACCTTCAGTGTTTTGTCTGAAAATTACGGAGTTTATTTCCGGTTCCCGAAAATCTTTAACATCACGTATAACAAAATTAAGCGGGTTACCCGGAAATGATTTGCACGGACGAATACAGAGATCAAGATTGAAATGCTGACGGAGGCCTACAATAGGACTGAAGTACACAAATCCCTTATCTGCTAAAGACGGATCGATTTCTTTTGCTGCGGCATCTTTCGGTTTGCTTGTAATTGCTCCGAATAAGCCTATTTTATGTTTTTCGAGAAGATCAATTGTTCGTTCTGGAAGGGCATTACCTTCTTTGCACCAGAATTCCCAGCCAATATCAGCGTGAATATATTCTGCATCAAATTTTACTGCATTTAAAACCCGGATTGCTTCCGGAAGAACTGTTTTTCCTATGCCGTCGCCAGGCATGGTAACTATAGTGTGAGGCATGATTTTCCCCTTAAAATTTCTATAAAATTACTGTTTTAAAATTAGATATTTAACATCAGGTAAGCAAGATTGTCGGGAAGGATTTGGCCATATTCTAAATATATTTTCATTTATACATCATAAATGCTTAATTTGCATAAATTTTATAAATTAGATCATAAAATAAACATAGAATTTATTCTCAATAATAATTCTGTTTAATATTTTGGAAAATGAAGCTCAAAATAAGGATAATTTGGCGGAAGAAAATATCTCCATCTTAAAAAATAAACTTAACGAGATTGAAAAAAAACTCGGTAATAGCTTTCCGGATAAAAACCTTCTAAAAGAATTCTCTGAAAATCTCAAAGAATTTGAAGATTCCTATTATGATTATAAAGCATTGGCGGATGCTTCCATCGATATAATCTTTAGAATTTCTCGTACAGGTAAAATGTTATTTATTACCCCTTCGTGTAAAGATGCTTTCGGATATGAGGTGGAAGAAATTGAAGGGAAGAGTTTTATGAGGTTCGTTCCCAAAGAAAAAGTTGGTGAAGTAATAGATATACTTAAAAAGTTTTTCAGGGAAAAGGAACTAAACCATTATATCCTTCCGATTTTGCACAAAGACGGAGGTGTAGTACCTGTCGAGATAAATGCGAAAATAATTACCATGCACAGCGGCCAACCATCGGGACAGGGCACGTTACACGTAGTTACAGAAAGGCTAAAATCTGAAGAAAAATTGCGTGCCTCGGAAAAAACATTTCGTTTGATCTGGGAAAGATCATCGGATGGAATGAGACTTACCAACGAAGAGGGAATAATCTATATGTGTAATCAGGCATATGCTAATATGCTTGGGAAAGAAAAAAATGAACTGGAAGGGAAGTCTTTTTCTTTAGTCTATGCAGATGAACATGCTCCAATTTCTCTTGAAAATTACAGAAAAAACTTTAGTAATAATACGATTAATTCTAAATATGAAACTACTGTTAATCTCTGGAACGGAATGCAAATCCAATTTGAAATTTCAAATTCATTTATTGAAAATTTAGAAGGAGAAAATTTACTCCTTAGTATTTTCAGAGATGTTACGGAAAGGAAATCAAGTGAGGCATTACTAAAAAAGAAAGATAACCTGCTTCAGGGAATTGCAGAAGCAACAAAGAGTCTGATTTCCAACAGGAATGAAAATGCAGGATTTAATTCTGCACTGAGAATACTGGGAATAGCAGCAGAAGTTGACAGAGTATATATTTATAAGCACGAAGTAATAGAGGAAACTGAAGAATTATACGCCAAATTATTATTCGAATGGTCGTCTGAGAGTACCGAATCACAAATAGAAAATCCTGCCCTTCAAAAATTGTCATATTCCAGATTTGCCTCACTTAATTTTTATGAAAATTTTGCCAGTGGTAATACTTTAAAATTTGTAACAAGAGATTTAAGTGAAAATGAAAAAATGCTATTTGTTGACCAGTCAATTAAATCTTTAATACTGGTTCCAATAATGGTAGATGATCAATTCTGGGGCTTTGTTGGATTTGATGATTTGAATGATTACAGGGAGTGGACAGATAATGATGAATCTTCTTTAATAACCATGGCTACTACGCTGGCATCAGTTATTAAAAGGAACAGAATAAGTGCAGAAATAATTGATAAAAATAAGGAACTTGATATTGCGCTAATGAGAGCCGAATCTGCTGTAAAAGCGAAGAGCGAGTTTCTGGCACTTATGTCGCACGAAATAAGAACACCAATGAATGGAGTTATCGGGATGACCGGGCTTTTGCTAGATACTCCGCTGAACGAAGAACAACAGGAGTATGTTGAAACAATCAGGCTTAGCGGTGATCAACTTTTGGTAATTATTAATGATATTCTGGATTTTTCAAAAATTGAATCCGAAAAACTGGACCTTGAACAGCAGCCATTTGATCTTCGTGATAGTATTGAAGATTCACTAGATATGGTTGCATCAAAAGTTGCTGAAAAATCTCTTGACCTTGCTTATTTAATAGAGGAAAATACACCACCTGTTATTGTTGGAGATGTTACACGCCTAAGACAAATTTTGATTAACCTTGTTAATAATGCTGTTAAATTTACTGAGAAAGGTGAAGTCTTTATTAACGTATCATCAAAAAAACTTGAAGAAGAAAATAATTATGAAATTAAATTTTCTGTAAAGGATACCGGTATAGGAATTCCTGCTGATAAAATGGACCGGTTATTCAAGTCATTTAGCCAGGTTGATTCATCAACTACCAGGACTCACGGCGGAACGGGCCTCGGTTTAGCTATAAGCCAGAGGCTTTCACAAATGATGGGTGGTAATGTTTGGGTAGAGAGTAAAGTTGGCAAAGGAACTACCTTTTCTTTTACAATTATCGCACAGGCTGCACAGTCCAAATCAAAAGTTTATTTGAAAGGTAACCGGCCGGAACTTCAAAAGAAAAAAATATTAATTGTTGATGACAATCAGACAAACCGCAGGATACTGAAAATACAAACCGATTCCTGGGGAATGGAATCCGTGGTTGCAGAATCGCCGGAGGCGGCTTTAAAAATATTATCGGACGGGAGTGAATTTGATATTGCACTTTTGGATTTTCAAATGCCTCATATGGATGGAATTGAATTGTCACACGAAATAAGAAAATTTGAGAATACCAAACATACACCGATTGTTATACTTACTTCGGTTGGTAAAAAAGAACAACTTACTGATTATGATAGAATGAACCTTGCTGCATTTTTATCGAAACCAATAAAGCAAATGCAGCTTCAGGAAACATTAATAAATGTTCTGAGTGGAAATGATAAAGAGAAAAAACCAAATTTCGATAAAACTAAGAAAATCGATAAACAACTTGGAATTAGAAAACCTCTTAGAATTTTGCTCGCTGAAGATAATGTTGTTAACCAGAAAGTTGCGTTGCGAATTCTTGAAAAATTTGGCTATCGTGCTGATGTTGCGGCTAATGGAAAAGAAGCTGTACAAAGTGTAAGAAATATTAGTTATGATTTGGTATTTATGGATATACTTATGCCGGAAATGGATGGGTACCAGGCAACCGCAGTTATTCTGGATGAATTCTCGCCTGAAACACGCCCCAGAATTATCGCTATGACTGCAAACGCTATGCAGGGCGACAGGGAAACCTGTCTGGAAGCAGGAATGGATGATTATGTTAGTAAACCTGTCAGGCCTGAAGAAATGTTGCAGGTTCTTACGAAATGGAGCGACACTTTATATGAAGAAAAAGGTGAACTAATATCTAAGTTAAAAAAACAAAGAACACCTACCAGAATTATTGATGAAAGTAAAATTACTTTTCTACAGGACATTCAAACTGAAGAAGATGTAAACTTTTATGTTGAATTACTGGATATTTATATCTCTGATCTTCCGACTATGATTGGAAACATAAAAACGGCAGTTGTAGAGAAAAATGCAAAGATGCTTCAGATGAACGCCCATAAATTAAAAGGGAGCAGTGTTACTCTGGGAATTGATATTGTTACTCAAATGACCCATGATCTTGAAACCGCAGCCCGTAAAAATGAATTTGATGAAAATACTGAAAAGTTAGTAGATGATCTTGTCCACAAGTTTGAAACAATAATTATGGAATTAGAAATTATCAGGGAAAAATATTCTAAAATTTAACTCTTCAGTAAATCATTGATTATCAATTGATTAAATGCAAAAAAAAAGAGCACCTCTAAACCGTACATTAACACTTACAAATTCGGAAATTTCTGAATTCAGTAAGAATCTAATAAGTAATCAAAACAAGCCTTTAACCTATGAACAGATTGAAAATAAAATAATTAACGGCGATATATTCAAAACAATTGATCTATTGCCCGATAAATTTATTGACCTTTTATTTGTAGATCCTCCTTATAATCTCCACAAAAAATTTAATCTTGCCACATTTAAAAAAATGGATAATGATAAATATGCTGAATGGCTTGATTCGTGGATTAGCAAAACTTTAAGGTTGTTAAGACCTGATGCATCAGTTTATATCTGTGGCGACTGGAAATCTTCTCCGGCAATTTATACAGTCGCAGAAAAATATTTCAAAATTAATAATAGAATTACCTGGGAAAGGGAAAAGGGAAGAGGTGCAAAATCAAACTGGAAAAATTGCTCTGAAGATATCTGGTTTTGTACCATGACTGATAATTTTACATTTAATGTGGAAAATGTAAAAATTAAAAGACAGGTACTTGCTCCTTATAAAGAAAACGGGAAGCCGAAAGATTGGGTCTCTGTTGAAAAAGAAAATTTTAGGGCAACTTTTCCTTCAAATATTTGGACGGATATAACTGTCCCTTTTTGGTCGATGCCCGAAAATACGGACCATCCAACCCAAAAACCGGAAAAACTCGTGGCGAAAATTATATTGGCAAGTTCTAATCCCGGTGATATGGTCTTTGATCCGTTTTTGGGATCAGGTACCACCGCTGTTGTTGCAAAAAAACTCGGAAGAAAATATTCGGGTATTGAACTTGACCTTGATTATTGCTGTACAGCTGAAAAAAGATTAAAACTTGCCGGGGAAAATAAAACTATCCAGGGATACGAAGACGGTGTGTTCTGGGAGAGAAATACAATTAGAAATAAGAAAAAGAAATGAAAATGTCCGTTGAACTTGCGATAGTTGGATAAAATAATAATCTTTACAGCCCTGAAATTTTGAAATTCGGGTAGTGGTTGACGAAATAATACTGAATCCCGCCAGGTCCGGAAGGAAGCAACGGTAAGTAGGACTTTTGGGTGACTGCTACCCGTTTTTTATTCTCAAACATTAAACTTTGCTCACCGCTGCTTGTCTATCCAGAATCAAATAATATCTAATCAAAAATTAAAGGACAAACCTACCATATAGGTTTTTTGATCCGGAATTATGTAATCTCTTTTAACTGCAAGGTATAGATTAACAGGTAACGGATTTCTGTTCTCAGCAAATTCAGTGTCTTTATTTGAAATAATGGTATTCCCAGGAATTAGCAGTGAAGATGATTCTGTTTCTGTAGAATCCACATCTTTGTCTTTATGGAAAACAAATTTATAAAGAATAGCCCCAACAACCGCGGCTCCCATAGCCACATAAATAAGTGTCTTTCCGCTGTTGCTGTTATCACTTGTATTTGTTGGCGTCGAAGTTCCACCGGGAGGTGTGTCGCTATTAACTTTAAAAAAACTTTGTGCACTTGCTGAATTACTTGAAAATAACACTGCTGCAGAAAATGCAATTATAACAACCAGGGTAGAGAATTTAGTTGTTACTTTAGACCACATCGTTTACCTCTTAAAATGAAATGATTATTTATAATGTATGTTTAATTATATAAAGACGCTACATCTAAATTGAAATTATCAGGGGAAATCTACAAATATAACGTCCACAAATTCGTGGAAATCCATTAGGTCTTTATTTAATATACGACCTTTACCGGAACTCATTAGTTCATCCATTTTATCCTTAGACTCAGCTTCAATTTCGCAAAAATGAGTGTATTTTGTTTCAAGCAACAGGTTGCTCTCAATTTTACCTGCTTTAATTTCTTTACCTGAAAGATCAGTTAAATATTTAAGAGTAAAATTATTAAAGTGTTCTATAATTTCATCTTCATCAGTTTTTTTTAAAAATAGAAGCATTTTATGCATCAGCAATCCATTGAAAATGAATTTATAATTCTTGAATAAAGTTCCTTGTAGTCTTCGTAAGTATATTTTGAACCCTTTATCATAACAATCATTTTTCTATTCCCGCAATAAAATTCATAGAATCTGATAAATAATTTACCATCCAGAATTTCATCGGTATAACGCATTACTAAATTACCTTTCGTGCTGGATTTATCCAGCTTATATTCTATAAAGTCTTCCGCTGAATTTGTAACAGGTATTTCAAAAATGGAAATACTTGTACCAATGGAGTTATTTAAATATCTGGTACCTTTGAACTCCTTATTTAGATATTCAGTGACGTTAAAGTTTTTAAAAACTTTCCAGTCCTCAGAAAGATTTAACGAGTAACCTGATCCGCTATCAATGCTTACATTTGTCGGGGTGGTCTGGGCTTGCGGATCGACTCCCAGTGATTCCCAGATTGATTTTTCATCAGTAATTTCCGGATTTCTAATTTTGTTTCTTGAACTATTAATGATTCCTGTGATATATTTATCGAACAGATCATTGCTGCTTGTGTAAACGTTTTTTGCAGGATCAAACATGAATATATCAGATTTATTTCTCACTGAAGAGTAGCGATTACTCGTTATAGATGTTTTTATCCTTTGTGCTGAAATCTCATCTACAGTTTGTGTGTAAGTGCGGTTGCTATATTCTAATTTCGTAAACGTTCTGAAAACTCTGTTTACGGTGGAATCACCTACAGAATAAAGTGAAATTCTTTGAACATTAAAAATGTCTTTTGAAATAAAATCTTCGTTTAGTTTAATAAAACTTAACCCGTCTGTAAAAATTTTATCTTCAGAAATATTTCCGTTGAGTGATTTGTCAATTAAGTGTGCCTGCAAAAGTGTATCATATACAGCAAACCGGTTATATGCCGGGTTCGGATATTCAAGAAGTACGGTATAATAAAGAGAACCTGTCTTGGATTTCAGGCTATCGATTTTCAGATTATTATAACTTTTATTAACCGGGTATTGCTTGTTAACGAGCATTCCAAGAGAATCATTAGCTGAAGTGTTTCCTGCAATTGCACGACCAACCAGATTTTCAATAAATTTACCGGAAATATTTTCTTTCTCAACGGTTTTTTCCCCACACCCGGCAGTTACAAAAACGATAGTGGACAGGAGAAGCAGAATTGATTTTTTCATTGGCAAAAAGATTCTTAAAGTTTAATAAAATATAAGGATTAATTTTGATTTATTTTAATTTGAATTTATATTGAACCCAAATTGAAGCCGATTATAGACATTTCAAAAAGAAAATCAGAATAATTTTTTGAAGAGATTAATCTTTCTTACAATACTTTTCCCACTTTGTGCGCTATCTCTTCGGGCGCAAACAGCATCATTGTCTTCACTAACTCTTACCGGGATCAATTATAATGTAAAAGCTGAAGGTTTTAACGCCTCTCTTCACTATGTTGATGCAAAACTTACCGGCGAAGGAACTGCAGAAAATTATCGCTTCGCAGTTCATAATGGGAAAATAGATACTTCAATTGTAATAAATATCAGCGGCAATTTCACATTTAATTTTTTGAATTCTGATATTCAGCCCGTAAAAGTAAGAGTTATTCCGGCCTGGTTGAGTATTGTTCCTCCACTTATAGCAATTTTGCTGGCTCTATGGCTCCGGCAGGTGATAATTTCTCTTCTGATTGGTATTTATCTGGGTGCTGTATTCCTTAATAATTTTAACCCTCTCACCGGGCTTCTCCGACTAATTGATACCTACGTAATTAAAGCTCTTTCAGATCCATCGCACATTGAGATAATTGTATTTACATGTCTTTTTGGTGGTGTTGTGGGACTTATTTCAAAGAGTGGCGGAACAAAAGGAATGGCTGATCTAATTACGCGGTTTGCGAAAAAAAGAAAATCCGGTCTTCTTTCAACCTGGCTAATGGGTATTGCAATTTTCTTTGATGATTATGCCAATACACTCATCGTTGGAAATTTAATGAGGCCCATTACTGATAAGATGCGGATCTCACGAGAAAAATTATCTTTTATTGTTGATGCAACATCCGCACCGGTAGTTTCTTTGTTCGTAGTAAGCTCTTGGATTGGATACGAAATCGGGTTGATACAGCACGGACTAAGTATGGTTGGTTCTACTGAAAACGCGTATGATGTATTTCTGCAAACAATTCCATACAGATTTTACCCGATACTAATGCTTATTTTCGTTTTTATGGTCTCTTATTTCGAGAGAGATTTTGGCCCGATGTACAAAGCAGAAAAAAGGGCGACTGAGAAAGGAAAAGTTCTGCGCGATGGAGCAAAAGTAGGAAGCATTACTGAAAAATCAGAATTATTCGGTAATGAAGATAAGGCACGATGGTATAATGCTGTTGTGCCGATACTCGTTTTAATAATAGGGACTATTGCAGGACTGTATTATACAGGAATAACTTCATTAGCGCAGCAGGGAATTACGGAGTACGGAATTCGTGACATAATCGGAAATTCTGATTCATATATCGCATTACTTTGGTCAAGTTTTGCGGCCTGTGGTGTCGCTGCAATAATGATAGTTTCACAAAAAATTATGAATATCAGCGATACACTGGATGCATGGTTTTTGGGCGTGCGGTCAATGTTGCTTGCGCTAATTATTCTAACACTGGCGTGGGCAATTGGCTCTATTACCCAGGATATTAAAACCGCCGATTTTTTAATTGGCATAATTGGTGATTCAATAAGTCCAAGATTTCTGCCTGTAATTGTTTTTATTGTTTGTGCTCTTACAAGTTTTGCTACTGGAACAAGCTGGGGAACTATGGCTATTTTAATGCCGATTGTAATTCCGCTGGCTACAGTCGTGCCGTCTTTTTATCATTACTCACCGATGAATTCAGAAATAATTTTGCATGGTGTAATTAGTTCTGTGCTTGCCGGCTCTGTATTTGGTGACCACTGTTCACCAATTTCTGATACAACAATTTTAAGTTCAATGGCTTCAGGATGCGATCATATTGATCATGTAAGAACTCAATTACCTTATGCGGTTGTTGTTGCTGTATTCTGCATGCTGATTGGGGATATCCCGACTGCGTACGGTTTTTCACCTTATTATTCAATAATTATTATTGCTGCTTTACTTGCTGCTATTGTGTACTTTTTTGGTAAGAAAGTCACTTATAATATAAGTGAAACGGGATAGCAGCTGTTTATTCAGAATTTACTGATTTTTCAAAATGCTTCTTTAATAATTCCGCTTTTGCTTTTCCAACGGCTTTCGTAAGCTTTTCAATATCTGCTTCTTTAATAGCTTTCAGGCTGCCGAGGTCTTTCAACAATTTGTCCGTGGTAGATTTCCCGATTCCTTTTATTTCCCCAAGTTCAGAGGTGATTGTTCTTTTACTTCGTCGTGCTCGGTGAAATGTAATAGCAAACCTGTGAGCCTCATCTCTAACTTGCTGAAGGAGTTTTAATCCTGAAGAAGTTTTGGGAATTGATTCAGGTTCAGAATTATCCGGGAAGAAAACTTCTTCAAGTCTTTTTGCCAGTCCAATAATATTATATTTTTCGAATCCTAATTCATCAAGAACGCTAACTGCGCTGGAAAGTTGTCCTTTTCCTCCGTCAACCATAATCAGATCGGGGAGAATCTCATTTTCTTCTTTTAATTTTTTATATCTTCTTTCAATCACTTCCCTCATACTTGAAAAATCATCAGGTCCTTCTACCGTTTTAATAATAAATTTTCTGTAAAGACTTTTCTTTGGCTTGCCATCAACAAAAACAACCATGCTTGCAACAGTATCTGTTCCCTGAAGATTTGATATATCAAAACATTCTATTTTTTTCGGAAGTTTATTTAATCTGAGATCTCTTTGTAATGCAGAAAGTGAATAGGGCACATTGCCCTGATTTTTCATTTTCTGTATCTGAATTTCTTTTAATTGCAGTATAGCATTTTGCTTACACATTCTGATAAGCGAAAGTGCGTCGCTGCTTTTTTTCGGTACAACTATTTTTACTTTTCTTTCGGACCTCTCGCTAAGCCAAGTGCTGATTGTATCTTTATCGGTTGGGGCAACTTCCAGTAAAATCTCTTTGGGAATTTCAACAAATTCACCATAATAAAATTTTACCGCTGCAGCATATATTTCTTCAGGGGCCTCATTTTCATCAATTGCGAGCTTTAGCTGTTTTTTTGCTGTTAGCTTGCCGCTTCTGATATTAAATACTGAGCAGGCGGAATCCTTTCCTTCATAAGCTATTGAGATTACATCGCGGTCCCCGAAATCATTAGCTACAATCTTTTGTCTTGCTGCAATTACATTCAGCTGGTCTCTTTTATCTCTTATTTCAGCTGCCTTTTCATATTCCATTTTTTCAACAGCTTTTTCCATCTTGGCGGTAAGTTCCTTAATAAGATCGTCAGTTTTACCACGCAGAAGTTTGATTACCTCGTTGACCATATCATTGTATTCTTTTTCAGAAACAAGGCCTTCGCATGGGCCGTCGCATTTGTGGATGTGAAAATCGAGACAAACCTTAAATTTCTTTTTGTCAATTGCTTCCTGTGTGATGTTATATTTGCAGCTCCTTATTTTAAAAATCTGGTTAATCATCCGGAGAGCAGATTTCATATCTTTAACATTTGTGTAGGGCCCAAAATATTTTGATCCGTCCTTAACTACTCTGCGGGTTGCATAAACCTGGGGATAAGGTTCGTTAGTCACTTTTATGAAAGGGTAGGACTTATCATCTTTTAAATTAATATTATATCTTGGTTTAAGATCCTTGATAAGATTATTTTCCAGCACCAGAGCTTCTATCTCATTATCAGTAACAATTAATTCAAAATCATTTATTTTTTTTACCAGTGCAATAGTTTTGGGTGCTGTAACGCTTATGTGGAAATAACTTCTTACCCGGTTTTTCAGATTTCGGGCTTTTCCCACATAAATCACCTTACCTTTTTCGCTGAGAAACTGGTAAACTCCGGGGTTATCGGGCAGATTTTTAAGTTTTGTCTCTAAATTTGAATTCATAAGCTGAATTATATACTAATCTAAATTAAGACAAAAATAGCATTTATGAAATGGGGAAAATGATTCAGCACAGCGTGTTTAATATATTTGCCCAGAAGTACTGCTAAAAGATGGCTAAAGCTTAGATTGACTGTTAATTTAATTAGATATACGTTTCATATGTTGTTAAAGTCATTTTCTAGGGAGAGAAAAATGGCTGCTATTAAAAGTTCAATATGAACTCTTCATATATATTTGTTTTTCCCACGAGCTTATTATTTGCCCGTAAGGTAATAATTAACCAAAATGGTAATCGCTTTTTAGTTCGTAATATCCCCGGCCTCTTATATCCTTCAGATAAAATGAACCTTAAGATTTTTGCTTTCAATTATTTCTTTATTTCTGTTCTTCCAATAATAATATTATCTCAATCCACAAAACCGGAGGTATAGGAAGTATATTTAACTTTAATTGTTTTTTAATCATTAGTTATTATTCGAGAAATTAGTTATGGGGGGTTCCAATTATGTCAGAAAAAATTTACAAATTTATAATTTCAATCCTTTGCTTAATATTAATGCAAACAGCTATTATTGCTCAGGAATTTACCGTAGATAATAGTTCCGAAAATACATATAGCGGTGGAGGTGCCTGGGACGGCACAAATTTTCTTTTATCTGTAGTAAATGTTGTAGCCGGTCAACACAACATTGAATTACAACTCATCGCTCCGGGTCCGGCTCTATTAGGAAGCAGGATTTCAACCGGTAAAATTGGTAATGGAACAATGATTGCCTTTGATGGAACGAATTATCTTATGGTTTGGACTGATACTTTTCCTTTCTTTGCCGGGGGTGATACAAATGGTATTGGTAATATTTACGGACAATTTATTAATACATCCGGACAACTAATAGGAGCTACAATTAATATTGTCTCCGACGTAAATATAAAATTTGGGCAGGGTAGAGGGAGTTTTTTATTTAATGAAAATGACAGTACTTATTTTGTTACATATTTAAAGGGAGGGCCACATCAGGATTATCTTTATGGACAATGTATTAGCAAATCGGGCGTATTATTTGGTAATCCATTAAAAATTAGTGATAATTATGCCCGCGAGCATGCTGTATCCTGTGACGGGACGGACTATCTGGTTGCCTGGTGTGATGGGTCAGGTCCCGATGAGGTTATTTATGGTCAATTGGTTGGTGGGTCAGGCGAATTGGTTGGCAATAATTTCTTGATAGATGGAACATCAAATAAAAGTGATAATCCTATGTCAATGGATTATGATGGGAATCAGTATTTTTTGCTATTTCATGATCAGTCAGCAGATAATGGTTGGAATATTATTGGACGATTTATTTCCAAAGCGGGGGTTGTTTCTGCAAATAGAATAATTATTTGTGATTCAACGCAAACGCCAGCCGGGCCAACCATAGCATTTGATGGCACAGAGCATTTAATAACCTGGATGGAGACTAAATCTGAGATTAGAGTCAAGGCGAGATTTTTTAATAAATCAGGAATTCCTATAAATGATGAGTTTATTGCATTTGATACCTTAGATGGCAAATCTGCCGTGGGTGGTGTAGGAGTTGCAGAAGAAACTTTTTTATTAGGTGCTATAAGGATGGATTCACTTGCTCAGGATTGTGATATATATATAAGGATAATTGATCCATTAACAGGTATAGAAAAGATTGAAAGCGATCAAATTCCTGCAGGGTTTACATTATATCAGAACTACCCGAATCCTTTTAATCCAAGTACCAAATTACGTTATGCTCTCCAATCTGAGAGTAGGGTTTCAATTACCATTTATAATTTATTGGGGCAGGAGATGATACAACTGCTAAATAAAATAGAAAAGCCGGGCATTCACGAATTAACTTATAATGCAATTAATTTATCTTCAGGAATATATTATTACAGAATGGTAGCAACTTCAAAAGATGGCAGAAATACTATTTCAACTACTAAAAAACTAATTTTACTAAAATAATTAATTGTGAGCTTTACTAAAAAGCCGGTGTTAAGACCGGCTTTTTAAATCGAAATATTATTTATGCACAAAATGAAACAGCCTCTTACCGGTGCGGTTAATTTTAACTTAGTGTCTGGTTCTTCCCGATTACAACTATTCCACTGTCTGTTACAGTAAATTTCTTTTTATCGCCTTCAAGATCAAAACCAATCTCGTAACCTTCAGGAATTACGACATTTTTATCAATTATTGCTCTTCTTATTCGTGCATGTCTCCCGACATTAACGTTGTTCATAATGATTGAATCGGTTATATAAGAGAAACTATTCACTTTTACATTCGGACCAATAAGTGAGCGTTCCACTAATCCACCGGATACAATTGTGCCATCACAAATTAAAGAGTTGAGAGTACGCCCGACTCTCTCACCTTCGTGCGAAACTGTTTTTGCCGGCGGGTGCTGAAACTGGTAGGTACGCATCGGCCAGGATAAATCATAAAAATTAAATTCAGGATTGACACTAATCAGGTCCATACTGGCTTCATAATAGCTGTCAATAGTTCCAATATCCCGCCAGTAAGGTTTTGATTTCCTGTTTTCATCTTCAAAACGGTACGCACTTACTTTTAAATTATTTTTTACCATGTATGGGATGACATCGCTACCAAAATCATGGTTTTTAATTTTTTTATCCTCCATTTCCGAAATAACTTCTGTAAGCACTTCAGCATTGAATACATAAATTCCCATATTTACAAAAGAATTTCCGGGTGAATCCGGAAGTTCTGGTGGATCTTTTGGTTTTTCTACAAATGATTCAACCTCGTGTTTTTCATTAACACCAACAATTCCAAAACGGCTTGCTTCATCTTTCGGTACTTCAATACACGCCATCGACAAATCGGATTTTGTATCAACGTGCTGTTGGAGCATTTTCAGATAATCCATTTTATAAATGTGATCGCCGCTAAGTATGAGCACCCATTTTACCCCTTTGTAGGTCGCAAATAAATTCATGTTCTGGTAAATTGCGTTTGCAGTACCGAGATACCAGTCTTTTGTCATTTTCCTCTGGGGTGGAACTGAGTAAATATATTCACCGAGCTCCGGATTGAAAATACTCCAGGCTTCAAAGATATGCTGGTTGAGTGAATCAGATTTATACTGAACGAGAACGTAAATTTTTCTTAAGCCTGAGTTGAGGCAATTTGAAAGTGCAAAATCAATTATTCTGTATTTTCCGCCAAACGGAACGGCAGGTTTACTTCTTTGGTCAGTTAGTGGTTTTAATCTTTCCCCGACCCCCCCGGCCAGTACCATCGTGACAGTGTCTCTTAAAATCGAAGATCCTGGAAATGTCATATAATCTCCCAGTAATTACATAAAATATATCTATTTATAGCTTTATTGGCAATGATTAAGCCTGTTATTTAAATGTTAAATAATATATCTTTTTATCTTTAATAACAGTTTATTTAAATTTTAACTTATAAAAAGTAAATCAGTTCCTTTGCCGTTGCATTTAATTTTATATTACTATTATACTTATACAAATTCAACTTCCGGGAATTGCGGTAAATTATAGATGAAAAAAAAATATGGATTCCATTTTGCGGTAATTACGTTTCTTTTGCTAATTATTTTTCCCGCCAGCCCGGTTCAGAAAAACAAAAAATTATTGCCGGCTTCTGCCGGAACAGAATATGGTTATATTACATCCAATCAGTATGATATTGATATTTTGAAGTATGATTTATCGATTGATCTTAATCCTGCAAAAAAAATCCTAAAAGGAAATGCAACAATAACCGGTGTGTTAACGAATAAAAATATTTCTCAGCTTGATCTCAATTTCTATAAAAATATGGAAATTACCTCGGCTACTATAAATGGAATACCGGCAGAATATGAAAGAAGTGAAAAACAAATATCATTCCCACTTTCAGAAATTAAATCCGATACATTTATTGTTAATATAGTTTACGAAGGGACTCCGAAGAGGCTTGGTTTGTCTTCATTTGTATTCGGACAGATAAATGATCAGTCAGTAGTATATAGTCTGAACGAACCGAATTATGCTTCCACCTGGTTTCCCTGCAATGATATTCCGGATGACAAAGCTCAGTTAGATATGAGAATCACAAATGATACTTCGCAGACTTCAATCTCGAACGGAAAATTAGTTGGCGTAACAATAAATGGAAGCAGAAAGACATATCACTGGAAAACTTTTTATCCCATTTCCACCTATTTAATCTGTTTATATTCTTCAAATTACGTTGAGTTTGATGACCAATATATTTCGCAGGATAAAGCAGATACTATGGCCATACGATATTATGCTTTTCTTTCACAGGTTGCCAACGCAAAAATCGATTTTAGTGATCATCTGGATATGATGAATTATTTTGCCAAAACTTTTGGAGAATATCCTTTTATAAAAGAAAAATATGGAGTTGCTGAGTTTTTATGGCAGATGGGAGCTATGGAGCA
>Ga0209919_1000194_pt1 | contig 31457 bp, 22 predicted proteins | sample SalPon2A_C_D2_MG_FD_185721 | JGI IMG/M metagenome (GOLD analysis project Ga0209919, IMG submission 185721) | Soil microbial communities from South San Francisco under conditions of wetland restoration - Salt Pond MetaG R2A_C_D2_MG (SPAdes)... | ecosystem: Environmental > Terrestrial > Soil >... | reverse complement strand
TAAGACTGGCTATTGTAACAGCAAAAAAATATACGGGCGTTTTCAAGTATGCGGCATTAGTCTTATTTTTAGCTGGTGTTCTTTCAATTGTACGCACAGGTTATTACGGCGGAGAGCTGGTTTACAAGCATGCTGCTGGCGTTCAGTTTAATCTTGGTTTTGATTTCAATAATTCCGGCACTCAAACTCCGGAAGATGTTCAAAAAGAGAAGCCTGAAAAACACGACGATTAAGGGGGAATTAATGCGCGCACTAATTGTAGAAGACGAAACAGGAATCGCTAATTTCCTGAGAGATGGTTTAAAAGAAGAATCTTTTGCTGTTGATGTTTCAACTGACGGAAACAGCGGCCTTGAGATGGCCTTCACGAATGAATATGATATAATTCTTCTCGACTGGATGATCCCCGGTTTAAGCGGTATAGAAGTTTGCAGGCAAATAAGAAAACAAGACTCTTCGATACCCATTATTTTTTTAACCGCCAAAGACACTATCCAGGATACTGTTTTTGGGCTGGAAGCCGGTGCAAACGATTATATCAAAAAACCTTTCGCCTTCGAAGAACTGCTGGCGCGCATCAGGGTTCAGCTGAGGATAAATGATGATGGAAATACTGCCCTAAAACTTGGCGACATACTGCTAACGCCGGAAACACATGGCGTTACGGTGAATGAAAAAGAAGTGAATTTAACCCAGAAAGAATTTTCCCTCCTCGAATTTCTTATCAGGAATAAAAATAAAGTCTGCACCCGGACAAGGATTATTGAACACGTCTGGGATATTCATTTCGAGGCCGACACATCGGTCATAGATGTCTACATAAACTTTCTCCGCAAGAAACTGGAATTAAATAGTGAAAGAAATTACATTCAAACCGTTCGCGGAGTAGGCTACATAGCAAAGGACGGCGAATGAACCTCAATCTGCGTAACAGGATATCATCCTATTTTATAGGCGTTACCGCAATTTTAACCGGTATACTTTTTCTTACAATTTATGCTGTTGTTTCGGATACCGTTTACAGGCATCTCGACCAGGATTTGAATCTTGAATCGCTGGAGGTAATCAACAGCCTGGTTGTTATGGATAACCAGTTCATTTTTGCGAATCCGTTCGAATGGAATGAAAGAGAACACGGACAAATAGAAGTTAACCCCATTTTCGTACAGGTCACCGATACTTCGGGTAATATTCTGAAAAAAACGGGGAACCTTCTTGAAGGCAGTTTAGGGTTTAATCCATCACTAAGACAAAAAGAATATTTCAACACTCAACTAACCGGAGCGCCGACAAGACAACTTCAGATGCCGATTAAAAACCCGGTCGGGAAAACACTGGGATACTTATTAATTGCAATGCCGCTGGAAGAATCCGCGCTCGTTCTTGAAAACCTTAAAATAGTATTATTGATCGCATTCCCCCTTGTTCTGATCTTCCTGTTTTCTATATCAAGATACATTGCAGGTAAATCTATCATGCCTATTAACAGGGTGATAAATACAGCGGAAAAAATTACAAGAGAAAATCTCGAGCAAAGAATTGACCTGCCGCAGCACAAAGATGAAATATATACTCTAACATCAACAATAAATGGCTTATTAAACAGGCTGCAGGACGCGGTATTAAGAGAAAAACAGTTTACAGCGGACGCGTCTCACGAACTGCGTACGCCCCTCTCAGTTATTAAGGGAACTCTGGAAGTCTTAATAAGAAAACCGAGAGAACAGGACGAGTATATTTCAAAAATAAAATACTGCATAAACGAAGTTGACAGAATATCCAATCTCGTGGAACAGCTTCTTATCCTTGCAAGATATGAAAGCGGGAAAGCTATGCCCGTATTTACAAAAGTAAATCTTACAAAATCAATTGAAGTTGTTTTGTTAAGATTACAGGATTTAATTCAACAGAATCAAATGGAAATTAATTTTGACAGCAGGAAATTTTTCTATATCAAAGCAGATGAATCTATGCTGGAAATTATACTGGAAAACATTCTCTCCAATTCTATAAAGTATTCTGGTGATTCAAAAAAAATTGATATTTCAATTGAAGACAATGATTCTGTTATAAGCTGTAATATTGAGGATTACGGCACAGGGCTGTCAAAAGAGCAAATTACAAGAATATTTGACCGGTTTTACCGTGCCGATGAATCCAGGACCTCCAAAATTCAGGGAAACGGGCTGGGTCTTGCAATAGTAAAGCGACTAGCTGATCTGCAAAATTTCAACATTAATATCGAGAGCAGAACCGATTCAGGAACAAAATTCTCACTTACCTTTTAAACAAAAACTATTCCCGGCTCTTTCTAATAGACCTCCAATTTTTAATCAAATTTTAAGAATTCTTAAAGATGATTTTAGGGTTCAATAGCTAACTTTGAATAAACAAATTAATAATTAATAAGGAGTCTCAAATGAAAGCAAAACTTTTTTCTTCACTCATTTTATCATTGCTGATATTTTCAGGCATTACATCAGCAAAAAATAATGCTGCAAAGCTAAAAACCATCAATAATATTAAAGATGCAATAATTGGTGAAACCACCGCTAGCGCAAAATATGCGGCCTATGCCATGAAAGCCCATGAGGAAGGTTATGAAAAAATTGCTCTTTTATTCGAAGCAGCATCTAAATCTGAAAAAATCCACGCGGGAAATCACAGTGCGGTTCTTCAGCAGCTCGGAGAGAAAATGGACGATTTTTCACCGAAATACGATGTAAAAACAACAAGCGAAAATTTGCAGGATGCGATTAACGGTGAGACATACGAGGTTATGACAATGTACCCGGATTTTATCCGCACGGCAAATGACGCCGGGATAAATATCGCGATGCTGTCATTTAACTATGCATACCAGACAGAAAAAAAACACAAGGAATTTTATAAAAACGCCCTTAAAATGCTTAAAAACAACAAACAGAATGAATTACCATCAAAATACCTGGTTTGCAGGACCTGTGGGAACACGTATGACAACAATGCGCCAGCACGCTGCGGAATATCAATGACCCCCAAAGAAAGGTTCATTTCGATACAATAGTAAACCAATGTAAGCACAGGTCAGGTCCGCTCAAACGAGCGGACTTTTTTTTGCAAAAAGATGAAATTCTAAATTGAATCTAATTTCCGTTTCACATATATTTGACAAACTAAAAAGGTAGCTCCTTGATCGGCAGAAAAAGACAATTTTTAGATATTGAATTCGAGAACGAGATTATTTATTAATAGCCCCGCATGACGGGGCTATTTTTTTGCCTAAACTTAACCCCAACCTCTATATGCAAAAAATAGAAAAAAATAAGCCTGTAAGGGCTAAACTTGTGCTGGAAGACGGAACTGAATTTAACGGGACCGGTTTCGGATATTTTGGAAATACTAACGGTGAAGTGGTTTTCAACACCGGGATGGTAGGTTATCCAGAAACTATGACTGATCCATCTTACCGTGGACAAATATTAGTCTGCACCCACCCTCTGATTGGCAATTATGGTGTGCCCGGTAATGAGCGGGAAGAAGGACTATTTAAGAATTTTGAATCCGAGCAAATCCATTGCCGCGCATTGATTGTCACAAACTATTCAGAGGAACATTCACATTGGAGCGCGAAAAAATCTTTATCGGAATGGATGAATGAACAAAAAATTCCCGGTATCACCGGAATTGATACCAGGATGCTCACACGTAAATTACGTGATAAAGGCACGATGGCAGGAAAAATAATTTTTAACAATAGAAAAAGAATAAATTTTCAGGACGTAAATAAGATTGATCTTGTTCAAGAAGTTAGTGTAAAAGCCCCTGTAGAATACAAAAGAGATAAAAAGAAAATTATACTTATAGACTGTGGCACAAAAAATAATATAATAAGAGCTTTCCTGGAAAGAGATATCTCTGTAATAAGGGTACCGTACGATTATGATTTTAATACTATTGAAGCAAACGGAATTCTGGTATCCAATGGCCCAGGCGATCCAAAGATGTGTAAAAAAACTATCGCACATCTGAAAACAGCAATGAAGAAAAATATTCCAATGCTTGGCGTGTGTCTCGGTAGCCAGATAATGGCACTGGCAGCTGGAGCAAACACTTACAAACTTAAATACGGACACAGGGGACATAATCAACCATGCAATGAAACGGGAACAAAACGAACCTACATTACTTCACAGAACCATGGATTCGCAGTGGATGCAGAAACGTTGCCGCAGGATTGGAGAGAATGGTTCGTAAATGATAACGACGGAACGAACGAGGGAATATTACATATATCTAAACCATTTTTCGCATCACAGTTTCACCCTGAAGCTTCACCAGGCCCTGATGACAGCGAATTTATTTTTGATTTGTTTATAAGAGCTTTGAAATGATAAAACGTGGAAAACCAAAAAAAGTTTTAATTCTTGGATCAGGTGCACTACAAATTGGGCAGGCAGGTGAATTTGATTATTCCGGCAGCCAGGCAATAAAGGCATTAAAAGAAGACGGAATTACTTCCGTCCTGATCAACCCAAACATTGCAACAATTCAAACATCTGAAAACTTTGCAGACAAAGTATATTTCCTTCCGCTCAAAGCAGATATTGTAGAAAAGATAATTGAAAAGGAAGAGCCCGACAGCATACTGCTGCAGTTCGGTGGACAAACCGCCTTAAACGTAGGTGTAGAACTGTATGGAAAAGGAATTCTGAAAAAGCATAATATAAAAGTTCTGGGAACGCCTGTAGAAGCAATCCAGGCTACGGAAGACAGGCTGTTGTTCGGCAACAAAGTGAAAGAATGTGATTTAAAAGTTGCCTTAAGCAAAACCGCCAAAAACCTGAAAGAAGCCATTGCCGTTGCGGATAAAATAGGTTATCCGGTTATGGTCAGAATCGCTTACGCGCTTGGAGGACTTGGTTCGGGCATTGTAAACAATAAAGCGGAACTTACCGAAAAAGCGAGAAGAGCTTTTTCATTTACAAGCCAAATATTAATTGAAGAATCACTATACGGTTGGAAAGAAGTTGAATACGAAATAGTACGTGACAGATACGATAACTGTATTACAATTTGTTCGATGGAAAATGTTGATCCAATGGGAATACATACCGGGGATAGCATAGTTATCGCGCCGGTACAAACTCTTTCTGCAAAAGAAAATTTTATGCTGCGCTCACACGGAATAAGATTAATTCGTCACCTTGGTGTGATCGGTGAGTGTAATATCCAGTACGCGCTAAATCCTGAAAACGGCGATTACAGAATAATCGAGGTAAACGCCAGATTGAGCAGAAGTTCAGCCCTCGCTTCAAAGGCAACAGGTTACCCGCTCGCTTTTATTGCATCAAAACTTGCCTTGGGTTATGCTTTAAATGAAGTGGAAAACATTATTACTCAGCAGACTTCAGCCTGTTTTGAGCCTGCACTAGATTACGTTGCATTAAAATTTCCGCGATGGGACCTGCAGAAATTTCAGCAGGTAAGCACGCAGCTCGGCTCCGAGATGAAATCAGTTGGAGAGGTAATGTCTCTCGGAAAAACATTTGAAGAAGTGCTTCAAAAAGCAATCCGTATGCTCGATATGGGTTACAAGGGATTTGCGGGTAACGGTATTAAGTTCAAGAATCTTGATGAAGAAATCTCAAACCCAACTGACAAAAGAATGTACGCCATTGCCCAGGCTTTCAGGAAAGGATACAGCGTCAAAAAAATTCATAATCTGTCAAAGATAACGCCCTGGTTTCTTTACAAGATGAAAAATATCATCGATACAGAAAAGAAACTAAAAGAGTTGAAGCTTAACAAGCTGAATGAAGCACTAATGCGTGAGGCAAAGGAAAATGGTTTTTCTGATTTACAGATTGCACAGCTTACAGATTCTAATGAATTTGAAGTTAGAAAGGTCAGAAAATCATTTAATGTTATCCCTGTTGTCAAGCAGATTGATACGCTCGCGGCCGAGTATCCTGCACAAACAAATTACCTTTATCTAACATACCACGGTCGTGAGGATGATATTCAAACAGGTGGTAGTAACCAGATAGTAGTTCTAGGAAGCGGCGCTTATAGAATCGGCTCTTCTGTAGAATTTGACTGGTGCTGCGTAAATGCTGTAATGACGCTCAATAAAATGAATCATAAAACTATTATGATCAATTGTAACCCGGAAACAGTGAGTACAGATTATGACATTTGTGATAAATTATATTTTGAACAAATTACTTTTGAACGGGTGCTGGATATTTACGAAAAAGAATACCCGGAAGGCGTAATTATTTCTATGGGCGGGCAAACGCCGAACAATCTTGCAACAAGACTTCACAACGAAGGGATCAAAATCCTGGGCACTTCCCCGGATAAAATTGACAACGCAGAAAACAGACATAAATTTTCATCTATACTTGATTCAATAAAGGTAGATCAACCGGAATGGAAGGAACTCACCAGTTTTGCAAAAGCGAAAGCCTTTGCTCACAAGGTTGGTTATCCTGTCTTAATACGACCGAGTTATGTGCTAAGCGGTGCGGCTATGAGCATCGTATTAACGGATGAGGAATTAAAAACTTTTCTACAAAAAGCAGCAGCAATCAGCAAAGAATACCCGGTTGTAATAAGTAAATTTATTACAGAAGCCAGGGAAATTGAAGTAGATGCTGTTGCGGATAAAGGTGATTTATTCTGTTACGCAATTTCGGAACACGTTGAAAATGCGGGTGTTCACTCGGGTGACGCAACAATTGTTCTTCCTCCTCAAAGAACTTATCTGGAAACAATGCGCCGGGTAAAAATAGTTACAAAAGAAATTGCAAAAGCTCTCGAGATAACCGGGCCGTTCAATATTCAATTCATTGCTAAAGATAATAAGGTAAAAGTTATTGAGTGTAACCTGAGAGCATCGAGAAGTTTTCCTTTTGTCTCAAAGGTTCTAAAAATAAACTTCGTTGAAATTGCAACAAAGTTAATGCTCGGCGAAAAAGTACCGAAAATTGATAAATCATCATTTGATGTTGATTATGTTGGAGTTAAGGCACCGCAATTTTCGTTTACAAGGTTGAAAGGTTCCGATCCTGTACTTGGAGTTGAAATGGCATCAACCGGTGAAGTTGCATGCCTTGGCGACGATTTTAATGAGGCTTTTCTTAAGAGCTTTATTTCAACTGGTTATAAGATCCCACAGAAAGGTGTTATGCTTTCAACAGGTACTCCAAAGGACAAAGCAGAGTTTCTTGAAGATGCAAAAACTCTCTACAAAATGGGGTATAAGTTTTATGCAACAAAAGGCACAGCTGAATTCCTGAAAAAATATGGAATGAAAGCAACTGTTTTACATTGGCCTTTAGTAAATAAAGAGCCAAATATCTTAACATATCTTGAAAATGGAAAAATTGATCTAGTAATAAATATTCCTAAAAGTGTGGATAAATTTGAACTTGATAATGATTATCTTGTAAGAAGAAAAGCAATTGATATGAATATTAACCTGATAACAAATGTTCAGGTTGCCAAAAGGTTTGTAAAAGCCATGGAACGATATAAGGAAGAGGATCTCGCCACCAAAAGCTGGGATGAATATATTTGACGATGAGTTTATTTTTTATAGTTTTTTTCGCGCTTTACACTTTAATTAATTCTTATGTTTTCATCAGGGGATGGCAGGCATTAAGCTATGTTCCCTTTTTGAAACCTTTCTTTGTACTGGTTTTCCTGATCTTTTCCTTTTCATATATTTTTGTAAAAATATTTGCAGAAAAACTTCCGGCTTATATTCACGATCCGTTATTGTGGCTCGGTTCATTTTGGTTTGCATTTCTACTTTATTTCATACTGTTTTTATTTTTACTTGACCTTACAAGACTGGCAGACCATTTTTCCCATTTTCTTTCTGCATCATTAAAAGATCCTTCCCCGTTAACAAAATTATATACCGGGATTATTGTATGTTCAACAGTATTGTTAATTGTTGTAGCAGGATTTATTAACCGCTCAAATTTTAAGATAAAGACACTTGAATTAAATCTACCAAAGAAAGAAAGCATACTGAAAGAATTAAATGTTGTAATGTTTTCTGATCTCCATCTATCACCGGTAAATAATGAAAAATTTTTGGGAAATATTATTGATAAAGTAAATTCTCTCAATCCTGATATTGTACTGCTGCCGGGTGATATTGTTGATGATAAAGCGGCTATTTTAAGAAGAAATGGTATTGGTGGTTCATTCAGAAAATTAAATCCGAAATACGGTGTGGTAGCATGCACTGGGAACCATGAATTTATAAATAATGCAGATTCGGCAGTAAAATTTATGGAAGAATTAGGAATAAAAGTCTTGAGAGATTCGGCACTTAATGTTGATAACGCATTTTATGTAATAGGGAGAGAAGACAGGAGTGGAAATAATTTTTCCGGAAAGAAAAGAAAAGTTCTAAGCGATTTACTTACTCCAGAATCTGGAAATCTTCCGAAAATTTTGCTCGATCATACACCTGTACAATTAAATGATGCAGTAAAAAATAACATTGATCTTCAACTTTCGGGGCATACACACAACGGGCAGATGTTTCCATTAAAATTTATCACAAAAATGCTTTATGATGTAAGCTGGGGTTATCTTAAAAAAGAATTCACACAATTTTATGTTTCATCTGGTGTTGGGACATGGGGCCCGCCTGTTAAACTTGCGAGCGATGCGGAAATAGTTAATATCAGAATAAAGTTTATATAGAAAGATTTCTCCTCCTATAGAGTCGAGCTCGAAATGTCAATTTGGGATCGATATTTTTTGAATTATTCTTTCTTAATCTTTTGGAGTAATGTTCTAATTTCATCATTTGCAAACCGGAACCTAAATATCATTCTGAATTTATTTCAAAATCTTTTTAAATAGCTGATCCCAAATCCAGTTCGGGATGACATTAAATGAAATTAGGACACTATCTTCCCTTTACAATAAGATTGGATACTTAAAACACAAAAGTCACTCCAAATTTGAACTGATCGTATCCAATTCCCGGTTCTGTGTTGAAAGGCCAATTCATTTTATCCTGTCTTAATCCATAAATCCCGTATGACAAGGCATTTTTCAGAACAAAATTTACAATAGGTGCAACATTTGGTGATGAATCAAAAATCTCATCGACAAACCTGTTTACAAATGATTGCCCTATATCCTCAATGATGGCACTTCCGACCCATTTTGCAAATAAATGACGTGGAAAAATTATTGATCTTTCGTACCCGGCTTCAAGTGTAATAATTTTACCTGCTTCAAATCTAATTCCACCTTCAGCAGTTGTGCCAAATCTTATTGATTCATTTATATCATCAAGCCTGTTGGGTGCAACAGCGGCAAAGGTAAGTATGTTTGGTCGTTGAACTTCCGGCCTCACCCAGACCATCCCGGAACTGTTATAAAGTATTATGGCAGATTTACCTAAATCATATCCGTACCCGGAAGATTTAACAAGGCCTGCCCGCCATAATTTTGTATCAATTTCAAGTCCTTTTGAACTTCCGCCCAGCTCGCTTGAGAAGTAACTTAATACCAGATACTTGTAATTATAATTGAAAATACTTTCAGCATCCCATTCATTGTTTTCCCTGGTATAGCCAATTTTAAATTCAAGCATTTTCGGATCTGCAAATTTATCCCCCGAGTTTTTCAGGGTAATATTAGAGATACCGTAATTAAAGCTCAAAGTGGGACTTCCATGTATGCTTACGTTAAACATATCTGAATTTTCATCCCAGTCGTACCATTTATGGTGACCTGTATCTGTTGAATCATTATCCTGAGCGAAGATAAAAGAAGTAAGCAGTAAACTGGTAAAGAATAGCAGTAGTAAATTTTTAATTTTCATTTTTTCCCTGCAAATATTTTTTTTAAAATTAAATTTGACAAATTATATGCCGTTAATATTAATCTGTTTAAGTCGTATAATTAACACACAATGCTCAATATTCTATACATAAAAGTATAATATGTAGTACAAATCAGCTCAACTATTAATTCTAAAGACGATATTCAGGGAAGAAAGGTTACAATAAATGATGAGTTTATTAGAAAAATTCAGCAAAAAATATTATAAAAGTTTTTTATATTTGGCGTTCAATTTTTCAAAAGAATTATAGGCTGAAATGCCGGACAAAAATAGTTTAATATTTCCGATTCCTTCAACAGATAAACTCTCAAGCAAGAATCCATTTTACAAAGAGATAATTAATACGCATGAAGAAGCCTGTAGGAATAAAGAAGCTTTTTATACCGATCCTGAAACCGGGTTTACAGTGTTCACTGTATATTACCACTTAAAGCGAGGAAGCTGCTGCGGAAGCAATTGTAGACATTGTCCCTTTAGAGGATAAAAAAAAGGAGGGATTAAATCCCCCCTTTAACATTATAAAATATATTTACTCAGATCTCTGTCTTTAACAATTACATCTAGTTTTTCTTTAACTACTTTACCATTAATCTTAACTTTATTTGCAGGTACTTTATCCGGTACATCAAATAATATATCGTCAAGAAGGGTAGTTAAAATTGTATGTAATCTGCGGGCACCTATATTTTCAACCTGTGAATTAACCTCTGTGGCAATCCGTGCAATTTCTTTTATTCCGTCCTTTGTAAAATCTAATTTTACTCCTTCAGTCTCAAGCAATGCACAATATTGCTTCAGCAATGCATTTTGAGGTGTCATTAAAATCTGGATAAAATCATCTTCAGTAAGTGTTTTTAACTCAACTCTGATTGGAAATCTTCCCTGTAATTCAGGAATAAGATCTGAAGGTTTCGAAACGTGAAACGCACCAGAGGCAATGAACAAAATATGATCTGTTCTTACAACCCCGTATTTTGTATTAACATTTGTACCCTCCACGATCGGGAGTAAATCTCTCTGTACGCCTTCGCGCGAAACATCCGGCCCCTGTCCTTTCCCGCCTCCGGCAACCTTATCGATTTCATCAATTACAACTATACCGCTGTTTTCTACTCTTTCGATCGCTTCATGTTGAACGGCATCCATATCAATTAATTTCTGGGCTTCTTCCTGGGCTATAATTTGTCTTGCTTCTGCAACAGTAGTTTTTCTTTTCTTCTTTTTCTTGGGCATAAGATTTCCCATAATTTCCTGGAAATTAATTCCCATATCATCGAAACCAAGGGGCCCCAGGACCTGCATTCCAACTGCGGCCTGTGAAGAAGCATCAAACTCAATCATTTTTTCGTCAAGTTCGCCCTTCTTTAATTTTACGCGCATCCACTCTCGTGTCTTCTCGTTCTGATATGCTTCGGAGTTAACTTCTTCTTCAGAATTCTCGCCTTGCGGAGCGGCTTGCTTTTTCACGGGCGGAATAAGAATGTCCAGAATTTTTTCTTCTGCCAATGCCTGGGCTTTTGCCTGCACAAGTTCAGTTTTTTCTGTCTTAACAAGATTCACAGCGTAATCTGTCAGATCGCGAATCATTGATTCCACGTCTCGCCCGACGTAACCGACTTCTGTAAATTTTGAAGCTTCAACTTTTACAAACGGTGCATTAGCAAGTTTTGCAAGACGTCTCGCAATTTCTGTTTTACCAACACCGGTTGGCCCAATCAGAATAATATTGTTTGGCATTATTTCGTCTTTCAGTACATCCTGTATCTGCTGACGTCTCCACCTGTTTCTTAACGCGATTGCAACTGCTCTTTTCGCATCGGTCTGACCAATAATATAATTATCAAGTTCGTTTACAATTTGAGTTGGAGTTAATTCTTTCCTGTTAGTAGGCATAATTTCCCTGTTTATTTTTTTATTTCTTCAACATTAATTTTATCATTTGTATAAATACAAATTTCTGAAGCAGTTAATAAAGATTGTTTGACTATATCTTTCGCACTGAGTTTGCTGTACTTTTTTAGCATCTTTGCCGCAGCCAGCGCATACATTCCCCCCGAACCAATTGCAACTATCTGATCATCGGGTTCTATTACATCACCATTACCTGATATTACAAGGGCTTTATCCTCAGTAATTACTGCAAGCATAGCTTCAAGCTTCCGAAGATATTTGTCCGTTCTCCAATCCTTTGCAAGTTCAACTGCAGCGCGGTTTACATTTCCCCTATACTGTTCAAGTTTATCTTCAAACCTCTCCATTAATGTAAATGCATCAGCTGATGCCCCGGCAAATCCGCAAAGGACTTTTCCGTTAGCTATTGTTCTAATCTTTACTGCATTGTGCTTCATAACAGTATTACCGAGAGTAACCTGTCCATCTCCACCAAGGGCTGAAGTTCCATTGTGCACAACTCCGATTATTGTAGTAGCTTCAATTTTCATATCCATATTAAACTCCAATAAATATATTTTTCATCATCATTAAATATTGTTTTACTCATATAAAAGGAATTAACCTGGGAACGGATTTTTGATATTCGATATATTTTTTCCCAAATTTATCGGCTAACTTCCTCTCCTCATAAAAAGAACCAATGTAAAAATAGAATATTATCCCGATTATAAATGTAACATCAAAAAGATTCATTGCGGGTCTTGCAACTATAAAAATTATTGAAAAGAAATAAAGTGGATGTCTTACAAATTTATACGGCCCTTCAGCAACTAATGTCATATGCTCATCAAGTTCTTCCCTGTCATAATTCTTATTAATCCATCTGGAGACCTGGTTTATTCCTAAAAATTCCTTTATACAAAAATACTTCAATGACCAGATTATCCCCGCAAGGGCAAGGAATTGCGGTATTAAAATAATAAAATCAAACGGGCTTTTTAGGTCATATATCTTTACATCCGGTCTCGGAGAATATTCATAAATCAGATAAAAGGATAATAAAGATATTAGAACATATGCCAGCCTGTAAAAAGCCATAAAATCGCCGACTTTTTCTTTAACAAAAGTTTTAATTTTTTTGGATGCTAACAAGGAGTGCAGAGTTCCGAAAAGCGTAAACAAAATAATAATTACAGAAACATCTATCAGCTTTTCTATCATAGTTCTTTACGTAATCTGGCAACCGGAAGTCTTAATTGCTCCCTGTATTTTGCTACTGTTCTACGGGCAATATGAATTCCTTTCTCATTTAACATCTCGGCTAACTTATCGTCACTGTAAGGCGATTTTTTATTTTCACTATCGATAATTTCTTTTAGCAAATCTTTTATATGCTTATTGGAAATTTCTTCTCCGGAATCTGTACTTAAACCTTCGCTAAAAAAGTACTTTAATTCGTGGATACCCTGTGGATTCTGAACATATTTCCCGTTAACAACCCGGCTAATAGTAGAAATATCCATCATTATTTCATCTGCAATATCTTTATAAATCATCGGTCTGAGATATTTTGAACCTTTGTCGAAAAACTCATGCTGTTTTTCCACAATTGCCTGCATAATTTTCATTAATGTTTCTCTTCTTTGCTGAATGCAGGCTATAAACCATTTTGCAGATTCAAACTTTTCACGAAGAAATTTATAAGTTTCCTTATCTCTCTTATTTTTTTTGCTTCGCTTATTTGAGTCGAGCATTTCAAGGTATTGCTTGCTCAAAGTTACAGAAGGTACACTTCTGTCATTTAGCGTAATAATAAAATTATCTTCGTCCTTCTCAATCATAAAATCAGGTGTAATCTGGTTAAGCTGAACTGATTCAATATTACCTTCACCCGGTTTAGGATTAAGGCTCTGAACAAATTCAATAGTTCCCTTCAGGCTTTCATCTGTTAGTTCCATCTTTTGCTTTATTGCATCGTAACGTTTTTTAGTAAAATCATCAAAATAATTAAGTAATAACTGCTCGCCCAGGTATTTATAATATGGATCATCATCAGATTTCCGCGCCTGTATAAGCAAACATTCACGCAAATTTCTGGCAGCAATACCTATGGGATCAAAAACCTGGATTTTTGAAAGTAAGTTTTCTGCTTCCTCCATGGAAATGATAATTTCATCAAACATTTCCAATTCATTAAGAATATCTTCCAAACCACGCTTTAAATAACCATCTGCATCAAGGTTTCCGATAATTTCTTCACCCAGAGTAAAGAAGTTTTCATCAAGATTTAGCATTCTTAATTGATCAAGCAGGTGTTCGCTGAGACTTTCGAGAGATTCTGCAAGAGGCTGGTAAACTTCATCGTCTTTACTTCTGTTGGACCTGTCCGACTCATCCACGCTATCATTCATAAAATCTTCAATTTCAAATTCTTCGTTATCATAATCTTCAATTTCATCTTCCGTAGATTCATTATCCTTATCTTTTTCCTGTTCCTGTGTAAGGTCATATTCTTCTTCAAGAATAGGATTTAATTCCAGTTCGGTTTTAATTCTTTGTTCAAGTGCGAGAGTATTTAACTGCAAAAGTTTCTGATATTGAATCTGTTGCGGTGATAATCTTTGCTGCTGTGATAGTTTTTGATTAAGTGATAACATTAGACGATCCGAGACCTTTTCTTAATTTTGAAAACCATTTTTGTCCGTACTTTCTCTTCAGAGGTTCCTCACAAAAATCTATTAATTTAATTTTTTCTTCTCCGCCTTTTTTAACAGCGGGAGCGCATTCAGAAAATTTTTCATATCTCAAAACTTCCCCGCCAAATTTCGATATCCTTATTGGAAACAAATGGCAGGAAATTGGTTTCCTGAATTCTACTTCCCCATTATTAAATGCTTTTTCAATTCCGCACTTTGCAATGTCTCCATCAAAATAAACGAAAACACAAGCTCTCCTGTTAACGCTTTTTGTCATTAATTCGCCGTTCTTTTCATCAACAAAACCGTTTTTTTCAATTTCGGCGATATGTTCATCAGGCAAATATTTTTTTATGACAGGCAAAATCTTTGAGATTTCATCAATTTCTGTCTTTTCCAAAGGAGCCCCAAAATCACTTTCGAGTGTGCAACAGGCACCTTTACATACCGAAAGATCGCAGGCAAACTGAGAATCCTCAATTTCTTTGCTTAAAAGCACTTCTTCTACTGTAATTAGATTGTTTAAAAACATTGGAATAATTTTTGATGAAAGATAACAATTTGTATGTAAATACAAAAATTTAAAGAATCCGGTTCCATTTTTTAGACGATCTTGACTAATTAAAACCAGCCTGCTTCTTACTCTTCGTAATGTATCCGTTTTATCACAAAAACACCCACGCAAAATATTGGTTTACAGGTGTTGCAATCAAAGTCACAAAATATTATTATTATGCGTAGGCCTAAAGTTGATTTTGCCGCCACCAAATTTTATTTTTTAGATTATTAGAACTTATACCGGAGCTTACGGTGGGAAGATATCGGTTTTTTAGATTTTGGCGGTTATATCATATTTTATAGTATAACTATAAAAAAAAATAGTTTCAGGCATTTTATGAAGAATCCTGTGAACGAATCGCTCATATTTTAACATAATCTAATTCTAAAGAAGTGTTGAACTTTAAAGGGGAGCCTTAATTAAAGCATCTCCTTTAAACCCATTTATTCAATGATCAAATTTAACAGGATAAATTATCCCGGATTTATTAATGCAATTACAGAATAAAGTAGTAGTAATAACTGGTGCATCAAGTGGAATTGGTGAAGAACTTGCAAAGCAACTTGCTAATGAGGGTTGCAAACTAGCATTACTTGCAAGAAGATATGAAAAACTGAGTAAGCTCGAATTGGAATTAAGTTTAAAAGCAAAAGACATAAAAACATTTAAATGTGATGTCAGTAATCATCCGAGCGTAAAGGAAACAACGCGTAAAATAATTGATCACTTTGGTAAAGTAGATATTGCTATTCTTAATGCCGGTGTAAGTTTTAAAGTAGATCAAAATGAATTTGATTCTACAATTGCAGAAGAAATTTTTGATACAAATGTTTTAGGGTTAGCTTATTTTTTTGAAGAATTATTGCCTGATTTCAAAAAAAGAAAAGAAGGAATTATTGTTGGTGTTTCCAGCCTTGCTGATGGAAGAGGTTTCCCTAATGCCGGGATGTATTCAGCCAGCAAAGCAGCAGCAACTATATTTCTTGAAAGTCAAAGAATAAGTCTTAAGAAATTCGGGATAAAAATAATTACAGTAAAGCCCGGATTTGTTAAAACACCAATGACAAAAAGAAACAAGTTTCCGATGCCTTTTCTGATGAATGTAGAAAAAGCATCAAAAATAATTATCAGGGGAATTAAAAAAGAAAAGAACCTAATCCAATTCCCTTGGCAAACTGTACTCGGGGCCAAAATTTTCAGAATTATGCCGGACGCCCTTTTTAACTTCGTAGCCTTAAAAAACACAAAATAAAACATCTTTTAAAAAAGATAAATAAATTCTTTCTTTAACAAAACGGGGAGTTAAAGTGAAGAAATTATTCTTTATTTGCTTTGCATTATACTGTGCCGCAATTTTCGGACAGTCAAGTCAAGCTGATAGTTCAATTATAATAAGCGAAGTAATGTTCGCAGCCAAATCAGGGAATAATGAATTTATTGAGGTATATAATACCAGCAAAATAAATTCAGTTGATCTGAATAATTTTCAGATAAAATATTACAAGTCCTCAGCGGATAATTTTTCAAATGCCGGGTTCGGGACAATACTCAAGCCGCATTCATTTGCAGTTATATTTGAAGGAGACTATGACCTTCAAAATGGAATCTATCAGAATTTAGTTCCTTCCGATGCTCTGATACTAAAAAACTCTGATAATGCATTTGGCTCTTCCGGAATGTCAAATTCTTCTGATCGCACAATTCAATTGTTTAATGCCTCCGGAATCAAATTGGAAGAATACACTTATTCAGCAAATAATTCCAAAGGTATATCAGACGAAAAAATACTACTAAATTCTGATACGACTGCTTCAAACTGGAAAAATTCACTTAGGGATCTGGGAACTCCGGGATTCAGAAATTCAGTCAGTCCCATAAATTTTGATCCGGGAATTTCTGACTTCACATCAGAAAAGGATTATGGAATTACAGGGAATGAGATTACTTTATTTATAACTGTTAAAAATTTCGGGGTTAACGATTCAGAGCCTTTCCAACTAGATATATTCCGCGATAGCAATATGGATTCAACCGGGCAGACCAGTGAATTGCTGCAAACATTTACGGGGCTCTCACTTACATCAGGAGATTCAATTAATTATCAAGTCTCAACTTCTGATTTTCTCGAGGGGAGTAATTTATTTATTGCCGAACTACAATCCGCAAAAGACGAAAACTCTCTCAATAATATTTCTTTACTGGAAATTACTGGTGTAAAGATCAATGAATTACGAAATGATCTTGTTATAAACGAAATAATGTATGCGCCTGACTCTCCAGCGCCTGAGTGGATAGAAATTTTCAACAGAAGTCAAAAGGCAATAAATATTTCAGGTTATAATATCGCAGATAATTCCGATACATCGAGAATTATTAATACCTCCCGGATTTTAAATGCAAAAGAGTATTTTGTTTTTTCTTCCGATAGCACAATTACGGATTTTTATAATCTACCTTCCGAATATTCGACCGGAGGCTTACCGACATTAAACAATTCAGGTGATAAAATAATTTTGCTTGACTCATTATACCGTGTAATTGATTCACTTGAATATTCACCGGGTTGGGGCGGCAGTAGTGGCAAATCTCTTGAAAGAATTGATCCGGAACAGAATTCAGATAATCCCGGGAATTGGGACACATCCCACGATTTTCTTAAAGCAACTCCCGGCAAAATAAATTCTGTAACTCAAAAAGATTATGATATTTCTGCTGATAATATTTTGTTTTCGCCTTCTAACCCTGTCATTGGAGACAATGTTTCTATTTCTGCATTATTTAAGAATAATGGCAAAAATCCAATAAGTTTCTCAACAAGCCTGTTTGAAGACACTAAAGGAGATTCACTTAAGAACAAACAATTGGATAAATTAAATAACCAGGATTTAGCAAAAGGTGATTCCGTAATTCTAAAATTCAACTATAAAATTACTGTTATAAAAGAGACACATAGTTTTATTGTTGAAATAAACTCAACTTCCGATGAAGACTCAACAAACAATAAGACTTATAAAACAATTACACCCGGCTATTCAAAAAACAGCCTTGTAATAAATGAAATAATGTATGATCCGGGTAAAAATGAACCCGAGTGGATTGAATTATTTAACAATTCAAATGTGAATATAAATTTAAAAAATTGGAAGATTGTAAATTTGATTCCATCAATTCATGAATATTCACTTTCTGCCACAGATAATTTTTTAGCTCCAAATAATTACCTTGTGATTGCTGCAGACTCATCAATTTTTAAAATGCACAAGGAATTAAAGTCAAGTTCTATCATTCTGAATTTTGGATCTCTTAACAACAATTTTGATGGTATAGCTATAAGAGATCTCAATAATAACTTAATTGACAGCTTAGTCTACTCGTCGGATTGGGGAGGTAGCAACGGAATATCACTCGAGAGAATTTCAACACTAAATGATTCTAATAACAGATTTAATTGGGCAACATCTAAAAATATTACCGGTTCAACTCCTGGCCAAATCAACTCTGTAAGTCAAAAGGATTTTGATGTTTCTGTAGGGCGAATAATATTTTCTCCCGATCCTCCCTTATCCGGAGATAACGTAAATATTTCGGCACTGATAAAAAATCCCGGCAGAAATATTGCCGATTTTTCTCTTTTATTGTTTGAAGACACAAATTATGATTCTGTTGAAGATAAATTACTTGATAACATTTCTTATAATAATTTATCTCCAGAAGATTCAGTATTCCTGCAATTCAATTATGTACTAGATGCTATCACACAAAGACATAATTTTATTGTTAAAGCAAATTGGAATTCTGACCAGGATACAAGCGATAATATCGCATATAAAAGTGTTTCACCTGGTTACAGAAAAAACAGTGTTGTAATAAATGAAATTATGTACGATCCCTCAAAAGATGAGCCTGAATGGTTTGAAATTTATAATAATTCGGGAAAAGATATTGACCTGAGAAATTGGGAAATCGTTAACTTATTGCCTTCACCAACAAATAATTCTTTAACCCTTAATAATTATATCATAACTCCCGGCGCATTTGCCGTTGTTGCGTCAGATTCATCATTCATTTTATCTCACCCGGAAATAAAGGACAAAATTATAATTTCAAATTTCGGCTCTTTAAATAACTCAACAGACGGGTTAACTTTACTTGATAGCAAAGGGGACACAATAGACAGTGTTATTTATTCATCAGACTGGGGTGGAGGAAATGGATTTTCTCTTGAAAGGATTAGTTATTCTTCGGAATCAACCGATAGCACTAACTGGAGGACTTCCGTTGATTCCGGTAAAAGTACACCTGGATTTATTAACTCCGCAACTGATCTGCAACTTTACAGCAGGAATTCTCTTGTAATAAACGAAATAATGTTCGATCCGGCTGCGAACAACAGCGAATTTATAGAATTCTTTAATACAACTGATTCAACATTGAATATTGGCGGATGGTCATTTGTAAACGAAAACGGTAAAAGATTTTTCCTTTCAAAGATTTTACGAAGCGTTAAAGCCGGTAAATATTTTGTTCTTGCAGCAGATTCTAATTTCAACAAAAACATATATCATACTGATTCAGCGAGCATAAACATTGCAAAAATTTCTTCATTCGGTCTTGCTAATAAAGGTGGACTAATATTACTAAAAGATGCATTGGGCAATATAATTGATTCCGTAAACTATTATGAACAATGGCACAATCCGAATTTTACAATTACAAAAAATATTTCACTGGAGAAAATAAATCCATATCTGGGAGGAAATGATAAAAACAACTGGAGTAGTTCAGCCAGTATACAGGGAGCAACACCGGGCAAAAGAAACAGTATTTACACTACTCAATCAAAAAACAACATAAGTTCAAATGTTTCAATTTCTCCCAACCCGTTTTCTCCGGATAATGATGGGTATGAAGATTTTACTATTATAAAATACAAACTACCGCAGAAAACCGCCCAGGTAAAAATCAAAATATTCGATAGCAAAGGCAGACTGGTGAGAACTCTGCAAAATAATTCAGCAACCGGCACTGATGGTTCGGTAATTTTTAACGGACTGGACAACAATAACAATCCCTTAAGAATGGGAATTTATATCGTTTTAATTGAGGCGCTGAATTCAAATTCCGGAGTATCAGCAAAAATGAAAACAGTTGTGGTGGTTGCAAAAAAGTTTTAATATCATAGTTTACAAAGGGCGTAATTTTAACGTAATAATTAAAAAATTTTCTTAATTTACATCGGCTCTAATTTATACCCAAAAGTCTGGTTAATAGATTATGAATAATATTTTAGAAGTTTCGAACCTCTCAAAAAAATTTGGAAATGTTGAAGCTTTAAAAAGGGTAAGCTTCTCTATAAAAGAAGGAGAGCTTTACGGGCTTTTAGGTCCGAATGGCGCGGGAAAAACCACTACGATAAATATTATCAGCACAATCTCTCAACCCGATACGGGTTACGTGAAAATTAACGAAACCGATTTGAAAAATAATTCTATAGAATGTAAGAAATCTATAGGTGTTGTGCCTCAGGAAATTGCGCTTTACAACGAACTTTCGGCATATGATAACCTCATGTTCTGGGGCAGTCTTTATAGCCTTAATTACGCTGACCTGCAAAATAAAATTGATGAGACCCTGTCGCTGATGGGATTATCCGACAGGAAAAAAGATAAAATAAAGACCTATTCCGGGGGAATGAAACGAAGAATTAATATTGCATCGGCACTACTTCATTCTCCCAAAATATTATTTATGGACGAGCCAACCGTGGGAATTGATCCGCAAAGCAGGAATTTGATTTTTGATGTGCTTGAAGAGCTCCATAAAAACGGAATGACAATAATCTATACAACTCACTATATGGAAGAAGCCGAAAGATTGTGTGACCGGATTGGAATTATAGACCACGGTAATATAATTGCTGAGGGAACACTCGATGAATTACGTGAAACTACAAAAGCAGAAGAGTCAATTAATATTCACACTGAAAATTCTGAACACATTAATAAGGGAAAAATAGAACAAATAAAAAACTTCCTGGATATATCTAATGGTGTAATCACATTTTCAAGTAAAAACAGCGGTAGAGACCTTCCTTTAATTCTCACTGAATTAAATAAGGCAGAAGTGGGAATACAACAGATAGAAATTCAAAAAGTAAATCTTGAAACAATATTCTTAAATCTGACCGGAAGAAAATTGAGGGATTAAATATTATGTTAAAATTAGCAATCAAAGACCTGCGCCTGATCATCCACGACAAACGAGCCGTAATTCTAACCTTATTTTTGCCAATTGCTTTAATATCACTTTTTGCTTTCGCGTTCGGCGGTATAGGCGGTGGATCAAATGATGCAAATCCAATCTCAATTTTTATTTCCGACCAGGATAATACAAAAATGACCAAAGATGTAATTTCTGAACTTGATACCATGAAATCTCTGAATATAAAACAAATTGCCTTTGAAAAAGGAAAGGCAGAGGTAAAAAAAGGAAGCCGCGTTGCATTGCTCGTTTTTTATAAAGGCTTTAAAGACTCAGTAGATAATGGAAGCAGCCCGTCAATGGAGTTATTTTATGACCAGTCCAGACAAATAGAGGCAGGACTACTGCAACAGGTACTTTTTTCAAAACTAATGGGAATTGTTGGGCAAAAGACAATTAAGAAAAGCATCAAAAAAATGATTGAAAAAAACAACCCGGATTTATCCCCTGAGAACCTGACGATCATACAGCAAAAAGTCGATGAGCAGATGAATAATTTCGGTAAGAGTGATAAAAATCCTGCAAATAATTCTTTAGGTATCAAGACCACGCCCGTGTTCGCAAAAGCTGAACAAAATCTCGGGCTGATTCAAGCAGTTGCCGGTACGGCAATAATGATGCTATTATTTACCGTTACCGGCATGGGAAGCGGGATGCTCATGGAAAAAGAAGAAGGCACACTTAAAAAATTGTTGTACTCCCCCATTTATCCGACCTCTATTTTATTCGGAAAAATGATTGCCACAATTGTAGTTTCAATTATCCAGTTATCTGTAATGTTTATTTTTGCCTGGCTGGCTTTCGGATTGAATATTTTCATAGATTTTTTATCTCTCATTCTGATGATTCTAACCACCGCCTTTGCATGCGCTTCATTTGGAATTTTTATAGCTTCAATTGCAAAAACAAGGAAACAGGTGGAAAGTTATTCCACTTTGATTATACTTGTAATGTCGGCAATTGGAGGAAGCATGGTACCGCTTTTTCTTATGCCGGCAATTATGCAGCACATTGCTGTAGTTTCCGTCAATTACTGGGGTATTCAGGGGTTTTATGATATTTTCTGGCGACACCTCCCTATTACTGACGTAGCACTCAGAGCACTGGTTCTGGTTGGGATAGGTTCTATAATGATGCTTATTTCAATAAAGAACTTTAAGAAAAACATCCTGTCAATAGCTTAAAATCGTAATCTGAGATTCCTTATTCCTTGATTTTATTTCTTAAAAAAGTATAAATCATTGCAACCTTATTGCTCCAATCAATGTCTAATACTGTAGAGAACTTAAACAAAGATTTTTTGCTGGAACTTTTACATCCTTAAGATTGTATATAATATGGTAGTTCTAATGAACGTTTTATAACTCTTATTATTAGTGAATATAAAAATGGTCCTTGATTTTATGTGTTAGCTAAAGATTCTTTTGAAGATGTATTGCTACGATGAACAATCAAGTTAAAGAGGATCATTTTTGAGACCGCCTCAATGTTGGGGCGGTTTTTTTATTTTAAAAGAGATTCACTTATCCCAAATTGATTGATTCTGTAATTATTTACTTTTAATTTCAAAAAGCCATATAGGTATTTAGGCTTCTTTTTTTTACCATAAAATTTACAGGTGCTATGAAACGTTCAGTACAAGTAATAACTACCTTATTCTTATTTTTCCTTATACTGTCTGCAAATATGCAGGCTCAGAATGTACAACTTGAATATTTCCTCTCAATGAGCAAACCATATACTCATTATTTTGAAGTAACTACAAAAGTAACGGGATTACAAAAAGATTATATAGATTTTCTTATGCCCGTGTGGGCACCGGGTTCGTATCTTGTGAGAGATTTCCCCAAGAACGTGGAATTTTTTCATGCCTATAATGGAAACGGGGATGAACTCAAATTCGAAAAAATAAATAAATATACCTGGCGTGTTTATAGTAATAACTCTGGTGAAGTAAAAATTAAATATGATGTTTATGCTTTTAAGGCTTCCGTAAGAACAAGTTTTCTCGATTCCAACCACGGCTACCTGAATGGTACAAGCATTTTAATGTACATAGACGAAATGAAAGATTTACCTTCTACATTGACCATCACACCTTACAAAGATTGGAAAAAAGTAAGCACCGGACTAGAACCTGTTGCAGGGAAAAATTTCACATACCATTCCCCCAATTATGATATTCTAGTAGATTCCCCAATTGAAATTGGAAATCAGGATGTTTTTGAATTCGATGCCGCTGGTGTAAAACATTACGTGGCAATGTACGGCAAGGGTAATTACAATGTGGATACTTTAAAAAAATATATGGGAAAAATTGTCGAAGAAGAGACTAAAGTCGTAGGTGAGAATCCAAATAAACATTACACATTTATAATTCATAATCTGGAGCGTGGAAGCGGTGGACTGGAACACCTTAACTCCACAACACTTGAAGTAAACAGATGGATTTATTCTCCGAATATGCTGATGCGTTTTCTTGGAACCGTATCACACGAATATTTCCATTTATGGAATGTAAAAAGAATTCGCCCGATTGCACTTGGACCTTTTGATTACCAAAAAGAAAATTATACAAGATTGCTCTGGGAAATGGAAGGCGTAACTTCTTATTATGGTTCGCTGGTTTTGGAACGCGCTGGTATGATAAGTCAAGAGCATTATCTTGGACGAGTTAGCGGAGGCATATCTTATGTTGACGGTCAGCCCGGAAGAAAAGTGCAATCACCTTCTGAATCAAGCTTTGATGCATGGATAAAACAGTATCAGCCAAATGAAAACAGCAACAACACTACAGTTACCTATTATGCCTCAGGTGCAATATTAGGCGCACTTCTCGATCTTGAAATAATCAACAATACGAACGGCAGGAAAAATTATGACGATGTATTAAGATATTTATATAATGAATATTATAAAAAACTTGACCGAGGCTTTACCGATAAAGAATATAAAACAGTGGTTGAAAAAATAGCGAACGAAAATCTCGATCAGTTTTTTCACGATTATGTTTATTCCACAGAAGAAATGGATTATAATAAATATTTCGGTTATGCGGGTTTAAAATTGGTCGATACCGGTAAAGATGAAAGTCACTTTGGGGCAAGAGCCTTTGATAAAAATGGAAAATTAATCGTTAGAAGCGTTGAAGTTGGCACATCTGCTTACGATGGAGGAATAAATGCAAATGATGAAATAATTGCTCTTGACGGATACAGGGTTGATAGTGACAATCTGAAAAAAATCATCAACCAATATAAGCCGGGAGATGTGTTAGAAGTTACGGTATCAAGGGATGGAATTATTAAAACTCTGGATGTAAAATTGAAGACTCACCATAATTATAAATATAAATTGGTGAAGGTGGATAATCCAACTGAAAAACAGCAAATGATCTACAATAAATGGCTTGGAATCAAATAAAATACCTGAATATACTTTTGAACAAATAGCCCCTGTTTTTCAGGGGTTTATTTTTTTAAACATCGAACGGCAACACAATTTTTACTAATTTTAAGAAACTGAATAATAAAAAATTTTGAATTATAATGATAGAAAGAATTAAAAAGCTGGAGAAAGAGGCGCGTAAACTTGAACCGAATTCAATTCAAAGAAAATCTGTAAGAAATAAGGTTATCGATTATACAGAAAATTTTCTTGATGAGATTTATGAAAAGAAAGCATTTGTAGCATCGGATGATAAAGGAATTGATATTTACAACTCCCCTATTTCCGAAGAACCCATAAAGATTGATAAAGCACTAAAGATAATTGAAAAAAACGTTGACACACCGAATTTAAATCCTGCGTCAGGCGGACATCTTGGTTATATCCCCGGCGGAGGGATTTACACTTCGTCACTGGCTGATTATATGGCGGCTGTAACAAACAGGTTCGCCGGAATATTTTTTGCTTCACCTGGTGCAGTAAGAATGGAAAATATGCTCATCCGATGGATGTGCGATCTTGTAAAGTATCCGAAATCTGCCGGAGGAAATTTAGCCTCAGGTGGAAGTGTTGCAAATTTAATTGCGATAATTACAGCAAGAGACGCAAAAAATTTAAGATCAAAAAATTATCACAAGGCCGTTATTTATCTTTCCGAACATGTCCATCATTGTATAGACAAAGCTTTGAGAATTGCCGGTCTCCACGACGCTGTGAAAAGGTATATCCCGCTCGATGATAAATTCAGGATGATTCCCGGTGAAATTGAAAAGCAAATCAAAAAAGACAAAAAGAAAGGTTTGATTCCCTGGCTGGTAATCGGATCAGCCGGAACTACGGACGTTGGCGCAATTGATCCACTGGAAGAAATCGGGAAGATCGCCCAAAAGTATAATCTCTGGTATCACATTGATGGAGCTTACGGCGGATTTTTTGTTTTATCAAAAACCGGGAAAAAGAAATTAAAAGGAATAAACCTTTCTGACTCATTCGTAATTGATCCGCACAAGGGATTGTTCCTTCCCTACGGCCTCGGAGTAGTAGTTGTGAAAAATGTAAAACATCTGGCCGCAGCTCACTATTACCAGGCAAACTATATGCAGGATGCATTGTCGGCAACAGATGAACTCTCCCCCGCTGATCTTTCTCCGGAACTAACAAAACATTTCAGAGGTTTGCGTCTTTGGCTACCATTAAAAATTCACGGAGTAAAACCGTTCCGCGCAGCCCTCGAAGAAAAGTTACAACTTGCACAATATTTTTATAAGACAATAAAAAACACGAATGGATTTGAAACAGGGCCGGAACCCGAACTATCCGTAGTGACTTTCAGATACGTCCCTGAAAAAGGGAATCAGAATAAATTTAATGAATTGCTACTGAAAGAAATTCACAAAGACGGACGTGTTTTTATTACTTCAACAATAATTGGCGGAAAATTTACATTCCGCCTTGCATTGCTGGCTTTCAGGACTCATCTTTCAACTATCGATCTGGCAATAAAAATCTTAAAAGAGAAAGTAAAATTTCTTGAAAAAAATTATAAGGAATTTAGTTAGTGTCTCTGAATTTATTATATGTTGCGATAATTGTTCTGATAATTAATATACCGTTCGGTTATTGGAGAAAAAGTGTAAAGAAATTTTCATTACAATGGATACTTGCAGTTCATGTACCCGTACCTTTTGTAATTGCGCTCAGGTTTCTATCAGGCCTCGGTTTTCAATTCATTACATATCCTGCCCTTGTAGGTGCATTTTTTCTCGGTCAGCTAATCGGTGCTAAAATTTATTCCCACAGAAAAGCACTATTAAAAATCCCTTTAACATCCTGTCTCATTTGGGATTTATATCTTACAAGAAAAGACCTCTTTTAGGCAAATCCTGCCGCGATTCTCAATTTAATTATTGAATGACAATAATATTTTACGTTGATTTCATAAAGGGATGAATGTATTTTATTGCTCCTACTAATAAGGGAATAGCCTTTTTATATGAGAGTATCTTTTTTGCATTTAATAATAATTTTGCTGATTTCCAGCATTTATGTTTTTCCGCAGGAACCTGATTCCGTTTCTTATACCTATTACCAAAAGGGGCTTGAAGCGCTGGCAAAAAGTGATACTGCTAAAGCGGAATTATCTTTCAAGAATTCCATACGCTTTGAAGAAACAGCACAGACACAATTCGAACTTGCGAAAATCCTGATCAACAAAAGGACTATCAGGGGAAGAGCTAAAGCAAGAAAATTGCTTACAAGCGCAATTTATAAAGACCCCGAAAATATTGAATATCGTTTATTGAAAGCCGCTCTGATGGAATATTTTAGCCCTGGTATGGCTTTTAAGGAATACCAGGATATTCTTGAAATAGACAGCACAAATGATATTGCCTTATTTCAACTTGGCAGAATAAAAGAAGATGATTTCAATGAGTTTCATCATTCCGTTTTTCAGGAAGATCCTTTCAGCCCGATGCTAAGTCTTGACAAATTTGCTTTGGAAGATTTTGAGGAAGCTGAGCAATTTTTTCTTAAAGTTTTATATCACGACTCAACAAACTCACAAGCCATTCTTCATTTAAGCACTCTATATGAAGACGTTGGTAAACCCGATAAAGCTATACCGCATCTACAGCGACTTGTAGAATTAAATCCCCATGATCAGCAGGCACATTTATATCTTGGATTGATGTATTATAGAACTTCTAATCTGAAAGGTGCTTATGAACAATACAAAAATGCCCTGATATTAATGAAACCTGCCGAACAACGAGACTTTACTTATTACTCTGTTAAAGAATTAATAAAGCCGCTTCTTGGAGATGAAATAAAAGGCTTTTCTGAAATTGATATAAAAAATTTAATTGATCTTTACTGGAGAATAAAAGATCCACTTTACCTTACGGATTATAACGAAAGACTTCTGGAACATTATTCAAGAGTTGCCTATGCGAACCTTCGCTTTGGGGTAAACAGGGCGGATCTTTCGGGATGGAAGAGCGACCGTGGAGAAGTTTACCTGAGATACGGCGAGCCGCTAAACAGGATAAGATTCCGCCCACAGATAAACGCCGGCGGCAGAACATCGGTAAAACTTAAAACCGATGTCTGGTATTATAACGATATGGTTTTCGGATTTACCGACACATTTTTTAACGGGAAGTATCAGTTCAGCCAACCTTCACCGGGAAACATTTATCAATCACAATACGAAAATGATTCATACACATATTTTAATTATGTAAAGAAAATCAGAAACGAAACATACGATCCAAAATTTGAAGGGCCGAAATTCGACGTACCGTATTCCGTAGCTCAGTTTAAAAATGCAAACGATAATTACAGAACAGATCTTTATCTAAGCTACGGTTTAAAAGCTGCGGACAGTTTAATCTCAGGTAATAATTTTGTTTATCATCACAAAGTAGGCCTGTTCGTACTTGATCCACTATTCAATAAGATTTCCGAAGTGATCGATACCTTCAGTGTTTTCCCTAAATACCGGGAATTAAAAATTAACGATACTACAGATTACATTATTAATACAGTTGAAACAGTTGCAAACCAGGATTCATTAAACTTTGGGTTTGAGGTGACCCGTTTTGCAGACAAAGGAGTATCATCACATCACTTTCCTATTGACATAAAGAAATTCAAAAAAACAAACCTGGATATTAGTGATATTGTACTCGCTTCCGATATTCAGAAAGATGGTGAGAAAGATTATCCTTTAAGAAGAGGCAAAATCAGTATTCTTCCTAACCCTACAGCACTTTTTACTGAAAGTGGGAAAATGTTTATCTACTACGAGCTATACAATTTAAGATTACATACAGGAGCCGGAGAATTTCAACAAACTCTTACAATCAAAAAAACTGAAGAAAAATCGGGCATATTTAACTCTGTATTAAATATATTCGGAATGGGAAGTGATGATAAAGAAATTGTTCTGACCACAACTTACAAGGTTGCAGAGAGTAACCCCAGAATATATTTTCAGCTTGATATGAGCAAATATGAACCGGGTGAATACTCCCTTTCCCTTGATATAAATGACCACAATAGCGAGGAAAAAACAAAAGCCCATATAATATTTGACTGGCAATAATTACTCGCTTTTACCGTTAACTCAATGAAACATACCGTTAGATAATTAATCTATCCAAAAAATTGCTACTTTTCAGGATTTTCCACATTTTGAAAAATATTCAATGAATGGAGCCCACAGGTATTTATGAATTCAAGCTCCAGGGGAGTTGTCCATTTTATTAGGCTACTGTCTACTATATTGAGCGATCAGTCCACGGTGAATTTATGTTATGCTCAAAAAGCAAAGGTTTTGCCGGGGTATAATTTTTGATGCTATTTTGCTGGCAATCCATTATATTTTAGGGGTTTAAATGAAGTACAAAAATATTCTATCCTTATTACTTTTCTGTCTCATCCTTCCTTTTACTCGCGCTCAAAATACAAGTTCACAAAATGAGTCTACCTCATCAGCAAACTACGATACTGCAAAAGCAAAGGCTCTTGAAACACAATGGAGCGAAACAGTTCACGATTTTCTGGAATATCATACATTCGGGGATTCCGCTCCCGGTCTGACTAATTTGGGTAATTATTTGGTAGCCGGAGGAACAATTAAAACATCCTATAAATTGACAAATACAGCTCGCATGCAGATGAAAGGGGCGGACCAAATTGTTGCAAATAATTTTTTAAGTCTGAATGACATTGCTGGTGCAAATGACAAGCTATATAACATAAAAAAATATAAAGCTATTTCTGAAAGGGCCTATAAATATCCGGATAACATAATCAAAGACGATTTTAATGAAGCCGAAAAACTTCTGCTTAAATCTATAAATAATTATCCGCTGTTTTCAACAGCTTACCTTAACCTCGCCACCATATACGAAGAGAATCAAACTCCTGCTAAAGGTATTCCCTTTTTAAAGCAGCTCCTGAAATTAAAACCTGACGAAAAGGAAGCTCACCTGCTGCTCGGGTTTTTGCTTTACAGGATGGAAAGATTTGATAGTTCATATTCAGAATACGGGAAAGCTATAGCACTGATGTCAATGACAGAGAGAGAGGATTTTGTCCTTAATCCGTCAAAACAATTTGTAGAACCTTTTGTTGATGATAATTTGAATAAAATAAGTCCCGATTCTCTGAAAGTAATAATTATAAAATACTGGGAGTCCCGCGATCCTCTCTATCTGACAGAAATCAACGAAAGATTACTCGAACAGTATGCACGGGTAAGCTATGCTAATCTAAGATTCGGTGTTCCCCGCCTTGGTATTAAAGGCTGGGAAAGCCGCAGGGGAATTGCTCTTATAAGGTATGGTTTTCCCGAAGCAATTGTGAGATTGCGTGGAGAAATGGATACCGACGTCTGGGAGTACCCTGATAAAACTTTTTATTTTACAGATGAGTATATGAACGGAGCCTTTCAATTTGGTATACCGGGAATAACAAATAACTGGAATAAACAGAACATCCTGACCAGCCAGTTAAAAAGACAGCTTCCCACTGTTTATAAACCCGAATTTGCTGGACCTGCAATTGAAATTCCTCATGACATCGTACAGTTTAAAAGTTCATATAGGAATAGTACGGATATTTATTTCAACTATGCCATAAACCTTTCGGATGGTTGGATTAAAAATGGAAAATTCGATTTAGATCATGAGACAGGAATCTTTTTCTTTGACAAATATTTTACCCCCGTCTTTACAAGAAGATTTATTCAGCACCCGGTTGATTATAACAATAAAATTGTAACGGACTCCGGTCCATATAATGTAAATTCCCTGCGCGTACATAGTAAACCTGATTCTGGGAAGGTTTCTTTTGAAATAATTCGTGAAATTGATAAGGCCGTAGGTACTGATCAGAAAGGATTGGTAATAAGAAACTTTAATAAAAACATCCTGGAAATGAGTGATATAGTACTGGCTTCGGATATTCAAACCAATAATGTTAAAAATTATCCCTTAACAAGGAATAGCGTTACCATTCTGCCTGACCCTGTAAAAATATTTGATAAAAACCAAAATACATTCCTTTATTACGAAGTATATAATCTAGAAAAAAATTCCAAAGGATTTACTAACTTCAGACAAAATATTATTCTTCAGAAAAAGGAAGACAAAGGATTGCTTGGCAAAATATTTTCACCTGTATTAAAATCCATTGGTATTGACAACGAACAAAAGCAAGTATCCTTAACGAGTAATTATCAAACTGAAGACAGGAACAGCCAGGTTTACCTGCAGCTGGATATGAGCGGTTATGAACCCGGCAATTATGTTTTAATTATCAAAGTAAAAGATAATATTACGGGTAATGAAACCGAGCAAAATACAGAATTAACGTGGAAATAAATAAAGCGGGCTTATGACTAAGCGATTTAAGATATTAAAGAAAGAATACAAAATAAATTTCAAATTAAGCCTTATCGCAAGCCTTTCAATTTGTATTATTTTGTTTTTATTCTTTCCCCATATTGCACCGCCCGAACGCCAGCCAATGGAATATCAATCGCTTTTATTTACTATAAATGATATCGCTCCTAATTCAACACAAAAAAACATTGCAAATCCCAAGCCGCCGACACCAAAAATTTTTGTGCCGGATATTACAGACGAACCTGAAATTTTGCCGGATGAAGAAATTGCCTCGTTGACAAATGCTGAAAATTCAGGGAACAGAAACGGAAATTCAAATA